>Ga0187844_10003300_pt1 | contig 10806 bp, 6 predicted proteins | sample SpaLakP09_SKY_50_FD_134517 | JGI IMG/M metagenome (GOLD analysis project Ga0187844, IMG submission 134517) | Oligotrophic lake water microbial communities from Sparkling Lake, Wisconsin, USA - SP09_SKY_50 | ecosystem: Environmental > Aquatic > Freshwater > Lake | place: USA: Sparkling Lake...
GATTGGCGAGCTGATGGCCGGGCGCTTGCAATACCGCGAGGAAGGCCTGCTGGACCGCACCCACCTGCGCTTTTTCACCCGCCGCAGCTGGCTCGGCTTTTTGGCAGAACAAGGCTGGGGCGCAACCCGGCTGGAGTGCATTCAACGCGATGTGCCTCAAACCGAATTTGAGGTGGCCTTTGACCTGCTGCCCCCAGCCGTGTCGCACTACCTGTGCGCACTGCCGGATGCCCTCACCTACCAATTCATCACGGCCTGCATCCCTGGCGTACCACACTCACCCGCCTTGCAGGCGCCTGTCGCGCCCTTGCCGCCCAGCTTTGGCACCACGCTGTACTGGGACGTCGGCCAGGGCTACCAGGAAGCCCAGAAGCTGCAAGTCAGTGGTGTGATGGGGCAGGCCTTTCAAACCCTGCGCTACCCCCTTCCCACCCAAGCAGGACTTTGTGGACTGCGGCTCGACCCCTCAGACCGGCCCGGCTTCATGCGGTGGCACCGGCTGGAGCTGTTCGATGCCACCGGCCAACGCGTGTGGGAGGCCGATTGCCAACAAATCGGGGCAGGTGCGCTGGCCGACTGTGCCCTGCACCAGATCAGCCTGGCACCACCGGTGGATGGGCAATCCGGCCTGATGTCGGTCCTGCAGGGGGATGACCCCTGGCTTGAGCTGCCCCGCGAATTGCCCTGGCAGGCCCTGGCAGGCGGCACACTGCAGGTCAGCCTGGGTTGGCCGGCCTCCACCGACTACCTGGCCCTGCTGGAACACCTGCAGCAACTGCAGCCCAGCGAGCAAGAGTTGGCACGCCTGCGCGAAGCCTGGTCGGTAGACCACGCCCACACGCAGCACCTTGAGCAGCAACTGAACGCCATGGAGCGCGAGTGGCGACACGAACATGAGCAGGCTGTGTTGCGGTACGAACGACTGCAAGAACTACAAGTCGAACACGAGCGCACCCAGCAGGCCTTGCAACAAAGCCGAGAGGCATTGCAAGCCGCACAAGCCCACCCGTTGCGCCGACTGCTCAGGCTGGCCCGCCGGAGCCTGCGGTCAGCGGCACCTCAAAGCATCACCCATTGGCCCACGACAGCCCCACCCGCGCCGTCCCTGGCGGCCAACCCCAACCCAGCCGGCGTGACGCAGCTCACACCGGAGGACAATCCACAGCCCGACCCGGTTGCTGTTGCAGCCCCGGCCCCGATCCCCACCCCCTTGGCCCCTGCGGTCGACATCATCGTGCCGGTGTTCCGCGGCCTGAGCGATACGCAGCAATGCCTTGAGTCGGTTCTGACGCACCGCCAGACCACGCCCACCCGCCTGATCGTGATCAACGACTGCAGCCCGGAACCCGAATTGAGCGACTGGTTGCGCCAATGGGCCACGGCCCACCCCCAGGTGACGCTGCTTGAAAACGAGACCAACCTGGGCTTCGTGGCCACGGTCAACCGCGGCATGGCGCTGAGCGAGGCCAACGACGTGTTGCTGCTCAACAGCGACACCGAGGTGGCCAACGACTGGCTGGACCGGATGCGCCGTGCGGCCTACAGCGCCCCCCGAGTGTCTTCAGTGACCCCGTTTTCGAACAACGCCACGATTTGCAGCTACCCCCGTTTTTGCGAAGCCAATGACTTGCCCGAAGGGTTGGACACGGCGGCGCTCGACCAGATGCTGGCCCGGCATCTGTCCGGGCAAACTGTTGACATCCCGACGGCCATCGGATTTTGCATGTACATCCGACGGGACTGCCTGCAAGCGGTGGGTTTGTTCGATGTGGAGCACTTTGGCAAGGGCTACGGCGAAGAGAACGACTTTTGCTGCCGCGCCAGCGCCGCGGGCTGGCGCCACCTGCATGCCCTGGACACCTTTGTGCTTCACCGCGGTGGTGTGAGCTTTGGCGACAGCAAGAACGAACGTGAACGGGCTGCCCTGCGCACCCTGCGCCGCCTGCACCCCGGCTATGAGGCCGAGGTGCAACGCTTTGTGCTGGCTGACCCGGCCCACCAGGCCCGCCAGCAGATCGACCTGCAGCGGCTGCAGGCCACAGGCCGACCCAAGGTGCTGGCCGTGAGCCACAACGCCGCTGGTGGCACCCTACAGCACATCCGCGAACTGGCCGCTCAACTGGGCCACCAGGCCGATTTTCTGCTGCTGCGGCCTTACGAAGGCTGTGTACTGAAGCTGAGCTGCGTGGACCCGCGTGAGGGCTACCTGGAAAGCTTTCAGCTGCCCGACGAGGCGCCGGCCTTGCGAACGCGCCTGCAACAACTGGGCGTGGTGTTGGTGCACTACCATCACCTGATGGACCACGGCAGCGAGGTACTGAACCTGCCTCGCGACCTGGGTGTGCCTGCCGACTTCACCGCGCACGACTACTACACCCTGTGCCCCCAAGTGTCACTGGTGGACGTGAACGGGCGTTACTGCGGCGAGCAGGGCCTCAGCCAATGCGCCGCCTGCCTGAGAGAGCGCCCCGCCCCTGACCATAAGACCATTGAGGTGTGGCGCCGCGACCATCGCACCCTCTTGCAACGCATGCGCCATGTGTTGGCCCCCAGCATCGACACAGCCCGTCGCATGCACAGCTTTGTGCCCCAGGCCGATCTGCGTCTGGCCCCACACCCCGACCTGCCGGCGGGGCTGGCCTTGCCCAGCCCGAATCCAGCACCGCTGCCTGCGGGTGCAAGGCTCAAGGTGGCCGTGATTGGCGCCTTGAACGTGCTCAAGGGCGCCGACCTGCTGGAGCAAACCGCCCTGCTGGCGGCCCGTCAGGGCACTCCAGTCGACTTTCACTTGCTAGGTCATGCCTACCGCGATCTGAGCACTCAGCCCCGTGCCCACTTGACCGTGCACGGGCGTTACCAGAGCGACGAACTGCCCGCTCTGCTGAATTGGCTGCAGCCTGACCTGGTATGGTTTCCGGTGCAGGCGCCGGAAACTTACAGCTACACGCTCAGCGCCTGCCTGCAGGCTGGCCTGCCCATCGTGGCACCCGATCTGGGGGCTTTCCCGGCTAGGCTGGCGGGCCGGCCCTGGACGTGGGTTCTGCCGTGGAACACGGACGCCGCAGGGTGGCTAGAGGTTTTTCAGGCCCTCATGACGCAGCATTTCAGCTCGGGGCAAGCACCTGCGTTACCGTGCCCGGATTCAGGCCACTTCGGAGCTTTGCGCCTGCCCCCGTTTGATTATCAGCACGCGTATCTGCCCCGTGCCACCACGGCAGGAAATGGCACCTGAAACAAGGGCCAGGTACGCCGGCCGGACACCCAAGCAGATGCGCTTCAGGCTGCTTAAAACGGTGATGCGTCCACTTTGCGTGTGAATCGCTCTCGCAGGTCAGCCACCGGGCCTTCAAACAAGTGGTACACCAAAGCCGAGAGCAACAGCACACTGATCAACCATCCGATCACCGCAGCGGCCAGGGCCCACGCGGTGACAGGTCCCTGAACCTTCAGCACATGCAGGTACACGAACATCATCGGAAAATGACTCAGGTAAATCGAATAGGCATACATGCTGAGCCGGCTCGTGAATGCGGCCAATCGAGGCTTGGCACTGAATGAGCGAGTCAACCACGGCATGAGCATGAACGTGCCAGCGGCCATGCAGGTGATCGCGGCCACGTTCCAGATGCGGCCCATGAGAGGCGTGACGGGCTGCAACAAGTCACAGACCCCATACAGGCCCAAACCCATCAAGCCCACTCCAAGGCAGGCTTTGACGCCTTCACGTGAGCGCCACCAAGGCTTGAACCACTTGTTCATCACTGCGGCCAACACACCCCAGCCTGTGGCATCGAGGTGGTAAATCGTGACACGGCGGATATCAGCATCCCAGCCAAAGAACTCGACCGAAGGCGCATGCAAGGCCCGCAACAAGGTGGGGCCCAGGATCAAGAACAGTGACACCAACATGAAGCGCGTTTGATTGCGCTTGACCCCCAGGCAGGCCACCAGGCCCAGCAGCAAGGGCATGCTGAAGTAAAACCATTCGTCCAGTGCCAGCGACCACGACTCGCCAAAGAAATGCGGGGTTGTTTCTGTCCACGCCAGGTTTTGCGAAAAAACCAGAAACTTCCAATCAAAAACCCCTTCCATCCAGCCCCAGGACACCAGAACCAGATTCAGGATCAAAAACAGGTAGTAATTCGGCACGGTTCGAAACCACCGACGCAGCCAGAAATCCCGGGCACTAGCCGCCCAGGGCCGCCCTGATTCAAAACTGCGAATCATCATGGCGCCAATCAAATAACCGCTGAGCAGAAACAGCCATTCGATCGACAAAACAGCGCTGGCGCTGAATCGAGCCAACCAGCCCTGAAACGGCAAAATGCCCTGGCTGATGAAAAACCCGATCAGACCGTGGTTGCACAAGACAATCACAATGCTCAAACTGCGCAGGCAATCCAGCCCCAGGCTACGGTTGGCGGCATATGGCGGGGCGAGGTTGTTGGCAGGTGAAGACATCAGCAGGGGTACTTGCAAATTACAGACCGTGGACTTACTTTAAAGGCGTCAGGCCCAAAGCCTCGGCACATAAGTGTTCAAGCCGGCGCATGGGCGGGGATGGGTGCAAACACCCGCTCGGCCTCGCCCCAAAAATGCCACAGGGTGGGCGACTCTCGCACCAGACGATCCATGTGCTGAAAAACCTCCGACATGAGGGCCGACAAATCGTTGCAGGGTTCCAGGGGGTGAATGCGCAACTGCCTGTGGCCCGTATTCAGGTCAATGCCCATGCTGAACACCGTCACAGGCACTTGCTGTTCGGCCGCCACACGGAGCAAGCCACTGGGCATGGCAATGGCCTGGCCGAGAAACTCGACCACGCGCGTGGAGCGCACGGCATCTGAGGGCACATCCATCACCGCCATGATCTGCTCGCGTGCGCTCAGGGCGGATTGAATCGGTTCTTTGGAATGCAAGGGGTCGATGGTGGCATGCCCCCCCTCGCGCGCCACGCCCGCCGTGCGCGCCCGTGCGTAGCGTAGCAACACGGGATGATCCGCAAAATGGTCGGGGTTAAAACGCGCCAACATCATGTGCGGTTGCAGCCCCTCGGCTCGTGCGTGGCGCAGCGCCCACATGCCCGCTCCCCAGTGAAAGGTGCACAACAGGCCGGGTTGCCCTGGTTCAGGCCAGGCCCCCTCCACCGTCACATGCCGGCGCAGCCATGCTGCTCTCCGGGTGGCGCACAGATAAAAATCGGCATGGTCTACCAGACGGACCAGGCGCAGGTCACGCGCCCAGCGGGACTGATCGGCAGGCAACATCCAGCCCCGCTGCAGGGCCTGCTCCAGGCCATGCCGCACGGGCATGCGGTACAGCAAGTCAAAGCCAGCAATCCATCGAAATAGGCGAAAGCACAGGGGCCAGGGCAAGACAACAGCCAACGCCGGGATACAGACCAACTCAAGTGCATCACGCAATTGAACACGCCACCAATGGCGGTAGTGCTGTAGCCGGGCCCCCATGTCTGCGTTTATTCCCAACGGTGAGGCAGGCGAACCAGCCCAGGCAGCTTGCTGGCGTACACCACCCGAAAGTAGGCATGGTGCAGCCACTCGTCGTACACCACCAGGCCCGCGTGATCAAACAGATACGCACTGACCACGTACTCGCCCGAGTACAAGGGCAGATCGGTGAAACGCAGGTGCACCTGCCAGCAGCCGTTACCCAGTGAGCGTGGCGCCACACCATCTGTGTGAGTGGCCACCACGGTGATGCCAGCGCCCTTGGCTTGCTCCAGCATGATGCCGATCTGCGGTTGCTCTTGGTCGGCCACGCGCACAGTGACCGTGACCAGCAAATCTTGCTGGATCAACAGGGGTGGGTCGCCCTCGCCCAAGCCGCCGAGTTCAAGCTTCAGAATGCGTGCACGGGTGCCTTCGATCAAGGCCGGCAGGTCGGGTGCTTCAGGGGTGGCGGGTGCTGCGGCATGGCTGGCAGCCATCTGCTGAGCCACCGGCACAACCTCGGTGCCACGCGCAGTTTGGGTGACGGTGGTGGGCAACTCAGCCTCGTAAGCACTCAGCACGGCCTCGGTTTCGCCAAAAGCGCGCACCCGCCCGCCCTCCAGCCAAATGGCCCGGTTGCAGATGCTGCGCACGTGGTACATGCTGTGCGAGCAAAACAAGATGGTGCAGCCGTTTTGGCGAAAGGCATCGATGCGTTCAATGCATTTCTTCTGAAAATGCTGGTCACCTACCGCCAAGGCTTCGTCAATGATCAGCACATCAGGCTCAATCGCGGTGACCAAAGCAAAGGCCAAGCGCACCACCATACCCGACGAATACGATTTGACAGGGCGGTCAATGGCCTCGCCCAACTCAGAAAATTCAATGATGCTTGGGGCAAGTTGCTTGATTTCAGCATCAGACAAACCAATCAGGCGACCACCAAAAAACAGGTTGTCGCGCCCTGTGAAATCGGGGTGAAAGCCCGCGCCCAACTCCAGAATCGCCGTCACACGCCCGCGGCGCGCCAGCACGCCCCTGGTGGGCTGCAGCGTGCCCGCCACCAATTTGAGCAGCGAGCTTTTGCCCGCGCCGTTGTTGCCCACCACACCCAGACATTGGCCTCGGTAAAGCTCAAAGCTCACGTCATTGAGCACCTGCTGATTTCGGTAACCCGCACCACCCCACAGCAGCGATCGCAGGCGCGCCCCCGGTGAATCGTACAGACGGTATTCTTTGCTGAGTTGCTGCACGTGCAGGACGGGCTTTTCAGCGTTTTGAGTATCGCTCATCACAACCAATCCACCAGGTGGTCGCGGCTTCGGCCCAGCACCAGCGACAGCAAGGCGCCACAGCCCAACACCCATAAGAGCATGACACCCCAATGCAAAAGGGGTGGCCATTCGCCTACTAAAAAGACGCTTTGGTACGCCAAAACAAAGGGGGTCATTGGGTTGATCCACAACGCCCAGCGCCCACTTTCAGGAAACTGTGACAAAGGGAACAAAATAGGCGAGATAAACACCCCCAACGACAACAAGAACCCCACCACCTGCACCGTATCCCGCAATGCCGCCGCAAAGATGGCGAGCAAATAGGCGATGAACAGGGCAAACAACGTTTGCAGCAACATCAAAACCGGTAGCGCCAGCAAGGCGGGTTGGTAGTGGTGATGGGCGCCGTACAAAGGTATCAAGGCCAAGACGAGCGGGCCGTAGACCACCGAACTGGCCAGCACCGACCTCACCGGAAACAACACGGGAGGCAAGGCATTTTTTTGCAACAGGCCGCCCGCATCAACCAGACTGGTCATGCCCCGGTTGATAAATTCGCAGAACGCCATCCAGGGCAGCGAGCCCACAATCAAAAATGTGCCCACAGCCCGTACCGGGGCCTGCTCTCCCAGGCGCATGGCGAACACGATGTCAAACACGAGGTAATACACCGCCACGGTCAGCAGGGGCTGGATAAAAGACCAGAGGGCTCCTGCCGCCGTACCCGCATGGCGGGCCGCAATCTCTCGACGCACCAGCGTCCAGAGCAGCGAGCGATTGCGCCACAGTTGGCGAGTTTCTTCCTGAAGGGCTTTCACGCCCACTCCTCGGCGGTTGGTAACACAAAACCCGAGCCTCTTGAGCAAGAGACTCGGGGCGAAAACGCCACTCCATTCCCATGGAGCATTCGTCGGCCCCGTGTGAGGCACTGTGGCTTTTACTTCTTGTCAGCCTCTGCCGCGGGGGCCTCTGCCGGCTTGTAAGCATCGACAAAACGCTTGAGGGCATCGCCTTGAATATTGGCCTCGTTGTTCAAGCGCTCAGCTTCAAGTTTACGGCCATCAACAATCGACTTTTGTTGCAAGCTCTTGATCAACTCATCTTTCACGTCAGCATAAGCGCGTGTGCGCACCATGTCGTGCTTTTTCAGCTTCAAGATGTGGTAGCCAAACTGAGACTCAACCAGGCCCGACAGTTCACCAGGCTTCTTGAGGGCAAACGCTGCGTCCTCAAAAGACTTCACCATGCGGCCTCGACCAAAACGCCCCAAATCGCCGCCCTTGGCACCACTGCCGGGGTCTTCTGACTTTTCTTTAGCCACGGTGGCGAAATCAGCGCCATTTTTCAAGTCGGCCAGAATGGCTTCGGCTTTCGCTTTGGCTGCATCCTTGTCATCACCAAAGCGAATCAGAATATGACTGGCTTCTACTTCTTCAGGAGCTTCGAAATTCTTGGGGTTGACCTTGTATTCAACCGCGGCCAGTTTTTCCGCATTGGCCAAACTCACCTCGTTCTTTTTATCGAGGTATTCCAGGTAAGCATCGGTGATCAGGCGTTCGCGGTTGAGTTGATTCAATCGCTGCAACAAAGGGGTCTGACCAATGCCCTCTTTGTCGGCCGTTTGCGTGAGAGCACGACGCAAAAAGATGTTCTGCACGATCTGGCCCACCGTCTCGGGCTTGGCCAACATGCCGGCCCGCTGTTCCACGGGCACCCTTTGCATCTCTGCCAACACATCGAGGGTGGTCACCTCAATGCCTGGCGCAGTCAACAACACCTCAGGCTTTTGGATAAACCCTTCATCTTGAGCTTGAGCGCTGAACGACACAGTACCCAGCAAAACAGCGCACGAGACGGCAGCCAGAGAAGACAACATCCAGGACGACTTGAATTTAAACGGCAACATGGTGGTGTGATTCGATCGATACGGAAATAGAAGAATTGAGCTTGACTCTGTGCAATGACGTAAGTTCACGCTCACCCAGGGCTTTGCCCAAAAAAAAGGCGGAGACCGAAGTCTCCGCCTTTTTTGAATTGCGCAGGTCTTTCACAAGACCTGACTGAACCGGCAAGCCGGCCCGCAATTAACGGTGAGTGTAGGACAGACCGAAGTTGCCCGACACACCAGCCGACACGGCGCTGTTCACAGCCTTCTGAGCAGCGAAGCCCAACACCGGCAGCGTGCCAACCACGTTGGCGGCGCCAGAGTTCAGGTTGAAGGTAGCCCAACCATCAGTTGCCGGCAGGCTAGCAGCCGGGAAGATGGTGTTAGCCACGGTGGCGCTCAGCAGAGCCGAAGCCTTGCCAAACGACAGCACCGAGGTTTCGCCGCACAGGCTCAGGGTCGAGGAAGCAGCCACGGTACCAGGCGAAACCACGAAGCCGGGGTTCGAGGTAGCAGCCACTTGCTCTTCACGACCGAAAGCAGTCACGCCAGAAGCCAGCTTGGTGCAGATCTGCAGACCGTTGGTCGAGGACACCGAGGTGTTCGAGGGGCTGAAGAAACGGTAAGCAGAACCGTTAGCACCAGCGCTGGTAACAGTAGCGGCGTTGGTGTAATCGGTGTAAACCTGACCGTTACCGGTGGTGCCAGCGTAGCTGTAGGCGTAAGCGGTGTGGTAACGACGGGTGGGCATCGAGAACACCCAGTCAGTTGCAGCGCTCAGAGCCGAGCTCGTCAGGTACGAGTTCGTCACAGTCGACTTTGCCAGAGCAGCAGTCAGGTTCAGCGACTGGTTCAGGGCATTCACACCAGTGTAGTTGGTGATCGTACCGGCTTGCACGGTGGCGGTCGTAGCGTCAACCACACCAGTGTAAGGAGTCGACAGATCAGGCTGGTCATAGTACGCAGCAGCAACCACCGGGTTAGCGATGTATGCAGCAGTCGACGACAGCGCGTTGATCACGACACCGTTAGCAGTGTTGGCAGTGCTGGCGGTGGAGGTGGTCGGGTTCGTTGCGTTGTTGTAGTTCAGAACGGTTGCGTTGTTGTACGCCACCGAGGACTTACGGAAGATCGGGTCAGCAGTGATGGCGTCCAAACCAACGGTGGCCGGAGCAGCGTAGGTGCCCGAGGTCTCAGCAGCCGACGACACCTTGGTGGTGGCCAGCGAGGTACCGATCTGCGGGAAGAACACCAGGTTAGAGGAGTTGGCTGCAGCGGTCACTGCAGTTGCTTGACCAGAGATGGCAGTGGTGTTGGACACATTGATGATGGTCCAATCAGCCACCAGGCCGCCTGTCGGGAACACCAGACCCAGACCTTGAGCGGTCGTGGAGTTGGTACCAGCGAACTGGGACACAACAGTGTTCACAGCCAGGGTGCCAGCGTTAGCAGCGCCAGTCGAGAATGCGACGGTAGCCGAGTAAGCGGTCGGGTCTTGCACCAGCAGGTTGATGGCAGCGGCGCCAGCAGCATTGGTAGAGCAAGGAGCCACACCGTTCACGTGCTTGATAGCGGTGTACAGCGGGTTGGTGGTCGGGGCAGTCAGGGTCGAACCCGAAATGGTGCCTTGGTCAAACAGACCGAACTTCGGAATGTCGGCCATGTTCAGGATTTCGATGTAACCTTCGCGAGTCTGGTTAGCAATCGAAGAAGCAGTGCTGAACTGCTGAACGCGACCAGTTTGGAACGTGCCGTTGACCGAAGTGGGCAGCGTGCAGGTTGCATCGGTGGTGCTCAGGCTGCTGATGCCGGTGGTGGCATCTTGCGACACGGAAGCGGTCCACACATCGCCGGGCGACAGCAGAACTTGGAAGTCATACAGGTCGTCAGAGTTGGCAGCGCCACGGAAACGAACCTTGACAGCCTTGCCGTTCACGGTGTCGGTGTTGGAGATGCTCAGCAGGGTAGCGTTGCCACCTTGGGTGCTGAAGTAAGGAACCAACAGAATGTTACCAGCGCCGTTACCGTTCAGCGACAGACCAGCAGTCGATGCGCCGGTGGCTTGCGAAAACACTGCAGCGGAAGCACCGCCAGCCAGACCAACACCGCCAATCATGGCAGCAATGCTCAAGGACAAAATCCTTTTTTTCATGAAAACTCCTGTTTAGAAAAAATTTGGTAAGCGCAACTACCAAGA
>Ga0187844_10003301_pt1 | contig 10803 bp, 5 predicted proteins | sample SpaLakP09_SKY_50_FD_134517 | JGI IMG/M metagenome (GOLD analysis project Ga0187844, IMG submission 134517) | Oligotrophic lake water microbial communities from Sparkling Lake, Wisconsin, USA - SP09_SKY_50 | ecosystem: Environmental > Aquatic > Freshwater > Lake | place: USA: Sparkling Lake...
GACCTTGCCCTTGCTGCGAAGCCGTTCCACCTCGGCCAGCATGCAAGTGGCGTTTGAACGCAAATTTTTCCGCAACACCACCAATGTGGGGGTGAGTTCAGACTACTTCATGGATTCGATCACCACCAGTTTGCAAGCCACCCGCAGCGACGAGTGGATGGGCGGGGGTGAAAACAACATGGGCGCACAAATCACCCGTGGCTTGGTGAATTTAGCTGGCTCGCCTAACGAAGGCGACGACGCCAAAACTTTCATGACAGCGGGTCGCTTCACCAAGTTGCGCTTGAACTTCAATCGCCAGCAAAGCTTGAGCCCGACCACACAGTTGGTGGGCTCTTACCAAATGCAAATAGCCAGCAAAAACTTGGATGGTTCAGAAAAATTTTCGCTAGGCGGTATGCAAGGCGTGCGCGCCTATCCTGTCTCGGAGGCCAATGGCAATGCCGCGCAACTCACGACCGTGGAATACCAAAAAAACTTGGAGTGGCAACAACACCCCTTCAAGCTTAGCGCCTTTGTAGACACGGGACGGGTGAGTAAGCTGAAATTCAATGCCCGTACGGGTATCAACGCCTACAGTTTGCAAGGCGCAGGCTTATGGCTAGGTTCATCTCTGCCCAACCGCTGGGGTCAAGCACAGTGGCGATTGACGTGGGCGCGTCGCATAGGCACCAACCCCGCAGCGGAAGCCAACGGTACGGACCCGGATGGAACATTGCACAATGACCGCTTCTGGTTATCCGTCATTCAGCAGTTTTAAAAAGTGAAAAACCCCTGCCCCAGCACTGTGCATACCTTGGCCCTGGCTACGGGTTTGCTGTGCCTGGGACTGGCCCACGCTCAAACCCCACCTGCACCCACGCAACTGCCCCAAGGCGGCAAGGTGGTGGGCGGGAGTGCGGCCATCACAAGCAGTGGCAACAGCTTGACCGTGCAGCAAACCAGCCAACGCGCCGCCATCGACTGGAACAGCTTTAACGTGGGCTCGGGCGCTCAGGTGAATTTCAACCAACCCAACGCCGCTGCTGTCACTTTGAACCGCGTGCTGGACACCAACCCCAGCCAAATCATGGGCCGCATCAACGCCCCAGGCCAAGTCTTCTTCGTCAACCCCAACGGCGTGTTGTTTGGTGCCACTTCACAAGTGGATGTGGGCGGCTTGCTTGTCAGCACCCACGGCATCAGCAACGCCGACTTCATGGCTGGTAAAAGTACTTTCGAGGGCAACAGCAAAAACGCCAGCATCACAAACCTTGGCTCGCTGCAAGCCTCGCTTGGTGGCTATATCGCCCTGCTGGCGCCTCAGGTGCGTAACGAAGGCGTCATCGTTGCCCGCGAAGGCACCATCGCCATGGCTGCGGGCAACAAAACCACCTTGGTGTTCAGCGGCCAAAGCTTGACCGCTTTGCAAATCGATGAAGGCGTGATGGATGCCTTGGTAGACAACAAACACCTGGTGCGCGCTGACGGCGGCTTGGTGCTGATGACCGCACGCAGCGCCAGTGTGTTGATGGGCAGCGTGGTGAGAAACAGCGGCACCGTGCAAGCGCAAACCATTGCCAACAAGGGCGGTCGCATCATGCTGATGGGCGACATGACCTCCGGCACCACCGAAGTTAACGGCAACTTGGACGCCAGTGCGCCCAATGGCGGCGATGGTGGTTTCATCGAAACCTCGGCCGGCAAAGTGAAGATTGCCGATGAGGTGCGTATCACCACCTTGGCGAGCAACGGCAAAACCGGTAACTGGTTGGTTGACCCCAACGATTTCAGGGTAGTGACAGACACAGGTTTGGCTTTTGCCAACGGCGACATCACAGGTACGGCGCTGGCGACACAACTGGCAAGCACCAACGTGGAATTGCAAAGCGCCGCAGGAAACACCGCTGGCAGCGGCAATGTGAACATCAGCGACCGTGTTCAGTGGAGTGCCAACACCACGCTGACCTTGACCGCCACTAACGATGTCAATGTGTACTCCAATATTGTGGCTTCAGGTAACACCGCTGGCTTGGTGATTCGGCCCAACACCACCTACATCGCCAGCGGCATCACCCAAACGGCGTCTGGAACAGGTGTTTTTAATTTACAAATGGGCAAGTCCATCACGCTGTCAGGCAGCGCCCCAACGCTGTCGATTGCAGGGCAAAGTTATACGGTCATCAATAACTTGGGCACCTATGCGGACACCGCTGCGGGAACGCTGCAAGGCATGGAAGGCAACTTGGCTGGCAACTATGCCTTGGGCAGCGATATCGATGCCGCTGCCACCGCCACTTGGGGCAGCGGTGCGGGCTTTAGGCCTATTTCATTTGGCGCTGCAGGTTTCAGTGGCAAATTCCAAGGCTTGGGTCACACCATCAGCAACTTAACCATCAACCCTTCAGGCCCCACCTCAGTGGGTCTGTTTGCCGCAACCACCTCTAGCGCACATATTTCCAACGTTGGCTTGGTGGGTGGCAGCACCTCATCTGCAAACGCCACCAACCTAGGCGGTTTGGTAGGTATCAACAACGGTGGCACGATCAACAAAAGCTACAACACGGGTACGGTGAGTGCCAGCAATGCGGCAGCTGGTGTGGGCGGTTTGGTGGGCGGCAACACCACCTTGGGAACCATCAGCAACTCTTACGCGACAGGCAATGTATCCACGGGGCCGAGCTCGGGCGCCATCGGTGGTTTGGTGGGTTACTCCAACGGAACCATTTCAAATTCTTATGCAGAAGGCAATGTGACGGCAGGTGCCAACACGGGCCGCAATTTAGATACCGACTCCAATGGCGTGGGCGGCTTGGCAGGCTACGCCTCCAACGTGGTGTCCAATTCCTACGCCACTGGCGCTGTATTGGTCAATGGCGCGACCAGCCAAGTGGGTGGTTTCATGGGCTTGGGCAAAAACCTCACGCTCACCAACAGTTACGCCACCGGCAGCGTCAGTGTGAACGGTACGGGCAGCCATGTGGGTGGTTTTGTGGGCAATAACAGCAGCCTCAACATCACCAATGCTTTCGCAACGGGCGAGGTCAGCGCTGGGCCAGGCTCCACCTTTGTGGGCGGCTTTGTGGGCAATGCCAATTCGGGTGGTACCTCCATCAGCAATGCCTACTCCAGTGGACGGGTCAGTATTGGTGGCAACCCAGGCGGTGGTGGCTTTGCAGGCGGCGTGACCGGTGGCGCCATGATCAACAACAGTTACTGGAACACAGACACATCTCAGGCCGCAACCAGCTTTGGTGGCTTAGGTAAAACCACGGCGCAGCTAAGCGCCTCCGATATGCTGACTGTGGTGGGTTGGAGTCCTACGGTGTGGAGCATGATTCCAGGCCAAAACAACAATTTCCCCGTTATGGGTGTGGGTGCCAGCGTCTTGTACATCAGGGGCATCAATGGCAGCAGTATTTATGGCAGCGGTGGAACCCTGACCTACAAAGTCTTTAACAGCCAAACTGGTGGTGCCGAAGCCATGGGATACGCCTTAACTGGCACACCTGTATGGAATTTTGGTACTTCCCCCAATACGCTAACGGGCTCGGCCATTCCAGCGGCCAGCGATGCGGGCAGCTACAGCATCAGCTACAAAAGCGGCTTGGGCTTTAGCAACAGCACGTCGGTTCCCATCGCGGGTGCTTCCTCGACATGGATCATCAACCCAAAGCCCTTGGGCGTCACCGTCACCAAAGCCTATGACGGCAACAGCACTTTCAGCAGCGGTTTTCAGCTCTCTGGCATGGTCTTGGGTCAATCAGCGCCCAGTGTGAGCGGCAGCGCCACCATCGCCAGTAAAAATGTGGGCAGCGCCACCGCGTTTGTAAGCAACAGCTTGACCACTGCCAACCCCAACTATGTGTTGACGGGTTCGGTGGATGCCTCCATCACTCGCAAGCAATTGACTGCCACACTGGCTGTTGAGAACAAGACCTACGACGGCACAACGGCGGCCACGCCCACCATCACCATCTCTGGCGGTTTGGTCCCCGGTGAAACCATTAACGCCACAGGCGAGGCCGACTTTGACAGTAAAAATGCAGGTGTCCGCACGGCCACGTTAAATCCATCCACGGTGGTCCTGAGCAATGGAACGGGCGGTGGACTGGGACAAAATTACGATTTGGCTACCAACTACAGCTTTCCAACGGGCGTAGTAGCCTCAGCCACCATTTCCCCTAAAACCTTGACGGCGAATGTTCAGGTGGCAGACAAAGCCTATGACGGCACAACCGTGGCCGCTGCCCCCAGCTTTACCTTGAATGGCTTGATTGGGAGTGAAACTTTAAGCACCACAGGTACCGCGCAATTTGACAACACAAGCATAGGTCAAGGTCGCCCTGTCACGGTCAGCGATGTGACCTTGGGCAACGGCAACAACGGCGGACTGGTATCTAACTACAGTCTGCCCAGCACGCTGAACACCACGGCGGCAATGAACTTCCCCGACATCAGTCGCACACCCCTGAACCTCAACAGCGCACAAATGGCGGTATTGACGCCCAGCATGATCGCCTCGCTCACCCCCGCCCAGTTTGCTTCTTTAACCAGAGAGCAAATCCGCGGTTTAACGCCTGCGCAGTTGGGTGCCTTGAGCAGTCGTCAGTTGTCGATGTTGACTGTGGAGCAGTTTGCGTCGATGACGCCCGAGCAGTTGACCGTCCTCACTTCTGACGCCTTGGACAAGGCCACCAATAACACCCCAACGATCTCGACCACAGCTTTGCCTACCGCGTCCCCTGTCAGTGCCGCCAACACCACCCGCACCGCTGCTTTGGCCAACGCCGGTTTGACCGTGATCGCCAATGCGCAAATGTCGCAACTGAGTGCGGCGCAGTTGCAAGCCATAACGCCGGCCAACTTCTCCGCTTTGAACCCTAGCCAAGTGGCAAGCCTGACTGTGCAGCAGTTTCAGTTGCTGTCTCCCAGCCAGTTGCGCTCGCTCAGCACCGCGCACGTTGCCGCTTTGTCCGCCGAGCAATTGAAGTCTGTCTCCAACACCCAGTTGAACTCGTTCACGCCCACTCAGGTGTCTGCTTTGACGCTGCGTCAAGTTGAAGCTTTGGGCACCACGCAACTGATCTCTTTGAACGAAGCGCAAATTGCATCTCTCACGCCATCGCAACTCGCCGCGCTCACGCCCACCACCATCAGCAAGCTGCGCGAAAGCCAGTTGCAGGCCTTGACCGCCAGCCAAATGGTCTCCCTCTCCAATGCCCAGCTGTCTTCGCTGGACAAAGCCCAGCTGCAGTGCCTGAGCTGCAACCAGTTCAAAGCTTTGACGCCGCAGCAAATCGCCGATCTTCCCCCTGCTGCCTTCAAATCCCTGGTCAGCAGCAAGATCGCTTGCATCAAACCCCAGCAGCTCGCCGCTTTGAGCGAGAGCCAGATGAAGTTGCTCTCGACCAGCCAGATCAGCGAACTGACCGTTGAACAACTGCAAGCGCTGAGTAACAACCAGTTGAGTGTGCTCACCTCGGTGCAAATCCAGCGCTTAAAGACCGAGCAAGTGCAGACCTTGCTGCCCACACAGGTCGCCACGCTCAGCAGCGACAAACTCCGCGTGGCCTTGAAGGCTCTCACCACCGAGCAGGTTCAAGCACTCACCCCGCTGCAAATCTCTCAGCTGTCTGTCACCGATGTGGCTTTGCTTCAGCCCTTGCAACTGCAGTCGCTCTCCCCCTTACAAATCGCCGCCTTGGCGCCCGAGTTGGTGGCGCTTCTGAGCCGCGCTCAACTGCGAGCCTTGTTGCCTAGCCAAGTTGCCGCTTTACAGCTCAAGCAAATCGCCTTGCTCAGTCCTAGGCAACAACAATTCTTGTTGATCGATCAACTCGCCTTGCTCACCCCCGAGCAACGCAAAGCGTTTAACAACCCCTTGGTGGTGCCCCAGCCCATCACCGCGGCAGACACCTCGATTGCACAAACATTGAACGCCTTGGCTCCCAGCGAAGTCACGCCAGACAAACTCACTGTGCTCACGCCTCAACAACTGCGCTTGGTGAGTGATGACCAAATCAAGGCTTGGGGACGCACACAAATCAGCGCTCTGAGCTTGGCGCAATTGCAAAGCTTGACACCCGAGCAAATTGCCGCCATCTCGCCCACGGTCTTGGCAAGCCTAGACGCCAAGTTTGTGCAGAACTTGCAGCCCAGCCAAGTCGCACTGTTCACCACAGCGCAGCTGCAAGCCTTGACGCCCGCGCAAGTGCAGTCGCTCAGCACCTCTGTCGTGGCGTCGCTCACGCCCGAACAAATCAAGACCTTGTCGGTGCAGCAAACCGCTTTGCTGTTGAGCGCCCAATTGCAGGCGCTGTCCAAAGCGCAGCTCCAAGCCATGACCCAAGAGCAGGTGATCAACCTCAACCCGCTGCAACTCGCGACCCTCAGCCCCGCGCAACTCTCGGTGCTCACGCCCGAGCAAATCAGCTTGCTTAAAGCCCCGCAGTTGCAAAGCCTGAACCAAGCGCAAATCAACGGTTTGTTGGTCGCGCAAATTGCAGCCCTGACCCAAGCGCAGGTCCGCGCCTTGCGCCCCGAGCAAATCTTGGCACTGAACCAAGCGCAGGTGGGGAGTTTGAGTCCCGCGCAATTCGCGGCTCTTCAAGTCAAACAGCTCCAAGCCTTGCAAGAGAACCAAATCGCTGTGTTGAACTATGCGCAGCTCGATGCGCTCTCGCCCGCTCAGCTCCAAGCCTTGACACCCAACCAGATCACCGCCTTGACGCCCAGTCTGTTTGGGCTGCTGAGTAAGCCGCAGGTGGAAGCGCTGACCCGCAGCCAGTTTGCTGTCCTCACCCCCCAAGCCATCGCAGCCATGGGTGAAGCGCAGCTGGCAGCACTGACCAACGCGCAAATGTCGGCCATCAACGCCCAACAGCTCGCCGCCCTCTCGGCCAGCCAGCTCCAAGCCTTCACCGCCGCACAACTCGCCGCCATCAACGCCTCTCAGCTGATGGCGCTGAGCAACACCCAGCTGCAGTCCATCAGCCCCGAGCAAATCGGCCAACTCAACCAGCCACAGCTCATCAGCGTCTTGCGCATGCTCAACCCCAATCAGCTCTCAGGCTTGACCCAAACCCAAGTCGCCTCCATGGACATGAACCAGCTGCGCTCGCTCTCACCCGCTCAGCTGCAAACCTTGGCTGACAGAAAAATGATTACGCTGGCGACCAGCCGATAAATAAACGCAGCAGTAACTCTTAACCGCGGTTTTCGTAAACACCTAACTTGCGGTGCAAAGGAGACTCATCGGCAATGAACAAAAATGTGGCTTTGTCTTTTTGCAAATTCACCAACGTGACAGCTTCATAGCCAGGAGCGCAACAGGTGTCAGCTGCCACCATGGTGAAGTTGCTGTCGACTATCTGCGCTTTCACCGAGCCTTCAATCACATGAAACACCTGCGCAGGTGATCTGGCGGGTAAGCGCAGTGTTTGCCCAGGGCGCAACATCAGCGCATAAAACCCCAAAATATTTTCGGCGTCCGTTCCTGTTTCTGGGTTGGTGTAAGTCACCTGCACTTGCTCTAGCCATTCATCGTCTGCAGCCAAAGTTTCCAAGGCGGCTTTGGCATCGGTCCACGCATAACGCAACATGGGATAAGCCTTCCTACTGCGCTCAAACAATTTGGTGGGCACCACGCCGCCATGGGCATATTGCTTGTCGCTGCGCCCAGGCAAGACGGTTTGTCTGTCGCCATTCACATGGTAAGAAGTCTCCATGTAATAAACCAAGGGCAAGTCCAAAACATCTAGCCAAATCACGGGCTCAGTGCCATCGTGGCCGTGCTCATGCCACAAACCGGTGGGCGTGAGTATCAAGTCCCCGCGACTCATGGGGCACTTCTCTCCATCCACCGTGGTGTAAGCGCCCTCGCCTTCAACGATCATGCGTACCGCATTGGGCGTATGCCTGTGGCTTGGTGCCCATTCGCCAGGCATGAGTAACTGCATACCCAAGTAGATGGCGGCACTGGCTTGCATTTTGTCCAAACCATGACCGGGGTTGGCCAATACCAATACACGGCGCTCAGCTTTTTCAATAGGGGTCAGTTCACCGGCCTTAATCAACAAAGGACGCAGTGTTTGATACGGCCAATGCGTGGCTTGGGTTTGCCTGGTGGGGATCTTCGGAGGCAAGACGCCGCGCAAACTCGGCCACAAGGGAACCAAGTTCAAATCACGCAAATCTTGCACATAGTCTTTGGGTAAGTCTTCCAAGCGACCGAGTTCATGGGACATGGCTATTTCCTTTTTAGCGAAGTCATAACTACACCCAAATGCGTTTGTTCTCAATGCGAACCGGATACACACGAATATCTTCAGTCAAGGGCGCACACAAAGCCTTGCCCGTGCAAACATCAAAGCGTCCTTGATGGAAAGGACATTCAATGACGGTGCCCTCTAAAAAACCGTCACTCAGCAATGCGTCCCCGTGGGTGCAGCGGTTGTCCGTTGCAAACACCTCGCCATCCACTTCATACAGGGCCAAGGCCTTGTCACCCAGGGTGACAGGGGTCACATCCCCGGGCACCAAAAACTCTAAGTCATACGCATCTGTCCAACCATCTGACATGGGGTCTCCTTAAATCGGGTAAATGATCGAGTTGGCAATCATCTCGCTGTCGTAAACACACAAGCGAGAAAGAAACTTCAAACCATGCGGGGTTCGCACAACCACGTCGTGGTAATAGCCGGCACTCAGGATGGTCGAGTCACCATCGAACTTGGTGCGAATCACAGCGTAATTGGCTTGCGAAACAATGCGCTCACCCTTGTCATCCACTGAAATGATGCGCGGCGTTCCCACGATATGCCGTTGGTAATAAGGGTCGTGGTACAAAGTTTCTTTTACGCCATAGACACGGTCTTGGATCATGGCTTTGCTCTCAAGAGCCAACAAGCACAAGGGCAAACCTTGTTCAAAATTTTCCCTTGGCTGTAAACGGTAAGTACCCTCATCGATAAAAAAATCAGGCCATTTTTCCCACTCTGTTGAATCACAGACCATGGCGTAATCGCTGTAGAGGCTGAGCAATTCAAAGTAATTTTTGAAATCCATCATGGCTTATTCCCCCATCACTTTGCGCCAATATTGGTACATGCCGCGAATCAAAGTTTCAGTCACCATGTGATCGGTGTCGCCAACATCGTAGCCGCCCATTTCGACCACGGTACGGTGCGAAGGTTTTTGTTCAAACCCTTGCTGCGACCATTCAATGACTTCGCCGTCGTCAGCAGACACATAACCTGCGGGCCCAAACAAATTGGCCTGAATCAAACGCCGCTCTTGCATTTCTGGGCTGTCATCTTCAAAACCAAAATGGGTCCACACAAAATCGAATGAGCCATGACCATTGGGTTGAATGTGCCTGGTCGAGACACTGTTGACCTGTTGCTGAATGATGAGGCTGGGAAAAATCGTGGTCATCACAGCCGTGGGGCCATCCCACCAAGTCTCGGGAACGATATCTAACAAACGCATATCGTTAAGCGTCATTTTGTCTTTGAAACTATCAACGCCACTCACCACATCAGCGTTGTTGCCTCCTTGTCCACGGGTAGAGATCATGGCGGCATGGCGAAACTGCTCGTCCATCTTTAATTCAGACTTATTGTCTGCCCTCCATAGACCAAAGGTAGAAAACCAAGTGTGCAAAAGTCCAGGGTGGTAGGGGTCTTTGATGTTCTCTTGCATCAACTTCCAGTTGCCAGGAATACGCTGCCTACGGTAACCCAAGATCTTGAGTTGCCGGCCATTGAAGGTGCGGTCAAAGTATTGCAGTATGGTGGGACCTAAAAATGCTTCCAGAGACTCAATTTCGTGATCAAAGGAGGCGAACACCACGCCGCCACGCGTGGCCACCTTGAGTTTGGTTAATCCATGCTCTTCAAGTTTGAACTCTTTGGGCATGCCGCCGTTGACCTTGCCTTCTTGCTTCACGCCTCGGCGAAAAGGCACGCCTTGCAAATCGCCCTTAACACTGTAATTCCATTGGTGATAAGGGCAGAGAAAGTCTTTGGCATTGCCATGTCGCTCGCGACAAAACCGCATGCCGCGATGCGCACAGACGTTCTCCACCACATTGATACTGCCATCGGGGTCACGCACCATGATGACCGAACGCTCACCCACCACGGTTCGTCTAAAGTCACCTGCGTTGGGTATTTCTGCTTCCAAGCCCACATAACACCAGTGGTTGTTGTAAAAAAAGAGATCAAGTTCTTTTTTGTAAAGGTCTTCTCGGGTGTAGGCCCAAAAAGGAATGCGACTGGTGCCCTCGCCCGGCCAAGGAGGGTTGTGGGGGAAAACAGTGGCTTGGGTCATGACCTATCTCCTTGCATACAGGGCGTTGGGGGCAACTAAAAAACCAACATGGCTCAAAAAAACGAAAAGGGTTAGCTCTGACGAAGAGCTAACCCTTTGATGTTAATGGTCGGCGTGGCGGGATTCGAACTCGCGACCCCTTGCACCCCATGCAAGTGCGCTACCAGGCTGCGCTACACGCCGAAGGACGAGATTATAGCCTCGCAAGAGGTCGATTTAGTTTAAGAGGTCTCGTATTTCAAACAATTCACGACGCAACAACTGAAGCTTGTTAGCGTCGTTATCGTCAGAGCTAAGTTGCCAAGCATCTTCAACACGCGCCTCATCTAAAGACAAGTTGTCTTCCAAATCGTCAAGGCCTTGCAACATGACTTCACCTGCACGTTTTTTATCGCGGTCTTGCTGAACCAGTTCTTGCAACTTGTTGCGCGCACCACTGATGGTGAAACCCTGCTCGTAAAGCAAATCGCGAATGCGGCGAATCATCAA
>Ga0187844_10003302_pt1 | contig 10800 bp, 8 predicted proteins | sample SpaLakP09_SKY_50_FD_134517 | JGI IMG/M metagenome (GOLD analysis project Ga0187844, IMG submission 134517) | Oligotrophic lake water microbial communities from Sparkling Lake, Wisconsin, USA - SP09_SKY_50 | ecosystem: Environmental > Aquatic > Freshwater > Lake | place: USA: Sparkling Lake...
CCCAGCACCCCCGCCGTCATGGCGATAATCGGCAGCTTCAGCCCCAGCTGCTGGCGCAGGATGCGGGTGGCCGTGTAGCCATCCATGATGGGCATCTGCATATCCATCAGCACCATATCATAAGCCTCGGGGCCGGCGCGCAGGCGCTCCACGGCCTGGCGCCCATCGCCCACCGCATCGAGCGTGGCGCCCGCATGTTCGAGGATGCCGCGCGCAACCATCTGATTCAGCAGATTGTCTTCCACCAGCAGGAAGTGGCAACCCGCCAGACTGCCGGCAATGCTCGCGTCTATCGTGCTACGCTGGCCGTGCTCGCCATAGACTGCCAGCGCATGCTGGAGCGCGTCGTACAGATTAGTCGGAGTGACAGGCTGCACCAGCACCACCGCATTTTCATCGCTTTCGGCCTGCGCGCGCGCGCACGGCTGCGCCAGTACCACCAGCGGCAGGGCAGCGGTGCCGGCCTGCGCCCGCAGAGCCTGTAGTGTGCTGCGTCCGTCCGGTCCCTGCAACTGCCAGTCCAGCAGCAGCAGGTCATACTGCTGGCCAGCAGCCTGACGCTGCTGGTAGTACTGGCGTGCCGCCAGATCCGTGGCCGCTTCATCCACCTGCCAGCCATAGCCGCGCAACAGCTCCGCGACTATCGCGCGGCTGCTGTCATGCGCTACCGCCGCCAGCACGGCCAGCGGCCCAGGTACAGGCTGGCGGCGTTCCTCGGCGGCGCTGCTGGCCACCCCGAATGCCAGACTGAACCAGAAACGCGAACCCTGGCCAGGCACGCTGGCCACAGCAATTTCTCCACCCATCAGCTCGATCAGACGCTTGCTGATGGCCAGCCCCAGGCCCGTACCGCCGAAGCGCCGCGTGATGCTCTGATCGCCCTGGGTAAAGGCGTTGAACAGCTGGGTCAACTGGGCTTCGGTCATGCCCATGCCGGAATCGCGCACTTCAAAGCGCAGCAGTATTTGCCGCGCATCGGCCGCAATCAGCTCGATGTTCACTGCCACTTCGCCCTGCTCGGTAAATTTGATGGCATTACCCACCAGATTGATCAATATTTGCTGCAAGCGCAGCGCGTCGCCATGCAACTGGCGCGGTATGGCAGGATCGACGCGGATGGCCAGCTCGAGTGGCTTATCGCCGCTGTTGAGGGTCATCAGCGTGGCCAATGCGTTGACCACTTCTTCCAGTGCAAAATCGACCGGCGACAGTTCCATATGGCGCGCTTCGATCTTGGAAAAATCCAACACGTCATTGAGGATGCCCAGCAGCGACTGGCCCGATTCGCGCACCATATTCAGATATTTGCGCTGCTGCGGGGTGAGCGGCGTATTGCCCAGCAGGTAGACCATGCCCAGCACGGCATTCATCGGCGTACGGATTTCGTGGCTCATATTGGCCACAAAATCACTCTTGGCGCGGTTGGCCGCCTCGGCCCGGTCGCGCTCGCGCTCCAGTTCTAGTGCGCGTGCTTCGACGTCCTGCTGCAGCCGGTGGCGCTCGGTAATATCGGCGATCATGGCCAGCATCTTCACGCCCTGATCGGTACGCACGGCGCTCAGATTAAGCTCCAGCGGGAATTCGCTGCCATCACGGCGCATGCCGTACAACACCTGTTCCGGGCCGATGCGCACGGGTACAGCGTTGACGCTCTGGCTGAAAAAGCGCTGCTGGATCTCCACATACAGTTCATGCAGGCGCGGCGGCACCAGCATGGTCAGCGGGCGGCCCAGAATTTCCGCGCGGGTGTAGCCAAAGCAGCGCTCCGCTTCGCGGTTCATGGTTTCGATACGGCCAGCCGTATCCACCACCAGTATCACATTGGGCGCATATTCCACCAGATTCTGCAGCCGCGCATCGGCCGCCAGCCGCTGCTGCATCAGCGTATTGAAGGCGCCGGTCAGCTGGCCCACTTCATCGGCCGTGGCCACCGGCAGCGGCGTGTAGCCGGCCGGTGCAGCATGCAGCGCGACGATGGCGTCGCGCAGGCGCACCAGCGGCGCCAGCAGTTGCATGGTCAGCCCGCCGATCAGCAACGCGGCCAGCAAGCCCGCCAGTCCGCTCCACCACAGCAGCCGTTCGGCCGCGCCATGGAACGGTTCGAACGCTTCCTCTGCCGGCAGAGAGGCGGCCAGCACCCAGTCCACTGCGCGCAAAGTCTTATAGCTGTTAATGGTATTCTGGCCGCTGCTGTTGACGCCCTCGATGCTGCCTTCGAAGCCTTGCTCAAGGGCGCGGGTAGTGGCCGGATTGGCATGCGGCTGGCGCGGCTGCAGCAGCCGTTTGGCATCCGGATGCAGCACATAGCGCGGATTGGCTTCGCGCGTGAGAGCAAAATAGTAGCCGGTGCGGCCCACTTTGGCATTACGTAAATGTCCGAGCAGATTGTCCTTGTACAGCCGCAGCACGCCGATCAGCACGCACACCACTTCGCCGCGCGCATCGAGCACCGGCGCCACCATCTGCACGATGGGCTGGCCTTGGGCACGTCCGATCAAAGGCTCGGAAATCACCGGCTGGCGGGTATGCAACACTGTCTTGAAATACACCCGGTCAGAGGCATTGATGCCAACCCGGCCAGCCTGTTCGGGCAGGTCGGCAATGACGCGGCCTTCGGGATTGAGAATCAGCACATCATCGAACAGGGCCAGTACGGCGCGATCACGATAATATTCACGCAGGCGGGCCGGCGTGGCTGCCAGTTCAGGTGGCTGCTGTCTGGCCGACTGGGCGATGATATCGCGCAGCATCAGCAGCTTGTCATCCAGTTCTTCGGCGGTACGGTTGATCAGCGCCGTCTGCTGGGCAAACAGCACTTTGCGGAAGTCGTCCTGTAGGCGGTGCATCTGCAGGGCAGTGACCAGCGCCAGCATCAGGATCGATGTCAGGCTGGTGGCCAGCGCAACTTTTGCCTTGATACCTAATGAGGTCATGTGTTCCCTGTGAGCGTAGAACCTGCAGAAAACCGAGCGCAACCTCGTTGGAGGTGAGTAAATTTTGCTATTAAAGCTAGTTTTTAGCAATACAATTCACTGCAGCCGACGCTGAGCAGCGCAGCACAAATCGGCGCCTGCGCCATGATGTGCTGAATCTGCCACAGTAGTTTTACCATGCGGCACCGCAGCACAAGGGCTTTAGAGGCAAAATACTTACTGGAATACCCGAATTAGTAACTATGGCATAGCCCAAAAGGACTACAAATGGTCTACACTGGCGGGATGATACGAGAATTTGACTCGCTGGTCAGTCCCAGCACCCGGCTCGAAGTGCTCAAAGCCAAGTGCGCAACGTGCAGCATGCACCAGTTGTGTTTGCCTATGGGCCTCGATAATGACGATATGGATCGTCTGGATCAGATTATCGGTCGACGCCGCAAGGTAGCGCGCGGCAGCACCCTGTTCCGCATCGGCGACCCGTTCCAGAACCTGTACGCCATCCGTCTGGGCCACTTCAAGGCCTACCAGGTTAACCGTGACGGCGTCGAACAGATTACCGGCTTCCAGATGGCAGGCGAACTGCTGGGCATGGACGCCATCAGCACCGATCTGCACCACTGCACAGCCGTGGCGCTGGAGGACAGCGAAGTTTGCGAAGTCCCGTTCGGCAGCCTGCAACAGCTGCTGGCCGACATGCCGGCCCTGCTGCGCCACTTCCACCGTATGATGAGCCAGGAAATTACCCGCGAGCAGAGCGTTATGTTACTGCTGGGGAATATGCAGGCGACCCAGCGCTTTGCCGCCTTCCTGGTCAATCTGTCGTCCCGTTACGAAGCACGCGGCTATTCGCCGCACACCTTCCAGCTGCGCATGTCGCGCGAAGAAATCGGCAACTATCTGGGCCTGACCATCGAAAGTATCAGCCGTCTGCTGTCCAAGTTCAAGAAGGAAGGCCTGCTACGCGTGAGCAACCGCGAAATCGAACTGCTCGATCCGGTACGCCTGAAAGCCATCACGGCCGGCACCCATTCCTGCAATTGATCGTCTGGCCGGTAGCGGCTGGCACGCAGCCATAAAAAAAAGCGCCGCGGCGCTTTTTTTTTATGGCGTGTAACCTTAGTCGTCCGCCGGTTTTTCCAGATCGGCCTGCAGCGACACGGCGCGCTGCTTAGGCCAGCTCCAGCTGCCGGCCAGACGCCAGTCACGCTGCTCGCCCTCCACCAGCACCACCCAGCGGCTTTGCTCCAGCATGGGCAAGTTCAGCTGGAAGGCACCGCTGGCATCGGGCTGTACCACCAGATTGATGTCTTTTTCCGGCAGGGTAGCGTGCGACAGATGGATGAACAGCTTTTCCGGCTGGCTCTGGGCCGTGGTACGGGTCAGCTGGCCCACCAGTACGCCGCGCGCCGCATCGTACGACAGCTGGGCGGACAGGCCCAGCGCGGCCGCGCGGTGATCGCGCCGCAAGTCCTGATTGATCGCCTTGCCCTTCTTGTAGTAGTCGCCCACCACCAGCGCGTCCTGCTGGGTGAATGCCAGATAGCCGAAGTAGCTACCCACGACCACTGCAGTAGCCGGACCCAGCATCAGGAACCACGGCCAGCGGTGTTTATACCACGGCGCAGCAGGCGCCTGTTCCAGCATCGAGACGGTCATGTTTTCTCCTTAGCGCGGGACGATGAACACCGCGTGTTCTTTCACATGCAGCGACGGTTCGTCGATGGCCTTCAGCTCCACGTCGATCTTGTTGGACCCGGCCTTGCCGACGCCATGCGCCACGCGCAGGCGGATAGGATAAGCCTTGGTTTCGGTTGCCGCGACCACGACCTGATCGGCCGTTACCTGGGTCAGGGTATCGAGGCCGCTGACACGGATCTGGTAAGTATGGCCGCGTTCCGAGGTATTCATGATCTGCAGACGGTAGACGTTTTCGATCATGCCATCTTCCACTTCGCGCCCCATCGACCCGCGATCACGGATCACGTCCATCTTGAGCGGCGTGCGCAGGTACAGCGAAGCCGCTGCGGCACAGACGATCAGGCCCAGTATCGCCGTATAGATGCGTACGCGCGGACGCAGGGTGCGTTCGCGGATCTGCGCCGGGGTGTATTTGTTCACCAGACCGTGCTCGGTGGTGTAGCGCACCAGACCGCGCGGCTGGCCTATCTTGTCCATCACGCTGTTGCAGGCATCGACGCAGGAAGCGCAACCGATACATTCGTATTGCAAGCCGTTGCGGATGTCGATGCCGGTAGGGCAGACCTGCACGCACAGCGAGCAATCGATGCACGAACCGTTATCGCTAACGGGTTTCGATTTCGAGATAGGAGCACGCGGTTCGCCACGCTCCTTATCGTAGGAAATGATCAGGGTGTCCTTGTCGAACATCGAGCTCTGGAAGCGGGCGTAAGGGCACATGTATTTGCACACCTGCTCGCGCATCCAGCCCGCATTGCCGTAGGTGGCAAAGGCATAGAACACCACCCAGAACCATTCCCATGGGCCAAAGCTAAGCGTGAACGCTTCGCTGCCCAGTACTTTGATCGGGGTAAAGTAGCCAACAAAGGTATAGCCCGTCCACAGAGCCAGCACGGCCCAGGTCAGATGCTTGCCGGTTTTCTTGGCGAATTTCTTGAGCGAAGGCGGTTGCTTGTCCAGCGCCATGCGGGCGCTGCGGTTACCTTCGAATTTGCGCTCTATCCACAGGAAGATTTCCGTGTACACCGTCTGTGGACAGGCAAAGCCGCACCACACCCGCCCTGCTACTGCTGTGGCCAGAAATAGCAGGTAGGCGCTGATGATTAACAGTGCGGCCAGATAAATGAAGTCCTGCGGCCACAAGACAATCCCGAAGATGTAAAACTTACGCGCGCCCAGGTCGAACAGCACAGCCTGGCGGCCGTTCCACTGCAGCCAGGGGCCGCAGTAGAACACCAGCTGCGTCAGCCAGACAAACAGCCAGCGCAGACTGACGTATTTTCCCTTGATCTCGCGAGGATAGATCTCCTCGCGAGCCGCATACATCTTGATTACTTGTGGTGCAGGTTCATTCATTGTGCTGCCGGGGCGACTTCTTGAGCCGGAGCGGCCGGTTGATTAACGTCGTTGGAAAGGCTCCACACATAGGCTGCCAGTACATGCACTTTTGCATCGCCAAGGAATTCGGCAAACGCTGGCATGGTGGTATTACGGCCTTTGCGGATGGTCTCCATGATGGTATCAGCACTGCCGCCAAACAGCCAGATCTTATCGGTCAGATTTGGTGCACCGATAGCCTGGTTGCCTTTGGCATCTGCGCCGTGGCAAGCCATACAGGCAGCGAACTTCTCTTTACCGAACGATGCTTTGATCGGATCAGCCGTCGAACCGGACAGGCTCAGCACGTAGTGCGCAACGTTTTCCACATCCTTGTCGGTACCCACTGCGGCCCCCATCGGAGGCATCACGCCGTTACGGCCATGCATGATGGTTTCCTTGATGGTTTCCGGCGCACCGCCGAACAGCCAGTCTTTGTCGGTCAGGTTAGGGAAGCCTTTGTTACCGCGGGCATCCGAACCGTGGCACTGGGCGCAGTAGGTCAGGAACAGACGCTCACCGATGGCATGGGCTTTCGGATCTGCAGCCACTGCCTTCAGGTCCTGTTTCTGGAACTGGGCAAACAGCGGGCCGAATTCAGCATCGGCAGCCTGCACTTCAGCCTGGTACTGGCCGGAAGATTTCCAGCCCAGTTTGCCAGCGAAGCTACCCAGACCAGGGTACAGCACCAGATACACGCTACCAAACACAATGGTGATGTAGAACAGCCACATCCACCAGCGCGGCATCGGCGTGTTCAGCTCCGACAGGTCTTCATCCCACACGTGGCCGGTGGTTTCGCCGGACTTGCCAGTGGTTTTCGATTGCGAGTACAGCAGTACGGCACAGCCGACGATGCCCAGGATGGTCAGTACAACAATGTACAGGTCCCAGAAGCTATTAGTAAAATCAGCCATGTTGCGCCTCCAAATCTTCGTCGTCGAACGGCAAGTTTGCCGCCTGAGCGAAATCAGCTTCTTTATTGTCGATCAGTGCCCACCACAGGATTCCGGCAAACGTGATGAAAGAAATCACCGTCATCACGCTGCTGGCTTGATCCAACAGGGAATCGATTGCCATGTTAGTTCCTCGATTTAATTAACGTGCCCAGACCTTGCAGATAGGCGATCAGAGCATCTTCTTCGGTTTTGTCTTTCAGCTCTTCCGGAGCGGCGGCGATCTCAGCGTCGGTGTACGGATGGCCCAAACGTTGCAGTGCACGCATTTTCGGAATCACGCCTTCAGGGTCCAGTTTGTTTTTCGACAGCCATGGGTAGTTCGGCATGTTCGACTCTGGCACCACGTCACGTGGGTTGTTCAGGTGGGTACGGTGCCATTCATCGCTGTAACGGCCGCCGACACGGGCCAGGTCTGGACCGGTACGTTTCGAACCCCACTGGAACGGACGATCGTAGACGTATTCGCCAGCCACCGAGTAGTGACCATAACGCTCGGTCTCAGCACGGAACGGACGCACCATCTGCGAGTGGCAGTTGTAGCAGCCTTCGCGGATGTAGACGTCACGACCGGTCAGGCGCAGTGGCGAGTATGGCTTCAGGCCAGCTACCGGTTCGGTAGTCGACTTCTGGAAGAACAGCGGCAAGATTTCTACGGCGCCGCCCACGCTGATTACCAGCGTTACCAGCGCGATCAGCAGCCAGGGATTTCTTTCAATCCAGTCATGTGAAAATTTCATAGGTGCTCCGATATCAAGCGTGGCCGCTGGTCAGCGCAGGAATACGCGCTACGGCGGTCTCGCGGTTACGCAAGGTCATCCAGGTGTTGTAGCCCATCACGCACATGCCGGTCAGATACAGCAGGCCGCCAGTGAAGCGCACAACGTAGTACGGATAGGTAGCTTTTACGCCTTCAACGAAGGTGTAGGTCAGGGTGCCGTCTGGATTGACTGCGCGCCACATCAGACCTTGCATCACACCGGCGATCCACATTGCAGCGATGTACAGAACGATACCGATGGTCGCAACCCAGAAGTGCAGGTCGATCAGCTTGGTGCTATACATTTTCTGCGAGCCAGCCATACGTGGCAGCAGGTAGTAGATCGAACCCATGGTGATGAAACCAACCCAGCCCAGAGCGCCACCGTGAACGTGAGCAATGCCCCAGTCGGTGTAGTGCGACAGCGCGTTGACGGTCTTGATCGACATCATCGGGCCTTCGAAGGTGGCGATACCGTAGAACGACAGCGACACGATCATGAATTTCAGGATAGGATCGGTACGCAGTTTGTGCCATGCGCCCGACAGAGTCATGATACCGTTGATCATACCGCCCCACGATGGTGCCAGCAGAATCAGCGAGAACACCATACCGAGCGACTGGGTCCAGTCTGGCAGTGCGGTGTAGTGCAGGTGGTGAGGACCGGCCCACATGTAGGTGAAGATCAGCGCCCAGAAGTGCACGATCGACAGGCGATACGAGTACACAGGACGTTCAGCTTGCTTAGGAATGAAGTAGTACACCATGCCCAGGTAGCCAGCGGTCAGGATGAAGCCCACCGCATTGTGGCCGTACCACCACTGGATCATCGCGTCCTGTACGCCCGCGTAGGCGGAGTAGGATTTGAACAGGGTTGCAGGCATCGAAGCACCGTTCACCACGTGCAGAATCGTCACTGCCAGAATGAAGGAGGCGAAGAACCAGTTAGCCACATAGATGTGCTTAACTTTGCGGGTCAGCAGGGTGCCGAAGAACACGATCGCGTAGGCAATCCACACGACAGCGATCAGCAGGGTGATAGGCCATTCCAGCTCAGCGTATTCTTTGCCGCGGGTCAGACCCATTGGCAGAGTAACGACGGCGCTCAGAATGACAGCTTGCCAGCCCCAGAAGGTGAAGGCGGCCAGCTTGTCCGAGAACAGACGTACCTGGCAGGTACGCTGTACCACGTAGTACGAAGTTGCGAACAGGCCGCAAATACCAAACGCGAAAATCACCGCGTTGGTGTGCAATGGCCGCAGACGGCCATAAGTTAACCATGGAATGTCCAGGTTTAACGCCGGCCATGCCAGTTGGGCAGCGATAATAACGCCGACCAGCATGCCGATGATACCCCAGACCACGGTGGCGACTGCGAATTGCTTCACAATCTTGTAGTTGTAGTTCTGTGCAAGGTCCACTTGATGTTCTCCCAAGAACGCTTTGATGATGTGGGTCAAAGGTTACTTAGGTAGGACTTAAAAAACCTTGATACAGATCAAAATATCTCTCATGAATCATTGTGCTGAGATATTTCGTCCCCATCATAGCGGGCCGCAGGGTGCGGCCGGGAGGCAAGCACCTCCCTTTGCTGCCAGCAGGGTGCTAGTCAGTTTTTGATGTATCCGGCGCTGCCGGCTTGTCGTCGTCCTGCAGTATGCGCAGGCCGGGACCGACCAGATCTTCGAACTGGCCATCATCCGAGGCGCGGAAGAAGATCCACAGCGCCACAAACACCAATAATACGCTCAGCGGTATGAGCAGATACAAGGCTTCCATTACGCGCCCTTTCTGAGTCGTAAGGCATTCGCCACCACCACGGCCGAGCTGAGCGCCATGCCCACCCCGGACAGCCATGGATTGAGCCAGCCCAGCGCCGCGGCAGGGATGGCCACGCCATTGTACAGGCTAGCCCACCACAGGTTCTGCCGGATCACGCCCATGGTGCGGCCCGCCACTTTGGCGCTGTCGACCACGGAGTCGATGCGGCCGCTGAGCAGCACGGCATCGGCATGGGCTTGCGCCAGCGCGGCACCGGCGCCCATGGCGAAGGAGACATCGGCGGCACTGAGCACGGCAGCATCATTGATGCCGTCGCCCACCATGGCCACCACGGCGCCGCCTTCCTGCAGTTTCTTCACAAATGCCAGCTTCTCGTCAGGCAGGTAGCCGCCTATGGTGGTGCTGATGCCCAGCTGGTCGCCCACCTTGCGCGCCAGCGAATCGTGGTCGCCACTGAGCAGCACCACCGTCTTGCCGGCCTGGCGGAAGTAATCGATGGTAGCGGCCGCTTCGGCGCGGATGCCGTCATGCAAGGCAAAGCAGGCCAGCCACTGGCCTTCCGCGCCCAGATAGACGGGAGTGACGCCGTCGGCCACCGCATGGGCCGGCATGCTGCCGCTCAGTTCCGCCACAAAGCTGGCATTGCCCAGCCGGTAGCGGCGGTTATGCAGCACTCCTTCCACGCCGCGTCCGGCCAGTTCCTGTACTGCGGCAGGATGCCAATCGGCACGCTGGGCGCCGTCAGCAGCAGCACCGGCTTCGGCAGCAGCCTGCACGATGGCGCGGGCCAGCGGATGGGCGCTGGCAGCATCGAGTGCCGCGGCCGCTTGCAGGCAGAAATCTTCCTGCATCAGCCCCAGCGCGGTGGTCTGCTGCAGTACCGGACGGCCATAAGTCAGCGTACCGGTCTTGTCGAACACGATGTGGCTGGCGCGGTGCAGGGTTTCCAGCGTTTGCGCCCCCGTTACCAGCACGCCCTGACGCAGCAGCCGGTCGGTGCCCGCTGCCAGCGCAGTGGGGGTGGCCAGCGACAGGGCGCAAGGGCAGGACACCACCAGCACGGCAATCGCGATCGGCCACGCACGCACAGCGCTGTAGCCATCGAACCAGAACCAGAAGCCGAAGGTCGCCACGGCAAACAGCAGCAGCGCCAGCACGAACCATGCGGCCACGTCGTCGGCCCACTGGGCGATGCGCGGCTTGTCGCGGCCGGCGCGGTCGATCAGCTTGACCAGATTCGACAGCGTGCTGTCCTGCACGCGCTGGGTTACGCGGGCGATGATCATATTGC
>Ga0187844_10003304_pt1 | contig 10791 bp, 9 predicted proteins | sample SpaLakP09_SKY_50_FD_134517 | JGI IMG/M metagenome (GOLD analysis project Ga0187844, IMG submission 134517) | Oligotrophic lake water microbial communities from Sparkling Lake, Wisconsin, USA - SP09_SKY_50 | ecosystem: Environmental > Aquatic > Freshwater > Lake | place: USA: Sparkling Lake...
ACCTTGCGGCTGATCGTCGCCGGCGGCGCGCCGGTGCCCGAGCCGCTGCTGCGCCTGTACGGGCAGCGCAACATCCCGGTGAGCCAGTGCTACGGCATGACCGAGGCGACGACGGGCGTCACCTTCCTTGAAACGGATCGCGCGCTCTCCAAGCTCGGCTCCTGCGGCCGCGCGGGCATGCTCAACGAGGTGCGGCTGCTCGACTTCGACGGCCATCCGGTCACGCAGCCGAACGTGCCGGGCGAGCTGTGCATGCGCGGCGGCATGGTGACGCCAGGCTACTGGAACCTGCCCGAGGTGACGGCGCAGTCCAAGAGCGCGGACGGCTGGTTTCGCAGCGGCGATGTCGCGTACTTCGACGAGGAGGGTTTCTATTTCATCTGCGACCGCGTGAAGGACATGATCATCAGCGGCGGCGAGAACGTGTATCCGGCCGAGGTCGAGAGCGCGATCTACGAACACGCATCGATCGCCGAAGCCGCCGTGATCGGAGCGGCGGACGAGAAGTGGGGCGAGCGCGTCGTCGCGGTGGTGGCGCTCAAGCCTGGATCGTCACTGGAGATCGACGGGCTGCGCGCATTCCTTGATGGACGACTGGCGCGCTACAAGCTGCCGCGCGAGATGCACGTCATCGAACAGTTGCCACGCAACCCGAATGGCAAGGTGGCGAAGATCGATCTGCGCAAGCAGTTCGCCCATCGTCCGTAGCCCGGGCGAAGCCCGGGATTGCGCTCCGTATGCGAGGGGAACCCCGGGCTTCGCCCGGGCTACGGGAGTTCGGGATCTCCGAAGCTCAGGTATTCCCACATGCGCTCGTACACACGGCCGGCGGTGACCTGGCGCGCCGTGGTTTCGTCGGCGGTCAACAGGGTGTGTTCGCCGTCCTGATTCATCTGCATCAGTCCGACCTCGACGCGCGCGGCTTCCTCGAGAAACCAGGACAGCGCCACGGCCTCGACGAGGCTCTCGCCGGCCACGACCGCGCCGTTGGCACGCATGACGATGGCCTTGCCGGCGCCGAGCGTATCGGCGAGCAGGCCGGCCGCAGCGTCGTCGCGCAGCAGTCGTGGGTCTTCCCAGAGTGCGGGACGTGGCGCGAAGTAAGCGCCGAAGCCGTGCCGCGGTCGCGGCGTGCGGCGCAGTAGCGCGAGCAGGCCGATCTGAGGCGGCATGATCCGGCAGATCGCTCCGATCTCGGGACGCCGTGCGTAGATCGCCTGGTGGATGCGCACCTCGCCGAGCACGCCGTCGGGAAGCGCTCCGGTCACCGGGACGACGGTACCGGACTCGCCGGGAAGGATCGTGCCCATCGGCTTGGCGGCGCACACCAGGAATTCATCGGCGCCCAGGCGCCGGCTGCAGTGTCCGTAGGCATGAACGAGGTTGCCGCGTGCCAGTGCGCGGGCGGCGACGCGCAGTTCGCGCTGCTGGGCTTCGGGTGCTGACGTCATGCTGCTCCTCGAGAGCAAGAGAACTCGCGCTCATCCCGAAGGGTGCGCACAGCAGCCCTGGGGACGAGGCAGAAGCGGGCAGCGAACGAGAATCTCGTTTCGTCTGCCCGTGGATCAGGTTTCGCTGTCGGTTGCCGTGGCGTTCGGCGCCAGCCGCGAGATCGCGTGCTTGATCTTGACCAGCACACGCACGAGATCGGTCATCTCTTCGTTGCTCAGGTCCGAAAGGATCTGGCCGTTGAACTCATTTTCCATGACGGTCATGCGCTTGATCAGCGTCTGCGCCGGTTTGGTGAGATAGACGCGCTTGGCGCGCTTGTCGGCGGGATCGGGGCGCCGCTGCACCCAGCCGCCGCTCTCCAGGCTTTCGATGACGTCGCCGAGGCTGGCCTTGCCAACCTCGAGCACGTCCGCGAGTTGCGTCTGCATCATGCCGTCGTGGCGGGACAGATGCGCGAGCACCCACCACTGCGCGCGCGTGATGCCCAGCGGCTTCATGAACTGGTCGTACGCACTGCGCCGCATGCGCGACACGTCGTGGATCAGGAAGCCGAGGCGAATGCCTTCGCGCGCAGTCTCGTTGAGCGACAGCGCAGCACCGGCATCGTCTGCGCCGTTGCTGGCTGACTTCGGCGAGCCGACGGGAAGGAAGTCCGGATTGCGCGACGTGGCAATCGCCTTGGTGACCTTCGCCACATCGGCGGACTTGGTGCGTCGCTTGACCATTGTTCTCCTTGGCGACCGACCTTGTCGCGCAGTTCTTTGCGTCGGGCCAAAGCAGTCGGATCCCGACTATTCTAGCTTGCAGAAAAGCCATGGCTTCACCCGTTCGGGTAGGCCCTGTGCGTTTGTATAGGCTGCAGAGAAGCGTCCGGCAGCGTTGCCCTTCGAAGCATATTCCTGCGCGAAATAACTATGGTACCGTACCAATCCACGCCGGGATTCGCTGGGTAGAACTCGAAAAATCGGCGGCGTCGCAGGAGCGGCGTCCGGCACCGATCCCCCCGTGCGCATTGAGGAGAAGACTGATGCCAGCTATCGACAAGAATCGGCCGTCGCCCGAGTGGATCGCCGCGCTGCGCAAGCGATTCCCGAGCGAGAAGGAAATCGATCGCGTCCTGACGCGCAAGATGGAACGGCGCGCCGGGCCCGGCTATTCGCCGATGCCGCTGACCACGCTCATCGAAGGAACAGAGTCGCTGATCCGCTCGCAGTTCGGCGGCAAGTGTCAGCTCTCGGATGCGCGCTGGCTCTCGGGTGGTGCTTCCAAATTGCAGATGGCGTTCGTGCTGGACTGGGACCGTCCCGGCAAGGGACGCGAAAAGACGCCGATGGTGCTGCGCATGGAGCCGGCGGAATCGATCGTGGAGACCAGCCGCCTGCGCGAATTCCAGCTGATCAAGGCCTTCGAGGGCACGGTGCCGGTACCGCCGGTGTTCTGGTGCGACTCCGAGGGCAAGCACCTGCCGTATCCGGCGCTGGTGTATGGATTCGCCGAAGGTGTGACCAAGCCTTCCGCCGGACACAGCGGTGTCACCGGCCTGGGTACGCACCTGCCGCCCGATTTCCGCGGCAAGCTCGCGCCGCAGTTCGTCGACTGCCTCGCGAAGATCCACACCTTCGACTATCGAAAGGCGGACCTGAGCGCGTTCGAAATTCCCGAAGCGAACAGCACGCAGTGCGCCGAATGGGGCGTGAACTGGTGGACCCGCGTGTGGGAAGAGGACGCGGACGAGGAAGTGCCGTTGATGCGCCTCGCGGAGGCCTGGTTGCGCCGCCACATGCCGGTGATGGACAAGGCCGTCACGGTTCACGCGGATTACCGCCTCGGCAACTTCCTGTTCACCGAACACGATGCGCGCATCTCGGCGTGGCTGGACTGGGAGCTCGGCCGCATCGGCGACCGGCACCAGGACCTCGCGTGGACGACGACGCGTGCGTTCGGACACCTGGCCGAAGACGGCAAGACATTCCTCACCTGCGGCCTGATGCCCGAAGCCGAGTTCCTCGACGCGTACGAGAAGGCGACCGGCTTCAAGATCGATACCAAGGCGGTGCATTGGTACAAGGTCTACAACGACTACATGATGGCGACGCTGCTGTTCGCCACCGGATATCGCATCGCGAACGGCGGCAAGACGCACCAGGACGTGCTGATCACCTGGCTGATGGGCATCGGCAACACGCTGCTCGAGGAAATGCGCACGCTCATCGAGGAGGCACCCTGACATGCAAATGCGCCCCGATCTTCAGATCAAGAGCGTCATCAAGGCCATGAACGACGTGGTCCTGCCGGCAGTCGATCCGCAGAACAAGCTCGCGCAGGAACAGATCCGCCTGTGCATGGGCCTGCTCGGACTGATGGCCAGGCAGCTGCCGCTGCAGTTCCGTTTCGATTGCGAGGAGCTCGCACGCCTGAGCGCGTACTCCGCCGAGTTGCAGCGCATCGCAGCGGGCGGAGACGAGACCGGCGCCGCGCTCGCAGCGCTGAAGGACAAGACCCAGAGCGCCAACGCCACGCTCGAGCGCGCGAAGTCCTCGCCGCACGACATCGAGCAGGCCGTGCGCAGCCTGCGCGAAGCAACCGGGTCGCTGGTCAGCAGCGTGTTCCGCGACGGCGACAGCGCCGTGCAGGATCGCGTGCAGCGCGCGACGCTGGCGATGTCCAAGGAGCAGTTGCTGCGTGATCGCGCCTGGGTCATCACGCAGGGATGGGAGCCCGATCCGAAGTCCGTTCCGCCGATCGAGCAGCTGCTGGGTATTGCCGACGCCACGTAACGACGTAGCCCGGACGAAGTCCGGGATTCCGCCGATCGACGAAGCAGGATCCCGGGCTTCGCCCGGGCTACGGGAGCCGTGCCTTAGTGCCACCCCCCCGAATGAGTCGGGATATCCCCCGCTTCGCGTGATACCGGGGAAGGCACGCGGACTCGATCCTGTCCCCGCCGACAAACCGTCGGCGGAGGAGTGCGCGCAATGTGGCTCGATGGGCGTCAGATCAATGAAGTGACTTCGCTGGATGGTGAGCACGAGCGCTGGCCGGTGCCGACGCAGATGCTGTCCAACGGCGAGTTCATGCCGATTCCTCAGACGCCGCAGCAGAAGCACGTCGAACACCTGTTGGGACAGCTCGCGGATCGCCGCAGCCGCGAACTGGGCATGAGCCGTCGTGACTTCCTGCGCTCGGCGCTGGGTACCGCGACCGCGTTCGCCGCGATGAACTCGGTGTTCGGAACCTACTTCAACGATGCCAGCGCCGCGGGCCTGGATCTGGATGCCGCCGCCGCGCTCCGCAAGCGCGTGGCCGACCAGCTCGTCATCGACGTGCAGCTGCACTTCGTGCGTGACGACTACGCGAAGGAAATCGTGATGGTTCTGGGCGAGTACGCCAAGAACTGGAACCCGGTCATCGCGCGCGAAGGCGTGACTCTGGAGCGCTACAAGTTCGACAACCTGCTCAAGGAGGTCTACTTCGACAGCGACACGACGATCGGCCTGGTCAGCGCCGCGCCGTCGGAGCAGGGCGACAACATCATCGTCGGCAACGCCGGTCTCGAGCAGGCGCGCCGTCTCGTCAACGAAGCCGCGGGCTCGCGCCGCATGCTGTGTCACTCGGTCATGTCGCCCGGGCAGAAGGGCTGGCTCGACGAGATCGATATGGCGGCCGAGGTCTACAAGCCCAACGGCTGGAAGGGCTACACGCTCGGCGATCCGTTCGAGAACTCGCAGTTCCCGTGGCGGATGGACGACGAGAAGCTGATGTACCCGGCTTACGAGAAAATGATGAAGTCGGGCATCCGCACCGTCTGCGTCCACAAGGGGCTGCTGCCCGACGACTACCAGCGCAGCCTCAAGCACTGGAAGCACGCAATGGTCGACGACGTCGGCAAGGCCGCGAAGGACTGGCCGGGCTTGAACTTCGTCATCTACCACTCCGGCCTGCGCATGTTCCTGACCGGCCCGGAGCCGACGCTTAATGAGTTCGACAAGACCGGCAACATCGACTGGGTCACCGAGCTCGCCGGCGTCCCGGCGAAGTACGGCGTGAAGAACGTCTACGCGGAACTGGGCACGACGTTCGGCAGCTGCGTGGTCACGCACCCGAAGCTCGCTGCCGCCATTCTCGGACAGCTGATCAAGGGCATGGGATCGGACCACGTGGTGTGGGGAACCGACTCTGTCTGGTATGGCTCGCCGCAATGGCAGATCGATGCGTTCCGACGCATCGAGATTCCGGAGGAGATGCAGAAGCGGCACGGCTTCGCGCCGCTGGGCGAGGTGGACGGACCCGTGCGAACGGCGATCTTCAGCGGCAACGCGATCAAGGTGTTCAACCTGCAGAAGGACGCCGCTGAAAAGAAGTGGAAGACGGACCTTCTGTCCAAGGCCAAGGCGGAATACATCGCCGCCGGCGGCAAGCCGTCCAACGAGTACTACGGGTTCATCCGCAAATCGACAGGGAAGACTTCATGAGCGCCAACCAACACGGTGGTCACGGCCGCGCCAGCGGCCGGGACGGGGGGCGGGAGGTGGGCGAACGGCTCACGGCGACGGCATCACACCATTCACCGATGAGGGCATACCCGTGAGCCAAGACTTCGAAGGAAAGGTGGTCCTGGTCACCGGTGCAGCGGCGGGCATCGGTCGCGAGATCGCGATGGCCGCGGGTCGCGAGGGCGCGCGCGTCGTGCTGGGCGACATCAGCGAGAGCGGGCTGGTGGAGGCCGCGGCGCAACTCAAGCAGATTGGCGCGGACTCGGTCTGGGCGATCTGCGACGTTCGCAAGCAGGCCGATCTCGACGCTCTGTTCGCCAAGGGCGGGCAGACGTTCGGGCATCCCGACGCCGTGTTCGCGAACGCCGGGATCCTGGGCCAGCCCATCGACGTGTGGATGCAGTCGGAAGAGGACTTCACCCGACACATCGACGTGAACCTCACGGGCACCTGGCGCACGTTCAAGGCCGCGCTGCCCAAGATGATCGAGCGCAAGTCCGGCACGATCGTGGCCACGTCGTCGGTTGCCGGCCTGGTCGGCGCAGCGGGTCTTGCCGCGTACGTTTCGAGCAAGCACGCGATGCTCGGACTGGTGAAGTCGACGGCACTCAACGTGGCGGCGCACGGCATCCGCGTCAACGCCATTTGCCCGCACATGGTGGATACACCGATGCTGGATCGTCTGTTCGGCGGAGACGCGGCGATCCGGGACACGCTCAAGGCGATGAACCCGATGAAACGCAACGCCACCAGCGAGGAAGTCGCCAACGCGGCGATCTTCCTGGGCTCCAGCCGTTCCGGCTATGTCACCGGAACCCATCTCGCGATCGACGGCGGTCACATCGCGCAATAAGCATCAGTCATCAGCCTCTTCAGGAGAACAAAGCATGAGCGACACCAAGGAATCCAGCGAGAAGCTCGTCCGCGACTTTCTCGGCGCGTGGGAAGGCCGCAATCTCGAAACCATCTGCAGCGCATTCGCCGACAACGCCGTCTATCACAACGTCCCGGTGAAACCGATCGAAGGCATGGCCGGCATCCGCGCGATCTTCCAGGCGTTCCTGGACGGCTTCAAGGAAGCGAAGCTGGAGATCGTGACCCTGGCTTCAGGTCCGGGCCTGGTGATTGCCGAGCGCATCGACTACTTCACGATGAACAACGGCGGCAAGATCGTGCTGCCCGTCACCGGTGTGTTCGTCGTCAAGAACAACAAGATCACGCGCTTCAGCGACTACTTCGACCTGGCCGACTTCGAACGCCAGAGCGGAATGAAGCTGTAAGCCTCGCGCCGGTCCATACCCGGAGCCCCGGACGAAGCCGGGGCCCGGTCGGGCGATCCGAACTTCGTCCGGGCTGCGGTGAGCCTTGCGTCATGACGAAGAGTCCTCCTGCCCGCGGTATCCTCGACAGACACCCGCGACCCCGGTGGTTGTCGATGTCGAGTGGCTGGTCTCCGTCGTCTTCATCCGAGTCGCTGCCGCTCGACCAGGAACCTCTCTGGTTCGAGGCCGAGCAGGACGAGCTTCGGCTGCGGCGTGCCGAGAAGGACATTCGCTGGCTTCGCTTCGCTGGCCTGATCGGCTGGTTCATCGTCCTGCAGAGCCACGGGTACGAGCTCGGCTTCACGCCGGTGTGGGCCATCTACACGATCGGCTGCGTCTACGCGGCCTGGGCCCACGTCCGGGCGGAACGCAGTTCCAACATCCGCCGCACTGCCGTCGCCACGACCTTCGGCGACCCGGTGCTTGCCGGCCTGATCTGCCTGGCGACCGGAGGCATCGATTCGGTGCTGTATCCGTTCTTCTTCTTCACGCAGATGTCGGTGGCCATCCGCTTCGGCGTCTGGGAGTCGATCGGCATCGCGGTCTTCAACTGCGCGGTGACGATCCTGATCTTCTTCGTCGAGCCCTGGTACAGCCCGCATCCGGGCAGCGCGACGTCGCTGATGCTGGCGACCAAGCTCTTCCTGCTGGGCTTCTCCGGGTTCCTCGGTGCGATCCTCGCCGAGTGGGCGCGCGCACACGCGAACCTGATCCTGGAACACGCGCGCACGCTGCGCGAATCGGGCGATCGTTACCAGGCCGTGCTGCGACGCTTCGCGCAGGTGCAGGAAGAGGAACGCCGCAACATCGCCGGCGAACTGCACGACCGCATGAGCGGCCACTTGTTCGCGCTGCGTCAGGGTCTCGAGCAGTGTGTTGACGGCCTCGACGACCGCGCCGCGCTGCGCACGCGCCTGGATGAACTCGAGTCCACGGTGCGCGCATGCACGCACGACGTGCGCTCGATCATGAACGAGCTGCGCCCGACGGTCCTCGACGAGCTGGGCTTCTTCGAGGCGGCCAGCGAGTACCTCGGCCGGCAGTCCGAATTGCTGCCGTTCCGCCTGGTGCGACGCATCGATCCGAGCCTGCGCGACTGGCGATCGCGGCAGGATGCGATGCTGTTCCGGCTGTTGCAGGAAGCCCTGCTCAACATCCAGAAGCACGCGCAGGCGACCACCGTGGAAGTGCTGCTCGAGGCGCGCGGACACGAGGTCGTGCTCAGCATTTCCGATGACGGACAAGGTTTCGACCCCGAGAATGTGCCGCTCGGTCACTATGGATTGATGACGATGCGTGAACGGGCAGAAGCCGCTGGCGGCGAACTGCGCGTCGACGCCGGCGGCGGACGCCGCGGTACGCGCATCGAAGTACGGCTGCCCAGGACTTAGCGATGACCCCGACAAGCGTTTTTCTGATCGACGACCACCACGTGCTGCGCCAGGCCATCGCGCGCATGCTCGACCAGGAAACAGACATCACCGTGGTGGGACAGGCTGGCGACGCGCGCAGCGGTATCCGCGCGATGGAAACGCTGCAGCCTTATCCCGAGATCGTGATCGTGGATCTCAAGATGCCGGGGCAGAGCGGCATGAGCGCGATCGTCGAGATCATGCAATCGCATCCCGGGACCAAGATCATCGTGTTCACGATGTACGACAACCCGGGTTATGTCTGGAGCACGATGAACGCGGGCGCGCGCGGCTACATTCTCAAGAGCGCGTCCGGCAGTGACCTGTTGCGGGCGGTCCGGTCGGTGGCCAATGGCGGCGCCTACCTGCAGGCCGAGATCACGATGCCGCTGCTCAAGCGCCTGGTGCAGGACGCGCGCGCCGCGGACGATCGCGGCACGCTGTCCGTGCGCGAGATGCACATCCTCGAGGCGCTCGCGGAGGGCTTGAGCAACAAGATGATCGCCAAGTCGCTGTCGATTACCGAGGAGACCGTGAAGTCCCACCTCAAGAAGATCTACGAAAAGCTCGGCGCCGCCGATCGGGCGCACGCCGTGGCCATCGCCCTGCGCCAGCAGCTGATCGGCTAGACCCTGTCCACGCCACTTTGATCGACGATCAAAGTGGTGTGAACAGCCCCTGGACCCGTAGCCCGGGTGCAACCCGGGGTTTTCTCCCTGCGAGCCGATGCGCCTCGATCCGTACGCGAAGCCCCGGGTTGCACCCGGGCTACGGGGCTACGTTGCAGACGCCACCCCGACAAGCCCGCTCGATCCCCTTATCGGGTGATAGTCCCGAGGCTTGCATCGGCCGATCCTGCGGACACATTTTCCGGTGGTGGGGATGGCGGCATGGAACACGTCGTGACGGTGCGATATCTGGGGGGCGCGGAGCGCAGCATGCGCGTCGCGGCCGGCCAGACCGTGCTCGAAGCCGCCGAGGCCAGCGGCGTCCCGATCGTGAGCGAGTGCGAGAGCGGCGTCTGCGGCACCTGCGTGGCCGGATGCTCCAAGGGCCGCTACGAGATGGGTCGCACCGAGGGCCTGAGCGAAGTCGAGCGCGACAACCGCAAGATCCTAACCTGCCAGACCACCGTCGAATCGGACTGCACGATCGAGCTGCAGTACCCGCTCGACGACAACGCCGCGCGCCTGGTTCAGGGCGAGGGCGTGGTGACGCGCGTCGAACGGGTGTCGTCGACCACGGCCGTGCTGTTCGTGGACGCGTCGGGCCTGGGCCAGGCGCTCAACTATCGTCCCGGCCAGTTCGCGCAGCTCAAGGTTCCCGGCACCGAGGCGTGGCGCAGCTACTCGTACTCCAGCCTGCCCAACGCGAAGAACGAACTCGAGTTCATCGTGCGCCTGCTGCCCAAGGGCGCGATGTCGGATTACCTGCGCAACGGCGCCAAGCCGGGCGATCGCATTTCGCTGCGGTGCAGCAAAGGTGATTTCCACCTGCGCGCGATTGCACGCCCCTTGGTGCTGATCGCCGGTGGCACCGGCCTGTCCGCGATCCTCGCGATGGCGCAGAGCCTGCGCGACGTCCAGCTCGCGCACCCGGTGACCCTGCTCTACGGCGTCACGCGCTACGAGGACCTGTGCAAGCTCGACGAGCTGCGCGAGCTCTCGGAGCGCCAGCCGCAGCTGACGGTCCGCAGCATCGTGATGAATCCCGATCCGCGCTGGCCCGGGCCGGTGGGCTGGGTCACCGATCTGCTCGACGCCGATACGCTCAATCACGGCAACGCAGACGTCTATCTCTGCGGGCCCAGTGCGATGGTCGACGCCACGCGCGAATGGCTCGCACGGGCCAACATGCAGAAGGCCGGCATGTATTTCGAGAAGTTCGTGCAGACCGGCACGCGGCTGAAGTCACGCATCCCGCCACAGCTCGACGTGAAGACCGTGGATCTGTCGGCGATCGCCCGTGAAGGGCGCGGCACGGCGGTGGTCATCGGCGGCAGCATTGCCGGCATCGCGTCGGCCAAGGTTCTCACGGAGCGCTTCGACAAGGTCATCGTGCTGGAGATGGATCCCCAGCATCGGCGCATGGAAGGCCGGCCCGGCGCGGCGC
>Ga0187844_10003305_pt1 | contig 10791 bp, 13 predicted proteins | sample SpaLakP09_SKY_50_FD_134517 | JGI IMG/M metagenome (GOLD analysis project Ga0187844, IMG submission 134517) | Oligotrophic lake water microbial communities from Sparkling Lake, Wisconsin, USA - SP09_SKY_50 | ecosystem: Environmental > Aquatic > Freshwater > Lake | place: USA: Sparkling Lake...
AGGTACGCTTGCCGTGGTCCACTTGCTGGTCACTCATGAGGATCCTCAAACGAGACTTCTGATCGGGGGCAACCCGAGATTCTAACGGACTGCCGGACCCCCTAGCCTATCAGGCCAAGAGGCGCTGGTATTCACACCACAATATCAGTGTTTTACCGCTAGTAAAGTTGTCAATCCGCCCTCCATCATGCACCGGGGCGTGAAACAGAGTCTTGCTTTTCAACAACAAATACGGGCTTTGCCCTCTCTTTTTTCGGAGTTTTCCATGAGTTTCTTTTCAGAGTTCAAAGAGTTTGCCGTCAAGGGCAATGTGGTCGATCTGGCGGTCGGCGTGATCATTGGTGGCGCCTTTGGCAAGATCGTGGACTCGATCGTCAAGGACCTCATCATGCCCATCGTCGGCAAGATTTTTGGTGGCCTGGACTTCAGCAACTACTTCATCTTGCTGTCCAATCCACCCGCTGAGTTCAAGGGCCCAATGACCTACGAAGCCCTCAGCAAGGCCGGTGTGCCGCTGTTTGCCTACGGCGCCTTCCTGACCGTGTTGGTCAACTTCATCATCCTGGCCTTCATCATTTTCCTGATGATCAAACAGATCAATCGCCTCAAGCGCGACGAGGCGCCCGCCGCTCCTGCCGAAGCCCCCGCCACGCCGGAAGACATCCAACTGCTGCGCGAAATCCGCGATTCTTTGAAGCGCTAATTCGCCCACAGCGCTCTCGGCGCAAGCGCCGACCCGCTCCCACGGGTCGGCGCTGTTTTTTTGCTCTGCCGGCGCAGGACTGGCATGGGGGAGGGGCGGGATGCCCATGTCGCCGCGGCGACCGGCGTTAGCTAGTTGACAAGCGCGCCCACTTCAAAGCCCTGATCCGGGACGAGCGAATGCAATTCAGCGCGATACTTCGGGCAAACGCTGTCGCGAGAACACTACAGACACGCCTTTTCGCGCCCATGAATCCCACCGAGTCTCGTCTCAATCCTCATCTGGAGGCCGCCCTCCAGCGCATTCGCACGGCCGTCGAACAGGCCGCCGAACGTTGTGCCGAGGGTTTGGGCTTGTCGGCCCTTTCGGCCGGCATGATCAAACGCCGCGACGCCTTGCTCGCCGCGCAGTTCCAGTTCCGTAAACAGCAAGGCCTGTTTGCTCAGGCCTTCAGCCAAAGCCTGCGCCAGCAGATCAGCGAAGCCAAACAAGAGAATGCGAGCACAAGCAGGGCGCACAAGGCGTGGACCGAACTCTCTTTGATGGACGACGAGCAGGTGGACGCCCTGGTGGCCGCCGACCGAATTGGCTTGGCAATCGGCCATCAAAGCGAGTGGGAACTGCGCGAGGTGGAGTCCTATATCGCCAGCTTGCAACTGGGTGAACGTCACCCCCTGCGCCCCGAGGCCATAGGGCAAGCCTTGTTGAGCGCCGTCCACGCGATCAGCGAAGAGACCGACACCCGGCAGGTTTTGATTGATGAGTTGACCCGCGCGATGGCGCAGGAGATGCGTGCTTGCTACGCCGACATTGCGGGCCTGTTTCGCAGCCGTGGCCTGCATCCGCAAGACCTGCGCGTGCGCAGCGTGGATTCGGGCGGCGGCAGCGGACAGTCCACCCGTTCACCGCCCATGCCATCGATCAGCGGCCAGAGCGCTGATTTCCAGGCTTCGGAAGCCGGTCGGTTTGGCGCAGCAGGGGCATTCGGTGGCGCAGGGGCAAACGGGCCGAGTTTCGGCGCGGGCAGCGGCGGCGGCCCCTTCTATGGCGCCGCCTCGGCAAACCCCGGCAAGGGATTCGGACAAATCGAACCCCAGTTGATGGATCTGCTGCGCCGCCTGGCGCATCAGACGCCCCAGCCCATAGCCTCCATTCCCGGCCCGCTGTCATCCGACTATGCCGCCCTCGTCGGCGCTGCAAACCCAGCACCGCATCCCAGCGAAGCCGGCAGCCTGGTCGGCGGCCTGCCCGCCAATCTGATCCAGTTGCACCGGGAAGAGCTGCGCCAGGCCGCCACCGGTCGCCTCGACCATATGGTCATCGAGGTGGTCAGCAGCCTCTTCGACCAGGTGCTCTCCGACCCCAAGGTGCCACCGCAGATGGCCCGCTTGCTGGCGCGGCTACAGCTGCCGGTCTTGCGGGCGGCCCTGGGCGACGCCAGCTTCTTCTCCACCCGCCGCCATCCGGTGCGACTCTTTGTCAATCGCATGGCCTCCCTGGCCTGTGCATTTGAGGACTTCAGCGAGGATCCGGGCCGCGCCTTCCTCAGCCGTGTGCGCGACCTGGTCGAGGAACTGGTGGCCGGCGACTTCGAGCAAATGGCAGCCTACACCGCCAAGCTGGACGCGCTGGAGCGCTTTATTGAGGAGCAAATCAGCAAGGGCCTGCACTCGCAAGGCGAGCTGACCGAGCTGCTGGCACGCAAGGAAATCGATCAGCGTCTGCAGCAGCGCTATGCCAAGCAACTGACAGCTGCCCTGCAAACGGTCAGCATGCCGGATTTTCTGCGCGACTTTCTGGCCCAGGTCTGGAGCCAGGCCATCATGCGGGCCAGCCGTGATCTGAGCGGCGCGCCGGAACGCATCCAGCGCTTTCGCCTGCTTGGCCGGGATTTGGTGATGAGTGTGCAGCCCAAGGGTCGCACCGCTCAGCGCCAGGTTTTCCTGGGCCAGCTGCCCAGCCTGATGGCCACCCTGGGCGAAGGCCTGGATCTGATTGCCTGGCCGGAAGCCGCGCGCAAAAAGTTTTACGGCGAGCTGCTGCCCGCCCATGCCGAGTCGCTGAAGGGTCAAACACCCAGCCCACTGGAGGCCAATCTGCTCAGCCGCCAGCTGGACACGATTTTTGCCGTGGCCACGCCGGACGAACAAAGCCTGGGCCAGGCTGTGAGCATCGATGAGGCCAGCACTCAAGCGGCCGCCTTGGGCGAGCTGGATCTCGACCTCAATCTGGGCCTCAGCCAGGCCGAGGCCAGCCAGGTCGGCCTGATCCAGGAGGCCAGCGTGGACTGGCAGGGCGCGCTGGACATCGACCTTTCCGCCGAAGCTCCGCTGCAGGCGGTGGACATCAGCATCACCGGTCTGCCCGCCGCCAGCGAGGCGCCCGAACCCAGCAGCGGCGAGCTGCTGATCGAGCATCTGCATGTGGGCTTTTCCTATCAGATGCGCACCGGCGAGCAGTGGCAGAAGGTCCGCCTGGCCCATGTCAGCGCCGGCCGCAGCTTCTTCATCTTCACCCACGGCAGCAAGCACCAGCAAACGGTCACCATGACGGCCCGCATGCTCAGGCGCTTGTGCGAGTCCAAGCGCCTGCGCGCCTTCGAGAACGCCTATCTGCTGGAGCGCGCGATGGCGCGCACCCGCAAGCAGTTGGCGGCCATTGGCAGCAAGGACTAAGCCCGCAGTCGGCGCGCCATGCGGATGGCCGCCAGCAGGCTGGCCGCATCGGCCTGACCCTGGCCGGCGATGTCAAAGGCCGTGCCGTGATCCGGGCTGGTGCGCACAAAAGGCAGGCCCAGGCTCACGTTGACGCCCTGCTCCACGCCCAGATACTTGACGGGAATCAAGCCATGGTCATGGGTCATGGCCACCACCAGATCAAACTCACCGGGATGCTCGGCCGTGTTGCGGGCACGCATGAAGACCGTGTCCGGCGCGTAGGGGCCGCTGGCATCGATGCCCAGACTGCGGGCGCGGGCGATGGCCGGGGCGATGTGATCGATCTCTTCTCGACCGAACAAGCCCCCCTCCCCGGCATGCGGGTTCAGGCCCGCGACGGCGATGCGCGGCTGCTCAAAGCCAAAGCGCAGCAGCGCCGCATGGCTGATGCGTAACGTCTCCAGCACCGTGGCCTCGCTGATGCGGTCTATGGCCTCCCGCAGGGCGCAGTGAATGGTCACCAGCACCGTGCGCAACTCCTCATTGGCCAGCATCATGCGCACCGGCGGCGCCACACCGTCCACCGCCGCCAAAGCCTGCAGCATCTCGGTGTGGCCGGGATAGTCCGCGCCGGCCGCATGCAAGGCCTCCTTGTGGATGGGCGCGGTGACGATGGCGCGGCCCTGCCCGGCTTGCACCGCCTGCACCGCAGCGCGTATGCACTGGGCCGCAGCTGCACCGGCCTTGGCCTGAATGCGGCCCTGCGGCAAATCGATCAAGCCCGCCTCCAGGCCCGGCGGCTGCCAGACCGGCAAGGCGCCCGGCGGCACCGGCTCATCCAAAGAATCCAGCTGCAAGACCGGCAGGCTCGCCCCGACCTGGCGCAGAGCGCGGCGCAGCACCGCCACATCACCGACGACCCGGCAGTCGGCCGCCTGGCCTTGGACAAAGGCGCGCGCGATGATCTCCGGGCCTATGCCACAAGCATCGCCTTGGGTGATTAACAGAGGCGCAAGCATGGTGCTCGTATTCATGCGGGATTGGCGATGTCAATGAATTGCTGGCTCAGCCCGAACTGCTGGGCCAGATGCTGGCCCAGGGCCTGGACACCGTAACGCTCGGTGGCGTGATGGCCGGCAGCGATATAGGCCACGCCCATCTCGGCGGCGTAATGGGCTTGCGGCTCAGAGATCTCGCCGGTCACGAAGACATCGGCCCCGGCGGCGATCGCCGCCTCGAAATAACCTTGCGCCCCGCCCGTGCACCAAGCCACACGCCGCAGCGCTCGGCCATCACCCGCGGCCTGCACCGTGCCACGGCCCAGGGTTTGGGCGATATGGGCGGCCAGCTCATCCAGACCGCTGACCTCGGGCAAGAGGCCCAGCCAACCCAGGTCCTGCTCACCAAAACGGGACTCGGCCGTCCAGCCCAGTTGCCGCCCGAATTGCGCGTTATTGCCCAAATCGGCATGGGCGTCCAGCGGCAGGTGGTAGGCGAAGAGATTGATGTCATGCGCCAGCAGCTTGGCCAGACGTTGCTTCATCCAGCCGGTGACGCGGCCGTCCTGACCGCGCCAGAACAGTCCGTGGTGCACCAGGATGGCATCGGCCTTGGCGGCGATGGCCGCGTCGATCAGGGCTGCGCTGGCGGTCACGCCGCAAACCAGATGGCCAATCTCATCCCGCCCCTCAACCTGCAAACCATTCGGCCCATAATCCTTGAAGCGAGCGAGCTCCAGCAAGGCCTGGAGATGGCGGTCGAGTTCGTTTCTATGCGTCATGGCGTGTGGTGTGAAAGTACGCGGTTAGAGAAAAAGGATTGGGGTGTGCGCAAACTTTGGTTGATTTTCGCTCAGGCCACCACCGTGGCTCTGGCCGTCTTATTCGTGCTCAGCACGCTCAAACCAGCATGGCTGGGCAAGAGCGCTGCCACCCCGAGCCGGCCCATTGTGCTGGGCGCCAGCGCGCCCGACGACAAGGCCCGAGCCGACGCGCGGGTCGCCGACATCCACCGCGGCGGCTACAGCTTCGCGGCCAAGCGGGCCGCACCCGCCGTCGTCAGCATCATGGCCAGCAAGGCGCCCGCCCGCAACTCGGCGGCCGAGGCTGAGGCCGATGATCGCTGGTACCGCTTCCATTTCGGCCAACGCGGCCGCGGCAGCCCGCCGGAGCGCCGGCCCCAGACCGGCCTGGGCTCGGGGGTGATCGTCTCCGAGCAAGGCTATCTGCTCACCAACAGCCATGTGGTGGAAGGTGCCTCGGACATCGAGGTCATGTTGACCGACGGCCGCCAGACCCATGCCACCCTGGTCGGCACCGACCCCGAGACCGATATCGCCGTGCTCAAGATCGATCTACCGGGCTTGCCCGTGATCCAGCTGGGCCAGGTAGAGGGCCTGCAGGTGGGCGATGTGGTGCTGGCCATAGGCAACCCCTTCAATGTGGGCCAAACCGTCACCTCCGGCATCGTCAGCGCGCTGGAGCGCGGCCAGCTGGGCATCAACACCTTCGAGAATTTCATCCAAACCGACGCCGCCATCAATCCCGGCAACTCCGGCGGCGCCCTGGTGGATGAGGCCGGCCGCCTGGTGGGCATCAACACCGCCATCTATTCGCGCAGCGGCGGCAGCCTGGGGATTGGATTTGCCATCCCCATCAGCACCGCTGTCCAGGTGATGGAGGGCCTGCTGCGCGACGGCCAGGTACAGCGCGGCTGGATCGGCGTGCAGCTGCGCGAGCTGACGCCCGAATTCGCCGAGGCCTTCAAGCTGCCGATTCACGAGGGCGTGCTGATCAGCGGCGTGCTGGCCGAAGGGCCCGCCGCCAAGGCCGGCGTCAAGCCGGGCGATGTGATCCTGCAGGTGGGCAAGACCGTGGTTCACAACCCCGCTCAGCTGCTGACGGCCATCTCAGCCGTGCCGCCCAAGAGCAGCACCAATTTGAGCCTGTTGCGCGGTCAGCAAAGGCTGGAGATTGCCCTGACCGTGGCCCAACGCCCCAAGCCGCAGTGAGCACCGCGCAATAAAAAGAGGCCCGCGGGCCTCTTCTTTTTGGAACAACGGATCAGACCTTGGTCTGCGCCTCCGTCGCCTCCTCATCGGGAGCCTTGGAGTAGCGAATAAAGTAGGCCGCGGCGAACACACCCAGCTCGTACAAAATGCACATGGGGATGGCCAAGGCCAGCTGTGAAACCACATCGGGCGGCGTGATGACGGCCGCGATCACAAAGGCCACGACGATGAAGTAGCCACGCCACTCGCGCAGCTTGGCCACCGTCACCAAGCCCATGCGTGCCGCCACCACCACCACCACCGGCACCTCAAATGCGGCGCCAAAGGCGATGAACATGGACATCACAAAGCTCAGGTAGGCCTCGATATCGGGCGCCGCCATGATGCTTTTGGGCGCAAAACCCTGGATGAACTTGAACACCTGGCCAAACACGAAGAAATAGCAAAACGCCACGCCGACGAAGAACAGCACGGTGCTGGAGACCACCAGCGGCATGACCAGGCGCTTCTCATGCGAATACAGGCCCGGCGCCACAAAGGCCCAAACCTGATACAGCACCACCGGCAAGGCCAGGAAGAAGGCCGCCATCAGGGTGATCTTCAAGGGCACCAGAAAAGGCGAGATCACATTGGTGGCGATCATGGTCGAGCCCTTGGGCAGATGCGCCACCAAGGGCGCGGCCAAGAGGTCGTAGAGCGCCGAGGGGCCGGGGAAGACGGCCAGAATGCCGAACACCACCGCCACCGCGATGCTGGCGCGCACCAGGCGGTCGCGCAACTCGATCAGGTGGGAGACAAAAGGCTGTTCGGTGCCGGCGAGTTCATCCTCGGGCTTGTGGGAATCGGTCATGGGGAATCAGGGGATCCGGTGCGAGGAGGCAGAAGCAGGTGGGCGGAAACGCGCCACCCGAGCGGCGCCCGACTGCACATAACGACGCACGCCTTGACGCTGCTTGTACCACTGCGGGGTGGCGCTGCGCTTGACCCGCCAGTTCTTCTTGGGCGGCTGGTAGCCGGAGTGAGCCGAGTCGAGCGGTCCGCCCTCATAGGCATAGCTGCTGTTCGCATCCAGGCCGCTGGTCGCATCCTGCCAGGTCTGCTCGAAGACTTGGCTGGCGGAGTTGATCTCCTGCTGCACCGAGGCGCCGATATCGCGCGCCGCCTCTTCGATGCCGCCCTTCATCTTTTTGAGCTCTTCCAGTTCGATGGAGCGGTTGACCTCGGCCTTGACCTCGGCCACATAGCGCTGCGCCTTGCCCAGCAAATGGCCCACGGTACGGGCCACGCGCGGCAGGCGCTCGGGCCCCAGCACGACCAGGGCCACGGCGCCGATCAGGGCAATCTTGTCAAAGCCGAAATCAAGCATGCCGGGGACGCAGGGTGAAGGGCGTGGAAAGGCGAGGAAGCATCAAGACTTGGTCTTGGCTTCGACGTCGACGGTATTGCTGTCGCTGGCCTTATTGGCCGTGACCTGCTGCGCCGGCACTTCGGGCGTGGCGCTGCCGTCCTTCATGCCGTCCTTGAAACCCTTGACGGCCGAACCGAGGTCATTGCCCACGTTCTTCAGCTTCTTGGTTCCAAACACCAGCACCACGATCACAAGAACGATGAGCCAATGCCAAATGCTGAATGAACCCATAATTTTTCTCCTACGGTAGATGATCAGATTCTAGTAGGCCCGCATGACATTTTTTTTCGAAAGGGTCGGGCGAGCCCACCCGAGTTCGGCACATGCCAGGCTCTAGCCTTTCAGCCAGGGCCGTGGGCCGCCCATCACATGCATATGCAGGTGATAAATCTCTTGCCCGCCGTCCGGGCCGGTATTGATGACGGTTCTAAAACCATTTGTCACACCCAGCTCGCGCATCAGGCGCGGCGCCAGCACCGACATGCGGCCCAGCAGCTCGGTATGCGCCTCGCCCACATCGGCCAGTGTCGCGATATGCAACTTGGGGATGATCAAGACATGGACCGGCGCCCAGGGGTGGATGTCATGGAAGGCCAGCAGCTGCTCGTCTTCATAGGCCTTGCGGCTGGGGATCTGGCCCGCAACGATTTTGCAGAACAGACAGTTGGGATCGGTGGCAGACATGATTTCGTCCAGAAAGGAAAATGGGCCCGGGCCGCCTTAAACAATCGCCCGGCCGGCGTTCATGGTGGACCAGCCCCGCACAATGCGGTAGAGGAACCAGATCGAAATCAGCCCCCAGGCGATCCAACCCGGCAGCAAGAACAGCAGCCATAGCGGTGCGGTGATCAGATACAGGCCGCCCGCCCACATCACGCTGCGCAAGCGCCAGCTGAAGTGCGAGGCCTGCCAGGAGCCGGCCGCCTCATCGCGTTTGACCAGATCCAGAATCACCGCCAGCAGCAGCAAGAAGACGCTGGCCTGCACGCCAGGCAGCACCGCGCCCACCGCCACCACCGTGTGCAGCAGATAGCTGATCAAACCCACGGTGCGCAGGGACTGCTCGCGCTGCGGATCCAGCAGCACCGTTTCGGCGACTTCCTCAGTCATTGGGCTCCTCCTCCGTGATCTTGCTTCGGGCGGCAAACTCCTGCAGGCCCGACAGGCCTTCGCGGCGCGCCAACTCGGCCAAGACCTGTTCGGGCTTGAGGCCAAAGTGCGCGAGCGCGATCAGCGAGTGGAACCAGAGATCGGCCACCTCGTAGACGATTTTCTGGGTGTCGCCATCCTTGGCCGCCATCACCGTCTCACAGGCTTCCTCGCCGACCTTTTTCAAGATCGCGTCCAGGCCTTTGTCGAATAGCTTGGCCACATAGCTGGTGCCGGGGTCGCCACCATTGCTGGGCTTGCGCGATTCGATCACCGCGGCAACCCGGTTCAGGATGTCATGACCGTCCAAACGTGTTGTCATTGGAAGAAAACCGTCATTTGTAAATCGTGCCGGGGTCTTTGAGCACGGGCTCAACCGCCACCCAAGCGCCCGCCTCAAAGCGCTGGTAGAAGCAGGAATGCCGGCCGGTGTGGCAAGCAATGCCAGGCTCATGCCCTTGTTGGGTGATGCGCAGCAAGATCACATCGTTGTCGCAGTCCAGGCGCATCTCATGCACCTTCTGGATATGGCCGGACTCCTCGCCCTTGTGCCACAGCTTGTTGCGCGAACGGCTCCAGTACACCGCCTCGCCCCGCTCCATGGTCAGTTGCAAGGCCTCGCGGTTCATCCAGGCAAACATCAGCACATCCCCCGTGCTGTGTTCCTGTGCGATCACCGGCACCAGGCCGGCGGCGTCCCATTTGATGTGATCCAAGCAGTTCATCGCTCCGAGTGTAGTGGGGCGCAATCAGGCCTCCACATCCGTCAGATAAGTGGCAGCCGTAAACCCACGCTCAGCAGCGAACCAGTCCAGCACGGGGATGGTGCCGGGCAAGACCGGCTGCACCTGCACCGGCAGTTCTTGCCAGGCCATGGCCTGCTGCTCGCGCATCTCGAATTCACCGCGCCACTCGTAGACCTTGCAGAAATGCAGGCGCACGCGCGCATGCTCATAGTCCATGGTCAGCTCCTGCCAGGCATGGGCCGGGCCTATCGTGATGCCCAGCTCTTCGTGCAACTCACGCGCCAGGGCCTGTTCCACGCTCTCGCCCGCTTCCAGCTTGCCGCCGGGGAATTCCCAATAGCCGGCATAGACCTTGCCTGGCGGGCGAGAAGTCAGCAAAAAGCGCCCTTCCCGGCCCTGCGCATCGCGCTCCACCAAGACACCCACGGCCACATCCACGGCCTTGCGGACGGTCGCGGCCGCCACTGTCTGTTCTTCTTGTGCTGGTTTCAATTCACTCTCAGACATGGTCCAGACCTTCGGGGGGCGGCACATCGGCCGCGGGATGGGCCGCCGCATTGCCCGGTGCTAGGGCGGCATCCAGCCCACCGCGCCCGGCCAGATCGCGGGCAAACTGGTAGGCCACCCGGCCCGAGCGGGAGCCACGCTCCAGCGCCCACACCAGGGCGGGCTGGCGGGCAGCGCTGATCTGCGCCTCGCTGACACCCAGGGCACGCAACCACTGCGCAGTGATGGCCAGATATTCGTCCTGGCTGAAGGGATAAAAACTCAGCCACAGGCCGAAGCGCTCGGACAGAGAGATCTTCTCTTCCACCGCCTCGCCGGGATGGACCTCGCCGTCCTCGGTGTGCTTATAGCCCAGGTTGTCGCGCATCTGCTCCGGCAGCAGATGGCGGCGATTGCTGGTGGCGTAGATCAGCAGGTTGTCGCTGGCAGCGGAGACCGAACCGTCCAGCACCGACTTCAAGGCCTTGTAGCCGGCCTCGCCTTCGTCAAAGCTGAGGTCGTCGCAAAAGATCACAAAGCGCTCGGGCCGCTCGGCCACCAGCTCGATCAGATCGGGCAGCTCGACCAGATCGGCCTTGTCCACCTCGATCAGGCGCAGACCTTGCGGCGCG
>Ga0187844_10003306_pt1 | contig 10783 bp, 8 predicted proteins | sample SpaLakP09_SKY_50_FD_134517 | JGI IMG/M metagenome (GOLD analysis project Ga0187844, IMG submission 134517) | Oligotrophic lake water microbial communities from Sparkling Lake, Wisconsin, USA - SP09_SKY_50 | ecosystem: Environmental > Aquatic > Freshwater > Lake | place: USA: Sparkling Lake...
AATATGCTCCATCTACATTACGGTGACATCACTGACGCGGCAGGAATGACAAACTTAATTAGGAAAATTGAGCCAAATGAAATCTATAATTTAGCAGCTCAGAGCCATGTAATGGTTTCCTTCACAATGCCTACCTATACAGCCGGTGTTGACGCATTGGGAACGATAACAATACTTGAGGCCATTAGGTCCAGTGGTATTGATGCTAAGTATTATCAAGCAAGCACAAGCGAGCTTTTCGGATCAACGCCACCCCCACAAAGTGAAATGTCCAATTTTCATCCTAGAAGTCCGTATGCCGCAGCAAAACTATATGCCTACTGGGCAACTGTGAATTACCGTGAAGCCTACGGTTTACATGCAACAAATGGGATTCTTTTCAATCATGAGTCACCTCGACGCGGAGAAACTTTTGTAACCAGAAAAATAACTCGAGCTGTTGGAGCAATCATTAGAGGCGAGCAAGAAAAGTTATATCTTGGAGATATGACTACTATTCGCGACTGGGGTTATGCCAAAGAGTATGTTGAAAGTATGTGGTTGATGCTTCAACAGAAGAGCCCTGGTGACTTTGTAGTTGCAACCGGAATTGGTGCAACAGTTGAGGATTTCTGTGAAGCATCCTTTGAGTTCGCCGGATTAGATTGGCGCAAGTATGTAGTCCACGACAATCGATATATGCGCCCAAGTGAAGTTGTGGCCCTGATCGGTGACCCTTCAAAGGCCAATAAGGAGCTTGGTTGGGCGGCAAAAACAGATTGGAGAAAACTTAGTGAGATTATGGTGTCTTTCGATTTAGACAATAACCCAAATAAAGGTGCAAATTCTTATGGGCCATGATTCAAAGCCTTTTGTTGTCAAATCCGCAGGAGGCGCCGCAAGCCAATTACTCGCGCTGCAAGCAGCTATTTACATTTCAAACAAAACAAATAGGCCATTTCTATTTAAACATTATCCATTCAGTACTGGGGGTTATTGGCCTCTGGCGATATCCAAATTACTTCTCCCCGAGGAAGAACTGGCAGACCACGGGCCTACCAGGGGGCTTAAAGTTGGAGATTTGTCGGAGTTAAAAATTGGAAAGCCAGTCCCTGGGCACCCACTAAGCAGAAAAGGGTTCTCCTACGAAAAATTATTACACTTGCTGGCCAAATATAGAATCTTTAAATCTCTTTGGTGGGCTAAATCAAAATTTCGTGGAGAGTACTTTGTAAACGGTGACATACAACGTCTGATTCACGCTCCTTACAATTTAAAGGCCCTCTCGGGGGGGTTTATTCCTATCGATGATGACTCGGTCCATGAAATTATGAGACAGAGATTCGGTGTTTCAGGGCTTCCTAGCCCTTATGAATCGGTCCCGTCTCTTTCAGAATGTATTGGGATTCATTATCGATTAGGAGATAAGCGATTGACATTCTTGAATCCAAAATTTAAGTCTGGCCAGATAATTGACCCGACATCAATCCAAGATCAAATTCCTTCGAGCAAGCATCAGGCAATAATTGTGATTTCAGATCAACCTTTGGTAGCAAAAGAATTGCTTAACGACTCTGGTATTGTCACGAAAATAACTTCGCAGGGATCGTCAATTTGGGATGATCTTAAAGTCATGACGAATTGCTCTCTATTAATTTGCACGTGGAGTACTGTTTCGCAAGTTGCCTCATCGATTCGAGCATTTAGAGGGCTACCCTCCCACTATCCTCTTTTTGATCCAAGCACCAATTCCGTTTCTAACTGGGATTTGCGGGCTACGAAGTATTATTCTCCCGACTACTTGGGTGTATCTCACCCGATTTACTCAGATTTTGATCACTCTGCTAATGCGAACCAAGTCTACAAAGATTGATCATGGCAAGAATATTTTTAACGGGATCTGCTAAAGATATTCTTGGGTCGAGTGATTTTCCAGGTGTAGCCCCCGAGTTAATTAAGAATCTCAAATTGCTTGGCCACAGTTTCACCGATTTTGATTCGTCAGAAGCAATGATCTCGCTAAATCACCCCGTGTTTAGTTTTGCTCAGAAGTTAAAAAAGAAAGAAAAAAAGTATCCAAAGTTTCTCATACGTATTGAGCCTGATTCTGTATTTCCAGCACAATTTTCAAAGAGGGTGACCTCGAAATACGTGAAAACATTCACGCTTGGGTATTTTTCCAACGATATTGCTCAACCCAGGAATTATCCTACAGCCTATCGAATAAACAGAAATCCCTTGATTCCATCCCTCCAAGATCCATCCATCTCGACATTTGTACAATTAAATGAAAAAAATGGGGTTTTTGAGAAAGTTAATTGGTTAGGTCGATCTGGAAATTTAGTCTTTATTGGCTACAATAAAACTTCACCATCTCTAGATCGAAACTATTTTATGAGAAGGAAATTGGTAAAAGAAAATCTATCTGGTGAAATTGACGTTTATGGAATTGGGTGGAGGGGTGATAGATCAAATTTGTTGCTAACCGTCGTTAAGCAAATTCTTTTTACAGTTCGTTCGGGTTACACTCCAAGGCTTTATTGGATGCTAATTGGAGTATTTTCCCATTTTCCAACGACAAATGGATTCGTTGACGACAAGCATAAATTGCTACAAGGTTACAAATTCAACGTTATTATTGAAAATTCATCTATGATTCACACAGAAAAAATATTCGATGCATTTGTAAATGGGACAATTCCAATTTATTGTGGTCCAGAATTGGATAGCTTCGGTATTCCAAATAATGCATACATTAGATTTGATGGAAGCATTAAAGGGTTGCGGGAGTCGCTCGAAGGCTTAGAAGCTAGCGACTTCGAGAGAATTAGGAATGAATCAACAAGGTTCATCAGGAGTGCTGAATTTCAAAAACAATTTTCTGCCGAATCGGTCTACTCTCAGATTGCGACTTCCATTAGTCATTATCTATCAAATTAGAAATTGCTAACTTCAAATCTGTCGCTGTAGAATGAAGGGTCCCATCTTCGTTAATCTCGGCGAATTGGATTCTTTCATATTGGAGTCCGCAAGCTTTTGCAAGGGAGGTATAGCAGGAGCGATACCCCCGTCCTCCTAATTCAATGACGAGTGAATCCGAATTCATCCAAACCATATGCGCTAATCCTGCACCATGGATCCCTGCGAGAACGCTAGCTGTAGAGATTAGATTGATTTGAGCCTCAAAATCTAATCCTTGAAGCTCGATTACAGTCCAACCATCCTCAATAAGAAGACTTTGAAGTTCTCGTTCCCAAATTTGCGTTCTAGTTGAGGTTACTCTCGAGATGTACACTTTCTTTGATTTTTCCTGATCACGGCGGTAATCCTTAAAGAATGTTCTTAAAACTTCTACATCCTGTCGGGAGGCCCATCCAGAGTCCTCATTTTTACTTACAATACTTACAGATCTAACTTCAACAAATCTTTCAACTGGAACATGTGGAATATTCAATAACCTCAAGAAATCAAATACATATTTTGGCGCATAGTTCCAAACAAGGACTTGCTTCTGAGAGATCAAAAGTGGCAAGAAAGTTGGTAGATCTTCAATTAACCAATGGTAAAAACCGTTTGAAGGCAAAAGAATGTACTCGCCTTCAAAATTGGGGTTTCTAGTTCCGATTGGAACCGCCGTATTTTGTAAATTACCCAAAGTCCAAGACGAAGTCTCTTTGATTCCAACTTTAGCGCCTGAGCAAAATCCCATCCCAGTCTTTACGTCCCAGAGGGCTCTTTCGACATCTACTAGATATCTCGGTTCAAAAACATGTGAACGAGGAAATTGGGTCCGAGCATCAACAATATCTTGAATTTCAAATTCGTAAATCTTCCTAACTACACGAAAGTTGATGTCACATAAATATTCACCACTTATCAGATATTGATACTCTCGAACGCTGAAAAGATTCAAGCGGGATAGCTGCCGAGTGAGTTGAGCCATAAGTCTTGGAATGATGTATTTGGATCTAGTCAACACACTTGTCAGCCCTTGAGGATTTCAATTCACTTCTAAACCACTCTATTGTCAAGTCTAGACCCTGGTTGATGCTTATTGGATTAAAATTATGAATTAAGTTTGAAATTTTTTCGAGATTAAGGCCCACATTCATTGGCGCGCCCGCTCTCGCTGAATTTTCCTTAGGCAATAAAACTACACTGTCGGTTTTCTCAGCGACTAATTGTGCAAGTTCCAGAATAGTGAGCGTGGAACTTCCTCCTAAATTATAAGTTGCCTCACTTCCACTCTTAAGAATATGAAACATCTGGTGTAGCGCATCTGACACAAAGCAGTATGTTCTGATTGCGGCACCACTATCTATCAAATCTAAATTCTTAGTTGTAAGACTCTTTTCTATCAAGGTATTTAACACTCGGGTATCGCCTTGTCTAAAACCAGGCCCGTACACCAATGAAACTCTCGCAGATACGGCTTGAATTCTTCCCTCACCCCTCAAAAGTTGAATAATTGTCTCTCCACCACGCTTACCCTCAATATAAGCAGCTCGTGGATGCTCAGGATTTGTCGTGCCTATCTGGTTTTCTGAGAAACTCTCCCCTGATAACCCCGAATAAACTTCGGATGAGCTGAGAAAGAGAATCCGCCCCTCAGGCCTTACTAAACTACTTAATAGAAATGTTGTGTGTGTATTTAGACTGTAGGTTTTGATTGCATTGTGCAGAAACTTACTAGGTTGTGCAAAACCGGCTGCGTGAATCAATACATCACAATGCTTCAAGGTTCCGATGAAACTAGCATTTGTTAGATCACCCACGACTTCTTCACTCGCTGTTGGCCTCGACATCGTATTCGGATACTTACCAGAACTGCTTACCGCCTGAATTGACCTAAATTTTGTTCCTTGTTTTTCAGCAAAGCAAAAAAAATCTAACAGCGTAGCCATAATGTTACCTGTTGATCCCGTGACAAGAATGTCTTTATCTTCAAAGAAACTCATGTCAAATCTGGAATACAAATCTTCGTACACGCCTGAAAGCAAGCTATTCATGAATAAGTTCCAATAACTCTTCACGAATCCGTAATCGGCTCAAGCCCAGACTTTCGTAAATCTCGTCGCGAGAGCCGTAGTTTTCTGGAAACTCGCAACTTACTCCTAGATTAACTAATCTAAGAGAAACACCTTTTAGAATTCGTAGGACTTGAACCGAAAGCACGCCTGAATAATAAGGTTCGACAATAAGAATTTTGCCTGAACTGCACGAATTGCGAATTAGGTCTTCATCCAATGGGGCCACTGAATTAAAATAAAGAATTTCGACATCTAATTCGGTCACCGACTCCAATACTAAATCTAAGATTGGACCGATCACGAGAATTGATGCAGAGGTTCCCTCCCTCACCTTCTTTCCTTGCCCAATCTTTAAATCAAATGACTGAGAATTTTCGTATTCAGAAAGTCGAAAATAGGTACAGTTGGAACTATTATAGTTTTCAAGAAACAGCTTTTCGAATTCGACTTTGGTCCCAGGTAGAACTATTTCCATACCAGGTATCTTGCTAAGTATTGCTACATCTGCAGGGCAATGGTGAGTGCTACCAAGTGCACTATAGTCAAAGCTTGCGCCGACTGAAACTAGATTTCCATGAAGCTTTTGATATCCAAAATCGACTTTTATTTGTTCGTAGCACCTTTCCACTAAAAATGGTGCGATTGTATGAAGTATTGGAACTTTTCCAGACATCGCTAGACCTGATGCAAGACCTATCATGGTTTGTTCCAGGATTCCAATGTTTAATGTTCGACTTTCAAAGTCACGAAAAGAATTTTGGAAACTATGAACACCGATATCTCCAAGTAATACAAACACGGATTCGTCTTCTCTTTGAATTTCATAAGATATCTTTGCGAAAGTTTTTCTCATAGTAGTGCCTGAAGTAATTCTGCATACTCGCTATCGTTGGGCACGCGGTGGTGCCAAGCTGGATCATTTTCAATTGCAGATAGACCATATCCTTTGACAGTGTTAGCAATAACAACTTTCGGTTTTAATCGAATTTCCATATTAATTGCTTCTGAAATTTCTTTCTCGTTGTGTCCGTCTATTTCAACAATCTCAAAGTCAAATCCCTGAAACTTACTTTTAACATCTCCCAATTTGATTGCACGATCGCCTGAATGATTCAAATCAACAATTAAACATAGATTAACTAGCCTGTGCTCCTCAATTAACAAGAGCGATTCCCAAGTAGTCCCCTCATTGATCTCTCCATCGCCGACAATTACATAGATTGAACCATTATCGTCATCCAGATTTTTTGCGATAGACATTCCGACTGCTATAGGTAAACCGTGCCCTAATGAACCAGTAGAAGCAACAACACCTGGCACCTTATTTCTATCTGGATGCCCGCCCAGCCTGCTTTCCCTTCCTCCAAACCCATCCAACTCTTGAAAGCCAATATATCCAAATCTTGCAAGAACTGCATACAGAGCCAGTGAGGCATGTCCTTTCGAAAGTATCAATTGATTTTTGACACTTGTATCTTGACCTATAGATATTGCATCCCTATAAATCACATAGAGAAGATCGAGAACAGAAAACGAACTAGGAAGGTGGCCCTCTTTCGACAAATAGAGTGACTTAAGCATGCGTCGCTTTAGGTCTCTAATTTCATCAATGTAAGGCTTATTGTCCATGGTTTGATTGTACAATCATGGAATGCTTCCACCCGTGCTGACGCGAGGTGGCGGCGTAAAAACCAGATTTTTTATGCAGATCCATGTTTGGCAAATTCAGAATTGCGAAGGGTTGATTTAGGAATGAGTAACTCTTCCAGAATGAAATTTCTCCAGAAAAATGCCGATTATCTATTTCTTGGATTAGTATTCCTGATTTTGATTCTCTTTTGGATTAAGGCAGACACGATGTTTTGGCATCCGGACAGCATGGTCTCGGCATCCCTACGACTGCTCAAGTCGGGAGAATTTACAACGTATTGGGCAACATATGGTCCTGCTTCATACTTTGCAGCTTCGATCGGGGCTGTGTTTATGGCCGTACTCGGATTTGCTTTATCAGCATGGAATTCAGTCCCCAGCTTCGAAAGTGCATACCGCACAAATAGCGTGCAGGTTCTAGGTGAAAGTATGACCTTTGATCATTTTTCATTAATCTGGAACCTATTGTTGTTAACACTCTCTATCTATTTTCTGTATAAAACTCTAAATATTATTGCTCAGCGTAGGTTTAATTACCTGATCGCAAGCAGCTCAATCATGATTTTTCCAATTCATTACTATCAGACTTTCTTACCTACCGTTGAAGTATACTTAATCTTTGGCGTCACTCTCTTGCTTTACAGTTTTACTCGCGCATATCTTTTGGAGAATTTTGGTGCTTCTCAGTTCATTAGGTTCTTCGTAGCATTTCAAATGACTATTGGTATTAGATTTACTTTGATAGCTTTAGTTATACCTTTGCTGGGATTCCTTGTGCAAAAATGGATGCGGGAGAGTTATCTGCTAAAGAGCAGAATTATCGGCATGGTGATTTTGCTTGTTTTAACAGCCGTACCCTATTTACTTGTTTTGAAAAATGAAGCTAATAGACGACAGGTGTTTCGTTTGACGACCGGGCTTGCGAGCCCAGACTTTAGTGCTCAAAACTTCGTAGAAAATTTCTCAATCTTTTTGAGAAATTTTGGTTTGCTCGGGGTTACATTAATTGCATTCTTTATTCTAGTTTCCATTAAGTTTAAGAAATTCACAGATAATCGCATTAATAATCTGTTCATAATCTTGATGGCCATTCAATTTTTGACATACGTAACTAACTCGAATGGTTTTGCTAAGTATTTAATACCACTATTTATTATTTCAGCGTATTTTCTTGCATTCAATTTTAGTTGGCTGCTCCTTAAGTTTGAATCGCAAACTTCGGCTAGTCCAAAGAATTGGATGAAAGCCACTATTGTCGGAATTTTATGTTTGGGGTTGTTTTCTAGTTGTCTTCAAGTTTCACACTCACTGCCGGATACCCGAGCTTCACTTACGGTTTTATTCGCAGATAAAAAGGCGACCTTGAGAAATTTTCGAGTTAGTCCGAGTATCCCTGCGGAATTTTCACGAGGGGTCAATGCAATCCCATTTGAGTTATCGACCGGAGTGTTTGTTGGAATGGAGCCGATTGATCCTTCTTGTAACTTTGCTACTATTTTGTCTGATCGTGATCTCAGTATTTCAAAGATGGCAAATTTTTCAGCAAGGTGTCTCGATGAAGACTCTGGTGCCAAGCTGATCTCGATATCACCACACCAAAAAAGTGCCGAGTTGGATGATTTAGATTCATGGCAGTCATTATTATCTCTTGGCCACAGGAGTGATGCTTTTAGGGTTGGTTACGGTCCTACTTTTCTCGTTTATTTACCTTCTAATTTCGACAGCGCAAGCATTCTAGGCATCTGCCAAAAAATCCTGCTTTGCTCTGTTAACGATGGAAGTCTGTAAATGGAGCTAGTTGAAAAGAAAGGGGTTTTGTGTGAAATCTAAATTCAAATTGCTTTTCATCACAAATTCGCTTACTGGTGGTGGTGCTGAAAGGTCAGCCAATGTGATAGCTGATGAATTATTTCAACGGGGTATGGATGTGCATCTCGCGCCAATAAATCAAGGCCCACATGACTTGGTAGACCCTAGGTGCAAGATTCATGAAATGAATCGAAGGTGGGATTCAAATTTTTTGACAGTATTTGTGACGTACTTCCGACTACAGGTTTTAGCCTGGCGAATTAAACCTACACATCTTGTCCTACATTGCGATCTCCCGGAATTACTTGGCGCATTTTTGATTGGGAATTTCAAAATAATTGCAGTAGAGCATTCCAGTCAACCGTGGGCTCAAAGACGATTACTTGGATTGTTGACCAGAAAAATTCTGAGAAGTCGTTCGACAATTTGGATTGCAGTTTCAGATCATTTGAAGATATGGGGGTTAAAAGAACGAGCTGATTTTGTGATTTCAAATCCAATACCTACGGAGATCTTACTCCGGAGTACAGGTCCTGGTGACTCCAAGGCGATCTCCATACAAAGACTTGTCTTTATCGGTCGATTGAGTTTAGAAAAAAATCCAGAGGTCGTTGTTCGTCTCGCACATCAGACTAAACTTTCGGTTTTATTTGTTGGAGATGGCTACCTTAGAGAAAAATTAAAGGATTTGTCTGATGAACTTGGAGTAGTTTCAAGTTTTGTGGGCCAACAAATTAATCCATGGGATCATTGCAATAATTCAGACATAATAGTAGTGCCATCAAAGTTCGAAGGCGATGGGCTAGTAGTTGTGGAAGCAATTGCTCAAGGTTTTCCTGTTCTTCTCGCAAAGATACCTGATTTGTTAAGATTCCAATTGCCAAGTCAAAACTACGCTAGCGACGTGGGGAATTTTGCTTCGAGAATTGAGAGTTACCGAAATAATCGGGCAGAATTAGTTGCCCCCGATTCGATTCGGGACTCCCTTGTTCGCTCACGCCACCCAGTGAATTGCGCAGATGCTTGGGTGGAGCTCTTAATTCCGTCGCAAGAAAAGAGATAGGTGGTATTTGAAATATTGAACAATTCGATTGAATCCTATTGTCCGCGTGATAAGTCTACTAGTCTTCAATCACCTTATGAGTTTGCAATACGAAACTTACGAGTGTTTCAAAAACTCATTAGGTACTTAGTAAAACACTTTTGTCATTAAATGATCAATAATTCATTTTAAGTGATGGCCTCCTCTAAATTGATTAGGAAATTTGGAACCAATGAGGGGCTATAAATTATTCACTCCATGATTCCAAAATATTGATACTAATCTGCAGCACTGGATCCAACAAAATGAAGGCTAAAAGAATGCTGTGCTCATTTTTTGACAGTCTTTAGAATGCTGTGTTCTAACAAAACACATGCAGCGATCAAAGCTAAGCAACTGTAGGTAATGAGATTAGAGTACAAAGCAATATCGACAAATGCTCCACCAAAAATTCTCCAATTTGTAGCAAATATCAATATTCCCGAAGTTACGACAAAAATTACACTATACCGTCCGATGCAGGCATTTGCTAATAAGAGAAATACTGGGAATATGTAGACTAAATGTACATACCAGAAAAGTGGAGAAACAATTGGAAAAGCCAATAGTAAATATATAGTTTTAGTTGAAAATTTTTGGTAGTTTTGAAAATAGAGTGGCAAGATAAATTTCCAAGCAATTGCCAAAATTGATATTGCTAAAATAGAGTTTATCAGCATAGATGAATCACTTACTTGTAAAAGATTTTCTGTATGAACCCTAGTATAAGAGAACGGAGAAATTCTTCGAATCGGTGTAGCTGAAAACTCGGATGGAAAATACCTGCCAAGTACTTCAGGGTTGTCTCTGAAGCGATTTAAGCCTGCGAGAAGGGATTGATTCGTTACATCGATGTTAGAAGCAATCGATTTAGATGTTTGAAAGTATGATTTTATAAGGTCCGCAAACCTTTCGACAGGTGCCCCAAGAGTCACCAAATATGTCATCAGAGTCGCGAACAACAAGAAAACCAATTTGAGGTGTTTTGTTATTTGATTTTTTATCGCTATGACGAAGACTAAATAGATTAGAATGAATTGAGGCTTAAGAAATACCACCAATAGCAATAGGATTGAGCCTGAAATTCTAGATTTAGAATAGAAAATTGCCCATAATGTTAGGGCGACTATTGGCAGATCAATTTGTTGTATGTGAATCGATTCAAGAATCGGGGTCGAAAAAATTATTGCACCAAAAATAACTATTGTTAATCGCTTTCTCAATGTATTTTTGC
>Ga0187844_10003308_pt1 | contig 10775 bp, 10 predicted proteins | sample SpaLakP09_SKY_50_FD_134517 | JGI IMG/M metagenome (GOLD analysis project Ga0187844, IMG submission 134517) | Oligotrophic lake water microbial communities from Sparkling Lake, Wisconsin, USA - SP09_SKY_50 | ecosystem: Environmental > Aquatic > Freshwater > Lake | place: USA: Sparkling Lake...
GACAGTTACCGTAACCCGCCCCAGCCCGATCAGCTCACGCGTGATTTGGGTGAGCGCATTGTGGACATTGCCCACGTTCGCCGTAGGTTCGGCTACAGACGCATTCATGATCTGCTGCGCTCAGAGTTTCCTGGGGTGAATCACAAACGTGTGTACCGGCTCTACAAGAATGCCAACCTGGCGGTGCGCCGCCGCAAGAAAGTTAAGCGACCACCAAACGAGCGTGTACCGCTTCAAATTGCACGCAAGGTCAACGATGTTTGGAGCATGGATTTTGTGTCTGACAGTTTGTTTAACGGCAGAAGAATCAAATGCCTCACTGTGGCCGATGACTTCAGCCACGAGTGCGTTGACATTGCAGTGGACTTTGGAATCTCCGGCCAAATGTAACTCGGCTTTTAGATCAGGCTGCAATATTTAGAGGCTATCCACTTGCAGTTCGCACAGATAACGGTCCGGAATTCACAAGCCGAGCATTCTTGGCTTGGACCACTTTGCACGGTATTCGCCACATTTTGATTCAACCTGGCAGGCCCATGCAAAACGGCTACATAGAGAGTTTCAATGGAAAGTTCAGAGACGAATGCTTGAATGAGCAATGGTTTCAAAGCTTGCCATAAGCCAGCGATTGCATTGCTGAATGGCGCAAAGACTACAACGAAGTCAGGCCCCACAGCAGTCTTGGGAGGATTCCTCCCGCACAGTTCGCCCAGCAGCAGAGGATTCAATTCTTTGCCACTGATTCCAACAACAATCAATTTTTAGATTAACCTTGAAAACCGGACTACTTCTTAATCAATGGTACGTCTCAAGGGGGCAGGTCAATACTGCACAATTTTCGAAATTAGTCTTCAATAGGAGCACCAAGTGTCAAAAATATTAATTGCCGGAGCCGGTGGCGCTCCTTCCGAGGGGGTAATTAAGTCATTATTTTTAAGTAGGAAATCAGAAACTGTGTTAGGTATGGGTTCGGAGCCCACTGACTTGGTCTTATCGAAAGCAACTAAGAAATTTTACGTCCCTTATGCTAACGAGCCTGAATATAAAGATAGATTATTGAAAATACTAAATTCGGAAAAGCCCGACTTAGTACATTTCCAGAATGACTTGGAAATCTTTCACGCCTCATTGATGCGCGATGATATTCTGGCCACTGGTACCAAGCTTTATATGCCCGAGCATGATGTCATTGATACGTGCGTGCACAAGTACAAGTCCTATCTAGCGTTCAAAAGGGCAGGCGTGTCCGTTCCGCGTAACCTCATGATCAACAATGAAGGTGATTTACGCGAAGCATTCGACACCCTTGCAGACGATACCGGAACAGTCTGGCTGAGAGCTTCTTCAATAGGCGGTGGTGGCAAGGGCTCTTTACCAACCAGCAACTATGCGTTAGCTAAGTCTTGGATAGATCACTACAAAGCCTGGGGCGATTTTGTCGCTGCCGAAATGCTCACATCCAACACAGTCACCTGGCTATCAATCTGGCACGAGGGCGAACTCGTGGTCGCTCAGTCAAGGGAGCGTAGAGGGTGGACTCACAGCAATCGTAGCATCTCTGGTGTCACTGGTGTGACCAAGGTCGGTGTCACTTGTGACGAGCCCCTTGTAGACCAGACCGCAATTGCTAGTATCAAAGCAGTCTCGGCCCGTCCGCATGGTATTTTCGGCGTGGATATGGCATTTGACAAACAAGGCGTACCGAACCCGACTGAAATTAACATCTCGCGTTTCTTCACAACTGTTTTGTTCTTTACCGAAGCTGGGTTGAATATGCCCGAAATCTTCAAAGATATCGCTCTCTATGGTGAGTTTCCTAATTTGAAAAGTAAAATTAACCCACTACCCACTGGCCTTATGTGGTTACGAGGTATGGATGTGGTTCCACGCATGATGACAGCGGACCATATTAAAAGCGAAATCGTCATATTATGAAGTTGTTAATTACAGGTGCATCGGGCTTCATAGGCGAACGTCTAGTGAGGGAAGCATGCTCTAAACTTGGTAAAGAAAACGTGGTCGCATTTAGCTCTCGACCTTGCCACTATTGTCCTAGCATAGTGTACCAAGGTCTGGATTTCAATTTAAGCCCGACCGACCTCACATTGTTAGCTTCAGTGGAGGTGCTAGTTCATGTTGGTGCTTTTACCCCGAAAAATACGCAACAATCAAATGTAATTCAACAATGCAATAGCAATATTTACTTCACTGGAAAACTATTGGCTCAACCGTTTAAGACTTTAAGAAAAATCGTTTATGTAAGCACATTGGATGTATATGAACCCGCCGAACTGACTACAGAGTCTACGCCCACAGTTCCAGTAAGTTTGTATGGTTGGTCAAAGCTATATTGCGAGCGTTTATTGACAATCTATGCAGCCGAACACTACCTTGGCTGTCAGATTTTACGTATTGGTCACGTGTATGGCCCTGGCGAAGAAAAGTATGCAAAATTCTTGCCCGTGGCAATAAAGAACATCCTTGTGGGTAAGCCTGTCGAGCTATGGGGGGATGGCAGCGAATTTCGTAGCTTCATCTTCATCGATGACGTGGTTGCAGCAATAATGCAATCTCTCAATCTTCTTGAGGACATGGGGCCAATAAACGTGGTCGGTGGGGTGTCGGTATCAATACGCGATCTGATAGACCAACTCATCTCTATTAGTGGCAAAGATGTTACGATTGACGTGAGAGAGTTCGTAGGGACCAAGAGGAATTACAGATTTAATAATGCCAAACTACTCCAGCATTTGTTACCAGCTGAGACTGATCTTAGAACCGGCCTGGAGGCAGAATTCAATTACATGTCAAGGCTATCATGAACATCGTGTTTGACCTTGACGGCACTCTAATTGACTCTAGGTTCCGATTGTTCCGTTTGTTTAATGATTTAGCACCAGACTCCTTGCTTACTTACGAAAAGTACTGGGACTTTAAGAAAAAAAAAATCTCTAATGAGCAAATATTATCCTCAGAACTGGGATATGACCTAGGTCGGATCAATCGTTTTGTCACCCAGTGGATGACCCTAATAGAGGCGCCACATTATCTGTTGCTAGATAGTAATTTTGAAGGCATCCATGCCGCCTTGGGTAAACTTAAGCTGCAAGCGAATTTACATGTTTGTACCGCTCGGCAAATGCGCCAGCCAGTGCTGGATCAACTGGCAAGTTTGAAACTTCTTCAATTTTTCAATCACGTGTTGGTTACCGAACAAAAAAAAAGCAAGGAATTATTGATAGCTTCCCATGTTGATGGGCTTAGCTCACAGGATTGGCTAGTGGGTGATACTGGCAAAGACATTCAGGTTGGCAAGAAGTTGAATATGAAAACTTGCGCTGTGCTTAGCGGTTTTTTGAGCCGAGAGAGTTTGCTGCTATATAGGCCTGATTTAATTGTTGACTCTGTCGAAAAAATGTCCTCAGTCCTTAACTGAAATTTTTTGACATCGTGAAGTAGGCTGTTGAATGATGCTCAAATTTGATCTATCCCGATATTTCACCACTAGAGCTGAAGGCTTTATGAGTATATTTTTCCAATGGCAGAAGCTCTATTGGTTTCTTTGTGAAGTAAAAAATGCGCAAGACTTAGCCTTAAAGATGAAAGAGATGCTTGTTCTTTCGGATGACCAAAGGAGATTGATGGGCGAAAACGGCAGGTTAAAAATGGAAAATGAGTTTGACGAAAACATCGTCATTCAAAAGTATTTGCAAGCTATTGACCTTGCACTTCTTGGGCAACCAGTTCCTTGAATTTTGCTGTAGTGCTATTTAGTGCACCGCCATTTGGTAATAGCGATATGAGGTCAACTTTTTTGTCCGCTACAAAGCCCATGGGTGCCGGCCAGATTCAAAAACTGTGATGGCGCAACTGAAAGATTGGTTCGATGACTACAATTCGTATCACCCGCACAGTGCACTTGGCTACTTGCCACCAACGCTGTTCAGGGAGAAACGATCGGTAACTTAAACATACCGGCGGTACTGGAATACAGGGTCAAGACCAGGTATGAACTGAGGTATACCCAAGGCAGGCTCGATATTGGGGTTTAGCAGGCGTTAAAAACGCGCCACAAGAAAAAAAAAGTCATTACTATGAATTTGCAAGACAAAACAATCGCAGTCATCGGTCTCGGCTATGTTGGACTACCGTTGGCGGTTGAATTCGGCAAAGTCCGCTCCGTCATCGGGTTCGACATCAACGCCCAGCGCATCACAGAGCTGAGGGGTGGCAATGACCACACTTTGGAATGCAGCCCCGAAGAATTGGCCCAAGCCAGCCACCTGCGCTACAGCGCTAAAGCCGCCGACCTTCATACGGCGGTAATTTACATCGTCACCGTGCCCACCCCGGTGGACCAGGCCAACCGCCCCGACATGACGCCGCTCGTCAAAGCCAGCGAAACCGTGAGCAAAGTGCTCAAGGCGGGCGACCTAGTCATATATGAATCCACCGTATACCCGGGTGCGACCGAAGAAGTCTGTGTGCCTGTGCTCGAAAAATTCAGTGGCCTTACGTTCAACCAGGACTTTTTCTGCGGCTACAGCCCCGAGCGTATTAACCCTGGTGACAAAGAACACCGCTTGCCCACCATCAAAAAAGTCACCAGTGGCAGCACACCTGCAATTGCTGAAGAGGTGGATCAACTTTACAAACTAATCATATCCGCAGGCACCCACAAAGCCAGCAGTATCAAGGTGGCCGAAGCAGCGAAGGTGATTGAAAACACCCAGCGCGACGTGAACATCGCCCTAATGAATGAGCTGAGCCTAATTTTTCATAAGCTGGGCATCGATACGATGGAGGTCTTGCAAGCTGCTGGTACCAAATGGAACTTTCTGCCCTTCAGGCCTGGCCTGGTGGGAGGGCACTGCATTGGCGTGGATCCGTATTACCTCACCCACAAAGCGCAAGAAGTCGGCTATCACCCCGAGGTGATTTTGGCAGGTCGGCGCATCAACGACAGAATGGCTAGCCACGTAGCTGACGAGACTGTCAAGCTGATGCTTCATAAAAACCTGCCCGTCTTGGGCAGCAAGGTGCTGGTGCTGGGTCTGACCTTCAAAGAAAACTGCCCTGACGTGCGCAACACCAAAGTGGTGGACATTGTGAAAGCCCTGCGAAGCTACAACACCCAGGTTGACGTTTACGATCCCTGGATCAACGTGGCCGAGGCACTACACGAATACGACTTAAAGTGCTTGACCGAGGCTCCAGTCCATGGACAATACGTCGCCATAGTCTTGGCGGTGGGACATAAGCAATTTTTGGCATTGGGCGAATTGGGCATCAAAGCCTGGGGCCAACCCGGTGCTGTGCTTTACGACGTCAAGAGCATCCTGCCACTGGGCGCGGCCGACGGACGTCTTTGAGTTCCGCATGACCGCCTACGAACAACTACAGCTGCAACTGCCCCATGCGCCCAAAACCTGGCTTATCACCGGCGTCGCTGGCTTTATCGGCAGCAACCTGCTAGAAACCCTGCTCACGCTCAACCAGCGCGTGGTAGGGCTTGACAACTTTGCCACTGGCCACCATCGCAACCTGGATGAAGTGAAAAGCCTGGTCAAGATAGACCAATGGGCCAACTTCCAATTCATTCATGGCGACATCCGCAACCTAGAAGACTGCCAAAAGGCAGCTAAAGGCGTAGATTACATCCTGCACCAAGCAGCCCTGGGCAGCGTCCCCCGCAGCGTAGCCGATCCTATAACGACCAACGCTGCTAATGTCACCGGCTTCTTGAATATGCTGGTCGCCGCAAGGGATGCCAAAGTCAAGCGTTTCGTTTATGCCGCCAGTAGCAGCACCTACGGCGATCACCCTGGCCTGCCCAAAGTAGAAGACACTATTGGCAAGCCGCTGTCACCGTATGCCGTGACCAAGTACGTGAACGAGCTGTACGCCGACGTCTTCGGCAAAACCTACGGCATGCAAAGCATCGGCTTGCGCTATTTCAATGTCTTCGGCCCGCGCCAAGACCCCAATGGTGCCTACGCAGCGGTCATCCCCAAGTGGATCGCCAGCATGATCAAAGGTGAGCGCATTTATATTAATGGCGACGGTGAAACCAGCCGCGACTTCTGCTTTATCGAAAACGTCCGCCAGATTAACCTTCTTGCCGCCACAGTAAATTCCCCACCTCCGCTAGCGGGGGTGGGGCTAAGCGAGGGGGAAGCGGGTGACCCAATCAACCAAGTCTATAACGTCGCCGTCGGCGACCGCACTACGCTCAATGAACTGTTCGAGCAACTTCACCTCAACTTGCTGCACAGTTATCCCCAACTACAAGGTTTGAAGCCCATGTATCGGGACTTTCGCGCAGGTGATGTGCGTCACTCGCTTGCAGACATCAGTAAAGCCGCCAGATTACTGGGATACCAGCCAACGCACAACTTATGCGAAGGACTGAAAGTGGCGATGGATTGGTATGAGCATCACCTATTGCAACAAGGCAAAGCATGAGTGACCTATAAAAGGGCGCTGGCTATGACACGGCGCAATATTCAGTTTTGTGTGCGGTCAATAAAAAGCTGATTGCTACCAGGTGGGACACCGGCGAACTGATCGAGGAACGCCAGGAAACAGATGGCTTGGGTAAGGCTGTTGTCGAGCGGCTATCTGCCGATCTGCGTGCCGAATTCGGCGAAAACAGCAGCTTATCCGGGCGCAATCTTTGTTATTTGTGCAAGTTTTACCGAGAAGACAAGGAGTACCTAATTCTGCAGCCACAGGCTGGAGAAATCTCCCAGGCCAAAAAAACACTGCCGCTCGACCGCTACTTACCACATGCAAGTAAAAATAGTTTTATTTATTGCGCACAAACGTTTATCGAGCCAGTTTTCATCAATGTTTAAAAACCTTCGTACCCTGATCGCCAGCCTCCAGCCGCGCCGGCGCAGGCAACTGTTGCTGCTGCTAGGTCTGCTGCTGGTGGGCGCCCTGGCAGAATTGCTGAGCCTAAGTGCCATCGTCCCATTTTTAGCCATTTTGGTTGACCCGGTGCAAGCCCAACAAAGACCGATCGTAGCGCAGGTGGTCGCCATATTAGATTTGAGTGATGCCGAAGATATTCGCTGGCAGCTCACTATGCTGTTCGCCAGCACAGCAGTGGCTGCCGGGATCGTGAGGTTTGTACTGATTTACGTTATCGCCAAGCTCAACTTTGGTATCGGTCATGAGCTTGGTGCAGAGGTCTACCGGCGTACGCTCTACCAACCCTATGAAGTACACGTAATCCGCAACAGTAGCGAAATTATCGGCGGCATCAACAAGGTTGACATCGTCGTCCTAGCCCTTCTCAGCCTGCTCAACGCCGGCAGCGCCATTCTTATGGCGCTATTCATCATCACTGCGCTGGTTTTGATTGATCCGTTGATCGCCACTGTCGCGCTACTTGGCTTCAGCAGCATTTACGTCACAGTCTCTGTATTCACACGGAAGCGCCTCTCCCGTAATAGTCAATTGATTAATTCAGCCTACAGCGCTCGCGTGGAGTCCATGCAAGAAGGCATGGGTGGCATTCGTGATGTCCTGCTGGACCATACACAGCCTGTGTTTGAGCGTCGCTTCAACCAGATCGACTGGCCCTTGCGTCAAGCCCAGGCCAGCAATAACATCATTGGACCCAGCCCCCGCTTTGCAGTGGAAGCGCTCGGCATGGTGCTCATTGCCTTATTGGGCTACTACATGACCGAATCAGGCGGTGGGATTGCGGCGGCCATTCCTACCCTTGGCGCACTCTCCTTGGGCGCACAGCGGCTCATGCCCTTACTGCAGCAAATTTATCAGGGCTGGGTTTACGTCGCCGGCAATCGTAAAGTGTTAATCGATGTGGTCGCACTGTTGCAGCAAGTTGTTACAAGGGAAACGCAAGATCAGGTCGCTTCGCTTCCGTTTGAGCGGGAGATTCGGCTTGAAAAAGTGTCATTTCGCTACCAGCCTCAGCTGCCGGTAGTGCTACACCAACTCGACCTGGTCATCCCCAAGGGCGCGCGCGTGGGTTTTATAGGTACCACCGGCAGTGGCAAAAGCACCGTCATGGACTTGTTGATGGGGCTGCTGCAGCCCAGCACAGGTCAAATCCTTGTCGATAGTATGCTTCTCACCGGCACCACCCGACATGCTTGGCAACGCAACGTCGCGCATGTACCGCAGGCCATTTTTCTGGCCGATGCGTCGTTTGCAGAAAACATCGCCTTCGGTGTCCCAGCCGAGCAGATTGACCTAGCGCTCGTGCGCCAGTCCGCACAGCGGGCGCAAATTGCCGAATTTATTGAGTCTTCCTCTGAAAGTTACGCGGCCATGGTCGGCGAGCGTGGTGTGCGCCTTTCAGGCGGTCAGCGCCAGCGCATTGGTATCGCTCGCGCGCTTTACAAACAGGCCAAAGTGTTGGTGTTTGATGAGGCTACCAGTGCGTTGGACAGTAGAACTGAGGCCGCTGTCATGCAAGCCATTGAAAGTCTGGGCAGTGAACTCACCATTGTGCTGATTGCCCATCGCTTCACCACGCTGCAAGGCTGCGACATTATTTATCGCCTCGACCAAGGCAGGGTCGTATCAGTGGGTGGTTATTACGAGCTTGATATTGAACCCAATTAAACGTGGAGTAGCGTCAAAAATGAAAGCAGTCATTCTCGCCGGTGGCCTTGGAACTAGAATTTCCGAAGAATCCTCTACGCGACCAAAGCCGATGATTGAAATCGGTGGGAAGCCGATTCTTTGGCATATCATGAAGACTTATTCTCACCATGGAATAAACGATTTCGTGATCTGCTGCGGTTATAAGGGATATGTGATCAAAGAGTATTTCGCGAACTACTTTTTGCATATGTCTGACGTGACCTTTGACATGAGTAAGAACAGCATGGAAGTTCACCAGCGAAACGCCGAGCCCTGGCGAGTCACCCTGGTGGATACTGGCGAGGAGACAATGACCGGCGGACGCTTGAAACGGGTAGCGGATTACGTAAAAGATGAAGAAGCTTTTTGCCTTACATATGGAGATGGCGTGAGCGACGTTAACATTACCGAGCTGCTTGCTTTCCATAAAGCTCAAAATGTCAAAGCTACATTAACGGGGACTATTCCACCCGGGCGATTCGGCGCGTTAGACCTTAAGGGAAGCAAAGTCAATAGCTTTATGGAAAAGCCCAAAGGCGATGGAGCCGTTATTAACGGCGGCTTCTTTGTGCTGTCACCCAAAGTCATCGACTACATCTCCGATGACAAGACGGTCTGGGAGCGCGATCCGTTGGAACGTTTAGCACAAGAGGGCGATTTGGCTGCATTTTCGCACTACGGTTTTTGGCAACCAATGGACACCATGCGCGACAAGCTTTACCTTGAAGAAATTTGGCAATCAGGCAAAGCGCCTTGGAAGGTGTGGTCATGAATCCAACATTTTGGAATGGCAAACGCGTCCTGCTGACTGGCCACACCGGCTTTAAGGGTAGTTGGCTGGCGATCTGGTTGCAATCCTTGGGTGCACATGTGGTGGGTTATGCAATAGCGCCGCCGACCGAACCGAGCTTGTTCGAAGTTGCTGATGTTGGCAAAGGCATGACCAGTGTCATCGGGGATATTCGTGATCTCGCCAAATTGCAATCAGTCTTTTCTAAACACTGCCCCGAGCTCGTCATTCACATGGCGGCACAACCCTTGGTGCGCTATTCCTACCAAAACCCGGTTGAAACCTACGCCACTAACGTTATGGGCACAGTGCATTTGCTTGAAGCGGTGCGCAACACCCCAGGAGTTAAGGCCGTAGTCAATATTACTACAGACAAGTGCTACGAAAACAAAGAATGGTCCTGGGGCTACCGTGAAGACGAACCCATGGGCGGCCATGACACCTACAGTAACAGCAAAGGCTGCTCTGAATTGGTCACCAGCGCATATCGCCGCTCCTTCTTTCAAGACAAGGGCATTGCCGTGGCATCCGCCCGCGCTGGCAACGTCATAGGCGGTGGCGATTGGGCTGCAGATCGTTTGATTCCGGACATCTTGCGGGCTTTCGAGAAAAACCAACCCGTCATCATCCGCAATCCTTACGCCACCCGCCCATGGCAACACGTGCTGGAGCCGTTGTATGGCTACCTCACCCTGGCCGAGCGCCTCTACACCGAGGGTCAAGAGTGTGCCGAAGGCTGGAACTTTGGCCCCCTTGACGACGACGCCCGCCCGGTGCAGTGGATCGTGGAGCACATGGTCAACAATTGGGGTGGCGGAGCAAGTTGGCAACAAGACTGTGCTGTTCACCCGCATGAGGCCAAATACCTCAAGCTAGACATCTCCAAAGCCAAAGCTCGCCTGGGCTGGCAACCGCGATGGCCCTTGGCAACCGCGTTGCTACACATCTCCAGTTGGCACCAAGCTTGGCTGGCAAATGATGACATGAAAAAATTATGCTTAGCTCATATAAAAAAATACTCTCTAAATAATTAATCAGGAGCAATATGATTACGAAATCTATTCAATTTATGACCAAAACCCCAGACGCAATACGCCGCGAAATTGCTGCGCTGGTTCAGCAATACTCAGAGATTGTTCATGCGCCCAAAACTTTTGTACCCGGCGAAACCGTTGTGCCGCCTTCTGGCAAAGTCATCGGAGCAGAAGAACTCAAGAACATGGTCGAAGCCTCGCTCGACGGCTGGCTCACAACGGGTCGATTTAACACCGAGTTCGAGAAAAAGCTCGCGGCCTTCATCGGCGTCAAACACCTTATCACAGTCAACTCGGGCTCGTCGGCTAACCTGGTCGCGTTCAACACC
>Ga0187844_10003311_pt1 | contig 10772 bp, 9 predicted proteins | sample SpaLakP09_SKY_50_FD_134517 | JGI IMG/M metagenome (GOLD analysis project Ga0187844, IMG submission 134517) | Oligotrophic lake water microbial communities from Sparkling Lake, Wisconsin, USA - SP09_SKY_50 | ecosystem: Environmental > Aquatic > Freshwater > Lake | place: USA: Sparkling Lake...
GAGGCGATTCGCTTGCCAGCACGGGTGAATCAGCAATTGCCGCACAACGCATCTGCGAACGGATTAAACAAAAAGCCCTGGCTATGTAGGAGGTGGGGCTTGTACAATGTTGAAATACAACAAGGAATCAGTCTGAACAATCCAGAAAACTTAGAAAAGCTTGCCCTATTTGGTGGCCCCAAGACCATCAATAAACTATTTAAGCGCTATAACCCCATAGGTAACGAAGAGGTGAAAGCGGCCAAGGCTGTGGTGGAGGGCGGCGTGCTTTCCCAATTTCTGGGTGGTTGGCATCCAGATTTCTTCGGTGGCCCGAAAGTGCAGGAATTTGAGCGCCAATGCGAAGCCTACTTTGAGGTAAAGCACGCAGTCACGATCAACTCCTGGACTTCGGGCTTGATCGCGGCCGTCGGCGCCATCGGCATTGAACCCGGTGACGAAGTCATTGTTACGCCCTGGACCATGTGCGCAAGTGCCACCGCAATTTTGCATTGGAATGCAATTCCGGTATTCGCTGACATAGAGCCAGAGACATTTTGTATTGATCCAGCCTCGGTGGAGGCAAACATTACGCCCTACACTAAGGCCATCATGGCGGTGGACATTCTAGGCCATTCAGCAGACATGGATGCATTGATGGCGATTGCTGATCGGCATGGGCTCAAGGTAATTTCCGATACGGCCCAGGCCCCAGGCACCTATTACAAGGGCAAGGTTACTGGCACCCTGGCGCACGTGGGAGGCTATAGCCTCAATTATCACAAACACATTCACACCGGCGAGGGTGGCATTCTTGTCACTGATGATGAGGAGATAGCTGATCGCTTGCGGCTGATTCGTAACCATGCAGAGGCGGTGGTAGGCAACAAGGGTGTCACCGACCTGCGCAACATGGTTGGTTATAACTTTCGACTCGGTGAGGTTGAGTGTGCCATCGGCATCGAGCAACTCAAGAAACTAAAAGGATTCGTCACCGATAAACAGCGGACAGCTGAGCGCCTCACCCAAGGACTCAACGGTCTAACCGGTCTGCGCACGCCGATCATCAAGCCTGATTGCACCCATGCCTATTACATGTATCCGATAGTGCTAGATATTGAGCACCTTGGTGTTTCACGTGCTTGCATTATCGAGGCTCTTCAGACCGAGGGGGTGATTGGGCTGGTGCCAGGTTTCGCAAACGTGCATTTGCTGCCCATGTATCAGCAGAAGATTGCCTATGGCTCTAATGGTTTTCCTTGGACATCGGACATCTGCCGTCGTGATGTCAGCTACAAAAAAGGTATCTGCCCCATTGCCGAAAAACTCCACGAATCTACCTATCTTGGCTTTCATACGTGTATTCACGAGTTTACCGATGAGGACATTGATTTAATAGTGCTGGCATTCCGTAAGGTGTGGGCACAGATGGAGTGCTTAAAATGATCTACAAGCTAAGTAAGACTTATTTTGTTCGGCCGCTTGCCGAAGATGATATTGATGGGCCTTACACGAGTTGGTTCGAAGATCAGGAGGTGTGTCGGTATAACGCCCATGGAAAGTTTTTCAAGACAAAAGCCTACTTTAAGGACTATCTAAACGAATTAAACCGCGATGATCGCATTGTTTGGGCGATTTGCCACATTGAGGATGGTCATGTCGGTAATGTTAGTCTTCAGCGAATATCCCTAATCAACCGAACAGCGGAATTTGCAATTATATTGGGTGACAAGCGGCATTGGGGTAAAGGTGTGGGACTGACTGCGGGAAAAAAACTGCTTGAGCACGGGTTTAACAAACTGAACATGGAAAGAATATACTGTGGAACCGCAGCGAGCAATGAAGCAATGAAAAAACTTGCACTCGCCATGGGCATGACTCACGAAGGTACTCGCCGCTTGCACCTTTACCTTGAAGGTTCAAGGGTCGATATGCTGGAATACGGGATTCTAAGGGCTGACTTTGAAAAAGCTTTGATCTCGTGATTGCGGTAATTTCCCACGATGCAGGTGGTGCAGAAATCCTTAGTAGCTATGTTCGTCGGCAAAGTTTGGATTGCTACTTTGTATTGGAAGGCCCAGCACGGAAGATATTTGAACGCAAGCTAGGCCTTATTAAAGTTTGTACATTAGATGAAGCCATTGAGCATTCGTCATCGATTCTTTGTGGCACCAGTTGGCAATCAGATATTGAGTTTAATGGCATAAAGCTAGCGCGTTCGCTGGGCAAGCGTTCCATAGCTTTCCTTGATCATTGGGTTAACTACTGCGATCGATTTGCCCGATCGGGTGAAACCATCTTGCCAGATGAAATCTGGGTTGGAGATGCGATGGCTGAAGCCATCGCAAAGAAAACCTTCCCTAACCTCCAGGTTACTTTGGTAGATAACCCTTATGTACAGGATGTTCGGCAAGAACTGATTGCAATCCAAACGCATCGCACATCTTCCCCGGATTTAATTTCCATTCTCTACGTCTGCGAACCAATCAGTGAACATGCATTGAAGCGACATGGTGACGCGCATTTTTGGGGATATGTGGAGGAGGAGGCGCTGCGTTATTTTATTTTGAACTCCTCGGCTTTAGGAAAACCGATTGAACGTATCCTGATTCGTCCACACCCATCCGAGCGAGCAGAAAAATATAGTTGGGCTCAACACGAGTTCGAACTGCCGATTGAGATGGGCGGGGCGCGTACATTGCTAGAGGAGATTGCCGACAGCGATTTTGTGGTCGGTTGCGAATCTATGGCGATGGTCGTCGCCTTGCTCGCCGGGAAAAGGGTGGTTAGTTGCATTCCGCCTGGAGGAAGAGATTGTGTTTTGCCGCATACTGAGATTATCCGTTTTCAGGATCTCCTGGAGGTGAATGTGGCTGTTTCCACTGAACAAAAGGTTAAGTCATGACAAAAGTGTGTGATACATCATCCGAACCCATTAAAGGGATTAAATACTGCACACGGTGTTGCGTACCAGAAACCCAGGAGGGGGTGCATTTTGATGAAATGGGGATCTGCACAGCATGCAGATCTTCAGAAGAAAAAATGCACATTGATTGGGCTGCTCGTGAGAAGCAGTTGAGAATAATTTTAGAAGAAGCCAAAGCCAAATCAGGAACTGGCTACGACTGTGTTTTGCCGATATCCGGAGGTAAAGACAGTTTTTTTCAGGCACACGTTCTTGTTAAGGTTTATGGGTTAAAACCACTGGCCGTGACTTTTAACCAAAACTGGGTTTCAGAAACTGGATTTTATAATCTGCAGCGATGCCTAGAAGTTTTTGACCTCGATCATCTTCAATTCACGCCGGCGAGAGGTTTAGTCAATCGATTGGCGAAGAAGTCATTAGATGCCATCGGTGACGCTTGCTGGCATTGTCATTCCGGTGTTGGGGCTTTCCCTCTGCAGGTTGCAACACGCTTCAAAATTCCCTTATTGGTTTGGGGGGAATCTATTGCAGAAAGTGCCGGGCGTGCTTCCTATAGCTGTCCTGGGGTCAAATTCGACCGGGATTACTTCACGAAGGTGTCCGCCAAACTTACAGCGCAAGAAATGATTAGCGCTGAGCTCAGTGCTAAAGACCTCCACCCTTTTGAGCTTCCCGGCTATGAAGAAATCGAGAAAACGGGCGTGTGGGGAATTCATTTAGGCGATTACATGTTTTGGGATGATGAACGCCAGACCGAGTGGATTCGTGAGGTCTACGGCTGGAGGGAAACCGAGATGGAAGGCGCTTATAAAGGCTACAAGAGTGCTGAATGCATCATGGCCGGCGTGCATGATTTTACCTGTTATCTAAAAAGAGGTTTCGGCAGATCAACGGGACAAGCTTCTGTGGATGTGCGCAATGGGCTATTGACCAGAAAAGAGGGTTTTGAATTAATTCAAAAACATGATCAAGAGCGCCCGGAGGCACTGGATTACTATTTGAAAGTTACAGGGCTGAGTGAAGCAGAGTTCTATGACGTTATGCGTGGAAAAAAGTTGGCGGATTTAAAAAATATTGATTTGCCAATTCACCCCAAAGAGAAACCGAATGCAGAGCGTTTAGTTCCATTCGTAGAACAAATTATCCAAAAACATCTTCACCAGCCTGACCCCAGAATCACAAGAGATCAGGAGGACATCGGATGAGCAGTGTTTTCTTGGAACAATCAATCCCGGAATTGATTCAAAATATTGAGCAAGGCACCCTCTCATTCAAAGACATGGCTGACGCTACGGCTCAAAGAATAAATGACAAGGAGGCCGCCACTTTGGCGTGGGTGTGCTTTGACTTGGATAAACTTCGGCTTGAGTCAGAACATGCCTTTTTGAGATACAAGGCTTGTGGGCACTTGCTTGGAATAGATGGCATACCTTTTGGCGTAAAGGATATTTTCAATACAAGCTCCTTCCCCACGCAAATGGGGTCACCATTATGGAAAAACTTCACGCCTGGTAACAATGCCAGAGTAGTGGATTCACTACTTTTTGCAGGGGGGCTTGTCGTAGGAAAAACGGTGACAGCGGAGTTTGCGGTGCATGCGCTCAATGAAACTCTTAATCCCCATGATTCGTCAAAAACTCCGGGTACATCTTCGAGCGGTTCCGCTGCGGCGGTGGCAACGGGCATGGTTCCGTTTGCGCTGGCTACACAAACTGCAGGGTCAATTATTCGTCCTGCCAGTTTTTGTGGAGTCTGGGGGATGAAACCCTCATTCGGGATGATTCCACGTACTGGGGTGCTTAAAACCACAGATTCACTTGATACCGTTGGTTTTGTCGCCGCTCACGCGAGGAGCCTGAGGACAATTCTGGATATCACAAGAGTGAAGGGGCCAGATTATCCATTTGTTTATAAAAATGTTGATAGACAAGGTGCTCGCCCCAAGACGAGTGATCGGCCATGGCGTGTTGGTTTTGTAAAAACGCACACATGGAGTACGGCAACGTCCTACGCACGGCAGGCGATTGAAAATCTGGCCAGCAGAATTGACCGTGAAGACGGATTTGAAGTTAGAGAAATTGAGTGGCTGGGCGATTTACATGCGGCGCATGATATCCATTCAATTATTTACAATAAATCTCTCTCTTACTATTTTCAGAACGAAAAAAAAATGGATTCCCAAGTTACGCCGATCATGAAAAAAATGATTGAGGCCGGCGAGTCTATAAATCTAGCCAAATTTAAGCTCACTTTGGAGCAGCAGGAGAGTTATTGTGAGAATCTTGATCTGCTGCTTTCTCCGTACGACATGGTTCTGTCGTTAGGTACATCAAGCTCTGCTCCACAAAGGGGTATTGAAGAAATGCCAGACCCATCTTTAATCTGGACGATGGGGCATGTTCCGTCAATTGCCGCTCCGGTGTTCCGTTGCCCCGAAGGCCTTCCTTTCGCAGCACAGTTTATTTCTCGCAGGTGGAATGATTATCTGCTTCTCCAGGGAGTTGAAGAAATTGTTGATCGCCACATACTTCCCTCAGGTAGTCAAGCAATCCGTAATTAATAAAGTCGGAAGCAAAAATTCTTCTAGGGCATTATGAGAGTCAAGTAATTTTCTGAGATGCCAAATACATCGCGCAATCATAATTCAGATAATCCAAATACATTCTCACTGAATCCTGAGAAGTTTTATAAAGAACCGAAAAAAAATTAACATGTCAAAAACTGTTGTTCAAAATGTGCTGTTTTATGACCATAACTGGTCACATATCGCACGATTAGTACAAAAGTTTGCTAATCTCGCTCTGGAGTCAGGCATTCATGTAATTTTATTGTCAGATAAGAAGCCTTCACAAATCAATGGCAACTTGGAGATTCTTAATATATATGACGTGCCGCAAAAAAAAACATTGGTAAATTTGCAGAAGGAATTGCGTTATTCATTAAATAAAGCGCTAATCACCGAAAGGGCGTTCTATGACTATTCAAGCTTCCGCCAAAGTCAGTGTTACTCACGGCTTAGTGAGGAACAAATCGCTAAAAATGTAATGCCTTATGTTAATGCACTTGATTACGTCATACGAGAGCGTGCAGATTTGATAATTGACTGGTGCCCAGACAATTTTTTGTCTTCCGTTGCTCAAATGATTGCCGCGAACTATAAAAAGCCGTGTACAGTTTTTTTGCCCCATTATTGGTGGAAAGATGGAGCCTTAATAATCGATAGAATGGATCTTACATCGACAGTAATAGACAAAAATTACGATTTATTCTACCGAAATCCTGACTTGCTCGATAAAGAACATCTGGCAAATATTTTCTCGAAAAAACAGACATTGTTTTATTTCAAGCAATCCAAGATGTACAAATTGAGAGACAGATTGCAATTAATAATAAATAGGCAAAAAAGTTATCAGCCTGTTTCGTTCCGAAACTGGATTGTGCGCCGCACCTCAACTGCATTGTCCTCGGCCCTGATTCGAGCTTGTATTCCCTCTTTGGAGCAGGTCCCGCAGGATGAGCCATTCGTTATTTACCCGCTACATATTTCTCCGGAGGCGGCAATTCTTGGCACTGCTCCCGAGTTAGCAGATCAGTTTGGCCTTATTAAAAATATTTCAATGAATCTACCTTATGGAGTTAAGTTATATATTAAGCAGCACCCCTGTGAACATTTGGGCTTGGGGCTAGATTACGATTTTTACCGCCGCCTGATAACCCTGCCAAATGTGCGAATATTCAACAAAAAAGCGAATCTTGACAACATGCTTGATCATCCAAGTTTCCTTGCCATTGTCATATTGACTGGTACTGCCGCAATCGATGCAGCACTAAAAAGAAAGCCAGTTTTCATGTTCGGACGTTCATATTTTTCAGTAGCCGATTGTTTTATGAAGCCGTCAAGTTTCCATGAGTTTTTTACTCAATTGTCTTTAGTCATGCATGGAAAATTTAGGTTTAACGATCGGTCATTAAACGCGATTATTGGGGCATTAGACAAAAGCGTTGTCCGGGCTGACATTGATTTACTCGCATATGACAATCCAACTGATATGGCATCGCAGTTGCCGTTCATCTGGCTTAGCTACGTCGAGTCACGTAAACAGATGGAAAGCGGGGCCTAAGCTGCAAAGAAGTCGGCAGGCTTCAAGTTTGAAGTGTTCTATGTCGTATCAAAGTTTAAGCCGCGCTGACCAATTATGAAATCTTCATTATGCGATTATCTGAGATTTGTAATCAGCAATTTTTAGTTCAGTCTGGCTCTGTGACGAAGCGCTTTGGGGGCGACTGACGTGAGAGATTTGCACGAGAATTTCGGCTCCCGTGTGCAAACTGAGGGTTCATCCCACCGCTCATTCAGGCTGGTATTAATGGTCCTCCTCTTGATCTTTGCGCTGCTGCCGCTTTGGCATGGCGCGTCTATGCGGTCTTGGGCGCTGAAGTTCTGTGGAGTTTTCATTGTTGTAGCCTTGACAGCGCCGACTATCCCGATGCCGCTCAAGCGCCTCTGGAGCAATCTGGGCTTTCTGCTCGGGCACATCGCAAGCCCGAAAGCACTCGATATTTTATTTTATGGAGTAGTCGCGACGATCGGTTTGCTGGTTCGGCTATTAGGTAAAGTCCCGCTCCGGCTAAAATTAAATCAAAAAGCCAGCACCTACTAGATTGAGCGTAAGTCCCCTTCCTTTGCTCCATGGGTACTGAAAGAGATGCGCTCGCCGTGGGCAACTGTTTCTTGTGTAAAGAAGATCAGAAAATGACATTCAGGCTCAGCTATGAGACGGCGTTCAAGATGGACTGAAAGTTCAGCACTGAAATATATGGCCCGATTTCACCGTTAGTGTGCTGTTTTAATAAAAGCCTTGGCACTTTACAATATCTAAATAGGAAAATAATAAGCAGCGCTTCCGCGCAAAAGAGACAAACATATTAGGAGCATGGTAATGAGTTTCAAAAAAAATATTTTCGCTGGCACGACAATTATTATATCGATGATATTATTGGAAATATTAGCTTTCATTGGACTTCAGATAAATGAACTAAATAATCCAGTTCTTACTGATATACAAAAGGAGCTCTATGCTCGAAATGGCATTGATGTACATGAGCGATATAAGAATATGAAAAGTACCCATCAAGATTTGGTCACGCTTGAGCCGTACAGAGGGTATGAGTTACCAAAGAAATTTCGGGGGAGCTATATTTCTACAGATGAATACGGTTTCCGGTGTGACATAAGTCAACAATATTACGATCAGTCAAAGAAAATTGGATTCTTCGGCGGATCGACAACATTCGGTGTAACTTCACGTGTAAACCATACAATTCCATGGTTGGTAGCCGCGGCGCTGAAGCCGAAATTAGCGCAAACGTATGACTTCGGGGTGGGCGCATATTCAACTAGCAATGAATTAATGACCTTCGTCGAGGTAAGTCGGTTAAAATATTATAATATCAAATATGCAATATTTTATGATGGCGTAAACGAGCTAGCAAGGTACATGGAGAAACTTCAGGATCATCAATCAAATCCCTTTTACGAAGTAATCGGCTATCCGTATGTTACAAGTCTTCGCCCTGCTGCAAAAAATTTCATATATTCGAAAGGCGAACCGAACATTCAATATCAGCCGGCGCTCTTTCAGGTGTGGAAAAAATTAGAATCAAAGATAAATAGAGGTAGGAATATCAACTACATTTTGTCAGACGACGATATCGAGTCGCATATAGAAATAATTTATCAAATATACGTCAACAATATTTTGGATATCGACGCCATAGCTAAATCCCGCGGCATTCAGGCGATTTTTCTTTGGCAGCCGACTTTGTTGTCAATAAAAAATAGAGAATTTACCGATAACGAAAAAGTAATTCTTAAAGCGGAACTAATTACAAAAAAACTTTCTGATGCTTTAGACTCCAGAATACGGAAAAGCAATGATTTTAAGGACATCAAATTCTTCGACCTTTCTGACAAGCTTGATGAGCTGAACAAAGAGGAGCATTTCTATGATTATTGCCACGTTGACGAAACGGCTAATCGTTTGATTTCTGCCAGTATTGTCGAGGTCCTCAAGCAATTTCTCCCGGCGGACCATTTTCAGCCAGAAAGCGGTAAAGGTGACAAATAAATTGTTCTATAGGTCGGAGAAACGCGATGCATGCCAATCTTTTGTGCATGGACTATAACTTTGCTCCCGCAGCAAATCTGAAAATTGCACGGATTTGATTTTCCCGCTGCGATTTGCTACGTCAAGTTTGTATGAAAAGTCCATGAATTGGGGTTGTTGGAGTTTATGATACGTTCAGAAGAAGATTATATAGATTACTTAAAGGCAGATAGAATAGCTCTTGGTAGAAACAAGCCTGGCATTTTTGATAAGGTTACTTGCTTGATTGCGCCCGATTACATTTGGGATTTTCAGCGCTTGTTGAGAAAAGCGGAATATTACAAAAATGTTAAAAAAAGTGGAATTATTAACAAGCTGATTTACCTGTTAGTGAAGCTGAAGTACAGAAAGCTGTCTGTGAAATTATGTTTCACCATACCTGAAAATGTCTTCGGTCCGGGTCTTGCCATTGTTCATTATGGCACTATCGTGGTTAACCAGCATGCAAAGATCGGGTCTAACTGCCGAATTCATGTGGGTACTAATATTGGCGCCTCTGGTGGAACAAACAAAGCCCCACAGATCGGCGATAATGTATATATTGCGCCTGGTGTAAAAATATTTGGAGATGTTAAAATTCCAAATAACACCGCAATAGGGGCAAACTCAGTGGTTAATAAATCATTTACGGAAGAAAATATGTTGATTGCAGGTGTCCCGGCGAAAATCATTAAACCGATAGTAATAAAGCAAATTATTAAACATATTTAGCTCAACCCCATTTGCGGCTCGTAGTATTCCCATTTTCCGATGCCGCGACCAGTCCCGCAGGGCTTATTGAGTAAAGAAACAGAGAAATGTATGGATAAGGCTGGACAAAAATATTGGAATGATTTGTGGGCTTTCAGCAACATGCCAGAGGCAGTGAATCCTTCTGATGCGCGGCTTAAGAATTATGTAAATCGGCGATTTCATCAGATGTTTTCGGGTTTGTTTGATAAATCTGAAACGCATACTAAGGAGTTGCTCGAAATTGGTTGTGCGAAGTCGGCGTGGCTTCCCTATTTCGCAAAGGAATTTGGTTTCAGCGTCTGTGGGCTTGATTATTCCCCCACCGGTTGTCAGATGACAAAAAAGGTTCTCCAAGAAAATGGGGTCGAAGCTGAAATTGTTTGTGCCGATTTTTTTATGCCACCAGAAAACATGCTTGGAGCATTTGATGTGGTGGTGTCTTTTGGCGTTGTTGAACATTTTGATGACACTGCCGCCTGTCTCAAAGCGGTTTCTTCGTTTCTTAAGCCCGGCGGACTGTTAATAACAAACATTCCCAACATGACGGGTTGGATCGGAGCTATACAAAAATCGCTTAACAAACCTGTTTACGATATTCACCAATTAATAGATCCGGCTAGGCTAAGGAGGGCGCATGAACATGCAGGGCTTGAGGTTGTTGAGTGTGATTATTTTGTTTGCACTAGTTTTGGCGTAAACAATCTCATCGGTATTTCAACGAGAACTTTAGCAGGATTCCTTAAAAAAGTCCTCCTGGGTGTATTAGCGCGTGCGTCTATGCTGGTGTGGTCAATCGAAGGGATGGTTGGTGTTTTTCCTCCAAGCAAATTTGGCTCCCCATACATTAACTGTATCGCACGCAAGCCTTAATCTTACCCCTTAGTTCGTCTCTTGCTTCCCTCATAGTAGTAAAGCCTTACGATATAACTGGATAAAAAGAAATGGAATTAGCATGAGCAATCACGCAC
>Ga0187844_10003312_pt1 | contig 10771 bp, 9 predicted proteins | sample SpaLakP09_SKY_50_FD_134517 | JGI IMG/M metagenome (GOLD analysis project Ga0187844, IMG submission 134517) | Oligotrophic lake water microbial communities from Sparkling Lake, Wisconsin, USA - SP09_SKY_50 | ecosystem: Environmental > Aquatic > Freshwater > Lake | place: USA: Sparkling Lake...
TACCACCACATTAAATAGATGGAACATAGAAATTAGCAGGGCTAAAAGGCAACTTTATCAATATTTTTCCTTATATTTGGTAATTAACTAGACTCAAAAAAAGGTTTTAGAGCCTCACAAGGGAATTACATAACTATTGGATTAATTCGCCTTTGATAGTGGAGACCAAAGCGTAAATTTACATAAACGAAGCTCAGGAACTGAGCTAATGCAACCCTTAAGATATTTTATGAAAGGCTTATTATTCTTAAATCTATAAACAACAAAAGTTAAATGATGCCCATACCATCCGATCTTTATTATCCAGTTGGCATAGCCTTTGGAATATTTCTTATTTCGCTATATCTCTACACAACCTGGTCACAGGTAATCCAAGAGTCTATTAATGAAATTGAAAAACTTACCAATGGAATTAAGAATAAAGTATTTCTTAGTGAAGATGTCTTTACTGCAGCAATCGAAGGAACAAAAAACAAACGAATCAAAGATCTATTGCAAGAGAGTAAACGAAATCTTATTAGCATCGACGGCGACCTGGGCCCGGAAAGATACTGCCTGAAACCATATTCAGACATTTGGACGGCTAGAAACGTATTGGCAGGAAGAATGAATCTTTCCCTCTACGAAACAATGCCAAATTTATTGGTTGGTACTGGATTAATGTTTACATTCATCTTCTTAGCTTTTGCATTACAGAACGCAGGGCAAGCAATGTCTGGCAGTCAAAAGCTACGTGACCAAGCGTTGAATGGTCTCATTGCTACAGCAGGTGGAAAATTTATTACCTCAATTGCCGGCCTCTTTTGCTCATTATTGTGGAGTTGGAGAGCCAAAGTCTCTATTGAAAAGCTAGAGGCAGCTATAGACGAATTGGAAATAACGCTAAGAACTATTGCATCAGATAACGCTCCACAAGCTGTGATTCATGCCCAACTTGGAATTTTTAATGAGATTCTCTATGAAAATAGAGAACAAGTCGGGCAATTAAAACGATTTGAAACAGATATTGCACTAGCAATTGCAAAAGCTATTGGTAATGCTTTACAACCATCATTTGAAGAGCTTGGTAAAAAATTAATTGAATCCCTCGACAAGTTAACTGATCGTATCAGTAGTATTAATGAAGATGCGCTGAAGGATATCATGGAGAAATTTCTCGATGGAATCAAAGGAGACTCAGCTAAAGAGATGGCTCAATTTAAGCAAACTCTCTTAGAGGTTGCCGAAAAATTAAATAGTGCTGGCGTAGGTGTTGGTAAAACATTTGAAGATGCTGGAAATTCATTTGGCACATCTGTAAATACTCTTGAAAAGACAATCACGAAAACAAATGAAACAGTCCTCCAGCTTGAGTCTGGACTAGATAAAGCAAAAGACCTTACTAATGATGGCTCTACAAAATTGGAAATTGTAGTCAACAGCCTAGTAGCGGCCGTTAATGGAGTCGATAAGGTCATCATGAATGTTGATTCGTTTGTCCAAAAAATTCAATCGAGTACCGATTCTTTAAATCTTGTAGCTGATAGTCTAGATGACACCGTAGCCTCGCAAAAAGCAATTAGCGAAGAGTTCAAGACGGGAATTCCAACAATGTCTAATGCCCTTAAAGATGCAATTAATGAGATTAACCTTGGCACCAGTGCTTCTCGCGAGGCTCTGGCCTCACTTAGAGCAGACTTTGAAGATACAAGAACGGCTGTTGACAAAACAGTCAGTCTCTTGACTGATGGTGTTGCTGAGTACTCTGATAAGGTCGCACAACTTCATTCGACGCTAGATCAAAAACTGGCGCAAGCAGTCTCATCCATTAATTCCACCATAGTTACACTCGAAGAAACGATGGATGATTTTGTGGAATCACTGCCTAAAAATAACTAGTTCATATGATTATTCTTCCATCGAACCGAAATGATCAGCATGAAAGTGTTGAGGAAGCTGGCTATTTTGCATCCTCTAGTGACCTGATGATTGGTCTACTTTTTGTATTCATCATCATAGTTGTTATGCTCTCTCAAAAAGTTGAGACATTACAAAAAGGTGAAAGCGAAAAAGATCCTTTAGCGAGCGCGGTATTAATCATCGGACAAAAATTTAAAGATGCTGGTTTGCAGGTTGTAATTGATCCTGCATCTGGAGTAATTGGTTTGCCTGCAGATACATTATTTGGATTTAATAGCGCTGTATTAAATGAAAATTCCATAGCCACATTACGGAAAGCGAAAATCTCCTTAACGGAGATCCTGCCTTGTTATATTTACTCGGAAAGATTAAATCGCTCTCCAAGTTGCCCTATTAATGATGAAGATGCAGAGATTGAAACAATCTTTATTGAAGGCCATACTGATTCAGCAGCATTACAACAAGGTAACTATACGAATTGGCACCTTGGGCTTGATCGTGCCAGAGCAGTTTATGAAGTTCTCACAGAAGGTAAGCTACAGTCATATCAAAATGAACGGAAATTAGACGTATTTGGAATTAGCTCTTACGCAGACAAAAGACTTAAAAAGAATTTTGGAATTGAAGATGCCAAGGCGAGCCGTAGAGTTGAATTGAGATTTGTACTGGCATACAAGCCAGACTCTCAAAGAGGTAAGGCGGCTAAAGCAGCTGCAAATATTACCAACACTGTCAAGCAATGAATCTAGGCACCCTTCCGGCTGATTTCCCGCTTTTATCGCTAATTCTTGAGCAAATATCTGGTGATAAGGTTGGTTTACCGCCTGACACCAGATCGATTGGCGAGAGAACTTATCGACGATTTGAGTCTTCAGGCTTTACTGGAAACAATGTTGACCCACGCGATTGGAGACACTTTCCGTATGCACTTTGGTTAGATCAGGAAAAGGGTTTAGCAACTCAATCCGCCATAACCGATATGTATCTTCAAGTGGAATTACCGCGATCATTAAGGTCGGCTCGCAGGCCAATGAAATGGGGTAGACCATTATTTTTTACTTATCTAGATCATTTCAAACCCAATGATTCAGTATTTGAAAAACTTGCACGGGCCGGGCATGACTTCTTCACAAGTAATACCGTAGTTGCTAATACTCCAATAAAAGCTCTCTCTTCAGAACTCAGTCTTTTTAAAACCAATAATGGTCCTCGCTTAGTAGCAAATTCTATTTTAAAAACTAAAATTGGTTTATCAAATTGGATATCTAAATTTGAACTTTGGCCTGGTTTTATTGCAACACCATTTGCACAATTTTCATTTATTGAATTACTTAATTTTCCTGATTCAGAAAGAAGGCAAGTCGATTATGTGAGGCTTGTTTTTGATTGGGGACTTATTCATACCAATCAATTACGCTATCCAGAATCGAAAGTAAAATTTGCAGAGGCTTTGCTTTTGCCCTGGAAATACGAGGACCCCCCAGAAGATCTCAAGAATGAAATCATTACAAAACTTCTTGGGACGATTGGCGACCCCCGGATAGACCGACAGCATTGGTATGGGGTAAGTGCTGAAGCAATTCAGGTATTAATTAACTGGATCAATGGAAGAACGTTAGATGCATTTTTCAGGATTCTGCAACAAACAGCCGACGAAATTTGGCAGTATCGTCAAAAATTCTGGCAAGCTTATTTTAGCCGCGGATATATAGAAGAGGTATGGATTGCCCTGGGTGATAATGCCCATCACTATTTGCGACGGAACAACTCTTCAAAAGACTTACAATGTGCAACCTTAACCGGGGCATCGCCAGATCAAAGTATCTTACTTTTAAAAATGGGTGGGATACTATTTTGCGAGTGGAGTCATAACGGGCGACTCAGGGCACAACGCATTGACTCTCCATCAGCTCCGAAATTGTATAAAAAAACATATCATGGCGCTGATTTAAGATTTGAATCTCTAGATTTTAATAATCGCCAAAATGAAGATCCAGGATTAGTTCATTTTAATTCTGATAATGCGGGCTGGCAAAGAAGAGCGAGAGATTTTATTGCCAAAAATGTGGGCGTCAATGTATCTTTATCTGAGGTTATATGATCAAACATACCATCAATAACTCTGACATTAGTTTTGCATTTACACCCTCAGCAGAAAAATGGGCTAGCTTGGCTAGCGAGGACCTACTTCCGTTGGCGGCAAAACTTTTAGAAGACTGTAGCAAATGTAATATTGATACTAACAGCTCATTAATAACGCTTCCAAATCATGCAGTTGCTGCATGGCCAGAAAATGCCGCTATGTTGGCTGGTCTCCCCCCAAACTGCCCTTTTGGATTGGACTTAAGACTATCTAGCGGACTTGGGCAACCTGGAACAAACTTATCAATGAGGTGGCTAAAACCCGGAACAAGCCTACCTCTTTCGACTCCGCCAACCATAAATGGATTAATTGTTAATTTAGGTGAAAAACAATTTCGCCTGCATGATCCATTATTTACAGTCATAAAATTAACGGATTCATTTAATAAAGCTGGAATAAATGATCCTCAAGAACAAATGCGTATTTGGAGTCATATAAGAAATACACTTGGTGAAGAAAACGTCACATCAGTCACAGATAATTTTTTACGAGTATTGAAAGTTTCGACTGCTGACAGTTTTACATTTAAGTATGAAACCGATGCGAATGGAGATATCCAGGTCCTTCCTGTTTTACTAACTAAAGATTACTCAAATAATGGTGATGGCAGCATTAAGAATCGTGTTTTGCTTGAAACCGAGGATGAGGCATTTACTAAGCGATTAGATGATCTTCCTGAAGGTGTATCTGCATTCCCATTGGCAAACGGTACATACGTAGTTGTTGATGAAAAACTTCAGAGAGCCTTAGCAGTTGTTCGCAAGATTAGGCAGTCGCCTCCTAATGAAAGAAAAAGGGTTTTCCTTAAACCCGAAGCAATCATCTCTGAAATGCTTGGGGAAGATCCAGATTCGAATACTGAAAATTCGATATTTGTTGAGACCGAGAAATACTCTGAGCGAGTATTAGACCTCGCTGAATGGGTGCCGCCAGTAGTTCCTTGGATCAAAGTTCAAAGCCAGAGTTGGCTTCCAAACGATTCGTGTGGATTTAGGATTGGAGCCCGAAATGTCCCTATTGAGGCAGCCGACATCCCCAGCGCAATTGTTGCCGTAAAAGAGGCAATTAATGCTGGCAACCAAACTGTAGTCATTGCAAAAGTTCCAATTCCAGCAAATCAAGCAACTTTAGATTCCTTAACCTCACTGCAAACAACTATTGACGAGCGAAAATCTGGGCTAACCACCAAAACACTTATAAATTCCGTTTCTGCTGGTGCGCCTAAAGTATTGGTTATTGAAACAAATTTTATAAAAGAATTTAGCCATGCAAACTCAAACAAACGATTAGGCTCCTATTGCCTACCAGATAATTTAAAAACAAACCCTAAGTCACATCAAATTGATGGCTTAAAGTGGCTTATCTCTCACTGGACCAATGGTTCATCAGGATGCTTGCTGGCTGACGATATGGGCCTTGGAAAAACATATCAGTCCCTTGCCTTTCTAGCTTGGTTAAGAGAACAAATGAATGCCGGAAAAATTGAAAAGCGGCCTATTCTTATCGTTGCTCCAGTTGGCCTATTAAAAAACTGGGAGGCAGAACATAACTTACATCTTACCCAGCCCGGACTTGGAGAAGTTTTATTAGCTTATGGAGAGCACCTAAAGTTTTTAAGAAAAGGATCGCACTCTTCTGGATCAGCGAATTTAGATAATTCCCGTCTAAACTCAGCTGACTGGATACTTGCTAACTATGAAGCTGTTTCTGATTACCAACTAAGCTTTGGCGCAATTAAGTTTGCTTGCATTTTTTTTGATGAAGCTCAAAAAATAAAAACTCCTTCCGCTCGTATGACGCATGCTTGTAAAGCGCTTAATGCAGAATTTCTCGTTGCAATGACTGGTACGCCGGTTGAAAATCGCTTAGCGGATCTATGGTGCATTGCAGATACAGTCCAACCTCTGGTACTTGGTACATTGCGTGAATTTAGTACTGAACATGAATCACCGGATTCAGCGGAAGCTATTAAATCCCTTAGAGAGAACATTTGGCAAAAAGAAGAGGCTATCGAATCCCATGCCCCACTACTGATGCTCCGACGCCTAAAGGGTGAAAAATTATCCGGTCTTCCAAAAAAAAATGAGCATCACATAAAACGAGACATGCCACAAGCACAAATTGATGCTTATGCAAATATTGTAGAAAATCACTTTATTAAAGGCCCCCAAGGAACGTTGGGAACCATTCAAGCCCTTAGGTCCGCCTCACTACACCCGAGCATTGGCAATAAATCCTTTGATATTAATCAATCAGCAAGATTTCAAATTGCTTTCGAGATTTTAGATAAGTGTAAAAATATAAACGAGAAAGCTTTAATCTTTCTTGAATCACTAGATCTTCAAGCTGCAGATCAAATTCCACTACTGTTGATGCAACGCTATAACTTAAAAAAATTACCAATGGTAATTAATGGTGAGATAGATGCTTTTAAAAGGCAAAAACGGGTGGATGAGTTTCAATCTAGTAAAGATTTTGATGTAATGATCCTATCGCCAAAAGCTGGCGGTGTTGGTATTACCCTAACCGCAGCAAATCATGTGATCCATCTCTCACGCTGGTGGAATCCTGCAGTTGAAGACCAATGTTCTGATAGAGTTTATCGAATCGGGCAGACTAAAGATGTTCATATTTACTACCCTTTAGCAATTTATCCTGCCGATCCAGACAATAGCTTTGACATCAAGCTGGATGCCTTAATGACACGCAAGAGAAATTTAAGTCAACAGCTTCTTGCTCCCCCAATTATCACTAAAGACGATTACGAAGAGTTATTAAAGAGCGTTCAGCACTAGCAGCTATAGTCCCACTCTCCCGTTTCTTCCATCGCCTCCTGATCCTTAGGACAGATTGGGGGACCATATTGAAGATACCGCTTCATCATCACTATTTCATAACCACACTTTGCACATTTGGCCCCTGGTCGTTTAATACCGGCTCTTGATGCGCCTCTTGCTATTAGGAGTTTGGCATGGGGGAAATGTCCTAGCGCTTCTGCAATCCTGATGAGATCTTGCTTTAAATATTCACCTGCTCCCGCACTTCTCATGGGGCCTTTTAGCCCAACATCGGTCGCTATCCTCTTAAAGCCTTCCCCGTGGCCACTCTTGCAATCATCTACGGCATGCACTAGTTCATGGGTAAGTGTATCTAGGACTTCTATGGGATCGGCTTGATTGGGGGCTATAAAGATCTGGTTAATTCCGTCTTCTGAGGCTTTGCTGCCCCAGCACTGGCCCAGATGTCTACCCTTTGCCCCGGTACTTGGAAATCCAATGGATACCTTTACTTTGGGAATTTGGTAGCCACCTCGTTGAAAGATGGGTTCTAGATGAACAACTGCTCGCATTAGCCACTCTTCTCTGAGCAATGTCATGGAGATGTTCATAAGCCTCCTATTAATGGTTCTTGATGTTGGGGGCAGTTAGGTTATGAGAGGCTTAGCTCATAGGGTGAGCCAAGTGATAGGACTTTCCCCTAGTGGTTCAGTTGGCTCATCTTTTGAGCCTTCACTCTGTCATATTCCAGTATCAACTTCCTTAGGAGATCTATGACAGCTCAAGTATCCGAGACCCTGATTTACCACGGTAAAGAACTGATGATGTTTAGTAATCCCTTAGACCCCTATTTAAGGGCTGCGGGGATTAATTTTGAGTCGATGAATACCGCTAATTGGCGGGGATATGAGGGAACGTGGGAAATTAAAGGATCTGAATTAACAGCTGAGGGTCTCTATTTAGTGCATTTAGAGGCTAATCGTTCTTTTGATGAGGTTGTAGGACTCGCTGAGATATTCCCAGGCTTTACAGACGGTGTCTTTGCTCATTGGTTCTCGGGTGAGATCCGTCTACCCCAAGGTGAGCTTTTGGAGTACGTTCATGGGGGCTATGCCAGTCAGTATGAATACGACCTCTTTTTGGAGATCAAGAAGGGTTTAGTTGTTAGTAAGCAAGCTGTACATAATAAGGCTAGGTCATGAGTGTTTATTGGAATGATTGGGTTACGTGGCTTTATGCCTATTTGGGTATTGGTCTAATTACCGCTCTCACCTTCTATGGCTTTAGCCTCAAAGACCGCCCTACTCAGTTTGTTAAAGATATGCGCTCTGCTTTGGGTCTAGGAAAGACCTTAAAAGATCACTTACAAGACATTTTGGTGTACTCCGTCGCCATGGTGGTGATTTGTGTGGGTTGGCCTGGGTTTTTAGTGTGGGCCGCCCTTAAGAAAAGAGAGGGTCGTATGCGTGAACTTGAAGTAGAAGAGCCAGACTATCTGTGTAAGCCTGAGTATCTTATTCGTAAGGCTAATCTCATTGAGGCTGAGCAAGAGAACAGGATTTCCGATCCCCTGGGATTAACTCCCAACCTGCCCTTTGGGCATCTCAATGCGGCCTGGGGAAAGTTTCTAGCTAAGTTTGGATTTGAGGATGGTAATGAGCTTTGGTACTTTGAGGTTCCTGAAGGTGAATCCTCTGGTGAATACGATATGTTTGATGGTCCTATCAGTGGCTATGCCAAGGTCGTCAATGGCAAGATCATGGGGGAATTTGTGATTGAAGGCAGCTAATGATTCTTTAGGAAAATTTTCATAGGATGAAAGAAATTGACTCTTTATCTCATCTAATGAAATGCAAGTATGTCATGATATTTATAGGGCTTATTTTCTAAATTACCAAAGCAGGGAGGCATATATGTATTCAAGCGGTGGAAATAACCAATGGGTTCATAGTAAGAACACTAGCAGTCCTCTCACCTTGCAAGAAATTGCGGATGCCATGAACCTAACTCGTGAGCGGGTTCGTCAGATTGAAGCCAAGGCTATTCGAAAACTGCGGCAAAAGATGACTGAGTTAAATGTTGGACCTAAAAATTTATATGGTGAATTCTAGCTTTCAGTTTGACATATAAATATACAGACAATCCATGAGAATAAATATGCAAAATCTTAATGTAAATAAATTAATAACTTCAATTAGTAAAATTAAAAATGCTGTACAAATTCAACAGGATGACCATCCTCATCTCACACCACCCTATTTAAAAATTCCTCAATCAATTGACAGAAAGAATGAGCATCCCAATCCTCGTAATATTGGAATCAATAGACCAGTTATTAGTGACGAGGATTACACAAGAAGAGCTATTTCAGTTGCATCGGATGAGAAAGAAGATTGGCCACGCGAGTCTGTTCTTGGTACAGAAGCGTTGGCCTGGTATGTAAGTTTTCATGTGAGTAATTATTGGGGTATTTATATTCCCTACACTGGACTATTACGCCATGCACATAAATTTCTACAAATTACGAATAGTGCTAATGATGCAATTCAAATTTCTTATGATGCATTAATCGCACATGAATCAATTCACTATGGCATTGATGTTGCCTGCGCAAGACTAGAATTAATTTCAAATAGGGCGGTCTATATATCTGGGAAAAATTCACTTAGATCACCCCTTGGCTATAACGAAATGGAAGAGCAAATTGCTGAGGGTGTTCTTTTGAATACATTAAAAAATTACAAGAATGAAAGTCTAAAATTACATCCAGATGTTGTTACAGAAATTTTCGAAACAGCCAAGCAACATACTTTACGTCTGCCACCAGGATACAGAGATGCTATTAAATGTGTCAGCCCAAAAGATTTTCGTTTCTGTACGAATGGATATTTAGAAGATTTGTTTGCTCAAGGAGTAACGCCCCATCGCCTTTCTGAAGATCTAGTCGAATTAATTTATTTACTTCCAATTAAAAAAGGTGGAATTTTCCAACCAAATCGAATTGATTGTTCAGAATGTCCAATTTATATATTTGACGATACCCAAAAAGGTAGCAGTCTTTCAAATGCTATTTATTTCATTACTCAACTATCCTCTATTCAAGAAACGGCTGCATTCAAAGATAAGGTTCGTCCGCATCAAGTCAGATGGGATAAAACTAAACAATTACTTTCTCACCCTGACTATAAAAAAAATAATCGCAATCTTAAATTCGAAAGATGGCCTAAGGCAGATGACCCCGAAAAAAAGTATGAAGCTTGGCATGTTAGAGTAGGAAAAACAACAAATTTACGTGCACAAATAAACCATTTTCGTGAAACCAATGAATGGGTTGCCGTAGATATTGGGGATGCCAACAAAATGGGGCATCATAAAAATAGATAGCTATAGAGTGATCTCCTACTCCCTCCTCCTATAGTCCTCGTACCGAAATCCAAACTCTGCCATCTTTTGGCCAAGTTGCTTCACCATGGCGTCTCTGATGAGTAACTTCTTATTAGAGTTCTCCGGTGTGAGTTCATAGCCTTGGATTATTAGAAGTGGCAAGGTCTTACCCTTCTTCTCATAGGTCTCTATAAAAATGGGGGGTGCACTTACTTTTTGGTTCACTTCTTCGGAAAAAATTTGATCAAAAAAGTTGATGCCATTTTTAGGAATCAGTAGCTTTTCTACGAGTTGGTGAAAGGTATCGAGTAAGGCTTGATCGATGGTGCACTCATGGTGTATCGCCCACTCATCAATCTCCTCAAGGGTCTTCTCTTGATTGGGGTAACTAAAGTAGATAGCAATCCGTTTGAATGCAGTTGAGCCGTTTTGTAAGCGATCAAAATGGATGCAGTCAATACCCTCAATTTCAATTTCATTGGCAAAGTCAAGGCCCACTCGCACAATATCTTCTTGGCCCATGGGGATCTTCTCTTCCGTATCGCGGTCAATCAGGTAATCCCGATCA
>Ga0187844_10003313_pt1 | contig 10768 bp, 10 predicted proteins | sample SpaLakP09_SKY_50_FD_134517 | JGI IMG/M metagenome (GOLD analysis project Ga0187844, IMG submission 134517) | Oligotrophic lake water microbial communities from Sparkling Lake, Wisconsin, USA - SP09_SKY_50 | ecosystem: Environmental > Aquatic > Freshwater > Lake | place: USA: Sparkling Lake...
ACGCTCCTCGTCTGCGGCCTGAAAAGTGACATCGTCGGCGACAGCGGCGTCGCCGAATTCCGGCAGCACCTCCCGCAGCTCGAGGTGTTCGACGTGGCCGGGGCCGGTCACATGGTGGCCGGCGATCGCAACGATGCGTTCAACCAGGGCGTCGTGAGTTTCCTGAAGCGCACGATCACCCCGTAGCCCGGACGAAGTCCGGGAGCTTTTCCCCGAATCCGGGATTCCAGCCACCTTCGAGCGCCGATCCCGGACTTCGTCCGGGCTACGGGCTGCGCGTGGCCGCCAATCGGCCTAATCTGCGGACATCGAGAGGAAGAGGCAGCCGGAGCGCTACCCATGATCGGAATCCCCATCGGATTGCTGACCGCCAACGCGGTGGAGTGGGCCGTCCACAAGCATGTGCTGCATGGCTGGGGCCGCACGCGCGGCACGTTCTGGGCCTTCCACTTCCACGAGCATCACAAGCTCGTGCGCCAGGGCGGCTACCACGATCCGAACTACCACCGGTTTCCGCTGGGCCTGCATGCGCAGGGCAAGGAAGCCTGGGGACTGATCGCCGGCAGCCTCGCAGTCGCGCCGCTGTTTCCGGTCGCGCCGTTCTTCGTCGGCACGCTGTGGTACTCGGCGGCCAACTACTACCGCATCCACAAGCACTCGCACCTCGACCCGGCCTGGGGCCAGTCGCGCATTCCCTGGCACTACGACCACCACATGGGCCGCAACCCGAACGCCAACTGGTGCGTGACGCGGCCCTGGTTCGACTACGTGATGGGCACGCGCGAATTCACCGAAGGCAGCCCGCGCGAGAGCAACGTGCTGGGTCTGCCCAAGCTGCCGGCGTGGCTTGCACGCCGGTTGCCGAAGCCCGAGTCGCTGGCCAGCGAGCACCCGGCACCGGTGGCACGTCCCGCTGCGACCGTCGCTACCCGTCCGGATCACCGGCCCACCGTAGCCCGGACGTAGTCCGGGATCCTCCTTTCCCGTCGCAAAAACCCCCGGACTGCGTCCGGGCTACGGGTTGGCGCCAACCGTCGCGGCGATGTCGATTCCGCGGATTCCCATTCGTCGTTCATTAAGAAGGGCGCGCCAATTGCGGCGCCGTCCGGTTTCTCCATCCTTCACGACGAGGACCCCGACATGCAGATCAAGCACAGCTCCCGGATCACGCCCTGCCTGTGGTTCGACGACCAGGGCGAGGCCGCGGCCGAGTTCTATGTTTCGGTATTCAAGAATTCGCGCATCACGCAGATCGCCCGCTATGGCGAAGCCGGCAAGGAGATCCACGGCCGGCCGGCGGGTTCGGTGATGACGGTCGCTTTCGAACTCGACGGCCACAGCTTCACCGCCCTCAACGGCGGGCCGTACTTCAAGTTCAACGAGGCGGTCTCGCTGCAGGTCAATTGCGAGACGCAGGCCGAGGTCGATCACTACTGGGACCAGCTCTCCGCCGGCGGCGATCCGAATGCCCAGCAATGCGGCTGGGTGAAGGATCGCTACGGCCTGTCGTGGCAGATCGTGCCGACGGTGCTGCAGGAACTGGTCACCGATCCCGACACCGCGCGTGCGGAGCGGGCGTTCACGGCGATGCTGAAGATGAAGAAGCTCGACATCGCCGAGCTGAAGCGGGCCGCAGCGGGATGACGCCGACGTAGCCCGGGCTTCGCCCTAATGGCGCTCGCTTAAGCCGCGTGTAGTGCGAGCCGGATCTTTCAAGGCGTCTCTGCACGAGCCCGGTCGGGTTCGGCGCGACCCGTAGCCCGGGTGCAACCCGGGGTTTTCTCCCCGCGAGCCGACGCGCCTCGATCCGTACGCAAAGCCCCGGGTTGCACCCGGGCCACGGGAACCACGAGGCCGGTGCAGATTTTCTTTAAGGCAGCGCCATTGGAGCGCAGCCCGGGGTTTCCCGCGCATACGGAGCGCAATCCCGGGCTTCGCCCGGGCTACGGTGGCTTCATTCCTTGTGCTGCACCTTGCTCATGCCATACACCGGCGTCGGGATGCCTTCGCTGCGCGCCTTGAGCTGCAGCGCGACGAACTGCGAGTAGTGCCGCGACTGGTGCAGGTTTCCGCCGTGGAACCAGAGGTTGGGCTGCGCGGTGGGCTTCCACAGATTGCGCAGTTCTCCTTCCCACGGACCCGGATCCTTGGTCGTGCCCGAGCCCAGGCCCCAGCACTTGCCGACCTTGTTGGCGACCTTCTTCGAGATCAGCTTCGCCGCCCAGTTGCTCATCGAGCCGTAGCCGGTCGCGTAGACAATCAAATCCGCGGGCAGCTCGCTGCCGTCGGACAGCACGACCGAGCGCGGCTTGATCTGCTGGATCGTCACGCCGCTACGCAGCTTCACGCGACCGTCCGCCACCAGCTCCGAAGCGCCGACATCGATGTAGTAGCCCGAGCCGCGGCGCAGGTACTTCATGAACAGGCCGGTGTCGTCCTCACCGAAATCGAGCAGGAACCCGGCCTTCTCCAGCCGCGCGTAGAAGTCGGCGTCGCGCTCCTTCATCGCCTGGTAGATCGGCACCTGGAACGCGGGCAGCACCTTGTACGGGATGGACGCGAAGATCAGGTCCGCCTTGTCGGTCGTGATGCCGTTCTTCAACGCTGCCTCGGAATAAAGCGAACCCAGGCCCAGTTCCAGCAAGGACTCCGATCGCGCGATGTGCGTGGAAGAACGCTGGATCATCGTGACGTCGGCGCCGTGCTCCCACAGGTCGGCGCAGATGTCGTGCGCGGAATTGTTGGAGCCGAGCACGATGCACTTCTTGCCAGCCCAGCCCTCGCCTCCCGGATGCGCGCTCGAGTGGTGCTGCTTGCCCTCGAAGGTCTCGGCGCCCGGAATCTCGGGCACCGATGCGAAACCCGACACGCCGGTGGCGAGCACGAGCTGCGTCGGGCGCAGCACCACCTTCTCCCGCCCGCGCTTGACCGTGACTTCCCAGGTGCCGGTGGCCTCGTCGAACTTCGCTTTCTGGCAGGTCGTGTTGCTCCAGTAGTTGAGCTCCATGACCTTGACGTACATCTCGAGCCAGTCGCCCATCTTGTCCTTGGGCGTGAACACCGGCCAATCCGCCGGAAACGGCAGGTAGGGCATGTGGTCATACCAGACCGGATCGTGCAGGCACAGCGACTTGTAGCGCTTGCGCCACGAGTCTCCCGCCTTCGCGTTCTTCTCGATCACCAAGGTCGAGACACCGAGCTTGCGCAGCCGCGCTGCCAGACCGATGCCGCCCTGCCCGCCGCCGATGATCAGCACGTAGGGCTGTTGCGTGTAGCCAAGCTCGGCTTCTTCCTGCTGGCGCAGGTCGAGCCAGGTCTTGCGATCCTTCGCCGCGCCGTGCTCGGCGCCCTTGATGCGCCGCTCGCCGTTCTTCTCCTCGTGCCCGACGAGTTCCTTCATCGTCGTCAGCAAGGTCCAGCAGCGATCGCCCTTCAGCCGGATCTGGCCGTAACCGCGCGCCACGGCCGTCTCGAACGTGATCCAGGCTTCGGTGACGCCATCGCCACTGGTGGCTTCGCCTTCGACGCGCCAGTTGCGCGGCTTCACGTTGTCGAGCGTCGCGGCGAGCATCGCCTTGATCTGCTTGCGGCCCTCGAGCGTCTTGATGTTCCAGGTGAACGCGACCAGGTCGCGCCAGTAGCAATCCTCCTCGAACAGGTCCACCGCCGCGGCTGCGTTCGCGGTTTCGAGGGCGGCGGAAAACTTCGAGAGCCACATCGTGACCTGCGCGGTGGCAGGGTTCATCGGGGCGCCGGAATCTGCGGCCATGTTGTCTTCTCCGTCTATCTTCTTATGGGGTGCCGTGAATCGACTGCGCGCAGCGACGCCGGTTCAAGCCGGACGAGCGGGCACCCATTCCTCGGGCTCGGGAAATTCGAAGCCTTCGGGAAAATCGAAGATCTCGACGGTCGTGCCGACGAGGTCCTCGGTACCGAAGTAGGCATAGCGAACGGTCGTCCACTTGCCTGCCTGCACGTTCTTCAGGCCCAGCTTCTCGAATTTTTCGCACTGCTGGTCGAACGTCAAGCCGTTGCAGGCCTGGCCGACGTGCTGGATGCCCTCTCCGTGCTTGGCCAGAAAATCCTTGTAGATGCTCGGCCCTTCGAGCGGCTGGATCACTTCCCACATCATCGTGCCCGACGTCGCCAGTGCCAGTCGCATCGAATAGCGCTCCGGCTTGCCCATGTAGGTCTGCTCCTTCACCGTCTCCGGGCTGAAGGTGTAGACGCGCCACGGACCCACGCCGAGTTTCACGAAGCCGTCGAGCGTGCGACGGATATCGTTCGTGACCACGCACACCTGGATGGTGTCGCCGATGAAGCTGTTGGAAAGGCTCGCAGGCCCGGTGACCTGGATGTTGTTCTGGCTCACGTCGTCTCCTCGATTCATAGGGTCCCTGTTGGCGGGACCTCGAACCGCAGACTAGCAGCCCTGTTTCGGGCTGCCATGACGGGAAAACCTTAGGTGCGCGCGACCGGCCCGGGCGCATCACTCATCCCCGTAGCCCGGGGTTGCGCTCCGGTATGCGAGAGAATCCCGGGCTGCGCCCGGGCTACAGGTGACGTGCGAAGAAATCTCGTGCGGCGGCGCTGCTGTCCGCGAACCGTTCGATATACGGAATGTAGTGATCGCCCGGAATGACGAGCAGTTCCTTGGGCTCACGTGCCGCATCGAAAGCGCGCAGCGCGATGTCCGTCGCCGTGATGCGGTCTTCCTCGGCGACGATCATCAGCAGCGGCGTCGGACTGATGCGCGGCATCCACGGCATTGCCTCGTATTCCTGCCGTAGATCCAGCGAGCGGACGGTGAGCCGGTTCGGCCACGGTGCGCCGCGCGTCTGCACGTAATGACCGAAGTAGCGGTAGCTCATGCGCGTCGTCGTGTCTCCGGGTTTTGCCGGATCGTCTTCGCAGACGGTGATGATGCGTGACGCCGAGCCCGCTGCCGTCTCGCGACGGTCCTGCTCCAGCATCTTGCGGTACTCGCGCTGCGCTTCGGCGGACATCGCCTTCTGCGTGCTCTCGAACGCGCTGATGTAGGGCACCTGGCTGACCACCGCCTTCACGCGACGGTCCAGCGCCGCGGCCATCAGCACCAATCCGCCCGTGTAGCTGGTGCCCCAGATGCCGATCCGCTGCGGATCGATCTCGGGCCGCGACTGCGCGAACGTGACGGCGTGGCCGTAATCGCGGCGCTGCGCGACCGGATCGATCTCGTCGCGCGGCGTTCCGTCGCTGCTCCCGAGATTGCGGTTGTCGTAGACCAGCACCGCCAGGCCCGCCGCGACGAAGACTTCCGCGTAGTCGTCGAGGCCCATCTCCTTGAGCGCACTCAGGCCATGCGCCATCACCACCGCGGGACAAGGTCCGCTCGCGTTCGCAGGCAGATACAACCAGCCGCGCAAGGTCGTGCCGGCGGCGTCGAACGCGATGTCGATTCGCATCAGCCGGCGCGCGGGTCGATCACCAGCGCGCGCACCTCGATGCTCTCGCGCGGCTGGAACTGCGCAGGCTGATGCGGATGCCGGAAGCCGGTGTGCGGCGTGAACCGCGTCCGCGACGAGGCGTCGGAATCGAAGCCCTTGAACACCAGCACCTCGTCGGCCTGCATCGCCGAGGCGTAATACCAGCGATGCGACGGGTTGTGCAGCAGCGAGAAAATTTCTCCGCTCAGTCGTGGCGCGTCCAGTTCGTTTTCCATGTAGTGCCGGATCGGCGTCGGCACGAGATCCTCGGGCGCGACGGACAAGGCGTGGCACAGCGCCAGCGGCAGGTCGACGACGGGGCCATGCAGCGGGCGCCACACGTTCACCAGCATCGTGCGTTGCGGCGCCGGACCCTGGTAGCCGCGCTGCGCCATGATCTCGCCGGCCCGGCGCAAACCCGAGGCCGCGGTGTAGTCGCCGTGCGCCATGTCCACCGGCGCGCGCACACCCGTCTCGCCCCGTGCCGCGCGACCGACGCTGCGCACGTTGTGGTCGAAGATGAAGACTTCGACTGCGCCCGTCAGCGTCTTCAGGTACGCCTCCATCTCTCCGTAGTAGATCGCCTTGACCTTCGCGTCGTCGAAGAAATCTCGGAACGGCGAGACCTGCTGGCGGAACACGAAACCGTCGCGCTGCAGATCGAGCGAGTCCGCGATGCCGCGGCAGTCCGCGATGTGGCTGGAGTAATAGGTCTTCGGCGGACCTTCGGGCTCGCGCCCGCTCGACGGCGGCCACACGGTGTACTGCGCGTCGACAGCGCCTTCCGTGAGATAGGCCAGCGGGGCGTCGACGCCGGCCAGCGAAGCGGCTTCGCGAGTAGGGGTATGCAAGGTGGAAGCGTTCATTGACCGAAAGTTCCGTCCGGATAGTCGGCGTGGCAGGAGATGTTGGCGGGCAAGGTCAGCCAGGGCTGACCGCTCGAACACCAGATCGCGAAGCTCGGCTGCAGCGTGGACTTGTCGTCCAGCGTGCCGCCCATCATCGAGCGGATCTCCGGGTATCGATCCAGCGTGATCGATACCGCGGAGCCGCAGGTTGCGCAGAAATGGCGACGCAGCGCGCCCTCGCCGGATTCGCGGCTCTCGTAGGTGCTGAGCTGTCCGTCGATGGTCACCGCTTCGATCGGGAAGACGACTCCGATCAAAAACGCCGAGCCCGACTGGCGCTGGCAACGCTCGCACTGGCACAGGCCGACGCTCGAGGGACTGCCTTCGAATCGGTAGGTCACGGCGCCGCACAGGCAGCGTCCCGTTCCTCCTTCGTTCTGTTGCATGCCCTGCTCCTTCGTCTGCGATGCGAGGACCCTACACGCTGGAACGCGGCCCAACATCAGGCTTCTTCTTCATGTTCCGTTAACTTATTCTTCACGATATGGGCGACCCCACTTTCGACGGCTTGTCGGCGTTCCTCTCGGTGGAGCAGCACCGCAGCTTCACGCGCGCGGCGCGCGCACTGGGCGTGAGCACCGCGGCGATCAGCCAGACGATCCGGCGACTGGAGCAGCGTCTGGGCGTTCCCTTGTTCCAGCGCACCAGCCGGCAGGTCGCGCTCACCGAGGCCGGACAGGCCTTTCACGCGCGCGTGAAACCCGCGGCCGAGCAGATCGCCGAGGCGCTCGAAGCGCTGAACCTCTTTCGTGGCCGGCCGGTGGGACATCTGCGGCTGACCGCACCGCGCATCGCGCTGCCGCTGGTGGTCGAACCCATCGTCGCGCTGTTCCGGCGCAACTTCCCGCAGATCTCGATCGACGTGCGCGCCGACGACGCCATCGTCGATCTGCAGGCCAAGGGACTCGATGCCGGCATCCGCTTCGGCGACAGCGTCGACAACGACATGGTCGCGATCCGGCTGACTCGCGACGTCACCTGGCGCGTGTACGCGGCACCTGCCTATCTCGAACGATGCGGCACGCCCGTGAAGCCCGATGATCTGGCGACGCACGAGTGCATCCAGTACCGTTTTCCGACGTCCGCCGCGCTGCAGCGCTGGGAATTCCTGAAGGGGTCGCGCCTCGTGCATGCCCCGCTGCGCGAGACGATCGCCGTCAGCGACAGCCTGTCGCTGCTGTCGATGGCGGTGCGGGGCGCCGGCCTGATCTACGCGGCCGACCTGTCGATCGCGGAGGACATCGCGGCGGGACGACTGGTGCCGGTGGTGCCGAAAGTGACGCGACGCACGCCGGGCTTCTTCCTGTACTTCCCCAAGCGCATGCAGTCGCAGACCAAGCTGCGGGCGTTCATCGATACGGCGGTGCGGTTGCGCGAGACGCGGGGACGGGACGGGGGCTGAGCCGGGATGGGCGCATCCGCGGTCCGTAGCCCGGGTGAAACCCGGGGGGCTCTCGCACACCGAGCGCAACCCCGGGTTTCACCCGGGCTACGGGTCACGTCCATCCGGGCGCATCCCTCAGCAAGCAACGCAGGTCCTTGCACCGATAACAGACGTTATCGTTGGCACCGAATCTACACAGCGGGACGCAGGGCATGACGGATACCCATCTCAGGCGCGGGATCGAGTTCGTGGAAGCGGAGCTTCCCTACCTCGCGCATTCGGACACGCCGCCCTACCGGTACACCTACGACCCGCCGCCGGGCGTGGCCAAGGAAGTCGGCGAACTCGATCATCGGCGCACGCGCATCTGGAGCGGTTGGCCGGAGAGCAGCGCGCTGTCGCTCGACGTGAATGGTTTTTCCATCGGCACGCATCCGACGCCGTTCACAAGCTTCTACGATGCGGACGCCATCGAGCGCGATTACTACCCGGAGATGGAGCGCCTGGTTCTGGCGCATACCGGCGCCCGCCGCGCGATCGTGTTCGACAAGAACGTCCGCCACGCTCCCAGCGCCGACACGCCGACGACGTTCCTCGGCAGGCCGGCGCGGCTGGTTCACAACGACTACACGACGACGTCGGCGCCGCAGCGCCTGCGTGACCTGGTGGGTCCGGCCGATGCGGAACAGGCGCTGCAGCGCCGCTATGCCTTCATCAATCTTTGGCGCCCGATTCTCGAACCGCTGCGGGACGCGCCGCTGGCGCTGTGCGACGCGCGCAGCGTCGCGCCCGAAACCGTCGTCACCTCGGCGCTGATCTATCCCGACCGTCGCGGCGAGGTCTACCGGCTCACGTACAGCCCGCAGCATCGCTGGGTGTATTTCCCGGACATGCGGGTCGACGAGCTGATCTTCATCAAGTGCTACGACTCGATCGAGGACGGTCGTGCGCGGTTCTCGGCCCACACCGCGTTCGACGACCCGAGCTGCCCGCCCGGATCGCCGCCGCGGCAGAGCATCGAGATCCGCACGCTCGTGATGTGGTGACCCCGTAGCCCGGGTGAAACCCGGGGCTTCCTTTGACGGGCGAACGGAACCCCGGGTTTCACCCGGGCTACGTCAGATCCCGCGGAACGTCGCGAACTGGTCCAGGGGAAGGCGGCGCGTGCGCAGGCGGTTCACCGGCGCATCCGGATCGGCGTAGCCGATCGCCATGCCGCAGAACAGCATCAGTTCTTCCGGCGGCTGCAGGAATTCGCCGATCGTCTTCGGATACACCGACCAGCACTCCTGCGCGCACGAATCCAGCCCCTGCTCGCGCAGCAGCAGCATCAGGGTCTGCAGGTACATGCCCAGGTCCGACCACTGCGGGCGCCCCATGCGCTTGTCGACGTAGCAGAACAACGCGGCCGGCGCGCCGAAGAACTGGAAGTTGCGCGCGAACTGCCGCAACCGCCCCGGCTTGTCGGTGCGCGGCGTGCCGAGCAGCGCGTACATCTCCTCGCCGACGACGTAGCGCTCCGTGCGGTACGGCTCCCACAGGTCGGGCGGGTAGATCTCGTACTCGGTCGGGTCGCTGGTCGGACCCGTGGTCAGGCGCTTCTCCATGCGCGCCTTGAGGTCGGCCATCGTGTCGCCGCCGATCACGTAGAGGCGCCAGGGCTGCAGGTTGCCACCCGAAGCAGAGCGCCCCGCTCGTTCGACGACCTCGCGCAGCACCGCGCCCGGCACCGGCGTATCGAGGAAGGCGCGCACGCTGCGGCGGGTGTTGACGGCTTCGGTGACGTTCAAGCGGGGGCTCCGAATGGCGAGGGAAAGTGATCTCCAGCGTAGCCCGGACGCAGTCCGGGGTGGTCGCTCGACGAGCAAAAGCCCCCTGACTTCGTCCGGGCTACGCCGGTTTCCCGGCTAAGGCCGGCTGCCGGCCAAGTAGAATGTCGGCTCGCCGTCCCGTCCTGCTGTCCGATGTCCGAAAACGCACTGCCCCTCCCCGAAACCGCGCTCGCCCTGCACGCGGTGGAGGTCGCACTCGCGCGCAAGTCGTCCGTCCTGGCCGTCGCCGGCAACGAGCAGCAGGCCTACCGCATCGAATCGGCGCTGCGCTTCTTCGCCTCGGGCCGCATCCCGGTGCTGCACCTGCCGGACAACGAGACCCTCCCCTACGACCCGTTCTCGCCGCACCAGGAACTGCTGTCGGACCGAATGGCCGCGCTCAACGCGCTGCCGGCCCTGTCGCAGGGCATCGTGCTGGTCACGGCCGATGCGCTGATCCAGCGGCTGCCGCCGCGCAGCTTTCTCGACGCGCGCTCGCTGAACATCAAGGCCGGACAGAAGCTCGACGCCCATGCGTTCCGCGAACGCCTCGTGGCCGCCGGCTACGCCTCGGTCGGCGAGGTGCAGACGCAAGGCGAATTCGCGGTGCGCGGCGCCATCATCGATCTCTACCCGATGGGTTCTAACGAGGCCTACCGCCTCGACCTGTTCGATGACGAGATCGAGTCGATCCGCACCTTCGACCCGGAAACCCAGCGCTCGACCGACAAGGTCGAGTCGGTGCGCCTGCTTCCGGCGCGCGAATTCCCGACCGACAAGGAAGGCATCGAGACCTTCCGCCGTCGCTACCGCGAATACTTCCCCGGCGACCCGGCGCGCTCGCGCATCTACGCCGAGATGAGTCGCGGCTTTCCGCCCGCGGGCATCGAGGCCTGGCTGCCGTTGTTCTTCGCCAAGACCGCGAGCCTCACGGACTACCTGCCCCCGGATATCGCGGTGCTGCCGCTCGCGGATCTTGCTGCGGCGCTGACAGCGGACTGGGCGCAGATCGACGATCGCTTCGAGCGCCTGCGCGGCGACATCGAGCGGCGGCTCATGAAGCCGGCCGACCTGTTCATCGAGCCGGCGATCGCGCTCGAGGAACTCGAGGCGCTGGAGCAGGTGCCGCGCCCCATGATCCAGGCGCAGCCGCTGCCCAACCAGGCCGAGCAGATCAAGCGCCACCTCGGCTTCGTCAAA
>Ga0187844_10003314_pt1 | contig 10767 bp, 6 predicted proteins | sample SpaLakP09_SKY_50_FD_134517 | JGI IMG/M metagenome (GOLD analysis project Ga0187844, IMG submission 134517) | Oligotrophic lake water microbial communities from Sparkling Lake, Wisconsin, USA - SP09_SKY_50 | ecosystem: Environmental > Aquatic > Freshwater > Lake | place: USA: Sparkling Lake...
ACACCACATAGACCCGCGTGTACCAGGATGTTGATATAGGTAAAGGCTAATTAATCCAAGTACGGATGCCAAAAAAACTTCTATCCACAGTCCTCTGTATAGAGGTCCAATAAACAAAAAGACAATCCATCCCATGACAAAGAGATTAAAGTCTTTGAAGAAACCCCATCGTAAATGTCCTGTAGTATCGACTACGGTCTTTTCCACCCTTAGGTTACCCAAGGTCAAGATCCAAAAAATATATATAACTGTCAACCACTCTCGAAGTTCTACAGATTGTATCAGAGACAAACTAAAGACGGGTTGTAAAAGAAGTAAACATAGACCTAGTCCGCTCAAGATAATATTATAGTTTGTGTTTAGGTTTCTCCATAAAAAGAATTCAACCAACTGCATTAAAATAATAGAAAAGAGAAAGAGATACGCTGCCAAAGAATGTATTTCTTTTATTTTATAAGGTGTATAAAGGTTGTTATAAATGATAAGAGAAAGTACAAAAGTACTAAACAAGAATGTATTCAAGGATACATGTTCGTTCCAACACATAGAATAGATTATAGATAGAAATCGTTTCAAGTAATTGATCTTATTCGACCGTAACTACTTTTGCTAGATTACGAGGTTTGTCTGGATGAATGCCTCGTTGTATAGAGAGGCGATATGCAAGCATTTGCAATACCACTGCATAAAATACTTCTTGTAGTTCCTTATTCTCTGGAATAATCACAACCCTTTCTTTCGGAATATCCAAGTCCTTGACTTCGGTGATAACTAAAATGTCTCCACCTCTACTTTCAATCTCTTTGTAGACAGATAATAACCTTTTTTGATGGCTCTTATTCACAAGTAAGAGTACTGGAAATCCAGGACCAAGCAAAGCAAAGGGTCCGTGTTTCAACGCACTCGCCGAGTAGCCTTCTGCATGGATATAGGCAATTTCCTTTAGCTTTAGTGCCATTTCACATGCAAGTGTCTTTAGTGTCCCTTTTCCTAGAACAAATACATTTTCCTTGTTCAGTATGGAGATATGGTTCTCTGTGATAGGAAGGTTTTGTAATAGGTTGAAGACTTGTGAAGGCAGTTGTCTCAGGTCTTCGTATACACGCGGTTTTGGAATATAGCCAGGAGTTCTTTCCTTGATCCATAAAGAAATCATTTTAAGGATGAGTAGACTACTCGTAAAGGTCTTGGTCGATGCCACTGCCACTTCTTTACCGGCATTCATGTAAACCCCGCAATGAACCTCTCTTGCAATTTGAGAGTCGACCACATTGATAACGCCTAGTGTAATGACCTGAGAATGTTCTTGTACCATCTCCAGTACTCGGTGTAAATCCTTGGTTTCTCCTGATTGGCTGCAGAAAATCATCAGTGTCTTTCCATTAGGGATATCCGCTTCTTCAAACTCGCCTGCATCGATGGCCTTCACATGAAAGTCTTGATGTTTCATAAAAGATGCACCTATCTCACACGCATAATAACTTGTCCCACACCCAAGTAAAAGAATGTGCTTGAGGGAAGATACATGTGGATCTAGAAAGTCAACTCCTCCAAGCTTAATCGAGGACTGGATGCGTGCTCCATGGTTCATCGCACGAGACAATGTGTAATGCTGCTCCATAATCTCTTTCAAGGTCCAATGTAAAAAGGGAGATGGCATGTTGGAACCTTCCTCTTGTTCGTGTACAGTCAGTGTTTTTTCCATAAAGACAATGCCTTGTTTGCCAAGGATGACAACTTTGTCATTAGGTAAAACATAATATTCCTTCAATTGTTGTACAAACCCTGACTTTTCAGAGGTGGCCATCCATATATGATCATTCTCTCCTACCAAAAGAGGCGACCCATGACGTACCAGATAAATCTCCTCGGTCTGTTTGCTGGACTGAATGGCTAGACCATAGGTCCCTTCTAGTCGTTTGACGGCATGCTCGATGCTCTCCAAAATATTCTTATTCTCCTGCACATGATAATATTCCATCAGGTTCACAATGACTTCGGTGTCTGTATCCGATAAAAAATGAAATCCCTTTTGACAAAGGAACGTTTTGAGTTCTTGGTAATTTTCAATGATACCATTGTGGACCAAGATAAAATGCCCTTGATTGGACTCATGTGGATGAGTATTTTCCAAGGTAATTCCACCATGGGTTGCCCAACGAGTATGTCCGATCACATTCGTACTATCCTTGTCCGAGAACCCTAAAGCAAAGAGATCAAAGTCATCTGTACGGTTATGTCCAATTTTTTTGTGTGCACAAAAGGAACCACCTGACAGATACGAGACGCCAAACGAGTCATACCCTCGGTTCTGTAGTTCTTGAAGACTATCTTTCAATAGAGGAAGCACATTCTTTTGTCGTTTGGACAAGATAGCCGTGATCCCGCACATAATTATAGTATATAGTGTATTCTTTATAACATTTAGAATTTAGATTTTAGAATTTGGTCTTCTTGACATTAATCTTTTGTTTGATATTCTTTTTGGCATCAAATGCCTGCTCCTCATCTTCGTTGTTGGCCTTCATCTTCCATAGTTCTGGTGCACATAATTTAAAGGGTGGTGTAGGATTGGCCTTGTACCAGGCGACTTGTGAACTGAGCTCGTTGCTTGAACTGTTGTTGCAAATCACTAAACATTCAAAATTCTCTGTACATTGATCCATGACTTGACAGAATGACTCAAAGGTTGGAAACATTCCTGCATAATTCTCGTAGATACGTTTTCGATTGGCAATATAGGGTTCACGAAGGATAAATACGTAATCTACGTTGGTACGTAGCTGTGGAGGAATACCTAAAGGATACTGCATCGTGATAATCAACATGATTTTCCAGTGTCGTCCGTTCATGAAAATCATACGCATCAATTCATTTTTTGACCAAGAACTGTCATACAGGCAATCATCCAAGATGACAAAGGTACGTGGGTCAATGCTGCATTTTTTATACATGTCCATTTGTGTCTTGACTTGTTTCATCACCTGTTTTTGTCTAAGCAAAATATTCTGAATAATGCCTGTCTCAAACTTGGAATGAATAAGAACTGCCGGAACGTGATTGGAATAAAACTGATTGGCTCCTTCTGTACCAGAAATCACCGTACCGATGGGTACGTCTCGCTGATGATAGAGTAAATCTCTTACCAAGAAACTTTTACCTGTGTCTCGACGTCCAATCAAGACAATGACTGGACCTTTGTTTTCGTCTTTATGAAAAACGATACGTTTCATATCAAATTTTTTTAGTTCAAGGGTCATTAACATATACACAGAGAACGTAGGTTGAAATTGGACGCGGCCTTTTGATGAGTTCAAACGTATAAAATCTTTTATCCTGGGAAAACAATGAACGCGACTTTTCATCCTATCCAGGCGTATACCTCGATTGTCCCTAAAAAAAAGGTCGATGCCTATGTGAAACAGAACTCATACAATGAGTATGTAGTCACAGACAAGGAAAGTCAGGAAAGGACATGTTTTAAGAAAGTCATTCCATTGATTGATTTTGTCAAATACTTATCCGGTAAATATAAACAAGAGAATATTCTTTCTTTGCCGACATCTAACCCTATTGAGGAAACACCCTTTGTCTCATGCATTCAATCACCTCATAATTATGCATACGTAGATAGTTTCTTTTATTGTTTAACCTCTGACTTGAAAGAGGAAGGATTTCAACATGGAATGGAAGTATTCGACGAGTACATTTGTCTTGCAGAAAATGTAGAGATTAACATAGCCGATGACTTTGAGTATATTTGTGATAGCCCTTTTTTTAAAGAACGTCTCAATCATGACTTCTTTTTCAAGGAGGAAGAACTAAATGGACTATTGCAAGATAAAAAACTAGACCCTATTCATATATCCGAAGAACCTTGTGCATTTGAATTGGAAGAGCTCGAGGATGGTTCAGAAGTTGTTTCTCCACTCGTAGACATCAGTGACGTGATTGAAGTAACTGAAGATGTCGAAGAATTAACAGAAGAAGACACGGATGACGCAGTGACAGAAGAACTAGATTTTGACTTGGATGAACACGAGAATGGGTCCGATATGAGTTTTACCGACGAAGAAAAGGAAGAAGAATCAAGCATAGAAAGTGACTGTGATACTCCCGAAATGCTTCAGGATATGGTTTTGAATATTAAGAAAATGCCTGTTCAAGTGGTCACCTTGGAAAAATGTGAAGATACCTTAGACTCACTATTGGAGACGGATGCCATGCGAATGGAGGAACTCGAGAGTGCAATGTTCCAGATTATTGTCATGTTGTACACCTATCAGAATATTTTTCATTTTACCCATAACGATCTACATACAAACAACATTATGTATGTGCATACAGAGAAAGAGTATATCTGTTACAAGGTACTTGGTCATACTTACCAAATTCCTACATTTGGTAAAATGTATAAAATCATTGATTTTGGACGGGCCATCTACGAAGTCAATGGGAAACGCATCTGCAGTGACAGTTTTTCGGAAAATGGCATGGCTTATACCCAATACAACTGCGAACCCTTTTTAAATCCTTCTAAACCAGTGATTGAACCCAATTATAGTTTTGACTTGTGTCGTCTTGCTTGTTCCATGTTGGATTTTATCATTGATGACCTCAAGGAAATCGATAACTTCCGTAAGGTTCCAATCTATGACCTCATTCTGTCATGGGTTTACGACGACCATGGCATGAACATTCTATACAAGAAAAATGGCGAGGATCGTTATCCAGAATTTAAATTATACAAGATGATTGCTCGGATTGTACATAAACATTTACCTGAAACCCAATTTGAGCATGAATGTTTTACCAAGTACAGAATGAAGGTGAAAGTAGATATGGACATTGATGCATTGGTATCTTCACATAAGCCATTGAAACATTAAATACCCTGTTTAATTTTACGAGCACGTTTCTTTTTTTTTGGTTGAGTTATCTTATTCTCTAGGATGTGATCAATGATAGGATTGAACACTTCAACGATAGGTTCAGGCTGGGCTTCAGGCTCTGATGCAATCTGGGCTACTGGCTCGGCTTCAGGCTCGACTACTGGCTCTGATGCAATCTGGGCTACTGGCTCGACTACCGGGTCGACTACTGGCTCTGATGCAATCTGGGCTACTGGCTCGGCTTCAGGCTCGACTACCGGCTCGACTACTGGCTCGGATGCAACCTCGGCTTCAGGTTCGGCTACTGTCTCGGATGCAACCTCGGCTACTGGCTCTGAAGCAATCTGGGCTACTGGCTCTGATGCAACATCGGCTTCAGGCTCGACTACTGGCTCTGATGCAACATCGGCTTCAGGCTCGACTACTGGCTCTGATGCAATCTCGTCTACTGGCTCGTCTACATCATCGGTCTTTGTCTCAGGTTCCACTTCTGGTCCAGGGTTTAGATCATCGGTTTGTGTATAGACAGAAACATATGAAACATCTAATTTTGTATTGAATACATGATTTTGGTCGGGATTGGAAACAGATATCTCATCAAGCATGTGTTCATTCGTATCTTTCATGACTCTAATAAAGTTATCTTCGATTTCATCCACATTATATCCTTGTTCTGGCGGTGGTTTACGCATTACATGGTGCAATAACATACCCAATCTGTCTTTTAAGTTTACAAGAAAGGTCATGTGATATATAAAATAGGTATTTAAATATTGTTCGAACATTTGAATATTTGTTTTAGTGATTGTATCTGTAAATAATCGGGTGTGTACATAATTTCCAATATGAATACCGGTTGAGATTAATCGTTTCTCATTATCTCGTTTTCTGTGTTCTAACTCCATATACTCATATGCTTTGTGTATAAGAAATGAAACATCCTTGTATACCTTGTGCACCATTTCGTGTTCATATTCCTTGGTAGGTTCTAAATCTTTGTAAATAGGCAAGACACTTTTCACTAATTCAGTGGATATATTGGCAACATAATAGTCGTAGACATGGTTGTACAATTTATAATAATCACAATACAAGCGGTTATCGATCAAAATAAATTGTTCATTTAAAAAGGTCAACTCGTTCTCAGTTAATTTCAGTTGAAATCGTAACGAGTCTATTACAAAGAAATGATTGTGATTACTTGATACAAACGCAACATAATTTTCTTTCATACCCTTTCTCTTTTCCTCAAGCCGGAGAAACAGGTTGTGTATTTCTTTTCGAATTCCACTAATTTCTAAAAATCTATCTTTCATTAACCTAGAGCATTATTCTTTTATTTCTCTATTGTATATGACCGTCATTACAGATAAAAATATTCATAGTCTTGTCTACAACTATTGCAAAGATAAAGAGAAGTCGCCTGTTGATTTACAGACCATGCCTATTGATTTACAGACCGTGCCTATTGGAGAATGGGACGTAAGTCAAGTGACTAACTTTAATAATCTATTCACAAAAACATTAGATTTCAATGAACCTTTAAACTGGGACACAAGTAATGTCGTTTCAATGATACACACGTTTTCAGGATGTAAAGAATTTAACCAACCTCTAAAATGGAATGTGAAAAAGGTAAAAAATATGCGATCTATGTTTAGTGGATGTGAAGAATTTGACCAACCTTTGGAATGGGAAACCGATAGTGTAAGTGACACTTCTTTCATGTTTTTTAACTGTAAGAAGTTCGATCAACCGCTAAACTGGAACATGGGAAAGGTCGTAGTTATCAATGATATGTTTAGGCTTTGTGACAAGTTCAATCAACCCTTACCATGGGACGTAAGCCATGTCCAAGATATGTCCAATACATTCGATGAGTGTCTATCGTTCAATCAGTCCTTACGGTGGGATGTTTCGAATGTAACTAATATGCGTTCCATGTTTTCATCCTGTATATCTTTTGATGGAGAATTAACTGGGATTTCTACATCAGAATGGGATGTGAGAAAAGTACAGGACATGATGAGGATGTTCTATGAGTGTTTATCCTTTAATCAGAAGATAGATTGGGATACAGAGAAATTGACCAATGTGAAGCACATGTTTATGAATTGTAAAAGGTTGAATAAACCTATTCATCTGAACCTAAAAAACATAAGTGATATGTCATTCATGTTTAGCGATTGTACAGAATTCAATCAGCCTCTAAACTTTGATGTAAGTAAAGCGTCGAATATGGAAAATATGTTCCAGGATTGTTCTAACTTTAATCAGACACTGCAATGGGATGTGAGTAATGTCTTAAAGATGAACCGAATGTTTTCGGGGTGTCAAATGTTCAATTCTCCTCTTGTCGGTATCACTGAACCTCATTGGGATGTATCTAAAGTATACGACATGGCTGAAATGTTTGAGAATTGTGATCATTTTAATCAGCCCTTAGTATGGGATGTCGCGCATGTAGAATATATGTATGGGATGTTTTCAAACTGTAGAGATTTTAATCAGCCTTTAGCATGGAACTTAGACCACCTGGAATATTGTAGTCTCATGTTTGCGAACACACCCGCATTCAACCAAAATTTAACTCAATGGGATATGACAGATATAATGGATAAAGAAGATATGTTCGTAGGGTCTGGTATAGAAGAGCGAAATCTACCTAGAGGAATTGACCCAGTCGAACCTGTAGAGGCCGGACCACCCGTAGAAGTAAATGCCTATCAAATCCACCAGTTTTCTGCAAAAGTTGATATTGAACGACTAAATGCATTTTTTCATTCCAAAACAGTGTTTCAACCTGAAACGATTGAACCTATTTCGGAATTCCTTTACAGTGTCTTGAATGGAATGATCCAACAATTGGACACTTATGCAACTGAAGAGGAGACGGAAAAATTAAAGGAACTAGATGTATTGAACACTTATATCAAGAGGGATACGAACGCAGAAATCTCTCATCTAAATGTACCCTCTTTGATAAAGGAAAAAGTGAATAGATTATACCAGAAAAGGAAAAACATTCTGGACAAGATCCATACTTCCAAACAGCTGACACAGCCCGTTCGTTATATAAAAAAGATTGACCGATTATTGTCCATGGCAACCATGAAACGTAAAGAAGTACTAGAACTAGAAAAGAGTTTATTAACCGAATTAGACCAAGTGGACAAAGAAATCAAGATGATACGTATGGATAAGAATAAGAAAGATAAATTATTGGTTCTTTTGGAAGAACAAGAAAAAATGAGGATCCTTTCAGGAAGAAAGAATTTACTCGAACACGAAATCAAGAACGAGAGAGACAAGATTGTGAAGCATCATAAGGACCTTGACAAAATTATGCAAAATGTATTGTCCCGTCTTAACTTTTCATTGTATTCAGAGAAATGGCGTATTTCCATTCTATACGCATTGGACTATGTAGAGAGACAGCCTCTATTGTTTAAAAAAGCATATGTGGAATCATTCCTAAAAGACTGTGTCAATGCATACGAAGGCGTCACAGGAATGAGCTGTGCTACGGGTGTACTGGAACGTTTTATCATTTCTCTGATGGCTGGTTGTGGTGCGTCTTTATCTGTTTCAGAAAATCCAGAATATGAATACATCAAAGGGATCGTCGAGAATGGTCTAAACAAATTGATCCCTGAGTATATCCTTAAATGGTATAAATTACATAGTCACGATCCTTATCGTTTCACCACCGAGACAAAGGAACAGAGGTTAGATAATCTAAAAAAGTACCTTCTTTCGTTTTTTCCAGAAAATGAGGAACTTATCCTTTCACTCATTCCCCAGTATGCGATTGATATAGACAATGAAGATTTTGCTTATAAAAAAGAAAACAGTGCAGAACGTATCAACATGAACGAGGTGTATGCATCTATTTCGCATGAGGAAAAGAAACCCGTCTCTATCTTTTCCAGGCTAACTAAACTCATTCCTATACCTAGAAAAAACACGAAAAGTTCCACCAATCGTAAAACGAAAAAATCTAAAAAAAGGCCTGCACCGAAACCACGTGTTAGATCCACGTTGAAAACAAAGCAGAATAAACAAAATAAAACGTTTAAAACGGGAGCTGTCCTAGGCACTGCGTTCGGTTAATAGTATATTATTTTATTCATCTATGGTATGGAACAACCCATACAATGGAGTATTGAACACGAGACTATTCTGTCCGAGTGGGGAGACAAAGCTTTGTGCTATAAATGGTTACACATGAAAAGTACTTCAAAATATCAATACCTACATAATGTCTATACCATTCCGGTGATCATCATGAGTACACTGACAGGTACCGCCAATTTTGCACAGGAAAAACTTCCTCCAAATTATATAATTTATGCACCCATTGTGATAGGCTGCATCAATATTTTGGCAGGTATTATTACCACTATACAGCAATTTTTAAATATTACAGAACTTTATGAGTCTCATCGTGTCAGTACGATTGCATGGGATAAATTTTACCGACGTATCAAACATGAACTATCCAGAAAGCCCGCTGAACGAACCCCCATCAGTGAATTCATTCTAACTGCGACAGAAGAATACAATAGACTTATTGAAACCAGTCCACCCATAGACAAGGACATTGTAGGCTACTTCAAAAGCACCTTTGATGGTTCTTTCACAAACCCAAACATCAAGACCATGTTTAATGAATTGAGTAAACCAGACATTTTAGATACTCTTATATCGACAAGAAAAAGTATTTACAAGAACCCTGAAGACAGTATCAAGGAACTCATTTCAACCCAGCTACAACAAGATCTTGGGACTGATAATAATATTGTCAATCAATACAAGAAAATTCAAGAATTTAGTACACGGTTTCGTGTAGAATTGTCAAGAGAGCCGACCCGTAAAGAGTATATGGATAATTTAGAAGATATTCCTTCTCAATTTATTGATACATTTCTTACACAGGTTTAAAACTGTGTCATGAGGGAAGTTCGAAAGAAAGAACCACTCGTTGACAAGCTAACATTAAAACCACTGTAAACCGTGGCTTCAACTTTATCACCTTTGTTTAGCTTGACTACCTCATTCATGTTCTGAATAAAATAAGTTGACTTTACGTAAGGAGACACATATCTAGTTATAGAATTTAACCCGTTGTATGTTTGTATGGATGATTCCCATGTTGTCCGTGGATTAGAGGTAAGATTTAAATAGGCGTCTACGCTATAAAACCCAGATTGAGGTGCAATATAAGATGCATTAAGAATAGCCGCATTTGTTTTATCGTAATGGTAAGTGGCGTTAGGGATAGAATAGACATTCCAAAAAGGATTATAGATTAGTCCATTTGTTACGTTTAGACTGGATGCATTTACACTCATTAAGGTCGTGAAACCGGACACATTGAGAGTGGAGTCTAGAATGGTAGGTCCTGTGATTTGCACCGCTTTGTAGAAAGAAGCATTCTCCGATACGTTGAGGGTGGAGTCTAAGATAGTCGGTCCTTTGATTTTTACACTACTTAAAAAAGATGCATTCTGGGCCACGTTGAGGGTGGAGTCTAGAATGGTGGCTCCTGTGACTTGTACCCTAGTTAAGAACGATGCATTCTGGGCCACGTTGAGGGTGGACTCTAGAATGGTGGCTCCTGTAACCTTTACTGCACTTAAAAAGGATGCATTCTGGGCCACGTTGAGGGTGGAGTCTAAGATAGTGGCTCCTGTAACCTTTACTGCACTTAAAAAGGATGCATTCTCGGTCACGTTGAGGGTGGAGTCTAAGATAGTGGCTCCTGACACTTGTACCTTAGTTAAAAAGGATGTATTGCCAGAAACGCTGAGGGTGGATCCTAGAATGGTGGCTCCTGTAACCTTTACTGCACTTAAGAACGATGCATTCTCGG
>Ga0187844_10003315_pt1 | contig 10766 bp, 8 predicted proteins | sample SpaLakP09_SKY_50_FD_134517 | JGI IMG/M metagenome (GOLD analysis project Ga0187844, IMG submission 134517) | Oligotrophic lake water microbial communities from Sparkling Lake, Wisconsin, USA - SP09_SKY_50 | ecosystem: Environmental > Aquatic > Freshwater > Lake | place: USA: Sparkling Lake...
GCCGAGTTGGTGCCGGCCAAGATGTGCTTGACGCCGTACGTTGCCCCTGCGCGATAGTTCACGGCCAGTGCTGCGTTGTCGTACAGCAGTTCAACGTCGAGCACGTCCGCGTCAAAGAACGCTTGCATCAATGCTTTGTATTCGGGCCAGTCGATGACGTGGGTGTGAAGGTCTACTCCCAATGTTTGCACCAAATTGGCGATGTTGTTTTGCGCAAGCTCGGAGTTCCAGCCGTTGTCCATATGCACAGCTAAGGGTCGCAGACCGAGCTCAACGCATTTCACCAGCACCCAGGAACTGTCTACGCCGCCAGAGACGCCGACGATGCAGTCGTAGCGCTTGCCCCGGCCAGCGCGTTTGACTTCAGCGACCAATGCTTGCAGCTTCTTGGCCTTCACTTCGGACGTGTCGTCCAGTACATGCGCGCAGCGCTCTAGGAAGTCTGTGCAGTAATTGCAGTTGCCCTGAGAGTCAAACTGGATATTGGGCACGCTGCTGTCCATGATGCAGCGCGCGCAGACTTGCTTGGTTTTTTGATTCATGACTTGACGCCCAGCGTCTGTTCTAGTTCTTCGTACTTGGGATAGGTGATCAACACGGCGCGGTGTGGTCCGTGGAACACAAAATAGGCCCCCGCAGCGACTGCAGATGCGCCTGCATCCACGGCCTTCTTGAAGTCTTCCAAGCTGGCTGCTCCGCCGCTAGCTATGACGGGTACGTTGACTAGGTGCGAGGCCTCTTCGACGAGCGCGAGATCATAACCGCAGAGATCGCCATCTCGGTCTACCGCATTGATCAGCACCTCCCCGGCTCCCGCGTCTACCAGGCGCTTCAGCAAAGCTTTTAGGGGCTCATCGATCAATTTGCCGTTCGCCGAAGCATAGACTTTGCGCCGACCCAACCAGTCCTTCTTGACGTCTATAGAGACTGTGACTGCTTGACTGCCGTATTTTTGAGCAATCTCGGTGACTAACCCTGGATTACGTAGTGCTGCTGTTTGCAGACTAATTTTTTCCACTCCGCATTGGTAGATGCGGCTTGCATCTTCTAGCGAACTGACGCCTCCGCCGTAACACAGCGGCATGAAGCACTCCTCTGCGATGCGTCCGATCGTCTCAAAGTCGGGCTGGCGGTTCTCGCGGCTGGCATAAATGTCCAGCACGATCAGCTCGTCTACTTCCTTTTCGTTAAAGATACGAATGGCGTTGACCGCGTCGCCGACATATTTAGGTTGCTTGAACTTACGGGTTTTGATCAGCCCGCCGTCTTGCAGAAGTAGTGTGGGAATGACGCGATTCTTAAGCATGGGCAGTGTGCTTCAGAAAGTTGGACAGGAGCTGCATACCGAAGCGATGACTCTTCTCGGGGTGAAATTGGGCGCCGAATAGATTGCCGCGACTGAAGATTGAGACGAAGTCTTCGCCGTAATGAGTCTTGGCTATGACGTCTTCTTCGTGATCACAACGCACCTTGAATGAGTGCACAAAGTAGAAGCGGGTTCGATCTTCGAGGGTGGGCAGCAGGGGATTCTCTTTGCACAGTCGCACCGTATTCCAGCCCATGTGGGGTACCGCCAGACGTAGGTCAGGGGCGAAGCGAAATTTCTCAACGCTCGCGTCCATCCAACCCAGGCCGCGACGCTCGCCTTCTTCGCTACTCCGGCACATCAACTGCATGCCCAGGCAAATGCCCATAACCGGGATGCGTCGCTCCAGCGCGGCTTGATTCAATGCGTCGACCAAGCCTCGCTTATGCAACTGATCCATACCGTGGTCGAACGCGCCAACGCCAGGCAGGATGATGCGCCGTGCGGCTGCAATTTCAGCCGGAGTGGAAGCTCGCACCGGCTTGGCGCCGGCCTTCTCGAGCATGCGTAGCACTGAGCCGATGTTTGCTGCTTCGTAGTCGATGACGGAGATTTCGTTGTCCATGGAGGTCATTGATTGGTGTGCAGGCGCGTTTAGCCAGCAGGCGCTGCTTCGCGATGACGGAGTTGCCTGAAAATGTCGAAGAGGGCGCTGCGGTAGTACCAGGCTGCGCCTCCAAACACAAGCATCCAGAGTGCTTGAACGACGATCGGATGGTCCCGGCCCATATGCGCTTGAATCATTGCCAATGCGCCAACAATGGCCAGTGGCGAGTAAACGCCAGCGCGGGGTAGGCTCTGCCAGCTCAATGCGCTGGTTTCGGTCCGCAGAATCAGCAACAGGAAAAAGGAGAGCGCTGTGGCGGTTGCTGCGCCGCCTGCACCTCCTAGTGGTATGAGCCAGAAATTGAGCCCGACGTTAACTGCTGCGGTGATCGCCGCAGACAACAAAACTAGGCCGCTGCGGTGGGCAATGGCGGCGCCTATACCGGTGACCTCAGACACGGCATAGAACAGTGCAGGCAACATGCAAAGCGCCAGCAACTCGCGTACTGGTCCGTAGGAGGTTGGCAGCAGCCAGTCGAGGGCAAAGGATAGTGAGCCTGCTCCGGACACAATCAGCAAGCTGGCAGCGACCAGTTTGCGCTGGAGTGCCGCGATGCGTGGACCGCAGTTTGGCTCTTCCGCCCATTTGAAGGCAGTCGGCACCCATACGGTGGTGAAGATTGTTGACAGAGTCGCTGCTACTGAGGCGACGCCCATTGCGACGGAATAGTGACCTAGCTCGGTGAAGGTGGACAAGGAGCGAAGCATGACCTTATCAACGGCTTCTAACGTCCAGTAGGCGAGCCCGGCGGTCATCATGGGGAGGCCATAACGCAATAGCGCTGGCAGCCCGGGTGCTCTTCGTGCACCTGGCTGCGGCGGCGCATCTTTTAACAGCCATGCAGAACGGGTGTTCCAGGCAAAGATTGCGGAAGCTGCCACCAGTGATGCTGTCTGCGCTGTTAGCAGTTGGTTGAAGTGCCTCGTTGCGTCAAAGGCCAGCACTCCAAGGCAAGCGATGTACAGCAGCTTGGGGAGTAACTGGGACATTGAAAAAGCGAGTCCTCGTTCACCCATGCGCAAAACCAAGGACGAGAAGCGTGACAGGTATGCCGCAACAACGCCGAGCAACGTAAGTGCGCTCAAAGCTGTCGACTCAATTCCATACATCTGCTGCGACAGAAATTCTGGCCAAAGTGCTGTCAACGCAAGCGCGATGGTCAGCAGCAATGCAAGGCCAGGCCAGGCTGTGGTACGCAACAGAGCGCCGCGCTGGTGGCTCTGGTGATATTGACGAGCGAAGCTCTGGTCAAGTCCGAGCGTGAAGGCAACTGTGCCGATGGCGGTGGCGGTCTGAAGCATGGATATCCGGCCAACGTCATCTGGTGCGAACAACCAAGTTGAGAGCGGCAGGCTGACGAAGCCAAGGGCAGAGGCGCCGATCGGTCCAACCGCGAACCCGAGGATGGACCGTCTATTCATGGCCTGAGCGAGTGCTGCATGCGTGCTCGCCAGCGCTCATGCGGCGGTCGAAAGTGCTTCTCATTTGATCCGACTTTGTTCGGAGGGCAAGGATCCGAAGTGGCGCCAAAGGACGAAGAGCAAGCTGAAAATCAGACCAAACATGGCGAACATGATGGTCATACTGACGCGTTTCGGCTTGCTGCGGCGCTCTGGCGGCTGTGCGACGTCGATGACCTGAATCATCGCCCCCTCACGAGCCTCATCCATCTTTGCCGCTTCGAATTGCTTGGCGTTGATCTCTAGCAGCATCTCCTGGTATTTAAAGTCCCGGTAGGCGTTGATATAGGCTGTGCTGCGGTTTTTGTCAGACGGGCGCTCAAGCTGACGCAACTGCGCAGTTAGGCCTTCTACGATGGAGCGCTGCCTCAGCACTTCGGGCGTATTGTCCGTCCGGGTGCGACGTAGGCTATCAAGTTCAATTTGCGCATTGTCGACACTTGCTTTGGCTTTCGCGTACAAGTCGGCAGTGGCCTTTGCATCAGCGCTCATTGCGCCGACGTTAAAGCCGGCCGACTCCAGTGCCGCCTGCATCTTCGTGAGTTGGTCCTTTGTCTGGAAAAGCTGCCTCTCGAAGAACATCCGGCGCTGCTGTGCTTCCGTCATGGCGATCGATGACGTTACCTTTTGCAATTCTTCGATGTAGGCATTCGCCATCGCAGCGGCGCGTGTGGGCGACTCGTCATCGACTTCCACGTAGATGAAACTGTCTTTCTTGCTCGGAACAAACCTGGCATTTTTTGCAACTTTGGCGCGTGCGTCTTCGCGGAATTTGGTGTCGTACACATCCATCAACTTAAAGCGATCAATGATCGCGTCTGAGATGCGGACACTTTCCATCAGTGACACATACTGATCCGAAGGGGTTTTCAATCCGCCCCCAGCTCCGGCAAGACCTCCTGCCAATCCGCCCAAAGCCGCAAGAGCTGCAGATGTTGCGTTTTGCTGCTGAGGTGAAAGAAAGCTGGCCTTTGCTGTGTAGGTTGGAGGCGTCAATAGACTGACGCCGGCACCAGCGGTCGCGAATGCAATTGTCGCAACGGCAACTAAGCGTCGCCGCTTTAACAAGATTTGAAAAAAGTCAGCCAATTAATATCCTCTTAGCGGGTGTTTGCCGGTTTTTGGTGGCGTTGGTCGCGGAAAACGATCAGTTTTTGATGGTTTTCAGTGCTGCTGCACCCAAACCGAACTGATAGAGGATCTGCGTCCAGTCCTTGGCTTCTTGTATGAAGGTGGTCTTGTTCATTTCCTCTGGTACGAAGACGGTGTCCCCCGGAAGGGCTGTCAGGCCATCAAGCGCGCCGCCGGCAAGTAGCCAGCCTGATTTTTGGCGGGCGCTGACCACGCCACCATTGGCACGCAAGACAAAGATGCTGTTGGTGTCGGCGCCTCGGGTGGGACCGCCTGCCAGCTTCAGGAAGTCGTTAACCGAATTGCCATCGTTGTAGAGATAGCTGCCGCCATTGAACACGCTGCCAAAGACGCCAATAGTTTTGGGGACTGCGGGAATCAGAAGGCGGTCTCCGTCCTCCACGGCCAGTTCTGGCAGCGTTTTGGATGAGGGGTTCAGTTGTAGGACGATTCGGCCTGTGGGTTTGATCGCGCGCAAACGCTGGATCAGCTGATTTGTGCCCTGAGCTTTGGCTGCTTGCGCAGAGGCATCTTCAGAATTGGCTGTGCGCTGAGAGGAGTTGCTTCGAGCGAACTCGGTTTCCATATCGCGCAGGGCGCGCTCATAGTTCTCCTGCTGAGACAGTCGTGTGCTTTCGCGGCTGAATTCGGTACCGAAAACATAGGCGTCCGGCGTCAAACCGCCGGCCGCACGAATGGCGTCTGCGAGACTGCTATTTGCGGGGAGTATGAATTCGCCGGGGCGTTGGACTTCGCCTTCGATCTTGACCCGTTTGCTTTGCTTGTGTTGGGGCAGAGAGGCGTCAACGGCGCTGAAAGCCCGCAAGAGGTCGCCGTCGCGAGGCTTTAGCTTGGCTTGTTGCGGCAGGCTCAGCTCGGTAATGCGCGTGTCGTTGCGGGTATCCAGGTGTTCCACGGTGAAGCGGCTGCGGTCGGCCACCGCGGTGAATCCGCCGGCCATGGCCAGCACGTCTTCCAGTGTGTCTTGCGGCTTCAGTTCAAAAACTGCGGGTTTGTTGACGCTGCCGATGAGGGCCACTTGTGGCCCGACGGCGCCGATGTGGATCACATCATCGGCTTGCAGGGGGCGGTCCGCAGACTTGTCACCCTTGATCAGCAAGTCGTAGAAGTCAAAGCTGCTGATCGTTTTGCCGCTTCGGCGCAGTTCGATCTGTCGGAAGCTGCCTGCAGCCGTGGGGCCGCCAGCTTGCATCAGCGCGTTGACCAAGGTCGACAGGCTGCTCACTGTGTATGCGCCGGGGCGTTTGGTGAAGCCGGTGACGTAGATGCGAATGCTGCGCAGCTTGCCCAGCGAGATGCTGAGTTTGTAGTTCTTGAAGACTTGGCTGACCCTTTGATCGATGGCTGCCGCAAGGTCCGCGTAACGCAGGCCTGCAACCATGACTGGCCCGACACGCGGGAGGGTGATGCGGCCGCTCCGGTCGACGTTGAGTCGCAGGTCGGCCTCAACCGATCCCCACAAAGTCACCAAGACTTCATCTCCCACACTGATCACATAGTCTTGCGGGATTTGGGTGCTGGCTTCTTGGAGTCCATTCGAGGAATGTCCAAGCTCCATCAGTTCGCTGCCAAATCTGCGTATCAATGGCTCGGCACCGACATTGCGTTGCACATAGCGCTCAAACTCACTGGGAGCGTGGATTTCGGCCTGCTTGGCTAAGAGCCGGGAATCAGGCGAACCTGTTGGTTTGTCCTGATCTGTATTGAGGGGGTGGGGGCTTGCTTGCCCCTGCAGGCGGATCGGCGCCCCCTCTGCGGTTTGCGATTGAGCTTGTGTTTGAGCGTGAGCTTGAGTCGCCAAAGCTCCAAACAGGGCACTTTGGGCGACCGCTGCGACGATCACACCATGCTTGAAGCCGCTGCTGCAGCTAGAGTTCAGTGTGGGGGTGGGGAGTCTGTCGCTGCGGTCGGTCTTTGTATTGTGTTTGTCTTGCGACTCAAAAAATGTCATGGCCTGCTCGCAAAAGGTGCATTCATTGACCGTCCAGGGGCATCCCAGTGCCGGCGTCGCGGGATTCTAGCCGTCCACTCGGCTGACTATTTACAGAGCAGGAATCGTGGCTCGTTACACTCTTGGCCATGCTCTATTTGCTCTGCTCCTTTTTGGTGGCGACTCTGGTCACCCTCTGGATCGTCCACTCCTCCAGCCTGCATGCCCATCTCTCTGCTGACGGTGATCTGGACGGCCCTCAGAAGTTCCATGTGAAAGTCGTGCCTCGCATCGGCGGTGTCGGCATGTATGTCGGGCTGTTGGTGACGGCTGCTCTGGTGTGGTGGCGTGGTTCCGATCACGCGCATCTGGGACTAATGCTGCTGCTTTGTGGCCTGCCTGCTTTCGCGGCCGGTCTGATCGAGGACTTCACCAAGAAGGTGTCGCCGGGCAAGCGTCTGTTGGCGACGGCAATTTCGGCCACGATTGCGTTTTACTTGATCAATGCCCAGATTACGCGGACCGACATCCCGGGACTGGACTGGTTGGTCGGTTTTTCCGTCGGGGCCTTGGTGGCCACTGTGTTGACGGTGTCGGGCGTGGCCAACGCGGTCAACATCATTGATGGCTTCAATGGTTTGTCGTCCATGTGCGTCAGCTTGATGTTGCTGACCTTCGCCTACGTGGCGCTGCAGGTCGGTGATGTGGAGCTGACCCTGTGGTCGCTGGCGGGCGTCGGGGCGGTGCTGGGCTTTTTTGTCTGGAACTTTCCGGCCGGGTTGATCTTTCTTGGCGATGGCGGGGCCTATTTCCTGGGCTTCTTTGTGGCCGAAATTGGGGTGCTGCTGATCGCCCGTCACCCCGAGGTGTCGCCGCTGTTTGCGCTGATGGTCTGCATTTACCCGGTGTTCGAGACTCTGTTCTCGATCTACCGCCGTCGTTTCATCCGGGCCACGCCGCCGGGGCTGCCCGATGGCATCCACTTGCACTCGCTGATTTACCGTCGCCTGATGCGTTGGACGGTGGGTGCGCGTGATGCCCGTGCGATGACGCGCCGCAACTCCATGACGGCACCCTATCTTTGGATGCTGTGCCTGTCATCCTTGGTGCCGGCGGTGTTCTTCTGGGATTCGACGGCCATGCTCGCGCTGTGCATGCTGCTTTTTGGTCTGACCTATGTGGCGCTGTATTGGCGCATCGTGCGTTTCCGGACGCCCTCGTGGCTCGTGTTTCGAGGTGACGTGATGGGGCGTGCGCCGCGTGACTCCAAATCGGCGTCTGGCCCGAAATCGCAGTAAAAGCCCTGCATCAGGGATAATGGCGGCATGACCGAACCCCAAATCATCGAATCCGCCACCCCTGATCCCACGCCGGCTCGCTTCGACACCCTCCCGCTCGACGCCAAGCTCTTGCGTGCCGTGGCCGACTCTGGCTACGCGTTGATGACGCCGATCCAGGCCAAGGCGATTCCGATCGTTCTGGAGGGTCGCGATGTCATGGGGGCAGCGCAGACTGGCACCGGCAAGACGGCTGCTTTTTCCATCCCTCTGCTGCAGCGCATGCTGAAGCATGAAAACGCCAGCGCTTCGCCGGCTCGCCATCCGGTGCGCGCCCTCGTGCTGGCGCCCACGCGTGAGTTGGCCGATCAGGTGGCCAACAACATCAAGGCCTACGCCAAGCACACCAATCTGCGTGTGACCTGCGTGTTTGGCGGCATCGACATGAAGCCGCAGACCTTGGTGCTCAAGGGTGGCGTGGAAGTCTTGATCGCCACGCCCGGGCGATTGCTGGACCACATCGAAGCCAAGAACTGCGTGCTCAACCAAGTCGAGTATGTGGTGCTGGACGAAGCCGATCGCATGCTGGATATCGGCTTCCTGCCCGATCTGCAGCGCATCCTGAGCTTTTTGCCCAAGACCCGGCAGACGCTCCTGTTCTCGGCCACTTTCTCGCCAGAGATCAAGCGCCTGTCGCAAAGCTATCTGCAAGACCCGGTCTTGGTCGAAGTGGCTCGCCCCAATGCCACGGCCAAGAATGTGGAGCAGCTGTTCTACAGCGTCACCGATGACGACAAGCGCGCCGTGGTGCGCCAGATCCTGCGTCAGCGTGAGATCAAGCAGGCGATAGTGTTCGTCAACTCCAAGCTGGGTGCTGCCCGCCTGGCACGCTCCTTCGAGCGCGATGGCTTGCGCACGGCGGCCTTGCATGGCGACAAGTCGCAGGACGAGCGCCTGAAGTCGCTCGAGGCTTTCAAGCGTGGTGAAGTCGACCTGCTGGTCGCTACCGACGTGGCTGCGCGTGGCCTGGACATTGCCGATCTGCCCGCGGTCTTCAATTTCGACGTGCCCTTCAATGCCGAAGATTACGTTCACCGCATTGGCCGCACCGGCCGCGCGGGTGCGTCCGGCGTGGCGGTGACCCTGGTGACGCGTGCCGATGCGCGCCTGGTGGCGGACATTGAGAAACTGGTCAAGCGCACCTTGGACCTGCAGGCTTTTGAGTTGCCGGATGAGCGTGGCTCGCGCCCCGCTCGATACGAGGGGGCCGAGCGCTCGGAGCGTCCGGCCCGCCCGCGTCGTGAGGAGTCTTTCTCTGACGCAGCTCCCGCCGCAGCGGCGCCCCGTCCGGCCTACCGCCCGCCGGCCGCGCCGCGCGACGCCTTCTTCGACAAGCCCTACGAAGCCAGTCAGCGCGACGAGCCGCCGGCCTGGGACAAGGGCGCTGCTGCAGCGCCGCGCAGCGTCTCCAGCAACATCAAGCCCAAGAAGAAGGTGGCAGCCTTGTTCGGTGCCAAGGCGCCGGCGGCGTCGCTGGAGTCTTGAGGGTTTGCGCGCCATCCGTGGCTCGGCAGGCTGTCAAAGCGGGCTGAGTTTGAAATGAAAAAACGGCGCCTACGAGGCGCCGTTTGTTTTGGTGGTGCTGGCGGCCGCCCTGGTCGCCAGGCTCAGGCCAGGATGGCGAATACCGCGGGCACCTTGTCCGTCAAGCCCTCGCCGGAGCTGCGCCAATCGGCCACGCTGGCGCTGCGGGTCCAGCCTTGGGCCAGGCTCAGGCCGCTGCTGATGGACAGGCGGGTCTGTGGTCGCAGATTGCTCAACAGGGCGTGGAGCAGGGCGGAGTTGCGGTACGGTGTTTCGATCATCAGCTGGGTTTGCTGCTGCCGGCCGGACAGGGCTTCCAGTTCCTTGATGCGCGCGGCGCGCGCTGGTGCTTCCACGGGCAGGTAGCCGACAAACGCAAAACTCTGGCCGTTCAAGCCGCTGGCCGACAAGGCCATCAGCAGGGAGCTGGGGCCGCTCAAGGGCAGCACCTCGATGTCGGCATCATGCGCAGCGGCCACCAGCAGGGCGCCGGGATCGGCTACAGCGGGCAGGCCGGCCTCCGAGATCAAGCCCATGTCATGCCCGGCAAGCGCGGGCGCCAGCAGGGCTTGCCAGGCCTGGTTCTGGTTGACCAGATCGCCGCCCCGGCCTTTGGGTGGGCGTGGCAGCTCCTTGATCTCCAGGCTCTGCAGGGGCTGCGCCAGCGGGCAGACCTCGTCCACCCGCTTCAAGAACGCGCGGGTGGTTTTGGCGCTTTCGGCGGCCCAGTGGCCGAGGCGGGCGGCGGTGGCAATCACCTGCTGCGGCAAAACCTCGTTGAGCGGCACCGCTGCGCCCTCGACGCCAAAGTCCAGGGTGTTGGGGATCAGGTAGAGGCGGCCCTTCTTGTTGTTGTGTGGGCTCATTTGCTGGCTCCGACTGCCAGGCTGTGGGCGAGGGCTTGCAGGGGGGCCAGGCCCGCGGCGCGGAGCAGGGCGCTGGTGCGGATCAGTGGCAGGCCGATCAGCGCGGTCGGGTCGTCTGACTCGATGGCCGACAGCAGGCTGATGCCCAGTCCTTCCGATTTGGCGCTGCCTGCGCAGTCGTAGGGCTGCTCGGTGCGCAGATAGGTTTCAATCTCAAGTTCGCTGAGTTCGCGGAAGCGAACTCGCACCGGGGCCAGGTCTTGCTGGGCAAAACCGCTTGCCTCGCAGACCACGGCCACGCCGGTTTGAAAAATGATGCTGTGGCCGCTCATGCGGCGCAGTTGCTCGATGGCGCGCTCGTGGCTGCCCGGCTTGCCGATGGGGCTGCCGTTCAGGTCGGCGACCTGGTCGGAGCCGATCACGATGGCCTCGGGGTGAAGTCGAGCCACGGCGTGCGCCTTGGCGAGAGACAGGCGCGCAGCCAGTGCCGCGGGTGCTTCGCCGGGAAGCGGGGTTTCATCCAC
>Ga0187844_10003316_pt1 | contig 10766 bp, 3 predicted proteins | sample SpaLakP09_SKY_50_FD_134517 | JGI IMG/M metagenome (GOLD analysis project Ga0187844, IMG submission 134517) | Oligotrophic lake water microbial communities from Sparkling Lake, Wisconsin, USA - SP09_SKY_50 | ecosystem: Environmental > Aquatic > Freshwater > Lake | place: USA: Sparkling Lake...
AGCACAGCAAGCACAGCAAGCACAGCAAGCACAGCAAGCACAGCAAGCACAGCAAGCACAGCAAGCACTTACGTCCACGATGGCGCCCATGATGGCGTCGCCCAACTGGTCGCCGCTGCTGGGACCGCTGCCGGTGGCGCCGTTATATAGCTTACAAACCTCAATGTATAGATTAAATGAGAAAGATGATGGGCCGAATTATACACTTGCAATACATAAGCATTGTTTTAATATTACTCCAAATATTAGTGACAATATATTCAATGATGAAAACACCCAACGCAATAACACACCGAATGCGAGCAACGAACGAGGCGGGTTCAAAACAATAGGAGAGGCAGAGGGAATGGTCCCTATGAGAGGCAAACTACGCTATTATTTACAGAATCTTGCAACTATGCTTTATGGTGTAAGACGTTACATTCCTAAAATACAAAAAACAAGTAAAGGTAACACCAAAATCTCGCTTGGTTATGGTTTTAAAAGTGAAATAATAGAATTTATAACTTTATGTAAGAGCTATATTGCAGTTGAATTTATGTATATATTAACATATAATTTATATCATCAAAAAATAAGTCTTGCTGAACAAAAATCCGAAACCGATAAAACTGACGCAGTTGCAATACTAAAAAGTTGTATTTCTAACTATAATAAAAAGTATATAACATTTATAATTAATTGGTTTTTTTATTCATCTATTTATATAATAGATAGATTTGATATAAACCTTTTGACTGGATATGAGGCAGAGGAAGAAGAAGAAACAAAAGAACGTGAAAGTTCTATATCAGAAACATTAGGATCCGTGTATCTTGGTGTTTATCAATTTTTACAAAAAAAATATAAGCTAGAGTTGACAATGGCTCTAGCGATTATTGAAAGCCCAATACAACAAATTATTGATTCTAATATTGCCAGTATTGTGGTCGATGCGTCAAGCAAATTTGAACCACATATTGAAAAACTATATATAGATGATGAGTTTACCAAATTAATACGTGTAAAAGAATATGTAGGCACAAAAAACATAAGGTCAAAAATCTTATATTGGGTTATTAAGTTAGATGATGCTAATTCTGATGAAACAGCACCAGTTCCTGTTCCTGCTAAGTCCGATGAAACAGCACCAGTTCTTGTTCCTGTTGATTCTGACGAAACAGCACCTAGTGTGGTTGGGGGAGGTATAGCAAGAGCAAAGTCTTCAAGACGAAGTATTACAACTCTAAAACACACTATGAGAGGTATAGCAAGAGCAAAGTCTTCAAGGCGTAGTAATAGTATAAATCGAACTAAGACAATTGGAAAACGCTATGGGAGAACGAGAACAATAAAGGCTGCAAATCCCAAATACAGAGTTAATTATGATCCAAATCGTATTAAATATATAGTACATAAAATTGAAGACTTAGAAAATGCAGTATATAATTTTAGAGCTTATGATATTGGTTATGATATTATTAATGATGGACTTATTACTTTAATTTATAGGAATAAATATAAGGAACAACAAAACCATTTAGTTCGGATACAAACGATAAAACACTTTATAAATATTAATAAAGCAGCGCGGGCAGAATATGCGTTAACTAACTTGCTTGGGTATACTAAAGAAGAAGCAAAAAGAAGGGTTCAAGCTATTTTACATAATGATGACAGAGCAGTTTATGTTAATGAAATACTAACCAAAATAGGAGAAAAATTAACTACTAATATTTACAAAAAAATAGAACCAAATCGTAAACAACCATTGTTTACACTTAAAAGTTCAATACCCCAAACTGCTTTATCCAGTGCTGAACAAATAGGCACAAAAAGGCCTAGGCAAACAACTGTAAGAAGAGTGCCTTTAATTGCTATTACTACTAACCAAGGTAACCAATCTTATAAACGAAAACGAGTCACATACAAGAATAAAAGTTTTATGTATAGATTACTTAGACCAAAGAGACCAAAGAAGTCAGTTGCCGTATTAGTATTACCAATAACAGCTTCAAAAAAACGTGCTGCCTCTAGACGTTTTGATACAAGTCCAATACCAGATTCAAGAAAACTTTCAAGACTAAGTTCAAGGTAACTATAAAGAAAAAGATGGAGAAAAAGAATGTGAACTAAAATTAAAGACATAAGATTGTTTAATGTGTAGTGGTTAATTGATATTGGGTATTTGGTATTAAAATTATAATTTATATAATATAATTTATATTATATAAATTATATAATATAAATTATATTATATAAATTATATTATATAATATATGCCTCCTAAAGGTTCTGTTAAAGGTTCTGCAGCAGATAAAGCTTCTGGTTCTGTAGCTGCAGATGCTCCTTTAGATGTTGTTACGTTTTCTACTATGAACCATACTGAAATACCGGATATTCCACTATTTAATAAGATTGTATTTGAAAAAACACAAACTGAAAAATTACAAAGCGTTGCAGCTCTACAGAAGTTTATTGAAGAGAATACGAAAGACAACGGAGAATTTACTCTACTATTTGATAAAGATTTCACTGAAACAAAATTACGAGAATTGATTTTTAAAGGATTAAGAACAGAATTAGACAACTTATTTAAAAATATAAAAACAGAAATTATTAATTCAGTTAGCACGTTAGATCCCAAACACCGTGAAATAATTGAAAATATTGAATGTATGACAGATGCAGATATTGATACACTACAATTTGTAACTCCTATTCAACTTAACATACAATTTACCGATTCGCTAACAACCAAAAAAATAATAAGAAATGCAAGTGTGAATTTTAAAGATTTATGTAGTAATTTAAAATTATGTAAACAGGCTCTAACAAAAACCATGGGCGATCTTGAATTTATTGTATCACAGTCTCTTTTTATACAAATATATTTAGAAAATATTTTGCAATACAAAACTATGAATGTGTCGAGTGCCAGAGCATTATTTGAAACTATTTCTCCAACCGAACAATGTAATACTAGTGATCTTTTGTCGTGGCCTAAAAGTTATACCATACCTCCTCGTTTTAAAAATCCAGATTGGACGTGGACAAAATTTTGTTATATATGTGGTGGCATAATTACAAACAAACCACAATGTGAGCATATATTATTTGTTTTACAGGCTTGTACTGTTAATTGTTTTATACAAAGAAGTAATATGCATAATATTGGTAATATGGATGATCTATCACAAATGTTATATATGTTAGAATATGCAGGAGCACATCCATGTTGTAATATTCTTAAATCTGATACACCATTTATAGATATACTTGAAGACTCACCGTATGCTAAGGTAAATACAGATAATATTAAGCGTGTTTTGAAAGCTATTAAAAAGAAAGCACAAGAAAGTGATAGTCATCTAAAATGTCATGAAATAAAAGATAGAAATGGTAAGAACCCAGCAAACTGGAGTGAAGATGATATTGCAAAACATGCTGAAAGAATAACAGAATTGTTTTTAAATCCATTAGTTGATGCATTGATACAAAGACTTACACCTGATGTCAAAAAATATAATATAAAAGGAATTCAGCGATTTTATGGAAGAATGAATCAACTAGGATCTTTACAAATATCTTTAAAACATGTTGTTTGTTGTATATTAGCTGGTGGTGCAATAAAAATACCTACATCATTAACAAAATTATCTCCAAAAACTCCAATAACAAAAATGATACACACTACAACAAATACAGCATTGTTTTCTGAGTTGTATATAGATGAAGTTTTTTTTTCTTTAAGTTGGTTACGCCAATTATTATATGACACAAAAGAAGAATTACAATCGCAGATTGTAAAAAGGAAATCTAATGGTCTTACATTAAGATCAAAATCAAGTGTAACATCAGCAAAATCAGCACCTACACCTGTATCCTCAAAAACAGGATCAGCAGCAGCAACAACTATAGCTTGTCCATCAACAAAATTAGCAGGAGCACCATCAAAAGATGCGCCTTCAATAGAAGCACCAACAGGAGCACAAACAGAAGTATTGGCAGAAGCACCATATGTGCTCCCAACAGTAGAAACGGTAGGAGCACAAACAGTAGAAACGGTAGGAGCACAAACAGTAGAAACGGTAGGAGCAACAGATCCTCTCCCAACATATGATAATACTGAATTCTCTTTACAACAATTGATACACTGTATGACTGCTGTCGAAGATTTTAAAGTTATAATGTATAAACATTGTTTTAATTTTGATACAATAAACACTAATGTATTTAATAAAACAGAAGTTTATTATGATGATAAACAACCAAGTAATATGACATATTCAGGCCCAAGTTATATACAAGCAAAATTATTATATTATTTTCATAATTTTATAGACATGTTTTATAGCGTAACACCTTACGGTTTTACAAGTGAAGTAGCTGAAGTTATAATTTTATGTAAACACTATATTGCGCTTGAATTTATATATATAATACTATATAACATAAGAACACAAACCATAACCACTAAGAGTGTTACGCAAGATCAGGCATTTCAAAAGCTAAATGATTGTGTTACTATGTATACAATTATATATGTAGACTTTATACTTAAATGGTTTTTGTATCGATGTATTGATATATTACTTACTGATGGTATCAGTTTATTGTTCGCTCATGATGATGTAGAGGAAAGTGAAGAAGATATAACACATCGAAATGACTTGATAAAAAGTAAAATGGGATTACAGTATTTTGATATTTTTAACTTCTTAAATAATAACATAACTGTAAATATAAGAGACATTTTAAAGTCTATTGAAGCAGATGAATGCATTACCATTACTGATACTAATATTCATAATTGTGTAAATAAGAACTTCGAAGACTTGAAATTAAGATTAAATGCTTTAAAAAACTATAGTGAATTTATTGAGTTAATACACGTAAAAGAACTTACAAATCATACATTACCAACAAAACTTAGTAAAAAAAATGCAGTTGTTAGATTAAGTCCTGCATTTACTCTACAACAACCCAGTGTAGGTGTAGGTGTAGGTGTAGGTGGAAGTAGGGCACTATCACATGGTAATAGCACACGTCGTAGGAACAAAAACTATCGAAGAACAAAGACCAGACGCACTAAGAATGCAGCAACTGCCATGCAAACATCAGAACAGGAGAAGAGAGATAAGACTCATGAAACTATACAAAACTATATTAGTGAAGTTATACGATTAAAAGTAGTAGTATACAATTTACAAGCTTATGATGTAGGCTATAATATTATTGATAAACTTGTTCATAATATTAGACAATCTCAAAAATACTATACACAACGGCAACATTTTGCGGCTAATGTACTAAATGTACTTAAGAAACTGTTAAGTGACATAACGCTGGTTAAACAAGTTATAAATATTAATACAAAAAAAAGAGCAGTCTATGCTTTAAGTAATTTATTAAAATTTCCTGAAAGTAAGTCTAAAACTATTATCACTGCAATTTCGAACGGCAATACTCATGTTATTAATGAACTATTAACAGTTATGGGAAAACAAGTATATGATAATTCTATTATTGGACAAGAAGAAAATAAAAGACAACGTCTGCTTCGTAAGAGACAAGTACAAGGACAAGGACAAGGACAAGGACAAGGACAAGTACAAGGACAAGGACAAGGACAAGGACAAGGACAAGGACAAGGACAACGACAACTACAAGTACAACTACAAGTACAAGGACAAGGACAAGGACAAGGACAAGGACAAGGACAAGAACAAGAACAAGGTCGAGGCAATAGGACTATTAAATGGACTTTTAGACCAGCTACATTTAAACGATCAAGAAAATTTTATCTTCCTATTTTCGGACCTTCAAAACGGAAGCAAGGAACTAACAGTAGCAGTCCCAAATATACTCGTAATTATACAGATAAAAGAACAAGCCAAAATACTTCTAAACGAAACAAGCATGGGATAATTAAAGATACTGCCTCTAGTAATCGTAGCAGGTCAAGATCACCATCAAATTCAAAAACAAATTCACAAACAAGAAGATCAGGAAGATCAGGAAGATCGGGAAGAACGGGAAGATCGGGAAGAACGGGAAGAACGGGAAGAGACATATAAATATATAAAACACCCTTATGTATAAAATTACATATAACTACAAAATATAGCGTTATATTTTGTAATTATAAAAGTTATTATTTAAAAGTTATTATTTAAAAGTTATTATTTAAAAGTTATTATTTAAAAGTTATTATTTAAAAGTTATTATTTAAAGTCAAATTTTTATTTAAAAACTATTTGTTATGTAATTAGTATATATATATATTATGACTGATGTAAATAATTTAACACAAGCTTTAAATATTCTTAATATAGCTGCTCCTAATGTTGAAGAATGTATGATATGTAGGGACGAGTTGGAATGTACACAATGTTATACTTTACCAGAATGCAATCATAGATACCATACTAATTGTTTAATTAGTTGGTTTAGAAATGGAGACCCGCGTTGCCCTTATTGTGGAAATAAAGGAATTAATAATAAAAGCATTGATATTACAGACCGATTTACTAACAGATATTATAGTTTAAAGTATAAAACACAAACACTAATTGATATAAAAAAATTCGTATTTTCAAAAAAATATGATACTAATAAACGGTGCCTTGAAATACGTAAACAGTTTGAAAAAATTAAAGTATTGGAAGAAAATTATAAAAATGAAAATTTAAAATTGAGAGAATTGAAACAATCACTTAAAGACACTCCTGCTTTATATAATGAAGCAAAAAAAAATATAAATTGTTACAGAACTAAAAGATGGAAAATAACTAAACAAATAAGAGATGAAAAATTTAAAATAGTAAATAATAGCTATATTATTCCCTTAATAATACCAATAAGCGTTGAAGTATAAATTAAACTTGATATACAAGTTTAACCTTTAATAGTATGTATTCTCTCATTTTTATTAGCGCTTACATTATTTTTATAATGTAAATGTTTGCAATTTGTATATAATATATATTCTTGAATGAGAGAATTTTTGACTACTTTAATTTTTTCTTTAAGTTCTTTTAGTTTATCTTTTTCTGTGCGTTGATCTGATTTTGTTGTATGTAACTCTTCTTCTAAGTCATTAATATTTTTTAATAACATTTGTAGTGCATCGTTAAATGCTGATACTTCTTCTTTAGATAAATTGGCTTTTGTGTCTTTATATTGTTGCTTTTGTTGCTTATAATCGGCTTTACTTGTTTTAATTCTAGTTTTGAGAGATTCTATAAGAGCGTCAGCTTCTTTAGACAGGCTGCTAAATTTTGTTTCTAAATAGACCGCATCTCTCAAATCTTCATTTTCAACACTTCTCATTAATATTGGAACATGAATCATAATAGGTTGAGCAAATTGTGTGGGGTCTTTTTCTCTATTTAAATAACTAATATAGCCTGATAGTTTATTGGCAATGTGCTTTACACCTTTTTCACTTAATACATTATGTGAATCCATAAATTGTTGTTTAAATTCTTCTTTGTCTGTAGTGATTTTATCGGAATCGTGTGTCATAAATAAGTTTGTTAATGAAAATAGTTCTAATGGGCTATTTGTAAAAGGAGTTGCTGTCATTAACAATAGCTTACAAGATTCATGCTTTGATACATTATAACTAGTCCTTATTAACTCTTCCATAATTGTTGTATTTGGTCGTTCGCTGGCTTTTAAATCACCACCATATAATTTGTGTGCTTCATCAATAATAATAAGTGTTTTTTTTAATATGTCTTCTTTACCATTGCGTTGAAGTAATATATCATAGATTTTGTTTTTTTTAGCTAACAAATTACTAAATTGTTTATAAGACATAGGTTCAAGCCAATTTTTTGATAATAATTGTTTGCGCTTGGCAATATCTGTTGGCATAATTAGTCCTTTATTAATTTTATCTAATATTACTAAATGACATACTTGATCAAACATATTTTTCCATACATCACTTTTGAGTGTTGTTCTTGTAACCCATAATATGCTATAATCATCGTTGTCAAAACTGCTTGTTGCAGTTGCTATACCAGTACATGTTTTACCTGTTCCTACTGAATGCCATAATAATAGCCCTTTAAATGGAGAAGAAGGAGTAAAATAGTGCGTTATAAATTTTTGTGTAGGATTAAGAGAGATAACATTTGCTTGAGCATTAGGATTAGCTATACAATTGTTTTTAATTTCCATTTTTTCCCATTTAAAATCCTTATGCGCATATGCATTTTTGATATAATCTCTCATATTAATGAAATCAAACTTTTTTAATGGGCTACGGTTTTGTAATGTGTTTGAACTTGCGCTTAGGTTTGGACTAATGCTTGGACTTATACTTGCGCTTAGGTTTGGACTTATATTTGAACTTATATTTGAACTTATATTTGACCCAATAATTGAGTTAGGACTTACGCTAACAATAGCATTATTTTTCTCTCCACTATATAAAAGAATTGGATAATTTGTTTTACTAACTTCCTCTGACTTAGCATAAAGGTCCTCATCAAATGTGAGTTCTAAACTATCTAAGTCTGATTTTACATCTTTTTTATTTTTAGCGCCTTCTATAATTGATGGAATTTTTGTATAACGCAGACTCCATTCACTATTTAATTGAGTGCAAAAGTTGTTTGTATTATCTTTAAGATAGTTACAGAAAAAGGCGCGTCTATTTAATGTGTTTGATTTTAATAACTTTTCTGGATGTTTATATTTAGTATATACATATTTCATAAAACTAACACTTACAGGAATATCGTATGTTGGTTTTTTTCCGCATTTTCCTAAACATTTTATATTGTCTATTTTGAAAAACTTGGATTGCATATTTTGATTTCTTGATTTTGTTCCACCCATTAAAAATAATTTGTCTTCCATAAATTCACTATTTAAATCAGGAAAATTGTGTAAATTTTTTGTTAATTCATAATCAACCGCAAATACTGGCGCTAAACTATATAATTGTTCTGATAATTTATTCATAGCCTTATCAAATTCGCTATAATTCATTGTTGCATCATTATATTTTTCTATATCTTTAAATAATAAAACATCTTCATCGTTTTCATTTGCGCTTTTAATATAGTTTTCCATCATAAATTTGCTTGTATATAGTGTATTACGCATTAGTTCGGGAACAGTTAAATAATAATTATACACATATAACGGCCAACCAATATTGTCTTGAAACTCTAAACCTTTTTGGCCACATGTTCTTGTTGCGCGTCCAATTGTTTGCTTTAAATCAGCAATTGTTAATGATGGTTCAAAAATATGGACGTATTTTACATCAAATAAATCTATGCCTTCTTTAAATCCGCTATCTAATATTATTAACCTTATATTTTTTCCATGTATATTATTTGGACGTTCATTATATGTTTTTAATAACTCTTTCTTTATCTTTTCGTTAAAAGTTGTTCCATAAATCGTATTAGAAGATAATAAGGCAAAATTATTATAATTTGAATTTGCTATATTTAAATAGAGTTTAGGAGCTAATTGTGATGGAATTTTCTTAGAGCTAATTACATTAGTATAGCCATTTGCTGCTAGCGCCGAGGCAATTATTTTTGCGCCGGCACCCCCATCTTTAACATCGGAAAATATAAAATGCTTAAATTTTTGGCCGTGATTTTTCTGGTCTTGACTATCTAACGCTAATAGTGTGTTTAATAATTGAAGCATTTTTGGCGAAGCATCGTTAATGTCTTTGTTATATTGAAGTGGATCAAAAACCGATTTGTCAAATTTATGATGATTTGCTATTTTGCTAAAATTAGCTACTTTACGCATACATCTAAAAATTTGTGCACGATTCTTTTTAGTTACTTTTGACGAATTACTTTTAATAGGGCTTGCTTGATTAGTTTTATTTGTTTTATTGTTGCTTTCACAAAAACTATTAGCTTTATAACACTCTAAAATTGTGTTAAATTCGTCTTTAGGCAATGTTCCACCTTTATCGGGGTGGTTTTTCTTAAACCATTTCATAGTTATTGATTTATCATTTAATTTGTGCTTACACATTAATTTTTTACATGACATACTTATTATAATTAGTTAATATAATAAGTATTGCAAAAACATAATTACATATTTGTTAAAATCCAAAATCCAAAATAGTTTTATTTTTCTATTTTTATTAATGCTATAAAATTTCTAAATATAAAATCATATTCTTCTTCTATTTTAGTATGATGGTCTAAGTTGTCAATAATAGTCCACTTAATAATATAATAATGTTCTAATAATTTAGCACATTTTTGTTGAAATTCTAAATTATAAATTTCATCTTTATTTCCACTATAAAAAAAAATCGGAACAGCACTATGCGTGTTTAAATTTATATATTTATACATATAAAGTGATTTAATACAAAATATTCCACCTAATGTATGTGGTAAAAACTTTAATATATTAAATAATAATGTTCCGCCTTGTGAAACTCCTATTATAAACAGCTTTTTATAACTTTTTAAAATAGCAGCTTCTTCGTTTATAATAGTTATTATTTTTTTTGTTTGTTCAATAAAGTCTTGTGTGTTTATTTTATCTAATTTATGTACGTTGTTATAACAAGTATAATAATTATACCATGACTTAACATTATATTGTTTATTGTTTGGATAGTCTATATCCATAGTCAAAGACTCTGGTAAAACAAATTTAATAGAGTTTGTTAAAGCACTATCATATTTTCTAAAATAGTCTATATAGTCATCAAAATATGAACTATTATTACACATAGGATGTAACATAATAAATGTATATTTGTGTTTTTTTGC
>Ga0187844_10003318_pt1 | contig 10763 bp, 9 predicted proteins | sample SpaLakP09_SKY_50_FD_134517 | JGI IMG/M metagenome (GOLD analysis project Ga0187844, IMG submission 134517) | Oligotrophic lake water microbial communities from Sparkling Lake, Wisconsin, USA - SP09_SKY_50 | ecosystem: Environmental > Aquatic > Freshwater > Lake | place: USA: Sparkling Lake...
CCGCGCGCCGAGCGCACTGCTGCGTGTGCTGCCTGATATTGGCGGCGTGGTGGCAGATTCCATCGCCGAGTTCTTTGCCGAGCCTAAAAATCAGCAAGCCATCGACGCGCTGCTGGAGGCTGGTGTGGCGCCCCAGGGCGAGCACGCGCCGAGCGCCAAGCTGCGCGAGAAGCTGGACCCCGTCAAGCTGATGGCGGCGCTGGGCATACCCAAGCTGACGGAAGCACGCTGCAAGCAGCTGGTGGAACAGGAGATCACCCTGCAGGTGCTGGCCCATCTGCCCGTGTTCAATGTATTCGGCCTGCCTGCCGGCGTGGCCGAGTCGCTGGAAAACTGGATGCGCCAAGAAGGGCACCGCGAGCAGCTGATTGCGCTAGATCATTTGCGCAATGACCTGCTGGCGCAGTTGCCGGCGGCTGTAGCCGAAGGGCCGCTGACGGGCAAGACCTTTGTGCTGACCGGCACGCTGCCTGGCTTGAGCCGCGACCAAGCCGGCGCTATGATCGAAGCACAGGGCGGCAAAGTATCCGGTTCGGTGTCGAAGAAAACCCATTATCTGGTCGCGGGCGCCGATGCCGGCAGCAAGCTGACCAAAGCGCAGGATCTGGAAGTAACCATTATTGACGAAGCAGGCCTGTTGGCACTGCTCTCCGTACAGGGATAAACACTAAGATGTCGAAGATTACCAAAGCAGTTTTCCCGGTTGCCGGTCTCGGTAGCCGCTTCCTCCCGGCCACCAAGGCACAGCCGAAAGAGATGCTGCCCATCGTGGACAAACCGCTGATCCAGTATGCGGTGGAAGAAGCTGTGGCCGCCGGCATTACCGAAATGGTGTTTATCACTGGCCGTAACAAGCGCGCCATCGAAGACCACTTCGATAAAGCCTACGAACTGGAAGCGGAACTGGAGGCTGCCAACAAACAGGCGCTGCTGGAGCTGGTGCGCAATGTGATACCCAAGCACGTCAACTGCATCTATATCCGCCAGTCGGAACCGCTGGGTCTGGGTCATGCCGTGCTGTGCGCGCGCCCCATCATCGGCGACGAGCCGTTTGCCGTGCTGCTGGCCGACGACTTCATGGATACGGCCGAAGGTGTGCAGCCGGTGCTGGCACAGATGACGGCGCTGCATGCTTATGAACGCTGCAGCATACTGGCGGTGCAGGAAGTGCCGCGTGCTGCCACGCGCCAGTACGGTATCGTCAGCGCCTCGGCCTATCAGCCCAAGCTGGAACTGGTGCAGGGCATCGTCGAGAAACCGAAGCCGGAAGAAGCGCCGTCCACGCTGGCGGTGGTAGGGCGCTACGTGCTGTCGGGCCGCATCTTCGACTATCTGGAAAATCTCGGCACGGGCACCGGCGGCGAAATCCAGCTGACCGACGGCATAGCCGCACTGATGAAGGACGAGCGGGTACTGGCTTACCGCTACGACGGCACGCGCTATGACTGCGGCTCCAAACTGGGCTACCTGAAAGCCATGACGGCCATGGGCCTCAAGCATCCAGAGACGGGCAGCGAATACTGCAAGTTCCTGCGCGATATGCATGGCCTGATCGAAGACGGAGCCTCGAAGTGAGCGTCCGCGAAATCCTGAAAATGGGCGACCCGCGCCTGCTGCGGGTGGCCGAGCCGGTGACGGAATTCGATACGCCGGCCATGCGCACGCTGATCGCCGACATGTTCGACACCATGCATGCTGCCAACGGAGCGGGACTGGCAGCGCCGCAGATCGGCGTCAACCTGCAGCTGGTGATCTTCGGTTTCAAGCAGAACCTGCGCTATCCGGATGCGCCGCAAGTGCCGGAGACGGTATTGATCAACCCCGTGCTGACGCCATTGTCGGACCAGCAGGAAGAGGGTTTTGAAGGCTGCCTGTCGGTGCCAGGGCTGCGCGGCAGCGTGCCGCGCTACACCCAGCTGCGTTATCAGGGTGTGGACCAGTTCAACCAGCCTATCCTGCGCGAAGTCGATGGCTTCCATGCGCGGGTTGTGCAGCATGAAGTCGATCACCTGCTGGGTATCCTGTACCCGATGCGGATCCGGGATTTTTCCCGATTCGGCTATACCGAAGTGATGTTCCCCGAGCTCGATCCCAACGACGACGATTAAGGACGGTCAGCATGAACCAGCATGGCCCAGTGCGCATTCCCGTACAGAAAGCTGCCCGCCCCAAAGTCGGCAATGAGCGCGGGGTATTCCAGATGGGCACCTCGAAGATCAAACGGGTCGGGGTGGCGCGCTGGTACTGGGGTGATGTGTATCACTGGATGCTTACGCTCAGCTGGCCGAATTTCTTCCTGCTGGTGGGCGTCAGCTATCTGCTGACCAATCTGTTCTTTGCTTCGGCTTTCTATGCCGTGCCTGGCTCTATCGCCAATGCCCGTCCCGGCTACTTCCCCGATGCGCTATTCTTCTCGATCGAAACGCTGGCCACCGTGGGCTACGGCTTTATGAACCCCGGCTCCACCTATGGCCACGTGGTGGCATCGACCGAAATCCTGTTCGGCATGGTGCAGGTGGCGGTGGTAACGGGGCTGCTGTTTGCGCGCTTTTCCCGTCCTACTTCGCGCATTCTGTTTTCCGATGTGGCGGTGATTACGCCGTTTAACGGCGTGCCGACGCTGATGCTGCGCGCCGGTAACGAGCGCGGCAACCTGATACTGGAAGCCTCCGTACGTGCTTCGCTGATCCGTCGCGAAATGACCCAGGAAGGCCAGTTGTTCACCCGTTTCTACGATCTGGAATTGGAGCGTGAAACTACCGGCGTGTTCGCACTGACCTGGACCATACTGCACAAGATCGACGAGTCCAGCCCGTTGTGGGGCAAGACGCAGGAAGACCTGCTGCGCGAAGCGGCCACGCTGTCGGTGCTGTTGACGGGCACGGACGATACCCTGAACGACTTCGTGCATGCGCGCCAGACCTATTCGGCAGATCACATTTTCTATAACCACCACTTTGCCGACATCATGTCCGACAAGCAGGAAGGGAATGTGCGTATTCTCGACTACAGCAAGTTCCATGACATTTATCCGGATGGTTCGAAAGGCGGCAATATGCCGGGCGCCGCACTGGCCCACCCCGGCTAAGGCTGGGCGCCGCCCAGCAGGTCGCCTGCGTCCAGCAGGGCATACACGATTTCCGGATGGCTGGCCAGACAGCGCCGCACGGCGGCCGGCACGGCTTCGCGGGTCCGGCGGCACAGGCCGGGCTGGGGCGCCAGCCGGATCTGCAGACCCATCACGGTGCGCACGCCATTGATGCTGGGGGTAATGGTCAGCCGTATTCCCAGCAATTGGTACAGCCGGTCCTCGATGCGGCGCAGGTCGGCGTAGCTGCCCATGGCTTCGATGCGGGCGATCAAGTGTTTTTCTTCTTCGCGCGTGAGCTGCATCACCCGGATGTCGGTACTGTCGGGTTGTACGCACCATTGCTCCAGCAGCTCGTCACGCTGGCAATCGCAGGCGCCGGGCGGACATTCCTTTCGTAGCGGGAAGGGCGGTGCAGCTGGCATGGACAGGTGGAAACCGTTTAGTGCGTTTTAAAGAAATTACGCGCTATGGTATCAATTTCCCCGGTCCGCTTCATCTGGTAGATGATGCTGTCGAACTGTTTGACAAAATCTGTCTTGTAGCCGTAACGGCCATTATCGCGCTCGGTGTAGCCGAGAAAGCCCTGTTCGGTCGCGATCACCAGCGCTTCGGCCAGTTCGGCATGATTGCCGCCCTCGTCGTAGCGTCCTTCCGCCTTGAGCTGTTTCAGGGTCCACTGGATGGCGATACGGTCGTTGATATAGCAGTCTATGCGGCGCATGCCCAGTTTGACCAGGTTGGTCGCGACATCCTTGCCTTCTTCCACTTTCAGATGGCCCTCGCGGATGGCGGCCTCGAAGCTCTCGCCGCCGACGATGAATCCGGCGTTATTCCCTATGGTCAGGCCGTAGAAGTCTTCCGGCCAGTGCTTGCGCGGTTTGGCCGCCAGCACATCCTTGCGGCAGACAACCACGACTTTTTCTTCGTACAGGGGCAGGGAATAGGGCCAGGTCCACGGCTCGTCGTGGGTATTGTGATAGGGCGGGTAGAGCGCAAAACCGGTGCCGGACTTGAGCAGGCTCATGCCGCGCTTCCACGGTACCGGCTGGATCTCAACCTTGTAGCCGTGCATGCGCTTGACGGCGGTGCTGACGATTTCATAGTACAGCCCGGCCGGCTTGCCTTGCTTTTCGTAGGAGTAGGGCGGGTAGCCGGCGTCGGCATATAAGGTCACGGCAGTGTCGGCTGCCTGAGGCGCTGCCATGCAGGGCGTGCCCGCCAACAGGGCCGAAGACAGGGCTAGAAACAGGGCCGTTAAGGTGTGCGCCGGGCTCGCCATTATCCGATTGTTATCATCCAGTAGACAGGTGGTTAGCCATCCTAGCATGAAGCAATCGGTTGCAAAATGACAAAATGTAAAATTTCTGCTTTGGAAGGTTAAATTTCCCCCGCCGTGGCTGCCAGGCGACGCGCCGACACGCCCGGCAAGCGCCTCAGAATTGTTCGTCCGGACGCAGGTAGCGCCACTGGCCTACCGGAAGATCGCCCAGCTTGACCTTGCCGATGCGCACACGCTTCAGCCCCACCACTTTCAGGCCTACCATATCGCACATGCGGCGAATCTGGCGCTTCTTGCCTTCGCGCAGAGTGAAACTGAGCTGGTCGTCGTTCTGCCAGCGCACTTTGGCGGGCAGCAGCGGTTTGCCGTCCATCCACAGGCCGTGATTGAGCTTTTTCAGGTCGCTGTCAGGCAGTTTACCGGGTTTGGTGTATTCCACCCGCACCAGATACTCCTTGTCCACCTCGGTGGTTTCGCCGATCAGGTGTTTGGCGACGCGGCCATCCTGGGTCAGCACCAGCAGGCCGACGGAATCGATATCGAGCCGGCCGGCCGGCACCAGCGAGCGCAGCTGGGTAGGGTGGAACATCTCTGGCGAGGGATCGTCGGTCCAGCGGTTTTCCGGCTTGATCAGCGCCACTGCAGGGGTATAGCCGTCTTCGGCCTGGCCGCTGACATAGCCCATCGGTTTGTTGATCAGGATGGTGACGCGTTTTGACTGCTCGGCGGCAGCCTGACGTTCCACCGTGACACGCTGGCTGGGGTAGACCTTGCTGCCTAGCTCGGAGACGACCTGGCCGTCCACCCTTACCCAGCCCCGCGCTATCCATTCGTCGGCTTCGCGGCGCGAGCACAGGCCCAGTTCGGACATGCGTTTGGACAGGCGGAGTAATTCTTCGGACATGATGCGTTTTCTTTATGTGTGTAGTGTTGGATGGGAGCCTGTTGCGCTCCGCTTCAGACCTTGATGGCTTCCAGCAGATCGGTTTCGAGCTGGATCTGGTTGCGCGCCACGTTGAGCGAAGGACCGTCGATCAGGAACACGTCTTCCACCCGCTCGCCCAGCGTCATCACCTTGGCCGTATGCAGATTGATCTTGTACTTGGCCAGTACATTGGCGATCGAGTACAGCAGGCCGGTGCGGTCGTTGGCAGCGATAGACAGCAAATAGTACTGGCCCCGTTCGTCGGGGCGCAAATCGACCGTGGGCTGGATCGGGAAGTTGCGCGACAGGCGAGACAGGCGGCCCTTGCCCGGCGCCGGCAGCTCTTCCACACTCGACAGCAATGCGCACAGCTCATGCTCGATCAGGCTGATGATGTCGCGGTAGCTGTTGGCGAAGTTCTGCTCGGTGACGAGGAAGGTATCGAGCGCATAGCCATGGTGCGTGGTATGGATCTTGGCATCGAGGATGCTGAAGTTCTTGCGATCGAAATAGCTGCAGATGCGCGCGAACAGGTCGGGCTGGTCCTTGATGTAGACCGCCACCTGCAAGCCTTCGCCGATCGGCGCCAGGCGGCATTTGACCACCGCCCTGTCGCTGTCGTAGCGGTCGTACAGGGCGCGCGTCTGCCAGGCGATATCGGCCGCATCGTGGCGCAGGAAGTAGGCCATGTCGAGCTGCTTCCACAGCGCAGTATGGGCATCGGGCGGCAGGCCGTACAGGCGCAGCGTGGCCAGCGCTTCCTGCTGGCGGTTTTTCAGTTCGCGGTCGGCGCTGTGCGGTTCACCGCCCAGCACGCGCAGGGTGACGCGGTACAGGTCTTCCAGCAGCTTGCCCTTCCAGGCATTCCACACTTTCGGCTGGTGCCGCGGATGTCGGCCACGGTCAGCAGATACAGCGCGGTCAGATGACGCTCGTCCTTGACCAGATTGGCAAAGGCGGCAATCACGTCGGGGTCGGACAGGTCCTGCTTCTGCGCCACCTGCGACATGGTCAGATGCTGCTCCACCATGAACACCACCAGTTCGGTGTCCTCTTCGCTCATGCCGTGTTCGCGGCAGAACTGCTGCGCATCAACCGTGCCCAGCTTGGAGTGGTCGCCGCCGCGGCCCTTGGCGATATCGTGGAACAGTGCGCCCAGATACAGCAGCCACGGGGTAGGGAAGTTGGCCATCAGCTGGCTGCAGAACGGGTATTCGTGCGCATGCTCGGCCATGGCGAAGCGGCGCATATTGCGCACCACCATCAGGATGTGCTGATCCACCGTGTAGACGTGGAACAGGTCGTGCTGCATCTGGCCGACGATCTTGCGGAAGTTGGGCAGGTAGCGCCCCAGTATCGACAGGTCGTTCATGCGGCGCAGCGCGTGCAGCAGGCCCACCGGTGCCTGCAGGATGCGCAGGAACAGTGCATGGTTGCGCGGGTCGGCGCGGAATTCCCCATCGATCTTGAAGCGTTCGTGCCACAGCGCGCGCAGGGTGCGCGAGGTCATGCCGGTCAGGGTCTGGCGCTCCGTCATCAGGGCGAACACTTCCAGCATGGCCGAAGGCGTATTGGCGAAGGTGTCGTCGTCGCTGATATCGATCAGGCCATCGACGCTGTTGAAGCGCTCGTTGATGCGTACCGTCACGCCCGGTTTGGGGAACAGGCGCTCTTCGATATTCTGCAGCAGGATCATGTTCAGCTGGGTCACCGTCTTGGCGGCCCAGTAGTAGCGCTGCATCAGGTATTCGCTGGCGCGGCGCATATTCGCGCCGCTGCCGGTGGACTGCAGGCCCAGCGATTCGGCGATGGCGGTCTGCACGTCGAACACCAGCCTGTCCTCGCGCCGCTTGGCGTGCAGGTGCAAACGGATGCGGATGTCCTTGAAGGCGCGCTCCTTCTCCATCAGCTGCTTGGCTTCGGTCTGGGTAATCAGGCCGCTGGTGGCCAGCGTGCGCCACGAGTTGGCCACGCCGGCAGCTTTCACCATCCACAGGATCACCTGCAGGTCGCGCAGACCGCCCGGGCTTTCCTTGCAGTTCGGCTCCAGGCTGAAGGCGGTGTCTTCGTATTTGGCATGGCGCAGACGCATTTCCAGCACTTTGGCGTGGTAGAAGGCGCGCGGGTCCATGGCGGCGCGATAGCGCTCCTGCAACGTGCCGAACAGCGGCAGATTACCGCAGACCAGGCGCGCCTCCAGCAGGCTGGTCTGCACCGTGATGTCGGCCGCCGATTCGGTCAGGCATTCGTCCACGGTGCGGATGCTGTGGCCGATTTCCAGACCCAGATCCCACAGCAGCTGCACCAGTTCTTCCAGCTTGGCGGTGGTGGTGGCATCAGGCGACTGCTCCAGCAGTATCAGCAGGTCGACGTCGGACTGGGGGAACAGTTCGCCGCGGCCATAGCCGCCCACGCCTACCAGTGCGGTGTTTTCCGGCAGGCCAGCTTCGAACCAGGCCGTGGTGAGCACCGCATCGACGCTCTGGCGCAGGCTGCGCAGCAGCTTTTCCGGCATGCCGTCGGACTGGAAGCCAGCGATGATCTGCTGACGCTCATCTTTCAACTGGCGCTTCAGATGTTCGCGCAGTTCTTTCTTCATCGCTGGTGTGCTCATCCGGGGTGATCGTTCAGGCGGCGTTGGTAATGAATGCAGGTGGCGGCAGGCTGCCGGCCGACAGGGTCAGCACTTCGTAGCCGCTGTCGGTGACGAGGATGGTGTGTTCCCACTGGGCGGACAGGCTGCGGTCCTTGGTCTTGATGGTCCAGCCATCACCCATTTCGCGGATTTCGCGCTTGCCCGCATTGATCATCGGCTCGATGGTGAAGATCATGCCGGCCTCCAGCTGTACGCCTGTGCCCGGTTTGCCGTAGTGCAGCACCTGAGGTTCTTCGTGGAAGATCTTGCCGATGCCGTGGCCGCAGAATTCGCGCACCACGCTGTAGCCGGCTTTCTCGGCATGTTGCTGGATGGCGTGGCCGATGTCGCCCAGGTAGGCGCCCGGTTTGACTTTGGCTATGCCCAGCCACATGCACTCGTAGGTGATGTCGGACAGGCGCTTGGCCATGATGGAGGGTTCGCCGATGAAGAACATGCGGCTGTTGTCGCCGTGGTAGCCATCCTTGATGACGGTAATGTCGAGGTTGACCACATCGCCGTTCTTCAGCACCTTATCGCCGGGTATGCCGTGACAGATCACGTCGTTGACGGAGGTGCAGATGGATTTCGGATATGGCGTGTAGCCGGGCGGGCAATAGTTGAGCGGGGCGGGGATGGTGCCCTGCACATTCACCATGTATTCGTGGCACAGGCGATCGATTTCACCCGTGGTCACGCCAGCCTTGACGAAGGGCGTAATGTAGTCGAGCACTTCGGAGCCGAGGCGGCCCGCAACGCGCATGCCAGCGATGTCTTCGGCGGATTTGATGGAAATAGGCATAAGCTCACAATCTGCAAGGTAAACGGTAAAAAAGCAGGCGGCAGCCGGAACGCTCCGGCGCGGCATGCAGGATGGTATGGATTATAAACGACGCGGCAGGCAACTGCGTGAGGCAGGGGTGCCCGAGTTGCTAGCGACGGCGGCGCAGGAGCAGGCCCAGCACGCCCAGTCCGGCCAGCAGCATGGCCCAGCTGTCGGCTTCCGGCACGGGGCTGGCCGGGAAGTAGTCGTCATCGCTGCCATTGTGGTCCTTGGGCCAGCCCGGGCGGCGGCCAAACTGGCCGTCGTGATTGTGGTCATCGCCGTCGGCCAGGGCCTGGTTGGCGTCTTCGGCCTGCTGTATTGCTTCGAATACTTCGGTGACGTTGCCGCGGGCACGATCGCGCGCCTTGCTGGTCTCGTCGTCAGGATCGGTGCTTTCGGGCGGGGGCGCGTCGGCCAGTCCCAGGTCGCGCGCATTGATGCGGTCGCCCAGATCGCGCTGGGCGCTGGCCGGGGCGGCCGGTGCGGCACCGGTGCCCGCTGCATGTGGCGCAGGCAAGCGGGTAATCCGGCTGATATTGCCGCAGATGCGGGGTACCAGTATGCAGTATTCGCCCACACAATACACCGCGCCCGGCTCCTGCCGGTTTTCCGACCACTTGCTACGGGTAACCGTGGCGCATACCGAAGCGGCGCCAAAGTGCATGTCGCGGATGGCTGGTTCGTACTGGTTTTTGCCGACGATGGCGTCGCGGGTAATGCTGACGCGGTCATCGGACAGGTGCTCGTCCATGCGGCGTTTGAGCGTGCGGCGTACTTGTTCCGGGATGTCGGTGTAGCGTTCGATGGCCGCGCTGGTACTACCGGTGTACGGATTCGCACCCGGCCGGTCCCACGAACAGGTGGGCTGGAACTGGGTGGCCGCAGCCAGAGCAACAGTGAGAAATACGGACATTTTTGCTTCCCGTGCTAGAAAGATAATGCAATAAAGAACTTTTTCTTAATATAATGCAATTAAACTGTTACATATGATATTATATATCGACTATCTTTGCAGAAATAATTAGTCTCAAGTTGTAACGCCTGGTAATCGAGGGAAGTATTGATTATTTGTCCAGGATGAGGGCAGGGTCTTGCTATGGCTCAAGCCCGTGCAAGGTATTGCCTAAGTCGGTGTTTTCGGGCTAGAATAGCGGGTTGCTTGAATTCCGTTCGGGCAACGTTGTAAAGACAAGCTGTTATTTTTCATTAATAAAAGCGAATCCGGTCGACAAGGGTGCCTGTAAGGTGACTGATCGGATTCCAGACCCAACCCTGGAGTTTAATATGTCCGTAACTATGCGCGAAATGCTGGAAGCCGGTGTCCACTTCGGTCACCAAACCCGTTTCTGGAACCCAAAGATGGCTCCGTTCATCTTCGGTCACCGCAACAAGATCCATATCATCAATCTGGAAAAGACGATGGGTATGTATCAAGAAGCGATGAAACACGTGAAACAGGTAGCTGCTAACCGCGGCACCATCCTGATGGTAGGCACCAAGCGTCAAGCTCGTGAAATCATTGCTGCTGAAGCAGCACGCGCAGGCGTTCCTTTCGTTGACCAGCGCTGGCTGGGCGGCATGCTGACCAACTTCAAAACCATCAAAACCTCGATCAAGCGTCTGAAAGACATGGAAGCTGCGATGCAAGACGGTTCGGTTGAGAAGCTGTCGAAAAAAGAAGCGCTGATGTTCCAACGCGAAATGGTTAAGCTGCAAAAATCGATCGGCGGCATCAAAGAGATGGGCGGCGTTCCTGACGCAATTTTCGTCGTGGACGTTGGCTACCACAAAGGCGCCATCACCGAAGCCGCAAAACTGGGCATCCCAGTGATCGGCGTGGTCGATACCAACCACTCGCCAGAAGGTGTGCAATTCGTCATTCCGGGTAACGATGACTCGTCCAAAGCCATCACTCTGTACGCTCGCGGCGTAGCAGATGCGATCCTGGAAGGCCGTGCTGCTGCCGGTAACGAAGTAGTTGAAATGGTTAAAGCTGCAGCTGGCGAC
>Ga0187844_10003319_pt1 | contig 10762 bp, 5 predicted proteins | sample SpaLakP09_SKY_50_FD_134517 | JGI IMG/M metagenome (GOLD analysis project Ga0187844, IMG submission 134517) | Oligotrophic lake water microbial communities from Sparkling Lake, Wisconsin, USA - SP09_SKY_50 | ecosystem: Environmental > Aquatic > Freshwater > Lake | place: USA: Sparkling Lake...
CAGGTACTTTGACGGGAGACTTCTCGACGCAATCTCTATTGGGGCCTGTGGAGCGTGCTCAGTGGGCGACAGACGGGCCGGTGGTGGTCTCAACCAGTGGAGAGGTATTGGGCACGCTGAGCACTGTGGAGACGAATACCCACTCGATCTTTAATGAGACGATCTATGTGCAGATTCCTTACACAGACCGGTGCGAAGCCTGTATTGGAAGCCTGAACGACAACGTCTCGACCGTTGGTCCCAAGATCTACGACTCTCAGTCGTCCGAACTTAAGGATAAGATCGGGGAGGTGATTGGTGCACCCTTGCAGGAGAATCCATGAGACGTAAACCAGCAAGTCCGGAGGTGGCAACTCCGGCAGAAGTTTGGGAAAATATGAAGGGGGTGCCCTTGGGCATCTTTCAAGTTATAACTTTCCCCGCCACCTGGCTGTGTTTCGCGCTGATCATTCTCTTAGGGGCTCTTTATGTTATGGTGCCCGCGCTGTTACTTAGTTATTTGCCGTCACGACTCTTTGGGGCCACGAAAGGGACCGTCGGCTTGGATCTGTGCCTCGGCATACTTTTATCGATCATTGGTGGGATGATTATTTGGGGGAAGGTGAATCGGGCCCGGGAAAAGAAGCTCTTGGCTGATAAAGTGGATGGATTGCGCCGACGGACTGGGGAACTGCAGGCCAACCTTATCAGGGTGATTGAGGAGAAGGGGAGGAATCATCCAGAGACGGGTTACGCGTATCGGGAGTTGGGAAAGAATATGGAGGCGTTGGGGCAGAGAGAACAGGCCCGGCAGGTGCATTTACAGGAGCGGGAGATATTTAGGGAAACACTGGGGGAAGCCTCACCAGAGGCCAGTTACTGGAAGAAACTCGACCTAGATCCGCCGGTACTGATTCAGCCCAAACCGGAGGTCGTTCAGGTGAGTCGTCCAGCGTGCGGAGAGATGGAGGTCTTTGACACAAGAAGGACCCTGATCAGCATCTTTGGCATGCTTTTAGGCGTCTCGGTCATGTCGGCTGTGATCATCGGCTTTGGTTTTGGAATCGAATTGATCCTGTCGATCTTTCGATGAAATATAGTTGTTTAAGCCAAAAGTAAGACAATATATTAATTTATGTCTTCAGGTATGAATTGGGCTCGAGTTAGGTGGGAAACTCGATCATGGAAAAACGGGACAGTTGGGGGCCGTGAAATAAATGAGAGATACAGGCGAAGAAGAAAAAGAAAAAAACGGAAAGTCGCAACATATGTTGCGCGAAAGAACCATCCTAAACAACCAGCTCGCGTAATGTCCAAAGCGATGGAAGAAAAACTAATAAAACAAATTCAGAGAAGTACGCGGCAACAAAGAAAAGATTTTACAAATAAATTGCCGATCAGGAAGGCGCAAGGGCCGCAAAAGCGCTTATACAGTCCAACAAGGAATAACTATGGCACGACGAAGAGATTTTGAAAAAGCAACAGCTATCGCGAAAGTCAAAAAAGCCAAGCTTGAGCGCTATTTGGAGCAACTCTTTGGCAAGTTACCCAAACACAGAAGTAAAACTATTGCCCGTAAAAATCCCTCGAAAGAGATGCTAAAGATTCGGGAATCCTTTGAAAAAACTCGGCAACTGCAAAAACAAGCAAAGAGAGATGCGGAAGCTAAGGCACGGATAGAAAATGCGAAAAAAAAACATGAAAAATCCATTGAACGACTACTTGAGGGTGATGGCGCAATAGATCTTGTTTTTACGGCTATCCATCCGGGAAAAGTGGATTATGCAAAGATCTTAGCTGAGGAATGGCGTTTTGATTCGGAGGGAGTGACAATGTATTTTAACCAAGCTGTCATGGTAAACTGTTTTGCAGAAAAATCGGAATATCTGTGTCTTGGGTTCCCTAGAAAAATTATAGATCTTCTTCAGGTCGAACTCTCTGAGCATCTAAAAACAACACCGAACTCTATTCTGCGTCTTGAAAGAATTCTTGTGGATCGTCTTAGCCGTATTTCGTTGAGAATAGAGTCCCGGCGGATATCGGACTCGACAATACGACAAGTATTCAAGCTTAAGAAGAAAGCCTTAAAGAAAGCACAGTTACTTTGGCCTGAGATCTACAAGTACAAATAAACAAAAATGGCAACAGGTGTTCTAGAGTGCTGGCAGTGCGGAATTCCGCTTGAGACGGTGATGCAGGAGTGCCCTAAGTGTGGTGGAAGAAGTGCGGCAAGGCAGGATGGAAAGAAGTTTTTAGATGTGGATGTGGCCCATGCTGGGGAGACGGTGGAGAGGGCCATAGCCAAGCTGAACCAAGCAGCGAGTGATGCCTTGGCTGGGGCATACCAAGGGCTAAGAGTCGTGCATGGGTATGGGTCTGGCCATAACCACACCCACCTGATTAAAGAGGCGGTTCGGAAGCGACTTTTGGCCCTGCAGGAAAAGTACGGCGGTCGTCTGATCCAGGATGGCAATCCCGGGGCCACCCAATGGCAGGTAAGGCAGAATCGCTAGCGAACAAATGACTGGGGCGCGAACGGCAATCGGTTAAGAATGAATGTCATTTATGGAACTAAATGCTGAGACGGTCTCCGGATCACTTTGAGGTCAAATGGCCGCAAATGCGATTCAATCCGGGGACTTGGTACGACTGCGATCTAGGAATTGGTTGGTCGAGGAATCGGAAAAGTCCAAAGCGGGGACAATCCTAAGGCTTGCATGTGTCGAAGATGATTCCCAGGGCGAGCCCCTCCAGGTTGTCGCAGAAGTTGAGCTCGGGATTAAAAAGCTTGATGAACAGGCTATTCAGAAAATCGGCAAAAAAGGGTTTGATGATCCCCGCAAATTCTCGGCCTACATCAACACTTTAAAATGGCAGTGCGTAACTGCTACAAACCCTAGGCTATTCCAATCTCCATTTCGGGCGGGCATTCGTCTGGACAGCTATCAGCTCGAGCCACTGAGTAAGGCCCTGCAACTCCCCTGCGTAAATCTCTTCATCGCGGATGACGTAGGTCTTGGAAAAACCATTGAAGCTGGACTGATTGCCTCTGAGCTTCTTTTGAGAAAACGTGTAAACGAAGTCGTTGTTGCTTGTCCTCCTGCCATGCTTTTTCAGTGGAAGGGGGAGCTTGAAAGTCGTTTCGGATTAACCTTTGAGATATTTGATCGCAATTATGTCGAACGAATTCGCCGGACCCGAGGGTACGGTGTGAACCCATGGAACACTTTTCCAAGATTTCTTATTTCGCAGCGGCTGCTTATAGATGAGACGTACGCCGGTCCATTAAGGGCATGGCTCGATAACATTCGGCCAGGCTCACTTCTCATTCTCGATGAAGCTCATCATGCTGCCCCTGCTAGCGGGTCCAGATACGCTATAGATTCAAAAATCACCAAGGCGATTCGAGACCTAGCCGCGAAGTTTGAGCATCGAATATTCTTATCAGCAACTCCTCATAATGGTCATTCCAACAGCTTCAGCGCTCTTCTGGCATTGCTGGACGACAAACGCTTTACCCCCGGGGTGCCGATCCTTCAATCCCAGCTCCAGGAGGTAATGGTTCGAAGGCTCAAAGATGATGTTCGTGATATTGTGGGTGGATTACCTAAAAGAGTCGTAAGGCAGGTTGATATTGATGGACTGCCGTCTGAACAGGCAGAACTAAAACTAGCTACTTTGTTGGATGAATATGGAGAAGTGCGGCGCCTTCGTTTTGCGGGAGCTACCAAGAAAGGCTTTGCTCAAGGTATTCTGATTATTTCTACGCTTCAACAGAGGCTGCTTTCGTCTGTCCGTGCGTTTCATCGAACCCTTGAAAAGCATGTAGCAGGTATGGAAAAGGTTTGGGAAAAAGATCCACCTCCTGCCATGCCTGAAGCTACCGTTTCTGAGCTTACTGGTGGTTATTCCGGTGATGATGAAGAATCCTTGGCCGAATCGGAGCAGCTGGAAAAGGACGCAGCTGAACGCCTCATGACGGCTACACGGGCTACCCCAGGCGATGTCTCCAAGGCCCAGCCAGATAAAGAGAAAGCGCTTTTGAATGAAATGCTGAAAATTGCCGCGTCTGCGAAGGGCCGAGCCGACGCTAGGATTCAAAAGTTGATCGAGTGGATTCAGGTAAACCAATGCACTGGGGCTAAAAAGATAGAAGAAGGAGAGCCCACGCCAGATGCAGCTTGGAGCGATTTACGGCTGATTATTTTTACCGAATACGAGGACACTCTTACCTACTTAAGGCAGCAACTAGAAACCGTAATTCGGGGCACTCAAAGCTGGGAGGAAAGAATTCGTGTTTTTCACGGCCCGACTTCTGCAGATGAAAGACAGCGGTTAAAAATCGCTTTTAATGAGCATCCTTTGAAAAACCATTTAAGGATCCTACTGGCTACCGACGCTGCTAGGGAGGGACTTAATCTTCAGGCGCATTGTTGGAATCTTTTTCATTTCGACCTGCCTTGGAACCCAAGTCGTTTAGAGCAAAGAAATGGTCGCATTGATTGCAAGCTGCAACCCAATCCTGAAGCCTACTGTCATTACTTCTTTTATAAACAAAGGCCGGAAGACCGAGTCCTTAAATCAATTGTTCGCAAAACTGAAACGATCCGACGGGAGCTTGGCAGCTTGGCAGATGTTGTTGAAAAAAAACTAAGCCAAGGAATACGAAGGGCAGAAATTGCTGATGCTGAGCTGACCATCGATAGTCATGCCGAGGATTCTGCCCGAAGCGCTGCCAGGAACGCAGAACTCGAAGAAGAGGCAGCCAAGCGTAAAGAAAAACTTAAAAAAGAAATTGAAACCCTCGACAAGCGAGTCCAGGAATCCAAAAAAGCTATTGATTTAGATGAAGATCAGTTTCGCGATGCAATCTCCTGTTCGTTGGATCTTTTAAAAGTAAAAGAACTTAACCTTGTTAGCTCGCCAACTGGAGAGCCAGCGAGATACAGCCTTACCGAAGAACTGATTCAGCGGGAAGGGGAGTCCTGGGCCACTACCCTCGATACCCTTCGGGCCCCAAATTCGGAGGGATTAACGCCGATTCAGTATCGCAAAAAATATCCGCTCCGACCCGTCACTTTTTCAGCTGCTTCAGGTCTAGATGAAGATGCTGTTCAGCTACATCTCGCTCATAGGCTAACCCAAAGACTTTTGGGAGTTTTTACCAGTCAGGGATACATTCACGATGAGCTTTCCAGAGCTTGCGTAGCACAGGGGGATGACGCAATTCCTAGGGTGGTTTTACTGGGCAGGCTTTGTGTTTACGGCCCCAGGGCAGCACGCCTTCATGAGGAAGTCTTGGTTGTGGCCGCCCGTTGGATCGAGCCTGGGAAACGCAAAGATGGGCTTGTTGCCTTCCAAAAGGAGGGTGAACAGACTGCTCGTGAAATCCTTGAGAAGGCCTTACATCCTTCAGGGCGTAAGCCGGTGTCTGAGCAGGTCTCTAATACGCTCAGGGCTCATATTCAGCAGGATATCAAAGAATTGCTGCCCTTAATGAAAGAGAAGGGAGAAGAAGCCAAAAAGTCGGCTCAGGAAAAACTGGCCGAAAGGGCCCGTAAAGAAATAGAGAGTCTTAAGGAAACTTTGAATGACCAAAGAAAACGAGTCTTAAAGCAGATCGAAAAATATGACAAAAAACAGGTTCAACTTGAATTAGATCTTAAAGACGAATCAGAAAAGAAGCAGCTAGAGGCCAATCATCGCGGGTGGCAGAAGTGGCTAGAGAACGTGGATGGAGACCTCGCTCGAGAGCCCAAGCGTATCGAAGATTTTTATCGAGCTTCCTCTTCAAGAATTGAGCCTATCGGACTTGTTTATCTTTGGCCCGCGGAAGCCTAGTTATGGCCGACCAATACGACTCATCGATTCAGGACCATCAAAAATGGATTGGGTACTTACAGCCTGAAGGGTTGGTTTTTTCGGCCGTAGCGCTTAGCGAGCATGGCTTTATCATCGATCGCTCGAGACTAAATGAGTGCCAAGCCCTATTTGAGGGGCATGTTCAGCTAGACAAAGAAGACGAAGAAATTACTTGGTTTGGCCTTCGAGATTTTCGACAGTTCTTGCGGGAGTACCTGAAATGGCCAGAAGAGGCCATTTATGGGGAAGTCGCGGCCCGCCCTTTGCCGGCAGATCTTGTCGAACCCTTAGCCGACTTTACAGAAGAGATACGTCCTACCCTGGCCATTCGTAATCCACAGCGAAGTTTGGAAGATAGGGCCTGGGATATGTTGATTCTGGAGGTACCGAAGGGGACCGACTTAGATAAACTTCCTGAAGAGAAGGGGCACGGCTGGCATGCCTCAGCCACAAAAAAAATGATACGGCTGCTTCAGGGGACTTCGGTGCCCATGGGAATCTTAACGAATCAAAGTGAAATCCGTTTTATTTATGCGCCTGGAAAAGAAAATGCGGGGCATCTCACTTTTCGAGTTCAGGACATGCGTGAAAGTCAGGGAAAAATTATCCTGGCGGCTTTTACCCAGCTTTTTGATCGGGCTCAGCTGTTCGATCGGAAGGAGGGTCTTCGGCTTCTTGCTTTACTGCAAAGAAGCAGGGAATACCAATCCAAGGTATCGGAGCAGCTCGCGGAGCAAGTGCTGCAATCCCTTTATGAGCTCCTGCGGGGATTTCAGGGGGCGCAGGGTAAAAGTGGAGGCCTTCTTTTAAAGGAGGTCCTCGAAAAGGATCCTGATTCAATTTACGGAGGCCTTCTCACAATTCTCCTACGGCTGGTTTTTCTTTTGTACTGCGAGGATAGGGAACTTCTTCCGACAGGCGCTTTCTACTACGTAAACTACTCGGTCCACGGGCTTTGGGAAAAGCTTAGGGAGGATCACGAGAAGCATCCCGATACTATGGACTTACGCTATGGAGCATGGGCTCGGCTAATAGTTCTCTTTCGAATGATTTGGCAGGGATGTAAACACCCTGACCTTTCGATGCCAGCCAGGGAGGGGCACCTGTTTGATCCCGACCGTTATCCATTCTTGGAAGGCCGGTCTCACGAAAAAACGGAAATTACAGATCTGCCTAAAATTACGGACGGAGTTATTTATCGGGTCCTAGACAAGCTGCTTGTTTTAGGAGGAGAAAAGCTCAGTTACCGAACGCTGGACGTGGAGGAAATAGGGTCTGTTTATCAGACGATCATGGGTTTTAAGACAGTTATCGTTCAGGGCCCTTCAGTGGCCTTAAAAGGCAAGCGTAAGGGGGGCGGTGTCCCAGCTGCTCCCATCATTAATCTTGAAGAACTTTTAGCCGTGCCCGCAAAAGACCGGGATAAATGGCTGAAGGAAGAAGCGGATGCGGATCTTTCGGGGGAAAGCCTCAAGAAGCTAAAAGATGCAAAAAGCACCCCAGAACTAGTGGAAGCTCTTGAAAAACGTTTAGATAAAAATGCCATCCCCGGAATTCTTGGCATAGGTGAGCTAGCTCTACAGCCTACCGACGAAAGAAGGAGAAGCGGTTCGCACTACACGCCTAGAGCGCTGACGGAGCCAATCGTCCGAAAAACATTGGAGCCCATTATAAAGCAGCTGGGTGAAAATCCTACACAGGAGCAAATTCTTGACCTCAAGATTGCCGATCTCGCGGTTGGTTCTGGGGCTTTCTTGGTAGAGGTTGCGAGGCAATTGGGAGAAGCCCTAAAAATCTCATGGGCGAAGCACGGTAATCGTCCGGTCATTCCACCTGATGAAACCGATAATCTCTTTGCCATGCGTCTGGTGACTCAGCGTTGTCTTTACTGGGTAGATCGAAACCCCATGGCAGTCGATTTGGCAAAGTTATCTCTTTGGCTAGCGACGCTGGCCAAGGATCATGCCTTTACCTTTTTGGACCATAGTATCCGATGTGGAGACTCCTTGGTTGGGTTAACGCGACGCCAAATCGAGTGTTTCACCTGGGAAGCTAAGCCCGCGGCTCCTCTTCTTTGGGAAAAAGAGGTTCGCAAAAGGACCCAAGATGCTCTGGAAGAGCGAAAGAAGCTTTTGGCTGATGGGGATACATATGAATCCCCAAAACTTAAGAAGCAGAAACTTGAGAAGGCTGATGAAATGTTGAATCTGGTGCGCTTTATCGGCGATGCCGCCGTTGCCGCATTCTATGCGGCGGACAAGGATAAGGCCCGCGAAGCCAAGCGCGCGGAACTGGCCGAGCGCATCGCCGATTACCTCGGCAAAGGCGGCCTCAAACAACGCCCCGCCGACGAAGTAAATGCCCTGCACGGAGGACAATTCCCCGTTACGCCCTTTCACTGGGAGATTGAATACCCTGAGGTATTCGACCGCAGTAATCCGGGCTTTGATGCCATCGTGGGCAATCCCCCATTTGCTGGAAAGAATACTCTGCTCAGCGGTAACCGCGAAGGCTATCTCGACTGGCTTAAAAACTTTCACGAAGAATCCCATGGAAATGCCGACCTCGTTGCGCACTTCTTCCGTCATGCGTTCAACTTGCTTCGAGCAAACGGCTGTTTTGGCCTCATCGCGACGAACACGATCGGACAAGGCGACACCCGCTCAACCGGACTGCGCTGGATTTGCACCCACGGCGGAACAATCTATGCAACGCGTAGCCGCACTAAATGGCCTGGACAGGCGGCAGTTATTGTTAGCATTGTTTGGGTAACGAAGGGTAAGCCCAACGGCCCGTTAGATCTCAACGGCCGTATTGTGGATATGATTTCTGCCTATCTTTTTCATGCGGGCGGCCACGAAAACCCGGCAGTGCTTCGAGCTAACAGAGGCAAGAGTTTCATAGGCAGCTATATCCTTGGGATGGGCTTCACATTTGACGACACGGACCGGAGTGGTGTTGCTACTCCGCTAGCGCGCATGAGTGGACTCATCGCTCAAGACCAAAGTAATGCAGACTGCGTTTCCCCGTATCTTGGCGGGGAGGAGGTCAATGACGGTCCTATACATGCGTATCATCGTCATGTGATCAATTTTGAAGATTTTCCACTGCGCCGAGCACCGTTAGCGGAAAGCTGGGCTCTGTCTGATGATCGAAAACGTGAAATGTGTTTACGCAATGGTGTTGTGCCGCTTGATTACCCAGGGCGAGTAGCGGCAGATTGGCAAGAGCTCCTCAAAATCGTTGAACAAAACGTAAAACCCCATCGCGATAACGATAATCGCGATGGATACCGTCGGTATTGGTGGCAGTTTGCTGAAAAACGAGTGGAGCTGAACAGGTTCTTGAAAAGCGTACGTTATGTTCTTGTCACTTCGCGAGTTACGGAATGCCTCGGCTTTTGCCAACTTCCTGCGAAAACTGTTTTTGCTGAGTCGTTGGTTGTTATCGGCTTATCAGGTTGGTCTGCTGTTTCGATTCTTCAATCGCGGGTTCATAGTGTGTGGGCTTACTTTTTCGGTTCATCTCTAGGGACTACGCTTAGGTATTCGCCATCAGACTGTTTCGAGACGTTCCCGTTCCCTTTCGGGTTCGAGACGAACGGGGCTCTGGATGTGGCGGGGAGCGAGTATTACGAGTTCCGCGCGGCGCTCATGCAGGATCTCTGGCTGGGCCTCACAGAAATCTACAACCTCTTTCACTCGCCCGATGACGAGGCCCTGGCCCGGTTGGAAGTCCTTTACCGCAAGCGTGCTGGCACCCCAGATTGGCGCACGGCCGAGTCCGTCCCCGCCGACCGCTTGCCGCTGACACTTTATGCCGGCCCAGCCGCCGCGCTCGCAGCCGTCCAGCGCCTGCGCACCCTGCACGCCGCCATGGACGCCGCAGTCCTCACCGCCTACGGCTGGACCGACCTACTCCCTAAATGCACCTGCGAGTTCCTCCTTGAATATGAGGACGACGAACCCGAGTCCACTGCTGAAGAATCTGGTGGTCGGAAGAAGAAGAAACCCTGGCGCTACAGGTGGCCTGATGAAGTGCGAGATGAAGTGTTGGCTCGTTTGCTTAAACTAAATGCTGAAAGGGCGGAGGAAGAGGCAAACGCAACTGCCTCTGCGGTGTCTACAACATCCAAATCCACAAAGACTTCTAGAAAAAAGAAGGATAAACATGAAGGGACACCCTCCTTTCTATGAGCCAGACTGAACTTCCTTTGCCCGGGCCAGCTTTTGCCATGAGCTCCGCACAAGTGCGGGAGGAGCTTATCAAGGCCATGAGGCTCGATTTAGTAGGGCCGTCGCCTGGCCACGAATTCTCTAACGAGATTCTTCCGGAAACGCCCACGAAATGGTACCTGACCGGGTTTTTAGTGCCAGAACAGGCCCCCGAAGCTCATAGAACAGACGCTGAAGCCGATGATCAGGCAGATGTTGTAGGAGAGGAGGGTGCTGACGATGGAAGTACACCCGAAAGAGCACCCCGAAGATCTTTTTTGCCTAGCTCTATGGGGCTTAACTTTTTACTTCCAGAAACCGCTCGAAAGCTGGATGTAGAGATTAGCTGGGGTGACTACGTAGAAACCACTGTTGGCGATGGCGGAGAAGACCCTGGGCTAGGCGTTCCCGGGGAAGGTGATACTGAGCCCGAAAGCCAAGAAGGGGAGCATGCTGAAGCGGAAGAGGACCAAGATGGTTATCAAAGAACTCAAAGAATTGAAAAAATTACTGTTCCCGTCCCGGAGGAGGGCCTTGGGAGGGTAGATATACCGAATAGCCGAGGGCTACGGGTAGAAATATCAACCAGAAGGATTCCCCCTCATCAGTCCAAGCGGCTGCCTAACAACTCCAGGGCGGTCTGTGTATTTCTTATTAATGGGCGCGAGGCTGAAGAAAGACACGCATACCGCGGGAACATCTTTCAA
>Ga0187844_10003320_pt1 | contig 10761 bp, 8 predicted proteins | sample SpaLakP09_SKY_50_FD_134517 | JGI IMG/M metagenome (GOLD analysis project Ga0187844, IMG submission 134517) | Oligotrophic lake water microbial communities from Sparkling Lake, Wisconsin, USA - SP09_SKY_50 | ecosystem: Environmental > Aquatic > Freshwater > Lake | place: USA: Sparkling Lake...
CCAGTAGCCAGTACGAAATTGACGTTTAACTCACCTGCAAATACCTTAACGGGGTTTCCGGCAAACGCTAACGTAACGGTAACGAACGGCGCCAATTCGACAACCTATCCTGCGGGGACTGCCGTTCCTTATCTCTCGGGTGCCACTTATGCATATGCGGGAATTAGCTTCAGCATCTCAGGTACACCAGCGAATGCCGATGTATTTAATGTCGGGCCGAATACTGCTGGTACGGGTGATAACCGAAATGCGCTGTTGATGCAAAAAATACAGACGCAGAATGGGATGATTGGAGGAACAACGACGATCCAGGGGGCTTATGCTCAGTTTGTGAGTCTTGTTGGCAATAAAGCCAGTGAAATAAAGGCGACGAGCACTTCCGAGACGGCGATGTTAAAAAGTGCAACCGACGCACAACAGTCCGTGTCAGGTGTGAATCTCGACGAGGAAGCATCAAATCTATTGAAATACCAACAGGCTTATCAAGCCGCTGGTAAATTAATGCAAATAGCCAGTCAATTGTTTTCTACCTTGTTAACGATTGGGCAATAGAGGTCATCATGCGTATCAGCACATCTATGATTTTTCAGAATAGTGGTTCGCAAATCAGTGATTTGCAATCAAGTTTGAACCAGACTATGCAGCAAATATCGTCTGGTCGAAAGATTCTGACCCCTGCAGACGACCCGATCGGATCGTCTCGTGCTTTGGTTATCACGCAGGCTGCCGCGATCAATGATCAATATAATGTGAATCGTCAAGATTTACAGGATAATCTGGGCGTTGCTTCTGGCGTCCTCAGTAACGTGGCAAATCTTCTTAACAGCTCAAAATCCTTGGTCATCAGCGCTGGTAATGGAGGCTTGGCTGATAGTGATCGTGCTGCGATTGCTAATAGCTTAAAGGCAAACCTTTCTTCTTTGTTGAGCTTGGCAAACTCGACAGATGGTACCGGAAATTATTTATTCTCTGGTTTTTCCACAACGACTGCCCCTTATACTCAAACCGTGGGGGGCGCTACCTATAATGGAGATCAGGGGCAACGATCTTTGCAGGTTGATACTGCCCGTCAGTTGCCATTGAGTGCGCCCGGAGAACAAATTTTCGGAAATATTCGCACTTCTGCAAATCAGTTTAGCGTTTTGCCAGACCCATCTAATACAGGTACTGCAACTGCAACCGCGACAATTGATCCCGCAACGGCGGCCAATCTTACTGGCAATAACTATACGATTACTTTCGATAACACTGGTGCAAATTTTAGTGTAATCAATACAACAACTGGTGGCTCCGTTGCGTTGACTAATGCTACGACCGGTGCGCCTATTCCCCAGCCAGCACCGTATGTCAGCGGACAGGGTGTTAAATTTGATGGTATCAATGCGGTCATAACTGGAGGCCCACCATCAACGACGCCTGCGCCAGGAGATAAGTTTACGATACAACCTGGTAACCAGAATATTTTTGAGACGTTGACAGATGTCATTAACGCCTTGAATACGCCAACAGGCAATTCGCCGGCGAGGAAAAGTCTGACCGCTGCCTTGACCCAGGCAAATAACAATATCGATGCGTCTTTGGGTAATGTGCTGACGGCGACAGCGCAGGTGGGTGCTAGCCTTCAAGAGGTGGATAGTTTAAACACTGTCGGTGCGTCAAATAAAATTGCCTACGCACAATCGTTGTCGGCAATTCAGGATTTGGATTATGCAAAGGCAATTACTTCTCTGAATCAGCAACAAACAACCTTGCAAGCCGCGCAGCAGTCATTTGTGAAGATATCTGGACTCTCGTTATTTAATTACATTGGTAATTAATGTCGTTGGATGGCGTTGATATCAGTATCTTCTCTGATGGGCGCCTGGTTGTTAAACTTTTTCCATTTCTTCAGAATCCAAGCCAATTACATGGGTTTGCAATTGCCCACGTTCATCATGCCACTCCCGAATGACGCATGGGTAGCCATCTTCATCCAAATCCACAACCTTGAAAAATTGACCGATCATTGATTCGATCAGAATTCTTTCGTCCTCCGGGAAGCTCTTGATGAACTTTGGACTCAAAGTCAGTACGCGGACGATGTCGCCAACGGCAACTGGTTGATTTTTGCTATCAAGGATAGGGGAGGTGGACATGGATAAGCATCTCAATATAAGTAGGACGTTATTGTACTGGTAATTTTGAGTCTGTTGAAGAATGTGTTCTGTGAGCTAATAAGGTTAATCCGGTTAATCCGGTTAATTTGGTTAATTTGGTTCAAATAAAAAAGACCTACGCCACTTTGTGTGGAGTAAGTCTTTTTAAATTGCGCTAAGACATTAGTGCATTGATTGTTTAGCCAAGTCAGGATTGTTTCATGTTCTTTTCTCTGGCTATCCAGTAGAGCAGAATTGCAATGAACGCGTACGGGATTAACGACAATCCGTCAGAGTACGCACCTTCAAAGAATGGATTGTGTGCGGTTGACCAGTCTCCGATTGCTTTGTCGAAACTTGTCAGAATGCCAGCTGTAAATGCGATGAAGATACCAGCCAGCGCGCCACCAGCAATATAACCAGAAGAGAGTAAAACGCCTGAGCTGCGATCGCCAGCCGCTTGCATTTCTTCTTCATTCAGATTTTTATATTGATCCAATTTGCTATTTCTGCGATCAACTAACCAACGAATCATGCCTCCAACGAATAGCGGTGCGGAGGAGGATAAAGGCAAATAAACGCCAACGGCAAAAGCCAGAGAAGGAATGCCAGCCATTTCCAATACCACCGCAATCATGACGCCGAACAGCACAAGTGTCCAAGGCAATTGACGATCCAGAATACCTTTGATGATGTACGACATCAGCACTGCTTTTGGTGCGTCATATTTGGTCACGTTAGTGCCATCTGGTCGCTGCTTGTATGCGCCATTGATGCCCGGATCAACAAGGTAGGCGACTTTGCCAGCGTTATTGACCAGGTATTTACCGGCCGGGGCGCCAACGGTGTCGTTCTTATGCCAGACGAGGTAGGTCGCATTGTCTTGTTCTGCTTGTGGACCTTGTAACTGTGCTGTTTCCGTTAACTTGGAAGTATCCGTAGTTAAAGTCGGTGCTACTTGTGATGCCGGAACGTAGACCGTACCCGCATCGTTTAATTTCAGCAAAATTGGACCGAGAATTAAAGCGGATGACAACGCGCCTGCCAGAATCGCATACTGCTGCAGTTTGGGTGTGGAGCCTACCAGGAAACCAGTTTTTAAATCTTGTGAAGTTGTTCCTGCATTACTACATGCGATACAAACAATCGCACCCACTGACAAGGCTGTCACGTAGTATTTGCCCCCAGTCCAGCCCATCAACAAGAAAACCAGGCATGTGAATAGCAAAGTTGCGACGGTCATGCCGGAAATTGGATTGGAGGAGGAGCCAATCTCGCCAGTAAGACGTGAAGAAACAGTCGAAAATAAAAAACCGAACACCAAAATTAACAACGCGCCTAACAGGTTCATGTGCAATGGTGCGGCGAAGGTGATAACGGCAATGATGGCCAATGCGCCGATGACGACCCATTTCATTGGAATATCTTGGTCGGTACGCAATGCGGTGCCGTTGGTAATGCTATCTGCACCCTTTTTTAAGCCGGACAGGCCAGCTGACATGCTGCGCCAGATTGTTGGCATGGCGCGTACCAGACTGACTAGTCCACCGGTCGCAACCGCACCTGCGCCGATATATAGCACGTAAGCGCTGCGAATATCGTGTGGACTCATGTCTTTGATCAGCGTCGTGCCCGGAGAGAGTGGTACGCTGAGTGCATCACCAAAGAACTTAATCATCGGGATCAGCAGCAAGTAAGACATTACACCACCTGCCGCCATGACAGAAGCGATACGTGGGCCGATGATATAGCCTACACCTAATAACTCTGGTGATACTTCAGCGCCAATCGAGCCGCTTGCAAGAGGTGCACCGAAGACCGTTTCGGGTGTATCTTTCCAACCTTTGAGTGCGACGTTGGCGATCTTATAGAGTAGACCCAGTCCGAATCCGCCAAAAATGATACGAGCACGTTTATTGGCATCATCTTGGGCGTGTGGGTCGCTGGCTTCGCCTGCAGCTTCTCTGGAGCTGTCCGTTGCGGCGGCTTTTAAGACTTCAGCACAAGCGGTGCCTTCCGGATATTTCAATTCACCGTGATTTTCTACAATCATCGTACGGCGCATCGGGATCATCAACAGAATCCCTAATAAGCCACCCAGGCAGCCAACCAACATCACGCGTGAGATTTCAAGATCAAAACCGAGAATCATAATCGCTGGCATCGTAACACCCAAACCAAATGCGAGTGATTCGCCGGCCGATCCAGCGGTTTGAGTGATACTGTTTTCCAGAATGGTTGAGTCTTTTGCGCCTAGTTTATTAAATAGACGGAATAAGGTAATTGCGATCACCGATACCGGAATAGAGGCGCTGACTGTCAAGCCAACTTTGAGAACCAGATAGAGTGAAGATGCGCCAAAAATCATCCCTAGTATGACGCCCATAATCAATGCGCGTGGGGTCATTTCCGGTAAGTTCGCCGAGGCAGGAATATACGGCTTAAATGTTGACGGTGACATTTCTTTTGCCATGTGTGTACCTTGAATTGTTCAAAAAAGGGCACATTCAGTGACGCTGAATGTGCCAGGCTACGTTTTGCCACTACTTCACCCCCTGTCGTAAAGATGATGAAGCGACAAAGTTTAAATATATTGCGGGTCGTGCATTATCCCGCTTTTAGCCGCGATTTTGCAATCAGGATTTCAGACCTGTGGCTTTTCTTCATGCTCATGTAGTTCAGGCAGTGTTTTGATTGACCGGATAATTGGATTTCGCCACGCAAAAAAAGCCAGTAATAAGGCGAGTAGCCCTGCAAACCCTAAGGAGTAGCGAAGTCCCGCAAACTCTCCTACCCAGCCGCCGATCAATGCCCCGGGGCCGGCGGGAATCAAAATCAACCAACGCATGGTGCTTGTCATACGACCCAGCATGGGCTCTGGGGTGACTGCCTGCCTTAAGGCGAGAAAGTTGATAAAAATCAGCACGCCACCAACAGAAAAACACATCAGCATCAAAGCAAAAGCAGCGACGCCCCATTGATTTGCCGGTGCCAGGGCGAGCATGCTCCAACCTAAGCCGCAAATGGCGATGCCAGTTACCAGACAAGGGCCGGGGCCTAATTTGCGACTGATGCGGTAGCCAAACACACTGGCAATAATGGTACCGACCCCCATGCCCATGTAGCTGAAACCAACCGCTTGTTCAGATAAGCCTAAAACGCGGGTGGCAAACAAAATTTGCACGACCAAGGCGGCGTTGTAACATAGTTGCCATATACCAACAGTCATGGCGAGTGCGACCAGTAAGGGTTTGTTGACGACAAAAGAGACACCTTCTTTTAAATCACGCCAAAAGTGCGAATCTTCTTTGATGGGACGTTGTTCGATCACATTGACGCCGCGCAATATCAAGGCTGAGCTTAACAACAGTATTGCATCGGCAATCAGTGCAAAAGGCGCGCCGAGTAATTTGATGAGTGCCCCTGCCGTAGCTGGCCCGGCGATTTCAGCCCCCGAGGTTGCCAGCGCATTTTTGGCATGTGCTTCGACCAGGCGTTCGCGCGGTACAATTTGCGTCAATACAATTTGTGCAGCAGAACCGGCAGTGGTGTTGACCGCGCCAATGATAAAGCCGACGATGTATAGCCACGTCATATGGACTGATCCTAGCCAGAAAGCGATAGGTACACTCCCTACAGCGATGGCGATCGCGGTTTCTCCCGCAATGTAGACCGGCAACTTCTTAACGCGGTCCAGCCACACGCCTGATGGAAGTGATAGCAACACAAAGGGCAGTGTCTCCATAAACGTTAAAATCCCCATCTGGCTGGCACTTGCTTTCAGGAGGACTGCCGCGGTTAAGGGGAGGGCGAGCATGGTAATCTGAGCACCAAATGAGCTGATCAGAATGGATGTCCATAAACGGCGATAGGTCAGGTCGCGTAATAAATCATTTGCCGGAAGTGTTAAATGCTTCTGTAGTTTCTGTATAAAATTTGTCATATTGATGCTGCTGCCTTTTCGATCGCAAATCGATCATCTATTTTCGCAGATAATCTTATGAAGAAGGCAATCCTATGTGTGTCGTTCTGATTGAATCGCTGACAGCGATTACAATGCATGCGAATTTGTGCAAAACTATGTGGTCGACGGCATGAGCGGTCTGCCGGAAAATGTGGAGAAGTTTTGCATAAATAAAGAGTGAATTCGCTTGGTACTCCATTAGCTCTCTACAGCCCTATATAAGCAACCATAACCAAAGTTCTTTATGCTCTCTGAATCGCTAGTAAGGTTAAGGGCTAGTATAGATGGATGTCTTTTTTTAATCTTAGTTCCTCAATAATAAAAATATGTTTGCACGACCGATCGTCATGATTGACTTTGAAACCTCAGGGATGAGTCCGGAACAAGGTGGACGTGTCACTGAGGTGGCTGCTTTAAGAATAGTGGGAGGGGAAATTGTCGATCGCTTCGTCTCTCTCATTAATTGCAATGTCCGTATCCCGTATTACATTACTGAATTGACTGGCATTACCCAGTCGATGGTTGATAGGGCACCGCCTGTTTCTGAGGTCATGCCAGAGCTGCTAGACTTTATTGGAACCGATACACTGGCGGCGCACAATGCTAGTTTTGATGAAAAATTCCTTAAGGCGGAGAGTGACAGGCAAGGTTTGTGGTCTGCGCATGACGGATTGGTTTGTTCGGTAAAATTGTCGCGAAGAATTTTTCCCGGACTACCAAGTTATTCTTTGGGAAAATTAGCATCTTCTCTCGGAATTCGTTTTCAAGGAGCCGCGCACCGTGCCGAGGCGGATGCGGAAGTCGCTTCGAAGTTGCTGATCCATGTCGCACAACATATTACAGAACGGTATGCAACTGAGAATGTGGATCCGCAGCTCTTAATTGAAATAAATAAATTAAGTGCGGCAAAGGTGCCGCCTTTTCTTCATAAGCAGTTTCAGCGCGGTGATGCGTGCAAGATACAAAAAAAGGAAGTGGCTGTGCAAAAATTCCGGCACTACAAAGGGGGGATTTACGAATTGGTGTGCGAAGCGACCCAAGAGTCTGACCTCAGTCCTGTGATCGTCTACCGATCACACAATGGTACCGTCTGGACGCGTCCCAAAGACGTTTTTTTTGAAATCATCGAAGTCAATGGTGTGCACGTTCCCCGTTTTGCTCCCATAGAGATAGAATAGTCAGCGATAGTTAGAAATATTCAAAATCTGGCACCGACTTTACAATACGCGCTTAAATAATAAATCCGACAGGAGACATGCATGTCCACCAATTTAAAAGTAAACGGAAAACCCGTGACCTGCCAATCAGAGCCCGATACACCATTACTGTGGGTGATTCGCGATGAATTAGGTTTGACTGGTACTAAATTTGGTTGTGGTGCTGCTTTGTGTGGCGCATGCACTGTGCATGTTGATGGCAGCCCAGTTCGTTCTTGTCAGACGCCGTTATCTGGCGTTGCGGATAAAAACGTGGCGACGATCGAGTCACTTTCTGCGGATGCCAGTCACGCACTGCAACGTGCCTGGATTGCGCACGATGTTCCTCAATGTGGTTATTGTCAGTCAGGGCAGCTAATGAGCGCCGCAGCACTGCTGGCGACAAATAAACATCCTAGCGATGAAGATATTGATAATGCCATGAGTGGAAATATTTGCCGTTGTGGTACTTATTCCCGGATCAAATCAGCTATTAAGACCGCTGCTGCAGAGATCCGGTAATCAGCTTCATTGTCTGAGATCGCGCTCGAATAAGTTTTACGGCCAGACCTTTTAAAGCTAATCCTGTGCTTAAGTCTCAGAATTGTACAATTCTGCGGCCAATTCCTGGTCTTGTTTGTCGATCTGGCTTATTTGTCGCGCTGATTTCGCGTAAAATCGCATCCAAGATTAATTGGGCAGGAGATATGCATGAGTATTAAATCGGATAAGTGGATACGTCGCATGGCGGAGTCAACGGGTATGATAGAACCGTTTGAGCCTGGACAAGTGCGCGAGCAAGATGGTCAGCGCATTGTGAGCTACGGTACGTCCTCGTATGGGTACGATATTCGCTGCGCAGATGAATTCAAAATTTTCACGAACATCAATAGTACGATCGTTGATCCGAAAAATTTCGATGAAAAATCCTTCGTTGACTTTAAAGGCGACGTTTGTATTATTCCACCTAATTCGTTCGCGCTTGCACGGACGATGGAATACTTCCGCATTCCCCGTAGCGTTTTAACTATTTGCCTCGGCAAGTCCACCTATGCCCGTTGCGGCATTATCGTTAATGTCACACCGTTTGAGCCTGAGTGGGAAGGCTATGTAACGCTGGAATTTTCTAATACGACACCATTGCCAGCGAAAATTTATGCTGGTGAAGGTTGTGCGCAAGTCTTGTTCTTTGAGAGTGATGAAGTGTGTGAAACGTCTTATAAGGATCGTGGTGGTAAATACCAGGGTCAACATGGCGTCACTTTGCCGAAAACCTGAGTATTTTGCTCATAAGTAATAAAAAAGGCCCCAGTTTCAAAAACTGGGGCCTTTTTGCTGATGCGGAAATGCTGAAATTATTTAGTGCCGAACAAACGGTCACCAGCATCGCCCAATCCAGGAACAATATAACCGTGTTCATTTAAGCACTGGTCTATCGACGCAGTAATAATAGGTACATCCGGGTGTGCGTTTTGCATCACTTTGATCCCTTCAGGCGCTGCCAGCAAGCACACAAATTTGATACTTGTCGCGCCGCCCAATTTCAGACGTGCAATTGCCGCGGCGGCAGAGTTACCCGTTGCCAGCATCGGATCAACTACAATGACCAGGCGTTCTGCAATGTCTTCCGGTACTTTGTAATAGTATTCGACAGGTTCCAGTGTCGCTGGATCGCGGTACAAGCCAATATGGCCAACACGGGCGTTTGGCAATAAATCTAACATGCCATCCAAAATGCCATTGCCGGCACGCAATACGGAAATAACACACAATTTTTTGCCGCTGATGGTCGGCGCATCGATTGTTTGAATGGGTGTTTCGATTTTTGTAAATTCGATCGGCAGATCACGCGTCACTTCATAGGCCAGCATCTGGCTGATTTCGCGCAACAAGCGGCGGAAGTTGTCTGTTGGCGTATCTTTGCTGCGCATTAAGGACAGCTTGTGTTGCACCAAAGGGTGTTTTATTTCTGTGACTAATTCATTCAAGATATTTCTCCAGCTAATTTTGAAGTGACCGCTATTTTACGTCCCTCAGCCGACTTGTGGGGCTGTTTGCTTTTGAATAAGTGTGAATAGAGGGGTTTTTCTTGCTTTGCTTGCCCGATTGTTTGTTTTTTCTTCATTGATAATTCAGGTTAAGAAGTTCCGAAATGGCTAGGCCGGCTATTTTGGGGAACGGCTACCAAATCAGGAGTGAAGTATGGACAGCAATCAGACATTGTTAAACAAATTTTCTTTGGGAGGGTTCTCCCTGGATCGACTCGCCGATCAGAAAGAAGATTTTTCGTCTTCTCCTGATGCGCTTGAGTCGAATTCCCGGATCGATGTGAAAGGCATACGCGAAGCCATTGCACGCGTGGAGGCAGAAGCGCGTGCGACCGTCGCCGCTGAAGTGCGCCTGAAAGCGGAGACGCAGGCGCGTCTGTTGGCAGAATCCCGTGCGCAAGTCGAAGCAGAAACTGCTGAGCTCGCTCAGAAAAAACTTCAAATAGAACAAGAAGCTGTGCAAAGCAGTCAGGCCAGATTGCTTGCTGAAAAACAATCCCAATCAGCCAGCGTGGCACGCATCGCTGCCAATGAACAAGAAACGCGCGACTTACAAGAGCGTGCAGAAATGGAAAGCCGTGCCCGCGCACAGTCTGAGCAGCGTCAGAAATTAGAACAAGATGCAAAAGCCCGTGCAGAGCTGCAATTTAAAGCAGAACAAGAAATCACTGCTAAGGCACAAGCCGCCGCTGTTAAATTAAGTAAGCAGACAGAAACTGCACGCTCATGGGCGGCAGAACGGGTTGCTGCCTCCGAGGATGCTCGCCAACAAGCAGTAGAGCGTGCACGCGCAGATGCCCGTATTGCTGAACTGGCGCGCGAACGCGAACGCCGCGAACGTGAAGCGCGTGAAACAGCGGAAGCCTTAATGAAGGTTCGTACCGAAACCTTGCAATTAAGTAAAGAACGTGAACAGGCTGATGCGATGGCGTTGGAATTTGCGCTCAACCGCGCACCAGTTGAAGCCCGTGCCCGCGAAGATGCGATCGCGCGTGTTGCCATTGAGCAGGAACAGGATGCTATTGCCCAGGCACGGATGGAATCCGAACGCCGCGCCGCTGAAGCCATACAATTGCGTATGCAAGCCGAGCAGGAATTGCATGTTGCGGCAAGCCGTCGCGAGCAGGCAGAACTGACCGCTGCGGCGACAGCACAGGCGCGCAGAGAAGCTGAAGATAAGATTCGCCAGGTGACCGAGTCGCGGATTCGTGCTGAGCGTGAGTTGCAATCGACAGCGATGAATCGCATCGAAACCGAACAACAGGCGGACGCCCAAGCGCGTGCCCGGATGCAAGCAGAAGCAGAAGCCGCGGAGGAGGCACGCCAACGCCGTATCGCCGATCAGGAAGCAACTGAGATTGCGCGGCAGCGTGCCGCGCAATCTCAGTTGCTTCCTGATCGGCGATACGGCGTTGGCG
>Ga0187844_10003322_pt1 | contig 10761 bp, 5 predicted proteins | sample SpaLakP09_SKY_50_FD_134517 | JGI IMG/M metagenome (GOLD analysis project Ga0187844, IMG submission 134517) | Oligotrophic lake water microbial communities from Sparkling Lake, Wisconsin, USA - SP09_SKY_50 | ecosystem: Environmental > Aquatic > Freshwater > Lake | place: USA: Sparkling Lake...
CCGGCTGCAGCCGGGGGTGGTCAGACACCGCTTTCGGTCTGCGGCGGCGACGAGCGCCGCGACCCGGTCTGCCTCGCCAGCAGCCATGCCAGCGCCGTGGATCGCAGCCGCCCGGTGGCTCGCCTGCTGATGGCCGGCAGCGGCCTGTGCACCGGCTGGCGGGTCGGCGCCGACAACCGCATGTTCACCAACAACCACTGCCTGTCGACCCAGACCACGCTGGCCAACACCGAAATCTGGTTCAACTACGAAAAAACCAGCTGTGGCGGCAGCACCCTGGCCCCTGTGACCAAGGTGACCGGCCAGACCCTGCTCAAGACCGACGCCACCCTCGACTATTCCTTGTTCACGATCAATGATTTCGCCAAGGTATCCGGCTTCGGCTACCTAGGTCTGGACCCGCGAGCCGCGGTCAAGGGTGAGCCCATCTTCATCGCCCAGCATGGCGGCGGCAAGCCCAAGCAGCTTGCGGTCACCAGCGACCAGAATGGCGGCGCGGCCTGCCAAATCGACAATGCCTCGGTATCCGGTGGCGCCGCTGGTACCGATGTCGCCTACTACTGCGACACCGAAGGCGGCTCCTCGGGCTCGCCGGTGATCGCCGCCGGCAGCCGCAAGGTACTGGCCCTGCACCACTTCGGCGGTTGCACCAACCAGGGCGTGCAGATCAGCAAGATCTGGCCCCAGGTGGCCAGCCACTTCAACAACCAGGTGCCAGGCGGCGATGACGGCAACAGCGGCAACCGCCCGCCCGTGGCCGAGTTCAGCAGCAGCTGCAACGGCTTGGTCTGCAGCTTCAACGGCAGCGCCTCCAGCGACAGTGACGGCAGCATCGCACGCCACGACTGGCAGTTTGGTGACGGCCGCACAGCCAGCGGCGCCCAGGTCAGCAACAGCTATTTGCAAGCCGGGCGCTACACCGCCACCCTGACCGTCACCGACGACCGCGGTGCCAGCGGCAACAAGAGCCAGGAACTGGTGCTCAGCAGCGCCACGCCGCTTGAGTTGCAGTCCGGCGTGCCGGCCAACAATCTCGGTGCAGCCAAAGACCAGACCTTGAGCTATTTCATCAAGACCACACAGCCGGGCACCCAGGTCCTGGTTGGCATCAATGGCGGCACTGGCAGCAGCGGCAATGCCGACCTCTACGTGCGCGCCGGCGCTGAACCGACCAGCACCCAGTACGACTGCCGCCCCGCCCTGGCCGGCAACACCGAAAACTGCACCCTGCTTCTGGCCAACCCCGGCACGGCCTACATCAAGCTGGTGGCCAGCAGCGCCTTCAGCGGCGTCAATTTGCTGGCCAGCTTGCAAGTCGGCAACAACGGCTATCCCAAGACCGGTCTGGCCGCCAGCAAGGGCAATTGGCTGCGCTACGTCTACACCGTGCCGGCAGGTCGCAGCTCAGTGACCTTCACGACCAGCGGCGGCAGCGGCGATGCCGATCTCTACCTGCGCCGCGCCGAGGCCCCGGACACCAGCAACTACCAATGCCGCTCGAACGGCAGCACCAACAAGGAGACTTGTACGCTGACGGTCAGCGCCGGAGAGGCCATCCACATCGGTCTGCGTGCCTACAGCAGCTTCTCGGGGATGACGCTGGATCTCAAATAGACGCACAAGATGCGGCGGCCACCTCGTCTTGCGTGCAGGTGGCAGTCCGAACGCTCTGGCGCGGACTGGCTTATGCTTCCAGGCGCCATGGAACTGTTCATCGACGAGGCTCGCTACCAAGCCCTGCTGAGCAAGGTCGGGCAAGGCGCGGCTTCGATCGAAGAACGGCTGGCGCTGTGCTGGCATCAGCGGCAGCGCGAGCCTGCCGCCGCTCAGCAAATGGCCCGAGCCCTGCTGGAGCAGCCGCATCTGCTGGATGCATCGGGCCTTGCCCGCCTGGCCCTGGTGCGGGCCGAGCAGGCCCTGCTGGCGATCCGGGCCGAGCCGGCCGCCATGGCTTTGCAAGAGGCGCGCGAGGGCTTTGAGCTGGCAGCCGACGTGGAGGGCCTCGCCGACTGCGCCTGGTTGCAAGCGCTGCAGGCCGTGCTCGAGGGACGCCAGGCTCAGGCTTACCCCTTTCTGGACGAGGTCCGCGAGCGGGCTGGCGCTGCGTCGCTGCGCTGGCTGGCCGCGGGGCTGTGGCAGGACCTGCTGCGTACCTTCGCCGACCCGGTGGCCGGGCGGACGCGCGGCGCCCCGAGCGACGAAGAGATTGCCGCGCTGCCACTGGGCGCCAAAGCCTGGGCCCATGAGCTGCGCGGCACACTGGCCGCCCAACGCAGCGACTACGGCCGAGCGGCAGCTGAACGCCTGCTGGCCTGCGAGTACGCCCTGGCCTCGGGCCAGGTGCACCGCGCCGTGGTGGCCATCCACAACGCGGCCGATGCTCTGAACAATCTCGGGGCCTACGAGCAGTCTTTGCACTGGATGGAACGCGCCCTGGCCTTGGTGCGCGAGCGCGCCTGGCCACAGCTGATGGGCTACAGCCTGGGCCAGTTGGGCGACACCTTGCGGCGCTTGGGGCGGCTGGATGCGGCCCAGGAGGCGGTGCAGGAAGCCCTGGCCTTGCTGTCGAACTCGCCGACATCGCGTACTTTTGCGATCGCGCTGAAGTGCTGGGGCGATCTCTCGCTGGACCGTGCCGAGCCCGCCGCGGCGCTGGCTGCCTTCGAGCAGCTAGGGCACCACCCGCAAGCCCAGACGCAGCCCGATCTGGCCATCTTTGCGCTGCGCGGCCAGGCTCAAGCCCTGTCCCTGCTGGACCGGCCCGAGCAGGCACTGGCCTGCGCCCTGCGGGCCCTCGAGCGCGCCACCGCCAGCGGCCATGCCTACCGCCAGATTGAAGCCTTGCGCGCACTGGCCAGCCTCCACACACGCCACCCTGTGCTGCCGCGCCCGCCCGGCAGCACGGCGCCCAACGCCGCCCTGCACCACCTGCTGCAAGCTCAGGCCCTGGCCCAGACCCTGCCCGGCTTTGAAACCCCGAGCGAGCTCTCAGAAGCGCTGGCCGACGCCTGGGCTGCGGCCGGCGATATGGCACAGGCCTTCCAGCTCTCACGCGCCGCCAACGCCGCGCGACAGCGCAGCCAGACCGAGCTGGCCAACCAGCGTGTGCTGGCCATGCAAGCCCTGCACCAGACCGACAAGGCCCGCGCAGAAGCGGCCGAACAGGCCCGCCGCGCCGACACCCTGGTGCGCGAGATGGCGCAGCGCGTGCAGCAAGGCAAGTTGCAGGCCCTGGGGCAGCTGGTGGCCGGTGTCGCCCATGAGCTCAACACCCCGATCGGCAACAGCCTGATGGCGGCCAGCCACTGGCAGGCGCGCAACGAAGCGTTGGGCCAGGCTGTTCAGGCGCAAGCCCTGCGGCGCAGCGCCCTGGACGACTACCTGCTGCACGCCCGCCAGTCGGCCGAGCTTCTGGCCCGCAATCTGAGCCGGGCCGCCAGCTTGGTCGAACAGTTCAAGCAGATCGCGGTGGACTCCACCACCGAGAAGCGGCGCCACATCAGCCTGCGCCCGCTGTGCGAAGCGGCCCTGCACACCTGCCAGCACGAGGCCTTGCAAGAACAAGGGCTCAAACTCGAACTGGAGATCCAAGTCGATGCTGGACTGGAGCTCGACAGCGACCCGGTGGCCCTGCAACAGCTGCTGGCCGAGCTCTGCCACAACGCCCGGCTGCACGCCTTCGCGGGCCGCAGCGAAGGCCGGCTGCGCCTGCTGGCCGAACCACTGCCCGGCGGCACCGGCTTGCGCCTGAGCCTGAGCGACGACGGCTGCGGCATCGCCGAGGCCGACCTGGGCCGCATCTTCGAGCCCTTCTTCAGCACCCGCTTCGGCCAGGGCCGCAGCGGCCTGGGCCTGCATGTCTGCCACAACCTGGCCTTGGCCCGGCTGGGCGGCAGCCTGAGCGTGCAAAGCACCCCCGGCCTGGGCACTTGCTTCGTCTTGGAGCTGGGCGAGATCCAGCGGGAAGCGGGTTGACGGCGCTGAGACGCTCGGCACTTAGGGCTTCGCGCCTTCAAGCCGTTTCAGGGTCAATTCGCGTTGGGCCTTGAGGCGTCGGATCTTCTCCTCCGCTACCGCCAGTTGCTCGGCGGACACACCCTGCGCGCGACCGAGGGCCAGCCAGTGTTCAAGCTTGGGCAGCTCGGCGTTCGCAGCTTCAACGAAAGCCTGCTGAACGGCGCGGTGCTCGTCCAACTCTCGACGCAGGTGGCCCTCGTGATCGCTGAGCTGCCAGGCCGGGGTTTGAGCTTCCGGCGCGGGGCGGTGCAGGGGTGGTGTGCGCGGATCGCCATTCACGCGCGCGTCAGCCATGCTCCAGTGGGCAGGCTGCAGTGCATCGGAGGCCACAGGCGAAGGAAGTGCTGCTGGCGTAGCCGGTGGCACCGGCACCTGTGCTGCTGCTGAGGCCGAAGCAAGCGCGGGCTGCGGATGCGGCGCAGAAGCCGCCGGCGCCTGGCGCGACACCCGCGCGACCTCGGCCGGTGGCGCCTGCTCGGGCTGCATGGACAAGCCGGCGAGCACCAGTGCCGCGACCAGGGCGCTGGCCAGTAGCAGAGAACTGCTTGCGCCGCCCTGTTGGCTCGACCCAAACGGCGCGACCTGCGAGCGGGCCCTAGGATCAGTCATGTGAATGCCCATGGCCCTGCTGCGCGTCGGGCCAGGCCAGCACCGCAGCGGTCCACGACTCAGGCCAGCCGCGCCGGCCGTCGCCCCAGCGAATATCCGCATCCTGCAGCCACTGGACCTGGGCCTGCGCCCAGCCCTCGCGCATGCGGTCCAGGGTCAGGGCCAAGCGCGACTGGTAGCGAACGGTTTCGCTACTCAAGGGATGCACGCCCATGCTGCGTGCACTGAGCTGCACCCACTCCCGACCGACGCTGTCCACGCCCGGTGGGCGCACGCCCAAGGGCGGCTCGCCAGGCTGCGCCGCCATCAACAAACTGAGCGACCAGCGCTCACGCGCATTTTGCTTGGCCTCTGAATCGTCCAGGCGCCAATGCACGGGCTCCAGCTGCCAGCCCGCCACCGGCGCCTCAGCCAGGGCGCTGAGCTGTGCCGGCGCTTGCAGGGCCCGCAAACGCGCCTCGATCTGCTGGGCGCAAAGCGCCGTCGCGCATCGGCCGCGCCAGCCCTGCAGCGACTCGATGCGAGCGAAGTCATCGCTGTGGGCGCGGTAATAGGCCTCGATGTCCACGTCCGTGAGGGTGGCGCTGAGCTCGGCCCAGCCCTCGCGCGGGCCATGCGGATCACCATCCAGACCACGGAGCCGCACCCAAGCCGCGCGCTGCAGTCGCGCCTGCAGCCCACCACGCAGCGCCGCCACATCCTGGGCTTGCCAGCCGGGCTGGCTGGGCAGCCAACGGTCGGCGAAGCGCGCTTGCAGCAGTTCGTCGCCAGCCGCTTGCACGGGGCGCCAATCGCCGTCCAGCACCGCGGTGCGCGACTGCACATTCATGCGCCCCCAGAGTTCGCTCAAGGACAAGGAAGTGCAAGCAGAGTGAACGCATTGCCGCAGCACGGGTAGCCGGGCCGCCAGACGCTGTTGCGCCGGCGACAAGCGGTCATCGAGGCGAAATGCCGGCGTTGCGGCGAGAAACGCGCGGTGCATCGCCCCCGGCTTGACGGCCTGCCAGCCCAGGCGCTTGCGTTCCGCAGCCCAGGCTTGCGAGAAAGCGGGCCCGCTCAGCTGTGTGAGCAGATGGATCCAGAGCCGCTCGACCTCGATCTCAAGCGGATAGGCCACATGCCGAGCCGGGAACAAGCGCTCGGCCGAAATGCCCTGTGCGACTTGGCGCCCCACCACCCAATCCCGCAGCCATTGCTGCGCCACCCGCTCGCAGGGCAGATCAGGCTCCTGGCGCTGCGCGAGCTGGCACAAGGCCGCCTGTGCATGGGCCGACAGCGTCACTCCCTCAACCACCACATCAGCCAGCGGCGCCGAAGCCACTGCAGCCGCTCGGGCACTCACAGAAACGTGCAAGACTGTCCACAGCCCAAAGACCAAAGCCAGCCCAGTCCGGCACCGGCCTCGCCAGCCGCGTCGCTCGCCCATGGGCTCAGAAACGCTCGGCGGCGCGGTTCAAGAGATGCACCACCATGGCAATGGCATGGGGCACCACCACGCGACCGACGGTCTCGCGGTCCTTGTGGTCGGTGCTGCTGAGCACGATGCCGCCGCGTGCGTAAGACAGCGCGCCACCTTGACGCAGCAGCGGGCGGATGTCCGTCGCCGTCGGCGCCAGCGGCGTGAAGCTGCCCAAGGCCTCCGTCACCAGCGCGTCTTCGCTCAGACGCTCCTGGTCGTAATAGTCCTTGACCCAGGTCTCCCAGCCGGTGTGATTGCGTGCCGAAGTGGTCCAGGTGTGGTGCGGCTGGAGCAGGTCGGTGGTGTGCATCACAAAGCCCAAGCTCTGCACCGTCGGCTTGGCCAGAAACTGGCTCCACCAGTATTGGCCGAGGTTGTCGATGGGCTGGAAAGGCATTTTTTCAAAGTCCGCATACATCGCCGGCGTCGAAGTGCTGCCCTGGCGGTAGTTGCGTTCGGTGATGCCGTAGGTGTTGTACTTGCTGCCGTCGCTGAACCAACCCTTCATGCCGCCCCGACCGTCGTCCAAGTGATCACCCACCAGCCAGGTCGCGGCGAGGTCGTCAATGTCGCCTTTGACGGTCAGCTTGGCATAGTTGTAGCCACCGAAGGGGTTGCCATGCACGTCCGGGCCTTGCGTGTGATTCTGGAAATGCCAATACGAGGTGTAGTTGACGATGCCTTTGCCCAAACCCCAGACCGGAGCCAACTGGCAATCACCGGTGACTGCGCCGCAGATATAGGTGTCGGCGAAGTCGTCCACGTCGTAGGCACCTTGGCCCAGCTGTTGAGCAAACTGTTCGACCGTATAGCCAGCCTTGACCAGGCCCGCTTGCAGCTTGACGAAATTGGTGCTGCTCGGGTTGCGCTGCATATACGCCACGGCATCCATGGCGATGCGTTTGTGCGTTTCCTGCGCGAAGGCGTTGGCTTGGTTGGCCAACACGCAGCACATACCTGCAATCAACAGAGCCTTCATATGCGACGACACCGAGGAAATCAAAACCTTCATGCTCGCCCGCATTCATGACGTCGTGATGAAGGGATCAGCAAGCTAAAGCCACTGCGTTCGAGAGCAGGCCATGCGCAGTTTCTGGGCCAAATCGCGTCGCACTGATGGATTTCCCATCTGGACCCCCGTGACGATGAATGACCGACAACCACTGTGCATAACCATTGGTTTGCACTGCATGAAATTTTCTCTCGCTTACGCGACTGTCATCGTCAGCAGGAATACTTCTTTGCGGCATCGGTTCGTTGCCAATATCCAACTAGAAGGAGACTTTCGATGAGTGAGACCGCTGTAAACACCGCCTCGTCCCTGGAAATTCGCCGAGACTTCCTAAGGCGCAGCCTGATCGGCGCAGGCCTGGTGTCCGTGGGGTCCTCGAGCGCCTGGGCCCAGAGCCTGCCGGCCGTTCCCGCCAATCCGCAAGGGTCCGAAGGCCTGCAGACCATCGCCTCACTGGCGGCGCTTGGGCCGCTGCAGGCACCTGACGCCAATGGACTGCGCCTGCCCTCAGGCTTCAGCTCGCGGGTGATCGCACGCAGCGGGCAGAAGGTGGCATCGACCGGCTACACCTGGCACAGCACACCGGACGGCGGCGCCTGTCTGGCCAGTGGCGACGGCGGCTGGATCTATCTGTCCAATTGCGAGCTCGATGGTGGCAAAGGCGGCGTCTCGGCGATTCGATTCAACTCCACGGGCGGCATCACCAGCGCTTACTCCATCTGCAGTGGCACCAGCCGCAACTGTGTCGGCGGCATGAGCCCCTGGAAAACCTGGCTCAGCTGCGAGGAAGTCGACCGCGGTCGCGTGGTGGAGTGCGACCCTTTCGGCCAGAAGGCGCCGGTGGTGCGCAATGCCTTGGGCTGGTTCGACCATGAGGCACTGACCTTCGACACAACGACCGGTTTCATCTACCTGACCGAGGACAAGAGCGACGGACGCTTCTACCGCTTCCGCCCAACGCGGGCGAACGACCTGAGCTCGGGCACGCTGGAAGTGGCCCGGCGCGTCGGCTCGGCCGCGCCCTACTCGCTGCAGTGGCTGAGCGTTCCCACACCCAACCCCAGCAGTTCGGGCACGCGCACGCGCAAGCAGGTGAGCTCCAGTTCCAGCTTCAATGGTGGCGAAGGCTGCTGGTTCCACAAGGGCGTCGTGTACTTCACGACCAAGGGCGACAACCGGGTATGGGCCTATGAAACCGCAGCCAACCGGTTGAGCATCCTCTACGACGACAACACGGCCAGCAACCCGGTGCTGACCGGAGTGGACAACGTCATAGTCTCGGCCCTGGGCGATGTCTATGTAGCAGAGGACGGCGGCGACATGCAGATCTGCGTGATCCGACCGAGCGGCGAGGTGGCGCCTATTGTCAAGCTGGAGGGCCACAACGCCAGCGAAATGACCGGCATCGCCTTCAGCCCCGATGGCAGCCGCCTTTACTTCAGCTCTCAGCGCGGCACGACGGGCAGCGGCGCCAACGGCGTGAGCTTTGAGGTGCGAGGCCCCTTCCTGGGCATCTGAGGCTTGCGGGGCGGTACCCGCCCCGCTGCCTGCAGGACGCGCGAGCATCCACATCAAGCAATCACTGAACTGCCGTCATGGCAGCGCTCGAAGCACTTGCATCGAAAGATGGCCTCGGCCGCTCTTGCAACGTGTTCTGGAAGCAGCACGTCTGGGCGAGTGTCAAGCCCGTCCCGAACTGCAGTTGCAAGTCAGCGACGGCAGCCCAAACACCGTGACGCCTAGCCCAGCGCTGACCTGCTCCCACACAAACACGCATAAAAAAGGCCCGGTTCCTTCCGGAACCGGGCCCTCGGCTGAATCCGCTGAACGTCAGTGGCGCCGCACAACTCAGGGTGCGCGGGTGGTTGCCTTGAATGGCACCAGGTAACCACCGATATTGAGCGTGGCCGTGGTCGTGGTCAGCGGCGAGACACTGCTGCGCACACGCACGCGAACCGACTGGCCCTTGCTCACGGTACCGGGTGCGCTGGTGAAGGCGGCGCCGGCGATGCTGTACTCACCATTCTCCACACTGATTGGGGCAGCGGTGTTGATGCCCCAGATGCCGGCCGACGACGAAGACACCCAGGAGTCCGGGGTGACGTTGGTCGCTTCGGTGAAGGCAAAAGCGTCCGGCACGGCATCCTCAGCCACGGTGGTGACGTCGAAGTTGCCCGTGACGCCACCGATGGTGACCACTGCGCGCTTGGTCGCCAGGAAAGCACTGCTGCTGGTGACGCGGACACGGATGCCCTGACCATTCAGCACGGTACCCGGGGCGCTGGTAAAGGCGCCACCGCTGATGCTGTACTCACCGCCTTCAATGCTGATCGGGGTCGGTGCGTTGATGCCATTGACCGTGCGGGTCGAGGACACCACAGCGGTGTTGGTCAGCACACCCGAGATGGTGTCGAAGGAGAAAGCCGTCGGCACGCGGTCGGCCGCGGCGGTGGTGACATCAAAGCGGGTGCTGAAGCTGCCCACATTCAGGGTCACGCTCTGGCTGGCCAGGTAGTCCGGGCCGGTGGTCAGGCGCACACGCACGGACTGGCCGTTGCTGATGGTGCCCGGAGCCGAAGTAAAGGCGCCGCCGGCGATGCTGTATTCACCACCGACCACGCTGATCGGCGTGGCGGTGTTGATTCCACCCACCACCTTGCTTTCCGAGACCACCAACGTGCCAGGCAAGGCCGTGGTGTTAGCCAGAAAGGCGAAGGCTGTCGGCGTGGTGTCAGGCGCCGCGGTCGTGACGGTGAAGCTGCCACTCACGCCGCCCACATTCAGGCTGACCGTGCTGGAGGTGGAATGCTGGCTGCTGCTGGTCACGCGCACACGCACAGACTGCGCATTGTTGACCGTGCCAGGTGCGCTGGTGAAGGCGGCGCCATTGATGCTGTACTCACCACCCGAGACGCTGATCGGCGTCGGGGCATTGACACCGGTGACAACCACAACCGGCGAGGTGATCCAAACACCCAGGTCCACATTGTTCAGGCTGGCGAAGCTGAAAGCCGCGGGGGTGGTGTCCACGCCCGAAGTGGTCACAGCGAAGCTGGCCGACACGCCACCGATGTTCAGCACGGTGGTGGTGGTTGCGCCGTAGCTGGAGCTGCTCAGCTGACGCACACGCACGGTCTGGCCCGACAGCACCGTGCCGGGTGCGCTGGTGAAGGCGCCGCCGTTGATGTTGTACTCACCACCGGTGACGCTGATCGCGGCCGGGCCGTTGATGCCGCGCACGATCACGCCCGCCGAAGCGGTCTGGGTCGACAGCGCGGCACCGGTCACCGCGGGGAAGGCAAACACGTCCGGCGCGGTGTCCAGATTGGACGTGGTGACGTTGAACACGGCGTTGACCGTGCCGATGGTCAGCGTGGCGCTGGTCGTCTCGCCATAGCCCGCCGCACTGTTGACACGCACGCGCAGGGTCTGACCCTTGGCAACCGTTCCCGGCGCCGAGGTGTAAGGCGCGCCGGCGATGCTGTACTCACCACCCACGATGCTGATCGGCGTTGCGGTGTTGACACCCCAGACACCGATGCTGTTCGAGATGATTTGCGTGTTCAGCGCCGCGCTGGCCACCGGCGTGAAGGCGAAGGCGTCAGGGGTGACGTCTTCGGCCATGGTGGTCACGTTGAAGGGGACGCTGAGCGTGCCCACCGTC
>Ga0187844_10003323_pt1 | contig 10760 bp, 10 predicted proteins | sample SpaLakP09_SKY_50_FD_134517 | JGI IMG/M metagenome (GOLD analysis project Ga0187844, IMG submission 134517) | Oligotrophic lake water microbial communities from Sparkling Lake, Wisconsin, USA - SP09_SKY_50 | ecosystem: Environmental > Aquatic > Freshwater > Lake | place: USA: Sparkling Lake...
GCCAAGCCGCATAGGCGAAGAACTGGTCGAAGGCCGCGCCGACGCTGGGGGTGTCCGCGCCGCTGACCGCCCGGGTCAGGGCGTTGGGCAGGCCGGTGAACAGCGGTTCGGTGACGAAGGTGGAATAGGCGGCCGTGGTCGCCAGCAGATAGAGGAAGGCGAGCTTCAGCGAGCGGACCGCGAAGTCCATCACCGGCTCGCTGATCGCCCCCCTGAGGATGGCGACGCCGTAGAGCACTACATAGAGGACCAGGGCGATGCGCAGCGGGCCCTCGACCTCGGCGATCACCGACGACAGGCGGTCGCCGAGGAAGACGTTGAGCCGTTCGTCGATGAAGTCGTAGCTGGGTTCGAAGACGCGAAAGCTCATCGTCGGGATCCTCAGAAGGCCCGCTCATAGACGCGCATCCGCGCCTGCCGACGCGCTTCGGCCCCCTGGGCTCATTCCGGCGGCATGGTCCAGTGGCGGGCCGGGTTCAGTTCGGTGAACGGCCCCATCAGGATCGCCCGGGTCAGCCGACGGGCCGGTCGCATCAACATCGAGCGCATTCACCGCTTCGCGGAGGTCACCGACAGCGATCCGCACGGGATTCTCGCTGCTCTTGCTCTGGGGTCGCCCGCCTTCGCCTTGCGGTGCGCCGACAACAAATTGGCGACCATCCTCGCCGTGGCGCTGCAGGAGTTCGACGAAGAAGCCGGGGACGCCATCGGCGATCTGGACGCTCGCACCATTATCAACGCCTTCACCAAGAGCCTGAAGGACCTCGCCGATCAGTCCGTCCGACGCGACGCCGAGGCCGAGGCCTGGCTCGAACAGCGCCGGGGACGGTTGATAGCCCCCGCCCGGGAGGATGGGACCGGCGACGGCGCGTAACGCCCCCTCGCCACGGTCGTAGACTTGCGGTCCGAAACTCCCGGACTGGCGCACGGGGTCGGCTGCACGGTTGGATTCGGGCATGAAAGTCCTTTCCCCTCATCCCCCCGCCCCATCTGCTTCACCCTGCGACCACCTGTCGGATCGCCAGCGGGAATGTCTGGACCTGGCGGCCCTCGGTCTGACCTCCGCCCGGATCGGCGATCGTCTCGGCCTGTCGCCCCGAACGGTCGATGAGCATCTCATGACCGCTTGCCGCGTCCTGGGCGTCCGCACCCGCATCCAGGCCGTCGCCCGCCTCGCTGCGGTTCAGCGGCCGCTCGAACCCCGGACCTTGCAGATGTCCGCCTTGGCCTTCTGCCAGACGTTTCAGGGGCCGGCGGTGCGCAGCCGTCTGGGCCCCTGCGTCAATCCGCTGCTCAGCCAGCCGGTGGTGGAGGCGGGGTTGGCCCTGTCGGCGGTCGATCTGACCTGGGGCGGGCGTGACCGCGCCGCCGCGCGCGCCGCCTTCGCGGATGTCTTGCCGCCCTCGATCCTGGATCGCCGCTCCAAGGGCGAACTGGGCGCCTATTACGGCGGCGCCGTCGCCGCGCACCTGGACTTCCTGCGCGACTATCTGCTCGGCGGCGCACTGGCGGAGGCGGGGTTGATCGATCCCGGACTGGAGGACCGCCTCACCCGGGACGCCCTGCTGTGGCGCGGTGGTCATTCCCACCTGCTCAGTCTGGCGCTGACGGAGGCCTGGGTGCGCCGCTGGCGGGAGCGGCTGGACCGCCGGGTCCCATGAGATGCCGGCCGAACCAGTCGCGCACCTGGTCGTAGTAGAGCCGGATGTTGCCCGGGCTCTGAACGCCGTGGTCCTCGCCGATGAGGAGAGTCAGGGCCACCGGGCGGTTCAGACGGTGCAGCGCCCCGTAGAGCTGCTCCGACTGGCCCAGCATAAGGTCGTATTCTCCCACCACCAGAAGCGTCGGCGCGGTGATGCGGTCCGCCTGCTCGAACGGACTGTTGCGCCGATACCGGTCGGGCGCACGCCAGTAGGCGTCGCGCATCTCGGCCTGGCCGGACTCCAGCCAGCGGGCCCCAGCTGTCGCGGCGAGCGCATGCCCGCCCTCCAGCCGCAGGGTCGAACCGACGTCCCCGATGACCGTCGAGAAATTCATCGGCCCGTTCAACGCCACCACGGCGTCGAAGCGGGGAGACTGGGCCGCGCTCATCACGGCGGACCACGCGCCGAAGCTCCAGCCCCACAAGCCGATCCGGTCTGCATCGACCAACCCTTCCGCCGCCGCGGCGTCGACGACCGACAGGATGCGTTGGGCGAGGCCGTCAGCCGGTTCCGGGGTCGCGGGAAGGTCCGGGATGAGGATGGCGTAGCCCGCCGTGACCATCAGCTGCGGCGCCAGCGACAGGCTGGTGGACTCCCGCCGCATCCACCACGGCGGGGCGGGGTAGGCCTCGCCCTGATAGGGCACCACGATCACGGGCGGCGCCGCTGTCGGGTTTAACGGCGGATAGAGCCAGCCGCCCGCGCCGCCGACGCCGGTGACCCGCCGGGGCGCCGCGACCGCGATCCGGTCGAGTTCGGGGTTCAGCCGCCAGACCACCTCCCGGCGAGGACCACTCTGTAGGCGAAGCGTATTGGATTCCGCCTCCGGCCCGCTCCGGTCGAGGCCGATCTCCCGGCTCCAGCTGATCGCGGCCCCTGGCGTCGCTGCGACGCATCGAGACTCGGCTCCGGGATCGGCCCAGACTTGGCACAGTCGCCCATCGGGACGCTCGGCCACGGCGAAGGCCGCCTTCAGCGGACCGCTCTGCGCCCGTAATCCGAAAGGACCGCGGGGGTTCACCGCCGACGCGACGGCCCCGAGATCGGGGAGCTCGCCGTCTGCACCAAGGCGCACGACGCGCCCGCCGCTGGTAAACAGAACCGAGGACCGACCCTCGGCGACGAGCCGGGCGTCCGGAGACAGGCCCAAGAGCGGCAGGGCGTCGGCGCCGGCGACGAACCAGCCCTCGCGGGATCCGGAGCGGCCCTTGAAGATCGGGGTCTCGCCCAGCCAGCCGCCCTCGGCCGTCGCCATGCCCTGGAAGTCGATCGGCGTGGTCGGGTGCGCTCCGGCCGGGGTCACGTCCCGCGCCGCGCCGTCCGGAGCGACGGTCAGGAGCCGGGCCGGCTTGTCGCCGATCGTGGCCACGAGAAGCGCGTCGGAGGCTGGCGACCAGGCGAGCAGGCTCGTAGAGATGTTGCCGGCTTCGGGCGGCCGGACGGCGGCCCCGGTGGTCAGCTCGACGAGCTCCAGCCCCCGGGCGCGGCGCACCTCGCTCGCGGTATCGGCGGAGGGCGGCGGCAGGAGGGGGCCGTCCAGCAGAAGCGCGGCGTATCGTCCGTCCGGAGAGACCTCGAGGTCGAGGAAGGGTCCGTCGGCGATCGCCGCGGCCTCTCCGGTGACGGCGTCGATCCGCCAGAGACGTCGCGGCGGCAAGGCTTCCGGCGGGCCGTCTTCGCCCACCGTGATCGCAGCCGGCGACCCGGCCGTCGCCGCCGCCCTCAGCGCCAGCAGGCGTGCCTGTTCGGCGCGGGGGCCCGCCAGTCTTGGAGGAAGCGCCCCGTCCGGCATGCCAAGCACGACGAGGGTGTCGTCCGTGAGCCATTCCAGGGACCGGCCCCATAGGCCAAGCTCCGGCGCCACATCGGTCCACACCACCTCCCCCGCGGCGATCTCGACGATTCCCAGCCGCCATTCGTCGTTCCGGAGCCGAAACACGGCCAGACGCCGACCGCTGGGCGAGAAGGCGCCGACGGAATAGCCGGCGTCTTCGTCCATCGTCAGGAGCGGTCGCGGATGGTCGGGGGCGTCGAGGTCGATGCGGTACAGCCGGGCGTACCGGTTGGCGCCTTCGGCCTCCAGATCATGGCGGGGGAGATCGCCTCGGGCGCGCCGCTCCTCGAAGACGGCGACCGCGCCGGACGGATCGATCGCGACCCGTCCGAAGCTCTCGAGCCCCAGAATGACATCCACCGTGAGCGGCTCTTGCCTGGCCAACGCCGGGGCCGCCGTCGCGAGCAGGCCCGCGAGGGCGAAAGCGACCATGCGCATGGACGATCACCAGCGCTTGACGAGCTGAAGGGAGATCTGCCGGCCCAGCACATTGGTGTTGGCGGCGTCGTAACCGATCCCCGCCGGCGCATCGTAGAAGGGCGGCTCCTCATTGGTCAGGTTGAGCACATTGAGGGTGAGCGAAAGGCCTTCGCCCCATCCGCTCCCGAAGTCGTAGCGGACCTGGCCGTCCAGGGTGATCCAGTCATCGATCCCGCGTCCGTTGACCCGATCGCGTCCTCCGCTGACGTGGTTGAGGGCGCTGCCGAGGGTGAGCGGGCCCCGCTGCCACTGGGCGCCGAAGCGGCCCCGCCACCGGGCGGGAAAGTTCGGGGCGCCGAGCAGGTCCTCGGTGGGCGACGCAGCCGTGACCGTCCGGTCGTTGGTCAGCAGATGGGTCACGCTCGCGTCGAGCGAGATGTCATCCGACCCCAGGGTGAAGCGATAGCGGGTCGAAAGGTCGAGCCCCTCGACCTCCACGGCCGAAGCATTGACGTAGCGGTTGTCGATGACGGCGCCGTAGGCGGTCGCCGGGAAGACGTTCGGATTGAAGTTGCCCGGGTGGCCGAGCAGGGACTGGACATAGGCCCGGTCGTCCGCGTTTGAGCCGGGGCTCACATAGCGGATGAAAGGGGCCAGGGTCGGATCATTGAGCGCATTGATCAGGTTCTCCGCGACCGGGGTCGCGATCCGGTCCTCGAAGGTCGTCCGGAACCAGCCGCCCTCGATCCGGAGACCTTCGGCGGCGGCGGGCGTCCAGACGAAGCCCGCCGTCCAAGATTCCGCGGTCTCCGGGATGAGATTCGGGTTGCCCCCGTACTGGACGATGCTGATCACATTGGCGTCGGCGCGGTCCAGGAACACCGGGCCGAGCCGGTAGGCGCTGTTCAACTCCCTCAGCGAAGGGGCGCGGAACGAGGTGCCGTAGCTGGCGCGCAGGAGCAGGTCGGGGGTCGGGTTGTAGAGGACGCCGACCTTGGGATTGCTGGTCTGGCCGATCCCCTCATGGTCCTCGACACGACCGGCAAGGGACAGCTCCAACCGTTCGAGGCCGGGCCGGGCGTTGTCGGGCCCCACGAGCGGCGCGCGCAGTTCGACGAAGGCGGCCGAGACGTCGCGCTCGAACGCCGTCGGGGCGGCGATGCGCGGCGCTGCGCCGGAGATGAAATTCTCGCCGGAGGTTTCGAAGCGCTCCTGGCGATAGTCGACACCGACGGCCATGCGCAGGTCCCCGCCTGGCAGGGCGAAGAGGACGCCGTCGGCCTTGAGGTTGAAGGAGCCGACCGTGCTGATGTTCTCGGACCGAAGGTAGCCGGACCCGATGAAGGCCAACAGGGCCGGGCTATGGGCGGCGGGATCGCCATAGGGATTGAAGTAGCCGTCGACGGCCGGGTTGAAGGTGGTTCCCGGATTGTTCGGCGTAGAGCCGAGGGCTTCGTCGAGCCGGGTCGTCTGGACCCGGTTCGAGGCCATAAGCCCGGTAGTCTCCCGACCTCCGCTCAGATAGGCCGCGAGGTTCCATCCGGCGAGTTCACCCGTGACCCCGACGGCGCCGCCGACGCTGCGGGAGAAGCCTTCGTCACGGCCCGGCCCCAGGTCGTTGATGAAGGAATAGGCGATCTCCTGATAGGGCTCGCCCGCCACCGGCACGAAGAAGGGATTGTCCGGCGTCACGAACAGGATGCCGATGTCGGCCACCGACTCCTGGATGTAGGTCCGGTCGGTGTAGCGAAGGTCGCCGTCCAGACTGAAACCGCCCGGAAGGTCCTGCCGGCCCGCCACGAAAAGGCTGTGCCGGCGCTGGTGCGGCAGGCTCCACAGGCCCTCCATCTGATTGGTCAGATTGACTTCGCCCGGGCGAAAGTCTCCAGGCGTGAGGCCCACGCCGTTCTGATTGCGTGGGATGGCGTAGACCGGTTCATAGGATCCGCTGACCGGATCGAACGCCATGAGGTTGCCCGGGGCCGCGTAGGTGAAGCGCCAGTCCGAGCCGCCCAGCGGGCGCAGGTCCGCATTCGCGGTTGCGCGACGGTCGGCGGCGCGCAACTCGCCGCGGTCGTGGAATTCGTAAGCGGCGAGGAGGCCGCCGTTGGACCAGTTGAAACCGCCGCTGTGAGACAGGAGAGTCTCCTCGGCCCCGCCGTCGCTGGTGCCGCCAACACGTAGCCGGGTTTCGGCGCCGTCGAACCGTGACTTCAGGATGATGTTGACTACACCGCCGACCGCGTCTGCGCCGTAGAGGGCCGACGCGCCGTCGAGCAGCACATCCGCTCGCGCAATGGCGCTGCTGGGAAGATTGGAGATGTCCGAGAAGTCGCCGGCGCTGCCCGTGCCCGCGATCCGCCGGCCGTTGACCAGGACGAGGGTTGCATCCGCGCCCAGACCCCGCAGGTTCACCCCGGTCGCATAAGCCGAGTTTCGGCTCGTGCGGTCTGCGCCTGTCCCGGCAGACCCCTCATAGGCCGCCCCGGTGAAGTTCTGCGGCAAGGCGGCGAGGGTCTCGGCGACCGTCGCGCGGCCTTGCCGGGCGATGTCGTCCTGGGTGATGACGGTGACCGGCGACGGACTGTCCGCGCCCCGCAGATAGGTCCCCGTGACCACGATTTCTTCAAGCTGGGTGGCCTGCGGTTCGGCCTCGGCGCGGGCTGAGGGATCAACGAGCACGAAGACCGTCGGGCGGCTCTGGCGATAGGCCAGGCCCGTCCCGCGCAGGAGCTCCGCGAGCGCGGCCTCAGGAGTGTATTCGCCGGTGAGAGCGCGAGCCTGTCGGCCGGCTACCAGCGCGCTGGGATAGAGGATCTGCAGGCCGCTCTGCTGGGCGAACACCGGCAGGCTGCGCTCAAGCGGCCCGGCGCCGATGCTGAACGTCCGGACGGCCTCGGTCGATTGCGCGATGACCGGCGTCGCGACACCCAGCATGAGCGCAGCGAGCGCGGTTGAAGTGAACCTGTGACCCATGATCTCCCCCTCTTTTCTACCCGCGGCTTTGCGGGGCGGGGAGGAGACGTTGGGTCGCGGGGCGTCCCCTAAGTCCGGACGCAGATTATTTTCATGCCGGCCCCGAAAGGATCAGATGGCCGTCGGCCGCCGTGGCGGCTTCAAGGTGATAGAGGTCGCGCAGGGCGGCGACGAAGCCGTCGATGTCCCCGGCGTTGAAAACGCCGCTGACCCGGATCGACGAGATGCGTTCGTCGCGAAGCTCGATCGGTTTGGAGGTGTAGCGGTTCACCTCCGTCACGGCCGCAGCGATCGGCGTGTTCTCAAAGGTCAGCCGGCCGACTGTCCAACTGGTTTCGGCCGGGACATTGACCGCGACGACCCGGGGCGTTGGACCCGAGGTGGTGACCTGCTGGCCGGGCTCCAGGGTCCATTGGGCCGTCCTCGAGGACGGCTTGTGAACGTCGACGCGCCCTTCGACCAGGACGACACGCGCCCCGGAGCCGGATCGCCGAACGTCAAAGCGCGTGCCGACGGCGGTGACCTCCGTGTCGCCCGCCTGGACGAAGAAAGGCCGCGCGGCGTCGCCCTCGACCTCAAACATGGCGCGTCCTGCTGCGAGCGTGACCACGCGACGGGCGTCGGTGAAGCGAACGGTGACCCGCGAGTCCGTGTCGAGGACGATGCGGGAACCGTCTTCCAGCCGCACGGTGCGTTGCTCGCCGATGGCCGTGGCGTAGGCGTCCGGCCGCTGCAGGGACCACCAGGTCAGGCTCCCGGCTCCGATCACAAGCGCCATGGCGCCCGCGACGCCGAGCGGGATCAGACGGCCGGCGTCCCGCATCCGACGGCGCGGGCGCGCCTTTTCGACCCGACTCAAGGCCTCGTCGGCGAGCCCCGCCACCCCGGGGCTTTGCGCCAGCGTCCCTGCCGCGTCCCACATGGCTTCGAGACGGCTGAAAGCGCGCGCGTTCTCCGGGTCTCGCCGCCACGCGCTGAACGCCTTCACGTCGGCGGTCGTGACCTTGCGCTGGTTCAACTTGCTGAACCAGTCGGCGGCTTCCTTGCGCCTGATGTCGGCTTCAGCCTCGATCATCATCCGTTGCCTACAGGTCCAGCCGAGACGCGCAGTACTGAAGCGCCCTGGACATTCGCCATTCCACCGTTTTCACGCTGATCTCGAGCGACACGGAGATCTCGGGATAAGTCATACCGCCAAAGCGGTTCAAGACGAAGACGTCGCGGTAGAGTTGCGGCATGGACCGGATAACCTGTTCGAGAAGGACTTGGTCGAACTGCGGCGCGGCCTCGGCCTCGGCAGGTCTTTGAAGCGCCTGGCTCTGGCGGCGTCGGCCCTCTCTTCGGCTTTCATCGCGGACCAGATTGAGGGCGATCTGCAGCAGGAACGCTTTTGGATGGCGGATGTCCGACACGGCGTAAGGCGCCGCCCTGAGGTAGGTCTCCTGGACGACATCCGCCGCAGCGTCGGCGCCGATGTGAGGGCGCAACCGGCGATCCAGCCAGACGGCGTATCGCCGGTAGAGACGGTTGATCCCGTCCTGCGCCTCCACCCCCAGCTGCTTCGTATCGGTCACCACGGATCTCCGACCTCTCGACGAGAGGGGCGGGAATCCCGGCGTGGCCGCGCGATTCCGGGCAGGCGCGCCGACGCGCGCGCTCAGATGGCGGCAACCGGCCGACGCACAGAGCGGCAGCCGTCGATGATTTGATATCGCACAGGGGATTCCAGGCCCCTATCGGCGCGAACGCCGACATCGAAGCATGAATCAAACGGAATCCCGACGCAAGCGGGAGGGGTCGGGCGTTGGAATCCTCTGCGATCGAGGCCCGTTACTTCAGCGCGCAGCGCCGCCTCCGTCAGCGACGAACCCCGGCTCCGGCTGTGCGCCTATCTCGCGGCGCCCGACGGCTCCGCTGTAGGCGCGACCCTTCTACGGTTCAACCGGCGCCGTCGGACCGCAAGAAACCTGCGGGCGGCCCGCAATTGATCGACGTTGCCCGGGTCCGAACCCGCCGTGTACGGAGAAAGTCGGACAACCCGTGGTGTAATATGGAAGCTGTCTCCGAAGATCCGGACCGTGGATCGCCCGCGGTCAGCCTGAGCCCGCGCGAACAGGAATGCCTGCAATGGGTCTGTCGCGGGAAGAGCTCCTCCGACATCGGAACCATATTGTCGCTGTCGCCCCGCACCGTGGACAGCTATCTTGAGAAGGTCTGTTCCAAACTCCGGGTCCGGACCCGGATCGAAGCGGTCGCCTCGGCGGTCCGGCAAGGTCTGATCGACCCGGGATGAGGGGAGGGGGCGGGCCAGGAACTTCTGTGATGAAGCCCGGCGTTTCGCCGCCGATCGCCGCCGACGTTTGCACGTCCCCTGGCTCTCGATCGGCGCCTATCGTTCCCGGAACCCGCCGCCGGCGAGTCTAGATCGGCCAGCCCAAGCGCGCCAGCCGGGCTTGACCCCCGGCAGCAGTGGAGCAAGACACCCAGATGGCTAAATACGCGCCGCTCGCAGCCTTTCTCCGACGTCAGAAGAGCGCCGAGGTGGACCTGTCCTTTCGGGACATCGAGCGGATCGTCGGCGGCATCTTGCCCAAGGCGGCGTCGCTGGAGGACTGGTGGCGCGTGGATACGGCGAGGGAGCCGATGCCCCAGCATCTCGCCTTCGCCGACGCGGGCTTCGTCGCCGAACCGCGGACGCGGGCCGAAACCGTCCGTTTCATCCGGGTTGCGGGAGTGGGCGTCACAGGGAGCGCGGCGCGGGTTGGCGCGACGAAGGCCGAGGGATGAGGCCTGTCTGCTCCGGACAGACCTCCGATCCGTCGGAGCGCCTGCCGGAGTGGTTCAGATCGGGCGGTCAGTTATGGTCGGCGTGACCCTGGGGAGCCGGAGCATCCGAGGGCGCCGGCGCGGGTGGCGCGGGTTCGGCGGGCGGCGGAGCGTCGGACTTCATCTTGTCACAGCAGCTCATGGCGGCGTCAGCGGCCATATCCTTGCAGCATTCGCAGCCTTCGGCGGCCAAGGCCGCTCCAGCGCTCAGGGCCAGAATCGCGCCGGCGGCGGCCAGCAGGTTGGAAACTCGCATCGTCGTTCTCCTAGTGAACCATGAAGCTGACAGAGCCGGACATCTTGTGACCGTCCGGCCCTTCGGCGGTCCAGGCGGCGGTGTAGGTTCCCGGGGCAAGCCGGGGAAGGGCCACGCTGACGGTCGCGGCGGCCGGTGCGGCGGGGGCATTCACGACCACCGGGGCCTGCCCCTCGGCGCTCAGGGTCACCGTCTTCAGGACCATCGCATGGGGGAAGGTGACGCTGAAGCGTTCTGGCGATCCGTGGGTCATGGCCCCGTTCGCCGGAACCGTGGTGACGGCCGATTGAGGCTCGGCGGCCTGCGTCTGCATATTGTGCCCGGCGTGCGGATCCTGGGCGGCGGCGGCGCCGGCGAAGGCCAGGGCGGCCGTGAGGGTGAGAATGCGGATCATGGGGTGGTCTCCTTAGGTCAGAACCAGGCCTTGAGGCCGACGACGAAGCGGGTGTCATCAGCCTCACCGCCTCGGGCTTCGATGTAGTCGGCGGTGTTTCCGAGCGCCCGGCTCCACTCAACGCCGACATAGGGGGCAAACTCCTTGCGGAACTCGTAGCGCAGGCGCAGGCCCGCCTTGATGGACGACAAGCCCGAGCCGATCTCCAACTCCGGAATGTCGCTGGCTGAGGCGTCGATTTCGAGGCGCGGCTGGAGGATCCAGCGCTGGGTGATGCGCTGGTCGTATTCGGCCTCGACACGAGCGGTCAGGTTCCCCTCGGTCGACAGGAAGGAGGCGGCGTCGATCTCC
>Ga0187844_10003324_pt1 | contig 10756 bp, 9 predicted proteins | sample SpaLakP09_SKY_50_FD_134517 | JGI IMG/M metagenome (GOLD analysis project Ga0187844, IMG submission 134517) | Oligotrophic lake water microbial communities from Sparkling Lake, Wisconsin, USA - SP09_SKY_50 | ecosystem: Environmental > Aquatic > Freshwater > Lake | place: USA: Sparkling Lake...
CAGACCTGCTCGGTCTTTGTTCACAAAGTAAGAGTACCAGCCAAAAATGGCAAGCGCAAACAAAATCCCTAGCAATGCGCCCTCGATATACAGGCCATAGCGCCTAGTTTCCAAAAAGCGTTCATTTTCTACAAACTGTAAAACATAAGAGCGAGGCGGCAGAGAGTGAAGGGCCTTCGCCTTAGACAGCAAGCTCAGCGTTTCCCCGCGCTGAAGCATAAACAAAGCATCGCGGCTTTCCACCTTTGCAGAGGAGGGCAAGGCTGGGTCTATGTCACTTAGAAAAGAATATTTACCCGTATAAAAACCAGCGGTCTTCAAAGGCACGATGGAATCATCAGCTCTGATAACGTGGGTATGGATACTTTTCCAATTGCCTTCAAGTCTGAAGTTTTTATCAACAGCTAATTTACTGCTGACCTTTTGCAAGATCCAGTAAGGTTGACGCGTATCAATGGCGCCCATTTCTGCAGGGGGCTTGAATTCATCCTTGCGCTTTAAAACATCTTCAACAGTCAACAAACCCGTAGGGTCTGCCAAAACCAGCGTGTTTTCTTTTGGGGTAAAAATAATCGGGGTGTCGGCGGTAAGCTCAAGGGCTGGTAAATCATCCCACCCAACTGCATGTACTTGACCCATGAACACCGTTGCGATAAACATCAAAAAAAACTTAGCTGTTTTCATGATCAGTATCCATGTAAGAAATTTGCGAAATTACAAATTTAAAAATATCTTCAAATATTATGGATTAATCACTACAGATTGATGATTCGGGATTAACCTGCCCATGGGTTGATCAAATTTATATTTTTGTATTAATGTTTTGAACATGGGAAGACCGCTTGAATTCAATATAAGCAAGGCCAGCCTTCCCTTGCCACCTATGACCACTAAGCTAAAGACCTGAGTCAGGGCAGCTTCATCTCATGATCGAAAGCAAATTTCTTTAAATTTTTCGCAATATCTGCTACCGCATCTTTGCCTAAGGCCACCAATGGCGGACGAATAAGCAACCACTGAGGGTTATGGTGGAGCATGCTTAAAACAGTTTTACATGCTGGGATTTTGGGATGATGTCCAATCACCAATTCCAAAATATCATTTGCCAACAACGCATGTGCACTTGACTTTTGTGAGATGGCCTTGCTGACCTGCTTAGGCAGTAAATTAGCAATCATGCTGAGCGCGCCTGTGCTTTTGAGCTCCATCACCTTCAATATGTCTTTTTCATTCTGGGTATACACCATGCAATTAGGAAGAAATGATCTGACTAATTCTGTAGTGACAGATAAATTTTCACTCGCGTCCACTATGCCAGAAATGTGATTCGGGTACAGCCTTAAAAGCTCAGAAACCACCGCATGAGGTAAAGCGCCACAGGTTACCGCTGGGTTATTGTGAAGATAGATAAACCAATTCTTATCAGAAATTGAATTGATGATATGCCCATAAAAATTAAGTATTCCTTGGTTACTGGCCTTGTCGTAGAAAAAAGGTGGCGCAATCAGGCATGCGTGCACTTGATGTTTGACGGCATGTTGCGTTAACTCACGAACATCTTCTACAGAGGCCGCTGTGGTGCACACCAAAATAGAAGATGGCGGAATTTGTTCTTTGATTAATTCATCCAAGACCGAGCGACGTTCTTCGCAAGAAAATGAAGGCCCCTCGCCTATGGGATCAAAGATTGAAACCCCTTTGCTGCCATTGGCTAAAAGATTCTTGACATGGGATGTGTATTTTTTTAAATCAATAGACAAGTCGGGATTCAATGGCGTCAACACAGAGGTCCACAAATCAGTGAAGCCATTGTTGAGATTAAATACATTCTTTTCGGTAGCCATATTTAATGCCCCATTTCAAAACTGGAATGTTGTCGCGTCTATTTCATTAGGGCAACGGATTCTTCTGAGGTCAACAACGGGCCATCAAGCGTGACTTGTTCATCCTGCACTTTGGCACTCTTGAATTTTTCAATGATTGGCTTTAGTTTTTCGTCAATATGCGTCTCGTCATAACCATTAAATAGGGTGCCCAGCAGACTGCGCTTGACATCACTTGTGCCCATGACCCAATCAAATAAGGGAAATGACAAATTCATATTTTTGTGCATCATGATTCCCAGATTGTGATGAGCCGCATGATGGCGACGGATTGTGTTGATGAATGGCATATTTCGCACAAACCAATTTTCTTGAATATGACAGCAATAATGAAATGATTCATAAATCAAGTAATGACAAATCATTGTCATGAACAGAATATAGCCAGTATTGGCATTGATAAGTTGTGAGGCAATGTATCCCAGTAAAGCTCCAGTCACCATCAACACAGACAGAACACGCCAAGGAAAAAAAACAATCCTAAACTCTTTGGTGGTGTCAATGGTGTAGTCTGTATCTGTGAAGTACTGGTGATGTTGACGTGTGTGACGATCATAGATAGACCTTAAAGCGAACACATCAACCAATCTGTGCATCACATATTTATGCATAGCCCATTCAATTAAATTGCCTGCAATAGCCACAGGAATAACTGTGAGCCAAGCCCAACTTGGATTGTCTAACTGCTGGTCACAGTAAAGAATAAGAAGTATGCCAACGGTATAGATAAAGCCAATATGCACGAAGCCGTTGTAGTGAGGGCTGATTTGACTCTTGTATGCCGAACGGAATTTTTCTTGGCGCGGCGTCGTATGTAATGGCTGTGGAAATGTATTCATAACTTTAGGTCGCTCCTTTTAAAGCCTGAACGTTTCCATCTAAAGTCATTATTTTCAAATATTACTTTTTGCTTGAGGGTATAAACCCTTGAAACATGGATTTAAATAGGGCAAAGAATGAAAATAAGCTCGCAGCCTGGTTTGTGCGACCCGCAAACCCATCCGAGGTCGACATGCCGTCAAAGGCAAAGGCAAGATGAGTACTTGGTTTTTGAACAGCCCCACTCTGGGGGATCACATCGACGCTTGCAGCATCACACGGTAATCGTCTGCTGAAGCTTCGCGTGGATTGGTTTTGTGCGAGTGGTCGGCGATAGCGCCTTTGATGATGTCGTCAAACTGCAAAGCACTCACACCCATGGAAGCCAAACCGCTGGGCAAGCCCAAACGGGCATTCATGGCTTGGATAGCGTCGCCTATGGTTTGCGCGGGCTTGGGGTTTGCAGGCAAACCCATGGCTTGGGCCATGCGGGCCAAGCGGTTCTCGGCTTGCATGGCAGACGCTTGGGCATTGAAGGCAATAACGGCAGGCAAAAACATAGCGTTCAAAGTGCCATGGTGCAACTTGGGGTTGATGCCGCCCAAGCTGTGGCTGAGCGAATGCACACAGCCCAAACCTTTTTGAAACGCCATCGCGCCTTGCATAGACGCACTCATCATGTTCAGACGCGCATCACGGTCGCTGCCCTCACGCGTGGCGCGTTCGATATTCGCCCAACCGCGTGCCAAACCGTCCAATGCGATACCGTCTGCAGGCGGATTGAAGGCCGACGACATGAATGTTTCCATGCAATGCGCGATGGCATCCATGCCGGTGGCAGCGGTCATGAGGGGTGGCAAACCAAGCGTAAGCGCGGGGTCGAGTAAGGCCACTTTGGGCACCAAATGCCAAGAATGAAACCCCAGTTTTCTGCCGTCGTCCACGATGATGATGGCGCCGCGGGCCACTTCGCTGCCTGTACCCGCGGTGGTGGGCACGGCAATCAAGGGCAACACTTTGTCGGTAATGCGGGGTGAGCCGCCTTCGATGGTGGCGTAAGTGGTGAGTGGCCCCGCATGGGTAGCGGCAATCGCCACGCCCTTGGCGCAGTCTATGGAGGAGCCGCCGCCAAACGCAATCAGGCCATCGCATTGGTGCTGTTGGCACAAGGCGGTAGCGGCACGCACCGCGCTTTCGGTGGGGTTGGATGGCGTGGCATCAAACACTGTGATATTCATGCCTTTCATCGCATCCAAGCCTTGCTGCAGCAAACCCGCGGCTTTGATGCCGGCATCGGTGACGATGAGGGGGCGATGGATGCCTATGCGTTGGCATTCTTCGGCCAAGCGTTGCAAAGCGCCGTATTCGATATGGACTTGGGTGATGTAAAAAATACTGGCCATGGTGAATGTCTGCTTGCTCGTTGTAGGATGCCGCCACTTTAACGGACAAAACCACCGCCATGAACCGCCAAGATTTTCGTTTTTTCCACACCCTGAGGGTGCGCTGGGTAGAAGTTGATATGCAAAAAATTGTCTTCAACGGCCACTACCTGATGTATTTGGATACCGCTGTGTCTGACTATTGGCGCGCCCTGGCCCTGCCCTACGAGCAAAGTTTGCACGGCATGGGTGGCGATTTGTTTGTGGTCAAGTCCAGCTTGGAATACAAGGCCTCGGCGCTCTACGACGATTTGCTGCACATCGGTATGCGTTGTGCGCGCATTGGCAACTCCTCCATGGTTTTTGAGGGCGTGGTATTTCGTGGTGAGCAGGTGTTGGTCAAGGGCGAGTTGGTCTATGTGTATGCCGAACTGCCCACAAAAACCTCTCAGCCGGTCCCACAGAAATTGCGAGATATTTTGTTGGGCTTTGAGCAAGGCGAGGCTGTTACCGCTTTGCAGTTGGGCAGCTGGGACGAACTTAAAACCTTGGCCGCGCCCTTGCGTACCGAGGTGTTTGTGGATGAGCAAGGGGTTGACCAAGCCTTGGAGTGGGATGCGCATGACGCCGAATGCCTGCATGCGGTCTTGTGCAACCGTTTGGGGGCGCCCGTGGCAACGGGGCGTTTGCTGCCCGCGGTGGATGGTGTGGCCAGAATTGGGCGTATGGCGGTCAAGCGGGTTTTGCGCGGCCAGCGTTTAGGCGACCAAGTCTTGTCGGCTTTGATGGATGCAGCACGCCAACGGGGGGACACAGAAATTTTGCTGCATGCCCAATGCAGCGCTGAGAAGTTTTACCTGCGCCAAGGTTTTCGCCGTCAAGGCGATGTGTTCATGGAAGCGGACATGCCGCACATAGAGATGGTTTGCAAGCTATAGCTCGGTTTGCAGCAACGCTTATTTTTTTCGAAAGTCCCAAGGCGGTATGGGCAGGGGCTCTGACCACAAACCCAATTTCTGGCTCTGCGCTTTCAGCTCACTTGCGCTGTAAGTATCGCGATCTTCCTGTGGTTGTTCATTTTGGTATTTTTTATAGTGCCAAGCCAAGCCCGATTTGATTTGTTGGTGACAAATGTCTTGTGTGTCTAAAAATACTTTGCCGACAATGCGTCCGTATTTGTCGTTCTTGGTGAAAGACACTTGCACCGTTTTGCCGTGCACCATGTCATGAAGCGATTGTTTGGATTTTTCACCAAAGGCTTGGGCTTTTTCTGGGGCATCAATTCCCTGCAACCTGATCTTGAACTGTGTTTTGTTGACATCCAAAACGGTGATGGTGTCACCATCAGCCACTGAGACCACCTTGCCCTGCAAAATATTTTCTGCCCTGGCGTTAACAAAGGCGAAATTTACAAATATCAGCAAAAATGACAAAAATATCTTCATTCATGAAGTTTGCCACGATATTTGTTTTTTATTAAATTTATGCCGGCTTAAAGCGCTTCTACCCTTCCAAAGTCAGGTTGCAGCAACCACTGCGATAACTCGTCAGCCAAACGCTCAGCCTCGCCTACCGCTTGTTTCCATACTTTCACACGACTTGCCAAGTCTTGGCCGTAGGTGGTGAAGTCGCTGCGGTCGGGCAGTTTGCCGTTGGGCAGACTGCTTACCCATTCGGGGTCGGGGGCCAGCAAGATGGTGCTGTCTAAAAACGCGGTGGCATGGTGGCGGCTTGTCAGCTTTTTATCCAACCAACCCGGCACCACGGCTTTTTGAAAATGCGGGTACAGCGTCAAGCCTTTGGCTGGGCGGTAGTCCAAATGCAAGTGGTAATCGGTGATTCCACCATCCCAATAAGCGCCCGCAGGTGCACCGTCAATGGCCTTGACGGCTTCAAGCACAAATGGAATAGAGCAACTCGCTTGCACCGCGTCCAGAAAATTCACTTCGCTCAACACCTGTTGGCGAGAGGGGTAATCCTGGGTGGCAAATGGCAAGGGATGGGGCTGTCCCATGAAGGGGCTGGAGAACACCACCCGTTCTAGCCAGCGGCCCATGGCGGGACGGCTGATGAAGTTGCTGATGTAGGCGCAGGCATAGCCCAGCGGGGTACGCCAAACATTGTCTTTTGACAACAGACCTAAACCCCTTGAGGTCATCACATGCAAGCGGTAACGTGGGTGGTAAATGACTTGGTGAATACGCCCACTGTAAAAGCGCTGCAAATTGGCAGCGAAATCGGTGCTGACTTGGTTCGCTGTCGGACGGCGTTGGCCGGGACTCAGTTGGTAATGCTGGTGAATATATGCATCTTCCAAAGACAGCAGTTCTTTTTCGGGATGGGGCAAGCAAGCAGTGGCCAAGCGCCAAGCGCCAATCGAGGCGCCCACCAAGTCTATGGGTTGATCACTGCGAGACAACCAATGACCGAACAAAAACCGGTCTATGGGCCCCAAAATCAAACCCTTGGGGCCACCGGCAGCGCCAGGAATGACGCTGATGTGCTGGGGCAACAAGCCTTTGTCAGCAATATGTTGGCGGGCTGTGGGGCCGGCATAAATGCGCAAGGCCCTCATGCCTGTGCGGTGCTCAATCTTTGCACTGGCGGGCGTTGGCCGGTAACTGAGCTAACCATGTGAGGTATCGGGGCTCATTTAACTCCATTAAATGCGCTTGAACCGCCGACCAAGAGTCCTTTGGAAAATTCTTACAAATCCGAATGGCCAACTGATTGGCAACCGCCGTCTCACCCCCAAGTATTTTGACCTTCAGCAAAGGCAAGTTGAGAAAGAGGCTTTGTGAAAATACATTGGCATTTTCTTTGGCAATGCGCCCAATCACAGCCAAGGTTTGATCGTTGACTTCGGTATCGATCATAAAAACACTTTCGAAAAGTAATTGGTTCCACCAGATGGTTTTATCAGCAGAGACAAATTCATCGAAGGATTTGTTTTGGGAAAAACGCTCGTAGGCTGTCAATGCTTTGCGGTGGTCGACATAAAACCATGTTGCACATAGAAGCAAAACTATTGCTAAAACTTTGAAAGACCACTGAGGTAAACGAACTGAATAGGTGTCTTCAGGCAAAAGACTGAAAGCAAAAACGAAAATAAATAGAAACACAGCATGCCATAAAGGGTATTCGAGCATGCTGTGTGCGCCTAAGATCATCACCATACACACCATGGCCAATTCAGGTCCATTGGCATTTTGCCAAGGCTTTTTTATGAATAGCCAATAAGCCGCGAATCCCAGCAAAGACAGTGTGCCCAAGATACCTAACTCGACTTGTATCTGTGCCAACAAATTGTGCGCATGGTCTACAGGTTCCATGATGCCAGGCGTCAAAACTTCAGTGACTTGCAACTGACGCCATCCCACGCCCATCAAAGGGTGTTGTTGAATCAGCAGCCACACATCGCTCAAAATTCGCAGGCGGTGTGAACCCGAAGATTCAACCGCTTTACGTGAGTCATCTATTAACTGACCCGACATCAAGCCATAGCTAGCCAGTAGCTCGCCCAAGCCTATGGCTATCAACTGCCAAACAATCAAGGCCACCCAAACCCATGAGATGTTCAAACGTTTGCGCATGAGTGCAAGCAAACCACTGACAAGCAGCAACTCTAGGTAGCCGGTACGTGAGCTGGTGGCATACACCGCCAACATCATGAATCCCATGGCAAATAAACGCCAAGGCTTAGGGCGGGCGCTGTGTTGCCCCTGCTCAGGATGCAGAAAGACCAAGCTCACAATCGCGCCTACCATCAAACTGGCACACAAATTGGGTTGACTTAAAAAACCACCCTGCCGGGGAAATGAAGCTGATTTGTTAAGCCAAGGGCTCAGAAAATCTTGAAGTTGGAACATTTGCAGCCAAATCCCGGCTGCTTGCAGCAAACCCGCTACCAATACCACGCCCATAAAAGATTGGGCCAAAAGCATGCCTTGCCCAGCACGCACCCACATCTTGACCCATGCACATAGCAAGACCACGGCCAAAAGATAAGAAGTCGAAACCAGCAAATAGCTGAAATAGGCAGTGTTGATGCCGGCTATGTATTGAACAAAGGCCCATATCCACCAACCGCCACACAACATACTTAAAGAGGTCAAGCTAAAGTCGGTTGCTTGTCGCGGAAGGTAAAGATAGGTAGCCAAGCCAAACAGCCCCAAGCCTATAAAAGCCAAAAAATCTGAGTTCAGTCGTGGGGTGATAGGGTTGATGGCTGGCAAAACACTGACCACGAAAAGCACAAAAAGAGAAACAAACAGAAAATTTGTCGAAATTGGCTCTGAACTGTCGATTTCTTTGAAAGTATTCATCTCAACGGCCATGCAAAAAATTTCTGCATTGTAGGCATTTATTTTTTCAATGAATTCTTAAGTGCTAATCCTATATCGGGGCGTTCAGCGAACGGGTCTGGCGGGTTATGGCCTCCAACAATGGCATCAAATCGTGTTGCGGCATTGCCCAAAGCTTTGGGATGGCTGTAAATATAGAACTGGTCGGCTTGCATGGCGTCAAACACCATTTGCGCCACTTGAGCAGCACTGACTTTGCCGCTGCTGACGGCTTTATCGCTCATGGCTTGACCTATCAACTGGCTTTGCGTGGGCTGGGTGGCTGACAGATGCTCAGGGCGGTTACGTTCACTTTGGTTGATGCCAGTGGGAACAAAGTAGGGACAAAGCACGCTGGCGCTGATTTGATCGCTGACCAATTTCAAATCTTGGTAAAGGGTTTCAGTTAATGCCACCACCGCATGTTTGGTGACGTTGTAAATACCCATATTGGGTGGGGTGAGCAAGCCCGCCATGCTGGCTGTGTTGACTATATGGCCTTGAAAAGACGGGTCTTTTTGTGCGGCTTCCAGCATCATGGGGGTGAACAAGCGCACACCGTGAATCACACCCCACAGGTTAACGCCCAACAGCCATTCCCAGTCTTTCACCGAGTTTTCCCAAACCAAACCACCAGCGCCCACTCCCGCATTGTTGAACACAAAATGGGGCGCACCAAAACGCTCGAAAACCGCTGAGGCAAGCTCTTGCATATCGTCGGCGTTGGACACATCCACACGCTTGGCCATCACTTGCACACCCAAGGCCTTGATTTCATCGTGGGCGAGCTTGAGGGCGTCTCTCTGCACATCCACCAACACCACGTTCATGCCAAGAGACGCACCAATGCGGGCGCACTCCAAACCAAAACCCGAGGCGCCACCTGTGAGGACGGCGGTTTTGCCTTTGAAATTGGAAATCATGCCTCTGCCCTTTTCAATAGAAAGCCGTTACGTGGGAAATGCACATGCACCGTACCTGCACGCGGGTCGCTGCGGCGCAGGCTGTAGCGGGTGCGGGAGGCGGCGACCAATTCGCCTTGGGTGGGCTCGGTGCCAAAGCTTTCGGCATGCACAATCACTTGCGTGCCCAAGGCAATGCCGTGCTCGTCTTGAAACACCTCTTTGCTGACATCCAAAGGCGTGGCGTCATGGGCTACTTTCAGCGCATCTGCCGCGCTCAGCTCACTCATTCGGCCTTGGCCAAAAGCCTGCATGCGTGCCACCCACGCCTTCACAGCGGGCAGTGCGTCAAGAATCCCTGCGAGATTGGGCACTTTCACCACGGTGAACCATACCGAGTGGTAGGCCGAAAAGTCCGCCAAGGTGGGCTGGTCGCCCAGTAAAAAATCTTGCCCCTCGAGCATGCTGGAGATGCGGCGCAAATAGTTTTTATATGCACCCGTAGCATCCGCGGCTGGCATGCGCGACGCCCCGCCGCGCATGGCTTGGCGGTCTTGGGCAAACACTTTCACCACCTCGGGGGCTGTATTGGCAAACACATGGGCAGCACCCGTGGGCTGAAAGTTGTAGCCCATGGCGGTGGGAAACACGATGTTGTCTGCCCACTGCGCCAAGCTGTTCACCAAGCCTTTGGCATGCGAGCCAAACAATGAAGGGCTGGGTTGATGCTGCTCCAACATATTGCAAATCAAACTGGTGTCGCAATAAATATCTGCACCGATTTGCAAGACCGGCGTGCGTCGGTAGCCGCCCGTGAGTGGCATGAGGTCGGGCTTGGGCATGACCATGGGAATGGTCACGCTGTGCCAATCGAGTTTTTTATAGCCAAAGACCAAGCGCACTTTTTCGGCAAAGGGCGAGGTGGGGTAATGGTGAAGGATCAGTGCAGACATGGCAGGCTTTCAAAAAGGCTTCAGAGTTTGACCACTTGTTTGCCAAAGTTCTTGCCTTTGAGCAAGCCCAAAAACGCCTCAGGAGCGCTTTCTAAGCCATGGGCCACGGTTTCGCGGGGTTTGAACTTGCCACTGCCCACCAGTGTGCCCAATTCCTTCAATGCCTCAGGCCAATCGGCGGGGTGTTCGCTAACAATAAAGCCCTGCACTTTCAAGCGTCTCATCAAAATCAATGAAGGGTTGGTCATGGGAATGGGTTTGCCGTTATAGCCCGCGATCATGCCGCAGACCGCAATGCTGCCAAACTGGTTCATGCGCAACATGACCGCGTCTAAAACCATGCCGCCCACGTTTTCAAAATGGCCGTCTATGCCATTGGGGCAAGCCTCTTTCAAGGCTTTGGACAAAGACACATAGTCGCTGTGTTGTTTGTAGTCTATGCAGGCGTCAAAGCCGAGCTCTTTCACCACGTAA
>Ga0187844_10003326_pt1 | contig 10749 bp, 10 predicted proteins | sample SpaLakP09_SKY_50_FD_134517 | JGI IMG/M metagenome (GOLD analysis project Ga0187844, IMG submission 134517) | Oligotrophic lake water microbial communities from Sparkling Lake, Wisconsin, USA - SP09_SKY_50 | ecosystem: Environmental > Aquatic > Freshwater > Lake | place: USA: Sparkling Lake...
GGTCGCGGTATAAGCGATATGCGTCGTATGCTGGTATTTGAGCCTGATTTTTTATTAGGCAATCACGGTATCGAAGGTCTGCCTGGTTGGGAGACGCATGCCATCACCTTTGAAGAAATTTGTGAGCATTGGCATGCCCAACTCAGCACGCAATTGGCTGCGATAGATAAACAACTTTGGATAGAGTACAAGCGCTACTCATTGTCAGTGCATTACATGCATGTTGCAAATCCCATAGACGTCGCTATTTTGCTGCGCGAAATTTTCGCTACCTTGTCCCCGGCACCTAGAGTCATTGCCGGAAAGAGTGTGTTTAATCTTTTGCCGCCGAATGCGAACGACAAAGGCAAGGCTGTTGGCGAGTTAATGTCGTTCACTGGCGCATCGTGTGCTTTGTATGCCGGCGATGATGTCACCGATGAGCATGTGTTTGAATTAAATCGCCCTGATTTGTTTACGATCAGAGTTGGAGCTGGCGAGGATAGCGCTGCGACTTATCAAATCGCCGATCATGAATCCATCATTCCATTAATGGATCTGCTGATCGAATATTTGCCACATCAGCGAAAACAGGAGTAGTTGAAAAGCTGATATGCAATGAAAAAATTAGATTTGGGCCTGATCGGAAATTCGCGCACCAGCGCACTCATAGATCGACAGGCACGAATCGTCTGGTGGTGCTATCCCCACTTTGATAGCAATCCCATGTGTTGTAGCTTGCTGCGGCCCGTACCCAGTGAAGCGGCTCCAGAAGCATTTGGTTTTACCGACGTATTATTTCCGGATAGTCATACCGTGCGCCAGGTCTATCAGCGCAACTCAGCCATTTTGCAAACACGCATGGAAGATAGCGCGGGCAATCTAATCGACATTATCGATTTCGCTCCGCGTTTTTATCGGCATGGCCGTATGTTTGCGCCAGCGATGTTGGTTCGGATTATCAAACGTGTTTCTGGCAGGCCGCGCATCGGTGTGCGTATGCGGCCTGCATTGAATTATGGAGCGGACCGTGCCGCAGTGCGTTGTGGTGCGCATCACACAACGTATTACGGTGGTGCGCAATCCATGCGCGTGACCACCGATGCTGCAGTGACAGCGCTAACGGAAGAAAAGCTCTTTTTTTTGCATGACAGCGTTACCTTGTTGATGGGGCCGGATGAAACGGTAGACGGTACGCCGAGTGAAGTCGGGCGAAGTTTTTACGAATCAACGATGGCCTATTGGCAGCGCTGGGTCCGTAATCTGGCGATTCCGTTTGAATGGCAAGATGTGGTGATACGTGCAGCCATCACCTTAAAGCTGAATGCATTTGACGATACGGGCGCAATTGTCGCGGCTGTGACGACATCGATTCCTGAATCAGCTAATAGTGGACGTAATTGGGACTATCGCTATTGTTGGCTGCGCGATGCTTATTTTGTAGTTAACGCGCTTAATCAACTGGGTGTAACTGCCACCATGCAGCGCTACCTAGAGTACATCTTAAATTTAATTGCAGATTCGCGCGACATGCCTTTGCAGCCTGTGTACGGCATACGGCGCGAAACGCAACTCGATGAAACATTGGCCGAAAATTTACCGGGCTATTTAGGTATGGGTCCTGTACGCGTAGGTAATCAGGCGTGGCATCAGGTACAAAACGACGTGTTCGGTGCCGCCATTCTCGCTAGTACACATGCTTTTTTTGATTCGCGCCTTGAACGTCCGGCGGGTCGACAAATGTTTGCTGATTTAGAGCGACTGGGTCAAAAAGCGATACGCGTTTATCAACAAGTCGATGCGGGTATATGGGAATTGCGTGGCTCACAACGTATTCATACATTTTCATCGCTGATGTGCTGGGCTGCCTGTGATCGATTAGCAGCGATTGCTACGCGACTCAATTTAAAACAGCGAGCGTTGTACTGGTGTAAGGAAGCGGCGACTATTCGCAAGGTCATCATGCAGCACGCATGGAATTCAAAATTAGGTAGTTTTGTTTCTACTTTTGATGGTGACAGGCTGGATGCGAGTTTGTTATTGATGAGCGAGCTTCAATTTGTTGAGCCTGACGATCCACGCTTTATTGGTACCTTGCGTGCCGTTGAAAAGCATTTGCAGCGCGGCGATTTTTTACTTCGATATGATGAGGAAGATGATTTTGGGCGACCCGATTCAGCCTTTATCGTGTGTACGTTTTGGTGGATACTGGCACTCGCTAATACCGGCGAGACTACGCGCGCACGAAAATTATTCGAAAATATACTGCGCTGTCGAAATCATCTCGGACTACTGTCAGAAGATGTATCGATTGATGGTAGCGAGCTGTGGGGAAATTTTCCTCAAACCTACAGCATGGTCGGTCTTATTCAATGTGCGACTCGCTTGTCCATTCCGTGGGAAAAAGCGTACTAGTACATTAGTCATACATTATTCCCATTCATGTTGCTCATAAAGCGACAAATGTTTTAATAACTCCTACTTAGAATTAATGAAATTTCCTGTTGTGTGAACACAGGGATGAAATCACCTGCTTGGTGACTACTTTCATTATTTCAAGGGGAGCTTCATGCATAAGGTATTTGTCAGTGCACTACTGAGTAGTGCATTTCTATTTCCAGTGGCCAGTTATGCGGAAGGCTCGTATTTGAAGGTGGGTGTGGGCGAATCGACGTATGCAGGTGTTCCGGTTACAACGGGCGTTTCCATTGATTCGAGCAGGACAGCAACGGCCGGGTTCATTGCCTACGGAAGGACAATTGCGCCAAATTTTTCCGGGGAAATTGGTTACATTGATTTTGGTGCCTCTGATGCGAAGCTGAGCTTTCCCGGTCAAGGTCTAGCCATCACCGATCAACTCAGAACGCGTTCTATCTACTTAGCAGGCATTGGTGATGTGCCAATCACATCGTCTGTTTCATTCCAGGGCAAGCTGGGAATGGTTATGCATCACACCAACACTCAACTAACTGTCACATTTTTAGGTCAAGGTGCCAGTGCAGAGTCGTCCTATCGAACAACGCGAGCCTTAGTTGGTGCTGGGTTTAAAGCTCAGTTCTCCAAGGAAATTTCTGGCTTGGTGGAATACACCTATTTTGGTAAGGCGGTCGATGGAACAGAACTTTCGCTCCTGTCAGCAGGGTTGCTCTTTCACTTCTAATATTTTTCGATCAGTCTTTTCCCGTGAATTTACTTTCGTCGCGGAAGTGCTATCCAATCAAAACAAGTTTGTTGAGGGCATTACGTCTTATTTAAGCAACCTTGATTTGATTTCTAGGGCCATGCCTTCGTAGAATCGCGCCAGTAATTAGAGAGTCTCATAAGAGCATGAATGGTTTTGCTAATGAGATTTTCTGAAAACGATCTTTGCATGAGTTTTATTGATTTGATTTACTTTTTTTGAGGAATTAAGAATGAAAAATTCACTGTTGGCTGCTTTGCTGGGATGTGTGTTGGCAGCTCCCCTGTTTGCTCACGCTGAAGATAGTTATGTATCCGTAAGTGTTGGAAACTCGAAGTACGACCATCCAAATATCGATAAAACCGCCACGGGTGTTGGTATTGCCTATGGCCAGTCAGTCACGGATATGGTGGGCTATGAAGTGGGTTATGTACATTTCGGGAATGTTAAGCCATCTGGATTGAAATTTGACACGCAGTCCTTTTATTTGGCGGGTGTTGGCACTTATCCCCTGAATGAAGCATTTTCGGTTTATGCCAAATTAGGCGCCACGGTGAACCGCTACTATGATGATGGCGCGACGTATACTAAGCTTCGTCCAATGATTGGTGCGGGCGTTGGCTACAAATTTACTAAAGAGTGGTCTGCTGGTGTTGAGTACGTTTATTTCGGTGAATACTCTGATTTAAAATTGAGCATGTTGTCAGCTAATCTGCGTTATCACTTTTAATTAACGTAAGAAAAGTTGATTCATTCAAAAAAGGCTGCGGTAACGCAGCCTTTTTTATTGCTCGTTACTTGCGGGTTTTGAGTGAAACAACAACGACGTAATGCTTATGGTCTTTGGCGCAATTCACTTATTGCTTGTTTTAAAGCGTTGGCAATTGCTGGGTCGGCCGGGGTGTGCCCGCCGCGCTCTACCCAGCGCAGCTGTGCATGGGGCATTTCTTTTGCCAGACGCAGGGCATTTTCTGGTGGGCAGATCAAATCATGCGTTCCATGGATTAGCACAGTAGGAATACTGCGCAGTCTTTTTGCGAGGGTGAGTAGTTCGACCTCGCTGGTAAAACAGCCCTTCGACAAGTAGTGAGCTTGTAATCGGTACTTGGCCAAAGTGCGGGTAGGCACGGGCGATGAATCACTCTCTCTGGGTTTTGATCCAAGTTTGCCAGACATCGCTTGCATCACCGCATCTTCATAACGACTCCACCGTGCCGCGGCATCTTCAGCACTTTGCTGTGATCCGTGGAGTAATTTGTGCGACAGCGTTGCCAATACATTTCTTTGCTCGTTGTCTGTCCATCCCTGTGTGAGATCGGTCCATGCTTGCGGCACCATGGCGCACAGCGATTGAAAAAACCACGTCATCTCGCGTGGGCTGGTTAAAAAACTACCGCGCACTATGAGTGAATGCACGCGAGAGGCATGCGCACCTGCGTATAACAAAGCGAGGGTCGCTCCCCACGAGCCACCGACCACCATCCATTGATCAATACTCAGATGAGTGCGTATCAATTCAATATCAGCCACGAGCTGATGGCTATCGTTATGTTGGAGTTCGCCGTGGGGTGTCGACTGCCCTGCGCCGCGTTGATCAAATAGCACGACGCGTTGATGATCAAGATCGAACCAATCAAGCACCGACGGTTGTGTGCCGCTACCCGGGCCGCCATGTAACACAACTGCCGCAGGGCCATTGGGTTTGCCAAACTGCGCTAAGTAGAGGCTGTGGCCATCACCGGTGGGAAGATGCTGCTGATCGAAGGCGCTGGGCGGCATATTTTTTTGTGCAGTGTTCAGGCTAGAATGGCTTCAATTAAAAATATAAGAGCTCAGTGGCGACAGCATCCTGAACTCTTAAAAAACAGTGCTGAATGACGGAAATTCACCGTTTTCAGAGCAAGCAAGAGGAGACAATTATGCCTGTAACGCCTTCCATCCGTATATTCAGAGCCGCCATTGTGGCGATAGCCGATTCGTTTAAGCTTGTTGGTGGCGCGATTTCACCTCGCGCTTCATGCTGAGTTTTTGCAGTACAGAGTAAGTAAGTTTTTATTTAATCCTCCTGAAAATCATGAAAATTCTTGTCCTTGGTTCTGCGGCGGGCGGCGGTTTCCCGCAATGGAATTGCAATTGCGCCAATTGTGCGGGTGTACGTAACGGTACGATCAACGCAAAGTCACGTACTCAGTCATCGATCGCCGTGTCTGCTAACGGTACGGACTGGGTGTTAATTAATGCCTCGCCGGATATTCTTTATCAACTGCGATCCAATCCAGCGCTGCAGCCAGCGCGAGCGATACGCGATTCAGGTATTGCTGCAGTAATGGTGATGGATGCACAAATTGATCACATCACCGGTTTACTCATGCTGCGCGAAGGTAAGAAGAAAATGAATCTGTATTGCACAGATTCAGTTTGGGATGATCTGAATCACGGCCTGCCTTTAGCGAAAGTACTTTCGCATTACTGTGGTGTTGAACATCACGAGATAAAAGGCTTGTCGGCAGATAAAACTCGTTTTGATGCGATCGAGATACCTGCAGTAGCAGGAATTCGTTTTCATCCCATGCCATTAAAAAGTAAAGCGCCGCCGTATTCGCCGCATCGCGCTAATCCGCAACCGGGCGACAACAATGGTTTGTTGATTGAAAATACCGAGACCGGTAAAACCTTGTTTTATGCACCAGGTTTAGGAGAGATCGAGCCGCATGTACTTGAAGCGATGAAAAAAGCGGATTGTGTTTTGGTTGACGGCACAGTCTGGACCGGTGATGAAATGATTACTCTGGGTCTGACGCAAAAAACTGCCGCTGATATGGGACATCTGCAGCTTTCAGGGCCAGGTGGCATGATAGAAGTATTAGATGGTGTGGGTAATCGAAGAAAAATACTTATTCACATCAACAATACCAACCCTATTTTGAATGAAGACTCGCCACAGCGCGCACAGCTGGCGAATCACAATATCGAAGTCGCTTACGATGGAATGGAGATCACGCTATGAACGCACCCGTCACGATGAAAGAAAATATGCCTTGGAGCCGCGAAGAGTTTGAAGCTCAGCTACGTGCAAAAGGTAAAAATTATCATATCAATCACCCTTTCAATGTACGTATGAATGAAGGCACATTAACGCCTGATCAGCTTCGCGGCTGGGTGATTAATCGTTTTTACTACCAAGTGATGATTCCGATAAAAGACGCAGCGATCGTCTCGAATTGTCCTGATCGTGAAGTGCGCCGTAAATGGATAGATCGTATTCATGATCATGATGGCTATGGCGATAAGCCGGGCGGCATTGAAGCATGGACGCGCTTAGGTGAAGCAACCGGTTTGTCGCGTGATGAATTATGGTCACTGAAAAAAGTACAGCCGGGTGTGAAATTTGCTGTTGATGCTTATGTTAATTTTGCGCGTAGCAAGCCGTGGCAAGAAGCTGTCTGTTCTTCGTTAACAGAGATGTTTGCGCCAAAAATTCATAAAGATCGTCTGGCGAATTGGCCTACGCATTACCCTTGGGTTAAAGAAGAGGGCTTGGCTTACTTTCGTAGCCGCGTGATTCTCGCTGAGCGTGATGTCGAACATGGTTTGCAAGTGACGCTGGATTACTTCACAACGCGTGAGCAGCAAGAGCGTGCGTTGGAAATTTTGCAGTTCAAGCTTGACGTGCTGTGGCAAATCTCCGATGCGATTGAGAAAGCCTACCCCTGAATTATCCAGAAAATAAACATGACAGATTTAACCGCAAAACCTAAACTGGCAAGACTGTTTCGTATGCAGTACGAAGAAGCGCAGCAAGGATATGTACTGCTATATCCTGAAGGCATGGTGAAACTAAATCAAAGCGCTTCTGAAATTTTGAAACGTTGCGATGGTGAGCGCGATGTGCACGCCATCATTGCTGATATAGAGCAGTCATTCAATGCCACAGGTTTAGAAAAAGATGTGACTGGATTTCTTGAAATTGCTATCGAGCGAGGCTGGATTGTCTGATTTAACTGAAACCAAACAAATACCGCCACCCTTATGGTTGCTGGCGGAGATTACGTATCGTTGCCCACTCCACTGTGTGTTCTGCTATAACCCGTTGAACTATGCGGAAGATAAAAAAGAACTCACGACGGATCAATGGAAAGACGTGCTGCGTCAGGCCCGCAAAATGGGGGCGGCGCAATTAGGTTTTTCGGGCGGCGAGCCTTTGGTGCGTGATGATCTGGAAGAGTTGATCGGCGAGGCACATCAGCTGGGCTACTACACCAATTTAATTACATCGGGTGTGGGCTTAACTGAAGAGCGTATTTCGAAGATGAAATCGCTGGGATTGGATCATATTCAACTTTCATTTCAAGATTCCACCAAGGAGATGAATGATTTTCTCTCCAGCACAAAAACCTTTGATCTGAAAAATCGTGTTGCTAAGCTCATTAAAAAATACGATTACCCTATGGTGCTGAACGTTGTTCTGCATCGATACAATCTGGATCACATCGGTCGCATCATTGAGATGGCGGTAGAGATGGGTGTGGAATATCTCGAGTTAGCCAATACTCAGTATTACGCTTGGGCACATGTTAACCGCGATCAGTTGATGCCTTCGCGCGAACAGTTAGAGCGTGCCGAAGCGGTTGTGAATGAATACCGCGCTAAATTGGGTAATAAGTTGCGCCTGTTGTTTGTGGTTCCCGATTATTTCGAAGATAAACCTAAGGCCTGCATGAATGGCTGGGGCTCGGTATTTTTGGCGGTGGCGGCGGATGGTTCGGCTTTGCCGTGTCATGCTGCGAAAACTTTACCAGGCCTGACATTTCCGAATGTCGCTAAAGAAAAATTAGAAGACATTTGGTATCGCAGCGACGCATTTAATCGTTATCGTGGCTTTGAGTGGATGAAAGAGCCTTGCCGTAGTTGCGCCGATAAAGAAAAAGATTTTGGTGGCTGCCGTTGTCAGGCCTACGCGCTGCTAGGTGATGCTGAAGCCGCTGATCCTGTCTGTGGCAAATCACCGCATCATGATGATGTTAAAAAAATCGTGCTGCATGCGCGCACAGCCGCCGCACAAGAGAAGCCTTTGATTTACAGGAACGATGCTAACTCAGTGAAGTACGCAACCATACCGATACGAGATGCGCGCGATACAGTGATTTGATGTTGGTGATCTGGAAATCGAAAGGGCGGATGAACATCCGCCCTTTTTTATTGAGCTTTAGAAGTGTGAGTCAGGACTGTGAATTAGGATTGTGATTCAGCCATAAATTTTTCATACCCTCGTGCGCGCAGTTCACACGCAGGACAGTCTCCACAGCCATAGCCCCACGCATGCAAGGTACCGCGCTCGCCCAGATAGCAAGTATGCGTCTCTGTGCGTATTAATTCAATGACGTCTGTGCCACCTAATTTATCAGCGAGTGACCAGGTGGCAGATTTATCTAGCCACATCAAGGGCGTTTCGAGACGTATAGTCGACTGCATTCCCAGTTGCAAAGCGTTTTCAAGGGCGCGTAAGGTGTCGTTACGACAGTCGGGGTATCCCGAGTAATCCGTCTCGCACATACCGCCCACCAATGAGGTGATGCCACGTCGATAAGCGAGTGCGGCGGCCACCGTTAAAAACAATAAATTTCGACCAGGCACAAAGGTATTAGGCAAACCATTGTCTTGCATAGCGATTTTTGTATCGCTGGTTAAGGCTGTATCGGAGATTTCGCTCAATACACTCAAATCGAGCAAGTGATCCATCCCCAGTCGAGCATCCCAGTCAGGGTTGAGTTGCCTGAGTGCGCTACTAATGATAGGTCTGCGTTCGAGTTCGACATGATGTCGTTGTCCGTAGTTAAAACCTAGGGTTTCTACATGTTCATAATGCGAGAGCGCCCACGCAAGGCAGGTGGTCGAGTCTTGTCCACCTGAAAAAAGTACCAGCGCAGAGTTACTCACTTTTTTTGTATCCTTTCTAAGTTCTGCTCTATCGTATCGCCGTTCGCTTCGGAGAAGCGTATGCGAACGGGCAGCCAATCCATGCTTTGTGCCAGCCAGATGTCAATTTTGGGTGCGTTGGTATTCTCAGCAGGTAAATGTACTAGATGAAGACTATCGACTTCGCCCAGCGCAGTGCTTAAACGTTGTTTGCCATCGACGGTAAAGGTCCAGTTTTCGCCGCCACGATGTCCAATGACGAAAAAATTCCAAGGTGAGCCTTCATTGAATTTCGCAGGCGCCGCTCTCACCATGGAGATTAACTGCCATAGCACGCTGATGCGATCTTGCTCTCCGCCTTCGAGCTTTAGCGCCGCCGTATCACCCGGAAAATTTATGCTGCCTGACTGACGATCAAAATTCACCGTCGTTGGATCTTTACGAAAGCGCTTGGAATAAAAACTTGTAGGAAGTAAGTTGCGGCGCTCAATGCTGCCCTCGCTTCGCTCTGAAAGTAGTAATCCAATCAATGGGCTGCGAGTATCAAATTGGAGTCGATATTTAGGCGAATTGAATTGCCAGTCTATGGTGCCATTACCTTCAAGCGATAGACCGTGGAGGTCGGCACGAATAAGGTAATCTAATTTAGCCGATGGTGGTGGGTTAATTTTTTCTTGAGCATGCGTGAGGGCGGTGAACCCTAAAAATAGGAAACCCATTAGGGTGGATAGTAATAATTTTTTCTTCATGTAAGCGCTACTTCGGTTGAATTTTTTCTAGTGTCATGGTGAGATTCGCGCCGGCGCGATTGGCATACATGATTTTGACTGGGTACCATTCTTTTTCTGGTGAGAGCCATAAATCGATTTGATAATCAAAGCTACTGACTGCGGGTGTTAATGAAAAATGCCAGGCAGCGATAGCTCCATCCGTCAGCGTCAGGCTTTCTTTGTTGCCCACTTGTACGCGCCAACGATCGGCGGCCTTGCTGCCTGCAATTACGGTTTCAAACATCAGACCCGCTTCCAGTTTAGTGGGATCGCCGCGTGCTATTCCCACCAGCTGCCAAATCACACTGCCTCGGTCTTGTTCACCACCTTGTATTTCATAGGTGGCTGTCGAAGCAGAAAAACTAATGGTTTTACGCTCTCGCACAAAATGAGTTTGCGTAGCCGACTTACCAATGCGTTTTTCGTAGTAGAGGTCGGGCAGTATGCCAGTTTTGCCCAGTTGTCCGCTACTTTGGTAGCTAAGTAGCGACAGTAGTAATGCACTAGCTTCGCCTTTGAGGGTGTAACTTTGTCCATCGTGTTGCCATACGATGTTGCCACTACCTGAAAGGCTACGAGCTCCCTGAGCAGCTAAGGCGTTGTAACGTAATTCGGCCGATGGCGGAAAGCTGACTTGTTCAAATAAAAAGGGTGGTGCATTGGCTTTGAGTGCTGTTACTGCTTCAGGTTCAGGTTTTTTCTCTGGCACGTCATTCGACACATTGGGACTCACCGATGCTGTGGATGAGACACTTCCCTCCGCGTGCATCTGAGCTGTAGATTCGCTGTTGGGAACGTTATTGGTTTCGCTCGCGGTATCGACGCGCGGAGCAGTCGGGGCGGGATTGACTTCCTGCACGGCTGCTGGGGCAGGAATAACCGGTGTTGGGTCGGCAGGAGGAA
>Ga0187844_10003329_pt1 | contig 10744 bp, 8 predicted proteins | sample SpaLakP09_SKY_50_FD_134517 | JGI IMG/M metagenome (GOLD analysis project Ga0187844, IMG submission 134517) | Oligotrophic lake water microbial communities from Sparkling Lake, Wisconsin, USA - SP09_SKY_50 | ecosystem: Environmental > Aquatic > Freshwater > Lake | place: USA: Sparkling Lake...
CAATATACACTCTCTGGTCGAATGTATTTATATGGTTTAGCAAAATAAATATTATAATATAGTATATATTATAGCATTATTCAAACCATGTTAGGCATTTCGTCTAAAAAATGGATCTCGATTATTTTCCTTATAGCGACAGTTATTATCTCCCTCGCTTTATCGAATCTATCATTTTTGATGTCGACCTCCAAGATCGAGAGTTTTGATGGATATCAAATCCCTAACAAAGGCGATAACGCAGGAACGAGTCTATCCGAACCCGATACATTTCCACCGCAAATGAACTCCGGAATCGTCCCAATGTCATCTAGCACACCTGTAATGCCTGGCGTAGCCATTGGTGGTGATTTCAAACATCGCATGGAAAATCCAAAACCTCCTCTTCAATATGATACATCTAGTAGTCCTTCGGACTCGGCAACACCGTCAGTATCAAGAACCGTAAAACCCACTAAATCAACATCTGTTTTTGATACCATATTTGGATTCAACGAAAAAGAACAGTTTTCGACTATCACATCCTTTTAGATGATGTTCTATTTTGCAACGTTTTAAGATTCCTTTGTTTCATAACACGTTTTTTTGTGGCACGATAACCGCCACCAAATACCTTTTTTCTATGCTGTGCTATATTTTGCGTATTGTATTCTCGTTGCAATTGCTTCGTTAATGCATCGCGCATAAAAGTACACACTTCTGAGATAAACGTGGGTTGGTTAATAACACCGGACGACATTTTTCGATTGGATCGTTTGTAAGATTCGCGATTTTTATCAACAACCGCACTTATAGATTCACTCAAGGTTCCAATTTCCTGGGCGAGTAATTGATATAAAAATATATCGCCTAATTGTGAATTATTTCCCATGGAAGACTGAATCGACGTTGATGCGGATCCCATATCTTTGATAATCTCATTGATCAGTGGCCCCCGTGATTTTGCCATAGAATATTCTACACCAGACGCTAGTTTATCGTAAAAATTGGAGGCATTAGATGCCATTTCGGCTTTCAACAAATCACCTAAATTATTTTGCAGTTCTCCAAAATCAACGTTTCCTAAATTGGGCGAAGATCCTGCTTGTATTACTGTTGTGGCTCCTCCACTTGGTCCTGCATTAGGTCCTGCATTAGGTCCTGCGTTTGGTCCTCCGTTAGCCGCAGCGCCTATTGCGGCATGGGCCAATTCTTTGGCCGCTGGACTACTATCCATGATTTTCGCAGCTCCTTCCGCTGCTTTTAAAGCATCACCAAGACCTCCAGCTCCATGTGCTCCTCCAGCAGCAGCTTTAGTTGCAAGACCTGCAACATCAACACCTCCGGCCGATGCGGCTTTTGCTGCATCTGCTAGGTGAGCAACATTACCACTTTTTGCAACACCAGCAGCAAGACTAGCCGCACCTCCTCCTCCTGCCGCGGCTGCAAGACTTGCAAGAGGATTGCCACCCCGTTGTCTTCGTCTCGTATTAGGCATTTGTCTATGTTGCGAAGTACGTATTTCACTATTCATCAAATTCAATATTTCACTCGATGTATTCAATACTTCACTCATCTCGGATATGAAAAGGGGTGCAAAGTTTTCACTTTGAGCACGATTCTTTTGCATAGTCTGTTTGAATCCCCGATTATTGATAATATAATTGAATAATGTACGAAGTGCTCTAACAACAGACTCTTTTTTATACATCAAGGTATGCGCTAAAAGAACCTTATTTCCATTCAGATCAAGAATAACTCGTTTTACAGAATCCAGTATTGTTCTCTGTAAATCATCTTTAAAATCTGCACTACTCATTAGATTCTTTAAGGCTTGTATGATAGCAGCTTCAATATTTTTATCACTAGAGTTTTTGCAAATGTTCTCTGCAATCTTTTCACTCGTTTGAGATATGACAGCGGCGGTTTGCGATTTAGTAAATATCATATTTATTGTATCAACTATATTCTATTATACACTACTACTACTATATGAAGATACTATAATTCGGGTGTTGCGTAAATAAAATTGCGTAAATAAAATTGCGTAAATAAAATTGAAAGATTCTAGTCTCACAAGATATAGTCATACAAACATGTTAGAATGCCAGACAACCACTATAAAAAAACCCGCGACAAAAACACAAAAAAGAAAAACAATCTTATCCAAAACCGAAAAGAATAGGTTGTGGTCAGTATTTGACGCAGATTCCAAACCTACGTCCTTAGTGTATGAATCCGAATCGAATAACGATGACACGAACGAAGACACTGTAGAGAAAGAAAGCAAATTACCAATACAACCAGAATCTGTCAACAAAGAAACGCACGTATGTTTTATGTGTACTTCACCCCTTATGATTATGGAAGACGGATTTCCGACGTGCACTAATACAAACTGTGGAATTATGTACAAGCATACGTTAGACTATTCCCCCGAATGGAGATTTTATGGTTCCGAAGACAAAAATGCAGCCGATCCTACCCGATGTGGAAATCCAATTAACCCACTTTTGCAAGAGTCCTCATTTGGGTGCAAAATTCTCTGTAGTCCCAATGCATCTTATGAAATGCGCAGGATTCGGAAGTGGACAGAATGGGGGGCCATGCCTCATCGCGAAAAATCGCTCTACGATGAATTTCAGTTTATTACCATTATGGCGCAAAATGCGGGTATTCCACGCATCTTCATCGACGACGCTATGGCAATTCACAAAGATATTTCCGAACAAAAGATGTTCCGCGGTCTAAATCGCGACGGAATCAAATCCGCATCGATTTATATTTCGTGTCGTCTAAATGGATGTCCAAGAACCGCGCACGAAATTGCCGAAATATTTTGTCTAGACAAAACGAGCGCCACCACTGGATGTTCTATGGCAGTAAATATTCTTTGCAACATTGACCGTAATTCGGAACACGCTAAACAATCCGAACTATGTCCTACAACACCGAGTTCGTTCATTGATCGTTATTGTAGCCGCCTGAATATCAATACAGAACTAACATTACTATCAAAATTCATTGCTCAAAAGATCGCTGATCAAAATATGATTAACGAAAACACCCCACATTCTATTGCCGCCGGTATTGTATATTTTATCGCACAATCGTGTAATTTGCCTATTTCGAAAACTGACGTAAAACAGGTTTGCGGTGTTAGTGAAGTAACCATCAATAAATGATTCAAAAAGATGAATGCCATTCGCGATAAACTGATCCCCCCCTGTATTATCGATAAATACGCAGAAACTGAAATATAAATTTCTGGAGTCTATACAGATACCGTATTATTCGTGGCATGGACAATATTTGTTCTGAAAATATACAATACATGATTAGTGAATCCTCGTCCATAGAATCAATACCTCCTATTATTTTTGTTGTTCCCTATCGAGACCGCGAACAACAACAAGCTTTCTTCAGAAAACAAATGGCATATGTCATGGAAGGTATCAACCACCGAATATTATATATTCACCAAAATGATACCCGTGGATTTAATCGGGGAGCACTAAAAAATATTGGATTTTTGATAGTTAGAAAACTCTATCCAAATAACTATCGTAATATAACATTAGTATTCAATGATGTAGATACAATGCCGTTTACACCAGGGTTTTTGAATTATTCTACTAGACCGGGGGTAATAAAACATTTTTACGGGTTCAAGTTCACTTTAGGCGGAATCGTATCTATCAATACCGGAGATTTCGAAAAAATGAATGGTTTCCCCAATTTTTGGACATGGGGATATGAAGACAATATGCTAAAAGATAGAGCAGATACACATGGAATTATGATCGATCGATCGCAATTCTATCCATTACTCGACAAAAATATTTTGTATTTACAAGACGGTACATTTAGACAAGTTAACCGTAATGAATTTGAACGATATACTTCAAAAACGACCGAAGGATGGAAATCTATTACAAATTTACAATATGAAATAGATGATACTAGTGGATTTGTTCATGTATCCTCATTTGATACAGGTAGTACAGAAAATCCAACAAATACATTTTCTTATGATCTACGAAATGGTCCCAAACCGTTCACAACTGCAAAAAAAACTCGAGGAGTTAGAATGGGCATGATTATGTAATTTGTAGACGTATTTTGTAAACCTTCTATGATTATAAACCTTCTAGTCGGTTCATTTCAATGAACTTATAAGTAATGCCAATTTCACTAGAGGTTTCCCATACACCAGAAATCTTAATAGAATACACTTGATTACCTGATGAACTATTACCACTACAGCTATTACTACTACAGCTATTACCACTACAGCTATTACCACTTCCGCTTTTACCACTTCCGCTATTACTAGGTCTGCAATCGCCATCCGCACCGCAGTAATCACGATACACCTTTGTACATCCCGCGGCCAACTGATTATACAATGAATAAATACACGTTTTTGCATGCACCGAGTGTTTATTGCTCGGATGATACAATTTAGTGTGTTCCATATAAAGATCTATAAGTGTTTTTTCAAAAGAATGAAAATAACTCATTGTTTTGTAATTTTCAGGATGATTTGGTTGGAAAAAAATCATAGGTTTATGATAAGACGTGTTTGAATAAGATTGAGTATGAGTATGTATAACAGAATTTGGTTTATCACTGCTGCATTGCAATGGACATAGTACATAAACGCCATTCATAGTTAAACCTTCCGTTGAATACATGATTTTAGTGAATTCACCCTGCATAATAATATTTTGTTTCTTTTCCAAAAACCGAATATTACTCAACACATTTTCCATAGGAATATACGATGGATCAATAATAAAATTCATAGTCGATATAGTACAACGCATGATAGTTTTATATGATTTGATGTTGTTTTTACAAGTTATACAAGTTATACAAGTTATACAAGTTAAGATAACCCAATAAAAATGTGTGTACTATCTAAAGAATATCCCGTCGTATTATATATGTCAGCACTTTTAGGACACAAAGAACAAGCATTTGTATCTTGGAAAGGTAAAACATTCAATCAAGTGTATGGATCGATTCAGCGAAATTTCGCAACGGCGGGTCCAGTGAACGGCGACACTCTATTTTTATCCAATCCAGTGAAACTATATCGTCGTGAAATTGCATCAGCAAACGTAGCCAACTGCAACCCGCGAATATCATCTAGCATCAATTTGCTTGATATGCCCAATGGATATTTGGTGAATCCAAGCGATAGATCCCCCGGAACTGAAGGTTTAGTCAATACACTAGACATCAATTATGAAAATAATTCGACAGAACATCCAGGAACATGTACAGGATTGACAACCGGCGGGGTTTGTCAAGATATGGGAACAAATGCATTACGCCGTGTTCGCAGTTCAGGCATGATTCGGTCCAAGAACAACACCTATTTTACGAATTCCAATCAATACTTGAATAGTCGCGCCAAGACATATCAACAGAACCAATATTCCCATTTTAGATCCGGCAATTCTTCGGCAAAACCAGGAACAAATGAGGCCATACAAAATATATATGGACCGAATGCTAGTGTCGAATTTTGCCCCTTGACGTCAAATTGCACAACCGCAAGTGTGATCTATAAACCAAACAATCCCCTATTTGCTCAACAGGGAGGTGCTTCGGCTAGTGCCCAAATCGCCCGTCGAAAATATGATACAATAACACGAAATGGTCTCTTGTATACCGAATCATACGGTAATCAAGTTGGAAATGCCTTGGCGTATGGTACAGAGAGTGATAAATACACGATCAAGGACAAGATCGGATTCCCCAATATTCGAACACCTATTATATCGAAATATGGCACCACTGTTTGCGCTACTGGTCCAGGTAGCATTGAAGCAAACGAATACGCCTTTCGACCAGGACAATAGAGGTTAGATTTATTTTATGAATCACGAATCACGAATCATGAATCACGATTAATATATTTTGCGAAAGATTTATATGCATCGTATAATGTAGCTTTATGAACATAAGGTATATTATGCTCTTTACAATATCTACGGACTATCTTGGATACCGCCGGATAATGGATATTAGACATATTGGGGAATAGATGATGTTCAATCTGATAATTGATTGCGCCAAACATTCTCGTATACCACAAATTGTCCATCATAAAATTCCCACTATTGCATATTTGCATTTTTGCCCAGTTATCACCCTCATAATGATTATCTATCTTGGTTTCATAACTGGAATGATTTGGATAAATATTTGTGTAATACAATGTATTTGCAATAAATATATGCAAAAGAAATTGAACGAGTCCAGCATAATACATTAGATATATCTTTGATAAACACATAACTATGTCAATTTCATCATACTGTTTATTGTTTGATAATTGTATAGAGGACTTGCTCATTTCTTGAGTAATATTATTGAGAAAATATACAACGCCCTGTCCAAGCTGTTGTCCGGGAATAACTTGATACAATAGATTTATTATATTTATTTTAGGGATGTAATTGGTTATACTCTTGGACAATGTATAATCATACATTGTGTGATCTGGATCATTTTCCAGACCCGTGTTGGAATGATGATAGTATACGTGATGAAGAAACCATATATTTGAATTCCACAAAAGTATATTATTCATTATCTTGGACGCAAAAACATTGACCATCGGATAAATAGAAATACCATAGTGGGATGCATCATGCATAACATTAAACGAAACACACGCTTCGCAGCATGAGTATACTATTTGACACAACATCTTATATAAAAATGGTAATGATGATAAATAACATCCACAAAACGACAAGATTAGGATACCCATCAAAACTCCATTATTCAACATCCAATTCGCATTTGCTTTGATCGAATTACGATCGGGATACTCTTGTTTTACTAGAGCTGTTAATTCTCTATATTGCGTAAAGTTTGGTGTCGTGTATACAGAGATATCCTGATCTTTGATCTCATACTTATTGAGTGTTTGAAGTATTTTCTCCATATCAGAAAATGCATGATACGTTTCAAAAAGAGCGGTGCAATCTTCCAAACCCTTGGTTTTTTCCAATACATATCTACCTCCCGGATGTGTATTAATAAAATCGGTCAAATCATATTGTTTGCCGTAGATATTCCACATAATTTTTACTATGATGAGAAATTATGTGAAACAATGTTTATGTCTTTTTGCTATGATGAGAAATTATGTGAAACAATGTTTATGTCTTTTTGCTATGATGAGAAATTATGTGAAACAATGTTTATGTCTTTTTGTTATGCTATGCTATACTGATCTATCCAAGAATAAATTGGCTACTACCGTGTTTGTCCAATAAGGTATGTTGTGTTTCATGCACCAATTGATAGAACGCTGCGAATTGGTTTTTACTAGATGCTCGATTTTCTCCTGATTATGCCGATTATCTATGAGCGTTAAAGTGTAATGGATATTTTCGATTTGCTGTTGTCCAAAAATGGCATTGAATTCTTCTATACGAGTACAAAAATAGAGAGAATTTGGAACAGACAAGAACTGATGAACCGTATTATTGGGATTCTCCATCATTTGTACAAAAGCGCGTCTTATATTGGGAACGTATTTAGATGCATCTGAATGCAAGAATCCTTTGCATACAATATATTTTTCGGAATTTGCATATCGACTGGTTTGCGGTTTTGTCATGTATACTTTTTCATAAAACGATGATAGAATGGCGAGAATATCTAATGACGGCCGCGTAAAACAATCAAATACTTTCAAAATAAAAGAGCCGCCGCGTTTTTGCATAGCAATTGCAAAAGCCATTTGTGCGAATAGGAGTCGCGAAATTTGCGATTCTTGTTGGTTGAAATCCACAGAAAAATCGAATCCTCCATCGCCCGTTATTATATCCATCGTCGATTCATATTTTGCTACACAATAATCGAAATTTACTACTGATAAAATATCCCCCGTTTTATCATATCCGGTTTCTACAAATACGTTGGGATTCTCTTTCAAAAAATGCTGGCTCTTTTTCCACGCAGGAATATTCGAATCCGCGGCATCATCTAGAATCGTCATACCGATATACTGATCCTCTTTATTTGCCCTTAAATTTACTAAAGCTTCGATGAACCCTCCGGGGCCTTCAGCTAAGTGAAATGATTTTATAGGGCGATTCTGTACTTGTTGATGTAGAGGACGCTTACAACAATATGGATCTAATAAACGGAAAAAATGGACGAGTTCGATCATTTTGAAATACGATCGGGAAAGTGGCTTGTGTTTTGCAATTGCCTTGCGCTTATGCGGTACAATCGTATGGATATACTCATATGGATTCGTATATCGTTTATACGTGTCCCAATCATTTTCATATCGAACAATCTGCTGTTTGATATCGCTCAAATAAAAAGCAAGAGAACTGGATATGATAGGTTCTGTCGCGGTGTTTTCTTCGGATGAAGTTGTACATTCAATGGATTCATATAATGTAGACGAATTACGCGGCACTAAAAAATGAATCATGTTTATAAGGATAAGAATATGATATTGTATTTATAAGTACGATACCATAGTATGTTTGGAAAGGTTTATACGGTTTTTTGGCCATTATAAACACTTTATTATTTTTTATCATCCGGCTTTTGAGAAGGTTTCTTCACACGAATAGATACAGTTTTACCTAAAGTTATTCCTACATTTGCTGGAGTATCTACTACTGGTGCAGTTGATGCTGCCGTTGGAGAATATTCATTTAGTGTTATTTTTTTACCCTTGATTTTTCGTATCACTGGTTTTGCTTCGGGTTTCTTTTCATCCCCCGACTTATCATCCTTTTTATCGTCATTTTTCTTGTCTTTGTCTTTGTCATTATCATCTTCATCATCGCTTTCCTCTTCCTCCTGTCTATGCATAATAATCTTGGCAATTTTCTCCGCATTCACATTACGCACTTTTCTAAACATGAAATATCGGTTCATGAACGAAATACGTTTCTCTTCTCTAGTCAAAGATAATGCGGTGCCATAATCCACCTCTTTTCGTTTATCGCGCGCAACTTCTTGGACCATAGAATCAAAGAGTTCTTCGAAGAGTCCCGTAGCATTAGGAAGTCCCATCTTACGCGCTTCTTCTTGTGGAACCAAAACAAATCCATAATCCTCCATAATACGGATCAAATATCTGAAATTGACCAAGAACTCACGAAACACCTTGTTGATCGATTCCTGATAAATATCGATGGCATACCCCAACGACAATTCATCATCTGGAAACCCGGTATGGTCGTATTGTTTGATGATCTCGTATATTTTCGTATCCTCACGCATAATTGCAATACCCTCCTCCTTGGTCTTGTTCTTCAAGAGGTTAAATACCGTATCTCCATCATAACACGTACCAATAAAGTGTCCTCCAATACGCGTACATTCCGCGACATTTCTCAAGAACGAGTGCATCGAACGCGAAGATTCGAAGAAATAGTGCAGGGCGAATTGACATGAACTAATGTGAAATCCCGCTTCACCGATTCCATAGCGTTTGTATACGCCTTTTCCAAGAACATCCTTATCCTTGGGTCCTTGTCCAAAAACAGCTTGCGTGATTTGTTTGTCTTTTTCACTAACTGCGGCTTTTCCACTGCGAATATTAAGACCACTGTTTCCGTTTACAAAGAGACCACCAGGCATCGTATGATATTTTTTCTTGAAATTCAGGTATCGCGCACATGCCCCGTCCAAATGATTCTCAATGTTATCCTTGGACACGTCTATTCCGAAGACAAAGTCCAACTTGGCAGCAATCCATTTTGGCAAATCACCCGCTTTTCCTACAGCATAATCAATGAGGGTTTGTCCGCGGCTGGATGGTCCCAAAATCAACTTGCGTTTCACGAACAAATTGTGGAAATCTCTCAGGGGTCGGGTATTCGTCTTGTTTCCCGACTTGTTGTAATAGACATCCTCATCACCAGCCGCTTCCGGGATGTTTTTTCCCGTAGAAACCATGTCTTCCGTAACAGGATTATGAATCGAATGCCAATTTCCGTTTGCAACATGGTACGCATTACCATAATTTTTCAATCCTGCACGCAATTCGTTCGTCTTATCATAACGGACTCTCAAGGGTATCCACTTCCATCCGGCTTCTCTGGTCGCGTCATATCGAAATTCCACAATCGTGTCCGCATCAAAATATTCATGTTCTTCTGACATCATAACCAAATCATTGATTCCATTGTTGTGTAGATACACATTGCACACAGATGCCTGAGGATCATATGGATTCGTAGGTTGAAATGCTACTGGTTTGTATGAATCTTCGTTATCCAAATCATCGGGCGAAGGCAAATTGTCTTGAATCAAGTCCAACATAGGATTCAAATATCCGTGTTTTCTCTCATCGAAACCACATCGCAAACTTAGAGTCTTGTATTGCAAGACATTCTGCGTTCCAATCATGGTGGTGCCTTCTTGAAATACGTGGTGGATCTCGTCCTTGCCCGTTTTATCTTTCTTCACGGAAACCAAGAAATCGATCGTATTGAATTCTGGTGGTTTCCATTTGAAAGATCCGTCCCAGGTTGTTTTATACAGAGGTCCTGCACTACCTGCTTTATGACTTGCAACACCTGTATAGGCCGGTGTAAAGATAAGCCCATCCGTGGTATATTCCATGGTGCCCTCACGTGTTCTAGACAAAATGGTCGCGCACCCTTGGAAAATACTCCCATTTTCCGAACTGTAAAAGTCCTTGCATCGAATCATAAAATGACAGGGATGGTGTCCTTGGTCTTCAGGGTCCGGAGTTTTGGGG
>Ga0187844_10003332_pt1 | contig 10737 bp, 8 predicted proteins | sample SpaLakP09_SKY_50_FD_134517 | JGI IMG/M metagenome (GOLD analysis project Ga0187844, IMG submission 134517) | Oligotrophic lake water microbial communities from Sparkling Lake, Wisconsin, USA - SP09_SKY_50 | ecosystem: Environmental > Aquatic > Freshwater > Lake | place: USA: Sparkling Lake...
AAATTCCTAATTCTGACTAACGAAAGGAAACAAATGTCTACAAAGACAATTAAGCAACGCATTGCACTTGTTGCAGTGTCGGCACTTACAGCGGGATTATTCTCTGTAGTGTCAGCACCAGCATCATATGCTGCTGATAACTTGGCACCTGCCGGTGCATCTCCTACGGCTGCATCTGATACTTTAAACATCGCAACTACTACTAATACATCAGGTGTTGCAGTTCTATCTGATACTGATAGCTCAAGAAGTTCTGTAGGGTTACTTGCTACTGGTGACTTAGATGGAACTAGAAAAGCACAGACTACTCAAACAGCAACCCTTCTAAGTAATGGAACACTTGTTGTTTTCACATCCCCAAGCTCTGTTAAGGTGTCAATGATTTCAGTAACCGGAGGAACTATTGCGAACTCATCTGGTTCAGAAGCAATTAACTCAGGACTTACTGCAATTGCATCAGCAACAGCTGGAAACTCAGACTTACAGGCTGCAATTAAGCCAAACACAGGTGTAACTAGCATGACAGTAACTTTGCATGTTGCAACTAGCGGAACAGCTGCACAACTAATTGCTGGCACAACCTCAGGTACATTAGCTGGTCAGATTTTTGTAACTGTAGCTGCGACAAGCACTGCAGGAGTACTATCTGCTACTACTAGCGGTTTATGGTTTGACCAAAATGGTACTGCTGGAGCACTTACTGCAGATGAGGTATATTCTGGAAGAGGAACGAGTGATTACAACGTCGCTCAGTACTTAAACGTCCGCGCTAGAGATGCATACGGATCTGTTATGGCAGCAGGGCTACTTACAGCATCTGCTACAAATGGAGCTCTAGTATCAATTGGCGCTGGTATATCAACCCCTGCTGCTTCTACTACCTTCTCTACTTCAGCACCAGATGACCTAATAGTTACAGTAGCTGCACCAGGAACATCACCAGTTTCTACTGTTGTTACAGTTCAACACAATGGTGTAACTATCGGAACTAAGTCACTTACATTTAGAGGTAACGTGGCTAAAGTTACTCTTAGCTCTCCAAAAGCTGGACTAAGAAATAACTCCACAGCTGGAACTAACACGATGACAATTGTCTACTCAGATTCAGCTGGAAACGCTGTATATCCATCTGCTGCATCTAATCCAGCAACATTAGGCACATCTGCAGCAAGTGATTACGCACTTGCACTAACTACTACCCCAACTTCATCAGTAGCTGGAGTAGTTACATTTACTTGTCCAGATTTGTCTAACTCTGGAAATGCAATAGCTACATATACGAACTTAAATGGAACAGTTATTACTTCTAACTCACTTCCAGTTACATGTTCTAAAATAGCTGCTTCATACACAGCCAGTTATGACAAGGCAGTTTATGCACCGGGTGAAATTGCTACTCTTACTGTAGCTTTCACAGATATTGATGGGCGATCTGCTGCTGATTCACTAACTTCAGCTGCTGATAACGCAACAAATACTGTTGCAGTTATTTCAATATCTGGTGTTACAAAGGTTGGAGCTGATCATGCTGCTGATGACCTACGTACATCTGGCGGTAAATTGACATATACCTACATTGTTGGTCAAACTGAGGGATCATTTGCTAATTCAGTTAGCTTCCCACAAGTTAATACCAATGGTGCTACATTGAAGACTGGTGCAGTAACGGTACCTTTGACAATAAAGAGTGCAACTGCAACAGTTTCAAACGCAGATGTACTAAAGTCAATAGTTGCTTTAATTGCTTCAATTAACAAGCAAATTCAAGCACTACAGAAGTTAATTCTAAAGAGATAACTTCAGTAAAGTAGTACCTTATGGGCGGACTTTAAAAAGTCCGCCCATAAGTATTTATGGAGTAATAACTGTATTATTATCTCGTGAAGAATACATCTAACACCCTCGAGTCACTGTTGTTATGGTGCCTGGCTCTAGTCACAATTTTAATAACACCATTCTTTTCCTATGATCCGTTTAACATTCCGAAATTTGCTGCAATTGTAGTATTTGCTTTGATTGCTTTAATTCTTATGATCTTCAATCGAAAAATCTTATTTTCAAATTTACACATTCCTATACTTTCTTGCACAAGCTTTTTTTTGATATGGGCTTTATTGAGTTCAATATTCTCTAGTGCGAATATAACTGAAATATTTTATGGAGTTACTGGTAGACAAACTGGATTTATCACTTACGCTTCATTTATTGTGGTATTTATACTTGCAATTATTGTCAGTTCAGATTTAGTAGCGGAAAGAGTCTTAAGGATTTTAGTAATTTGCGGTGCGCTTAGCTTTATTTATGGAGTAATTCAGTTTTATAATTTTGACTTCTTTGATTGGATAAATCCCTACAGTCCAGTAATTGGATTTTTTGGCAATCCGAATTTTCAATCATCTTTTTTGGGAATAGGTGTCGTAGGTGCGTTCTCTTTGATTAAATTTAAAAATAGATTAATCTCAATTCTGCATATTTTACTCATGTGCGCACTAATTTATGGTATTAACCTAACACAATCGAGACAAGGCTATTTGGTAGCTCTATCTGGTATCGCTATAAGTATTTTTTTTAAATTACAGTTTTTTTTGAAGAATAAATTTTGGCTAGCTTCTTACTCTGTCCTTATATTAATTACTGCACTCTCTGTTATTTTAGATATGTTGCAAAAAAGTCCATGGAAACCTTTTATTTATAAAGAGTCAGTAACATACCGCGGAGATTTTTGGCGTTCTGGTTGGCAAATGACCTTAGATAATCCAGTATTTGGTGTTGGACTCGATGGATTTAGAGATAACTACAGAGTTTACAAGGATTTAGCTGCGGCTCTTCGACCGATTCCCGATGCAGTAGTGGACTCTGCCCACAATGTTTTTCTCGACATATCTTCTGGTGGAGGCTTGCCACTTCTAATTGCTTATCTAGGAATTATATTTTACACACTTCTGTCAACTGTAAGAATTTTTCGACGATTAAAAACACAAAAATTAATTTTAGTAGGAATATTTTCTTGTTGGGTAGCTTTTACGTCACAGTCATTGATTTCGATGAACAATATAGCAGTCGCAATTTGGGGTTGGACCTTTTCAGGGCTATTAATTGGCTATGAAATTAATACACGAAAAGATGAAGATAAAGTAAATTATTTAAAAACCACAAATTCTACCTTTGCCAAATCTTTAGGCATATTAATTGGAGTTATAATAGTTTCCCCACAAGTGCTAGTTGACGCACAATTTAAAAATTCAGTTGAATCAAAGGATTACTCGCAGATTTATCAAAATGCTTTGCAGTGGCCTCAGAGTGTAAAGAGGATTACATTAATCGCAGAAGATTTAAGTGTTGCTGGTTTTCCTGTTCAATCTAGAGAATTAATAATTCAAGCGATTGAACTTAATCCTCGAAATTTTGAGGCTTGGTTAGTGTTCGCACGCTTACCAAATTCTACAGACGAAGAAGTAAATTTTGCACTGAAAAAACTTAGAGAGCTTGACCCATTAAACCCAGGCCTTAAATGATTAGAAGTTTAGAAAAAACGAACTAATCAGTTCGAATACAAAGGATTTGCCTTAATGTTCAGATTAATTCAATTATTATTGCAGCATTAAACAGGTAAGATTCATAATTAACAAATGTAAAGATATACTTTGGAAATGAAAAATCTAATTACGGGTGGTGCTGGATTTATAGGCTCTCATCTTAGTGAGCACTTATTATCGAAAAATGAATCTGTCATAATTTTGGATGATTTTAGTAGCGGCAAGTTAATGAACATTGATAATCTTTCTAAGCTTAAAAATGTTAAAATTGTTGATGGTTCAATATTAGATCAAGAATTAGTAATGTCTTTAATGAGTCAGGTTAATGTTTGCTATCATCTGGCGGCAAGTCTTGGAGTTGAAAGAATTAATTCTGACCCGATATCTACTTTTGAAATTAACGTAAAGGGTAGCGAGATAGTCCTTAATGCAGCTTCCAAAAATAATGTTCGAACATTTCTTGCTTCTAGCTCAGAAATTTATGGTAAAAATATACAAATGCCACTGGCAGAGAACTCTGACAGGGTTTTAGGGTCCCCTCAAGTCGCCAGGTGGAGTTACTCTGAAGCTAAGGCAATTGACGAACTTATTTCATTTCAATTAAATAAGAACGACTTATTTCCTGTAACTATAGGGAGATTATTTAATACTGTAGGAACCAGACAAAGCGGTCAATACGGTATGGTGCTACCGAGATTCATCAATGCGGCACTTAACAATTTACCCCTGGTCGTGTACGGGGATGGAACTCAGACTAGATCATTTTGTTCAGTCTCTGACGTTGTAATTGCGATTGCTGGCCTGATTAGTACTTCAAAAACAATCGGACAAGTTTACAACATTGGTTCGAATGCAGAGTTATCTATCCATACCCTAGCTAAGTTGGTTCTTGTGCTCACTAATTCAAAGTCTGAGATATTGTTTAAAGACTCAAATGAAGTGTTTGGTGAAAATTTTGAAGAACCATTAAGGAGAGTTCCTGATACCTCCAAAATTACTAAAGAAATTGGCTGGTTACCTCAAAAAGAGATAAATGAAATTATCAATGAAATAATTGAATTTGAAAAAAATCATGAAATTTGATCTCTATCAGTATTTGTTACTTTTTACAGCTATTGCAGCCAGCTCTTCAATTCTTACTCCATTCTTCAGAGCGATTGCAAGAAAAGCCAATATTTTTGATCACCCAGGGGGAAGAAAATTGCAAGAGTCCCCTATTGCGTATCTTGGTGGTTTGGCAGTTGCAACTCCAATAACCTTCGGATCACTAATAATTGTATTCATACCATCTTTAAGTGAGATAAAATTTCAAGTTTACTTGGGATTAATCATTCCTTCAATAATAATTGCATTGATTGGCTTATTCGATGATATTTACCAATTACCTCCTTTGCCTAGATTTATAGCCCAAAGTGGAGTTGGATTTATAACTTCAGTAATGCTTTACTTAACCGATAGCGGAGTTAAACTTTTTGATAAATCTTGGTTAAATTACCTAGTAACAACTCTTTGGGTCGTCACGATAATTAATGCTCTCAACTTTATGGATAATATGGACGGGCTTGCAACTTGCTTATCAATAATGATATCAATATCAATGTTTGTCTTAAGTTATTTAAATGAACAATACGTAGTATCTGCTCTTTGTGTGGCAATTTTTGCAGCTTGTATTGGATTTCTATTTTGGAATAAAAAACCTGCCACTATATATCTAGGTGATGCAGGGGCTCTTTATTTAGGTTTTTTACTAGCGGCAATTTCAATTAGAATAGACATTCGATCTCAATCAGAAATCATTCGAGTGTTAGTACCATTACTAATTTTTGCTATTCCTGTAATAGATATAGTACAAGTTGTAATTAGAAGAATAATTAAAGGTAGCTCTCCATTTGACGGTGGAAGAGATCATTTATCCCACTTACTCTTAACTAAGGGATTAAGTGAGGTTAAAGTTTTAACTGTTCTCATAACTTCTGCAGCAGTTTTGTCTTTTTTTGGTATATTTTTGTCAGAGGTAATTTAATGAGGCCAAGGTTACTAATTACAGGTGGAGCAGGTTTTATAGGTTCAGTTTTGACTTCATATCTAATTGATAATGGGTATGAAGTAGTAGTAATTGATGATTTATCTACCGGGCACATTAGCAAAATTGATAATAGAGCTAAATTAATTAAGGCAAGTATTTTAGATAAGTCACTACTTACTGAAGCACTAACTGGTATTGATGTCGTAATTCATTGTGCAGCGAAATCATTAGTAGAAGAATCGGTAAAGAAACCAGAATTATATAGAGAAATTAATACAATTGGAACAAAAGTATTGCTTGAATCTATGGTTAGGTCAGGTGTCAAGAAAATCATTTTCTCTTCGACAGCTGCAGTTTATGGGGAAGTAGATCGGCAGCCAATATCTGAAGATGCATCTATTAATCCATCTAATCCATATGGAAAAAGTAAGTGCGATGCTGAGATTTTGATTTCAGATTTTTGCCATGAAGGCTTTGCTGGAATCACTTTTAGATATTTTAATGTTAGTGGTAGCTACCAAAATAGTATTGGTGAGTTATTTTATGAAAATCATCAGAACGAAACACATTTAATCCCAAAAATATTGAAAAATTTTATTTTACAAACGGAAAAGCATCAGGTTGAAATATATGGAAATAATTGGCCTACTAAAGACGGTAGCTGTATAAGAGATTTTCTTCATGTAAAAGACCTAGCTCATGCCCATCTATTGGCCCTGAATTCACTGGAGTATGGGGTGAACAAGGTTATTAACTTAGGCTCTGGTATCGGTTATTCCGTTTTTGACATAGTAGGAGAGATTGAGATGATTTTGGAGGCTAAGTTAACTCATGTTATATCCAAACCCAGAGATGGAGATCCTGCTGTTTTATTGGCATCAATAGTTAAAGCTAAAACTGATTTAGGGTGGAAACCCGAAGCTACTTTAGGAGAAATAATCTCTGATAGTTGGCGAGGAGTTAAACAACTTGGTTAGTCTATCGTAGTGAGAATTTCAGTCATCGGCCAAGGGTATGTTGGTTACGCGTTAGCAATGGCAGCCACAAAAGCGGGGCATAATGTAATCGGATTTGATACAAAAGCAAATGTGATTTCTGGGATAAAGGAAAAAAATAAATTAGTTAATTACTTGCCTACTAACAATGAAGCCGATATTAAAAATCAGGATATTTATATTATTGCAGTTCCTACCCCATTAGATCAGAACAATCTTCCAGATCTTTCGTTCCTAAGGCAAGCATCCACATTGATAGCTAGATCAGCTTCAAGTGGGGCACTAATTATCAATGAATCAACTTCATATCCGGGAACTTTGCGTGAAGTCGTAATTTTTGAGATTGAAGCAATGAATAAATCTAAGTTTTTATACGCTGCCGCTCCCGAGCGAAGTGATCCGGCGAATGCACAGTGGAGTATTAAAAATACCCCAAGAGTTATTGCTGGAGTTAACGAAGAATCTACTAAGTTAGCGTTAATATTTTATAAATCAATATGCGATGAAGTAGTTATTGTTAGATCTCCTGAAGTAGCAGAAAGTGCAAAACTATTTGAAAATACTTTCAGGCAAGTTAACATTGCGCTGGTTAATGAATTAGCCCAAATAAGCGAGAAACTTGGGATATCAGCAAATGAAGTGATCCAAGCCGCTTCAACTAAACCATTTGGTTTCATGAAATTTAACCCAGGCTTGGGAGTAGGCGGTCATTGCATACCAATTGATCCGATTTATTTGGCTGATAAAGCTGAAAGTTTAGGAGCATCGGCAAGATTTATAAGACAAGCAAATTCAATTAATCAGCAGATGCCAGACTATGTTTTGGATCGGATAAGAGCATTTCTTGAAGGAAGCTTAATTGGTAAAAGAATTTGTATTGTAGGCATATCTTATAAGGCAAATGTCGCAGATCTTAGAGAGAGTCCATCCCTTTTGTTATGGGAGAAATTATTAAAAAGTGGGGCAAAGGTATTTTTCCATGACGAGATCGTAAAAGAGTACAACGGGGGTGAGAGCACAGCATTAGCTCCTAATTCATTTGATTTAGTTTTGGTCGCTGTTTTCCATAATAATCTAGATATTGAGAAACTTAAAAAATCAGCTCCAATTATTTTCGATTGCACCGGAAATGTTCTTGGAGCACATCATTTATAGTTTTTAACTAAATCTTTATATAGTTTTTTATGAGCAAGAATAAACTTTTTCTCTGAAAAGTTCTTTATGGCGTAGCTCCTTGCATTTTGGCCAAACTTTATTCTCAACGTCTTATTTTCCGCGAGTTTTTTAATTGCAATAATTAACTCATGATTCGACTTACCACAAATAAATCCAGTTTTATTATGAATAATAACTTCAGACACAGAACCAACATTCGTAGCAACAACAGGAATTTTTGCAAGTTGCGCTTCGATCAAAGCAATTGGCATACCTTCATTCTCGCTTGTTGATAAAAAAATATCAGCAAGCGGTAGTATTTTTCTTGGATCTTGCCATCCAACTACTTTGAGATTTTTTGGAGCCAACTTAACAAGATCATCGAATAAATCCCCTCCTCCAGCGATGTAAAAATCAACTTCTGGCAATTCTCTAGCAATATGTATTACTCGATTTGGATTTTTCACCCCAGTAACTCGCGCCATCCAAAGAACTCTAATTCTATTTTTTTCTTTAACACTGTATTTTTTTAATGCAAAATTTTTAGTAGCTAGTTGTAACGGCCTAACTGTTGGAGGAATAGATTTAGTTTCATACTGACCTTGAATATCATACTTAATTAGATCAGATTTGACCTTCTCTCCTACTGTTATTAATTGATCAGTATTCCTAGCAAGTTTTTTTTCAATAAATTTTATCATCGAACTTTTGAATCCTCGAAACTCCGGATCTTCAAACAAGTGACCATGAAAAGTATGAACAAATTTAACTTTCTTACCTAATGAATTTTCAATTCTATTGCGCTGGCATCTTGTTAACAATCCTGCTTTAAAGGTATGTGTATTTATAATATCAGGAGAAATATTTGCGATTATTTCTTTTATTTCTTTACCTGTTTTAATGTCAGCAAGAAAAGATATTTTTCTACCCATACTTTTTATTCGAATTATGCTCGACTGGTCAACATCAGGGTCATCAATTTCATCTTTTTGAACAGAACCAGAGGCAATCAATGAATTTATACCTGAATTATTCAAGCCATTGTTTAAGGCAATCAAATACTTTGCAGTTCCACCAAAATTCATTCTTGCGATAATGTGAAGTACAAGCAAATTAGTTACCACTGGCCTTATAAGCACTTATGACTTCACTTGAACTTCCAATCATTTTAATAGTACCTTTGTCTAGCCATATAACTTCATCCGCCATTTCATTAACTGCATCTAAATCATGAGAAACCAAAATCATGGTGCAACCCGACTCGTGAATTTGTTTCATTCTATTTTTCGATTTAATTGCGAATTCTTCGTCACCAACACTTAGTATTTCATCGATTAAAAGCAAATTTGGAACTTGGTCTGTCGCCACAGAAAACGCTAATCGAGCAACCATACCTGTTGAGTAAGTTCTTAGTTGGTAATCCAAATGGTCAGTCACTCCTGCCCAATCAGCAATTTTAGGAATCCTGGGTTTAACCTCATTTATATCTCTGCCAATTAATGAAGAATAGAACAGAATATTTTCCCTACCAGTTAATTCTGTATTAAAACCTGCACCAAGCTCAATCATTGGCGCAATACTTCCATTAATAAAAATTGAGCCGCTAGTAGGCTGCATCACCCTGGCTAGTATTTTTAACAATGTTGATTTACCTGCACCATTTTTCCCTATAATCGCGACTGTTTGACCTTTTTTAACTGTAAAGCTTATGTTACTGATCGCCATATAATTTTCTATAGATAATTTTCCTCGAAGAAAATCTCTAAATAATTCTTTAAGTGAACCGTGGTTATTATTTAAAACCCGGTAGAAAAAACTTAGGTTCTTTATTTCAATTATATTCATCAGAGCATCGCAATTGTCTTTGACCAATGTTTTTTAAAAAAGAAGCTACCAAAAACAAAAGTTCCGATACTTATAATTGAGATGTAAGCAAAATCCTTCCAAGTTGCGATGGCATTGTTTGAAAAACTCCATCGAAATAAATCTAAAAAGCTGGTTAAAGGATTTAAAGTTACTATAAATTTTACGGGCTTTGATAAGATACTTATTGGATAAAAAATTGGTGTTAGCGCAGACAGCATTAGAAGAAGTGCATTAACAACATTTGTTGTATCTTCAAATCTAATGAAAAGTATGGATAGAGTTAAGCCGATTCCAGCCACAAATAGTGCCAATAGTAAGCCAATAATGAAAACGATTGGAAATGTTAACTCCAATCCTTGACCAGAGATATAAACAATAATCGTTAATGGAATCAATCCAATTAAGAAATTAGCAAAAGATGCAAGAGCAGCAGCGAAAGCAAATATTTTAGGAGGTACTGCAACTTTTGTGAGAATGTTTCTATTCCCTGATACAGAATTAGCTGATTGAAGTAATCCCATTTGAAAAAATGTATTTAACAAAACTCCGGCCATTAAATATGGTGCAAATTGTTGCCCAGTCTGCAGTTTACCTGCGAACAAAAAGGAAAATACAATCCATAATATAAAACTAGTTAGCATTGGATTGAGCAAAGTCCAACCAATACCAAACACACTTCTTTTATACCTGAGAGTTAAGGCCTGTTGGATAAGTAAACGCAGAAGTTGTAAATTGTTTTTATTAAACCCTGTAATAGTGTAAATTGAAAATTTATGATTTTTCATTTGACTAAATTCTACCTCAACACAAAGTATTCTAAGCCATGTAGAGTACCTGCATGAGCACAACGGGTGGGTTCACCTCAGTCACTTTGCTAACTGAAGAGCATTTATTAACCCTAGATTCTCTAGATGTTAAGTGCGCCCTTGAAATAGGTGAGATAGCTAAATCATTTGGTGTGATGAAAGATCTGCCAATTGCAGTTGAGGTGAGACTTGGGGATTGGACTATGTATCACGCATCTCTTCCTGGGTCTACAGCAGAGAATCAATGGTGGATAGATCGAAAAGCCAGAGTTGTTTTACTTAAACATCATTCGACAATGTATGAGAGAGTCAGTGCTGAAGAGCGCGGAGTTGATTGGCATAAAGAGAATGGC
>Ga0187844_10003334_pt1 | contig 10735 bp, 7 predicted proteins | sample SpaLakP09_SKY_50_FD_134517 | JGI IMG/M metagenome (GOLD analysis project Ga0187844, IMG submission 134517) | Oligotrophic lake water microbial communities from Sparkling Lake, Wisconsin, USA - SP09_SKY_50 | ecosystem: Environmental > Aquatic > Freshwater > Lake | place: USA: Sparkling Lake...
GATGCTGACATCAACGTTGCGGTAAGCAATTTAATGGCAGGTAAGTTTGCTAATCAAGGTCAAAGCTGCGTTGCACCAAACCGAGTAATGGTTCATAAAGATATCTACGATGTCTTCTTGGCAGCGGCTGTAAAAGCTGTTGGCGCTCTTCGCTTAGGTCACGGCCTCGGTGGGGATTTTGAAGTAGGGCCAATGATTTCTCCAGAAGCTGTCACACGAGTTAATGCCCAACTAGAAGATGCTAAAAAGCGTGGCGCAAAAGTTGCAATTGGAGGTTCACTGCCTGCAGGTATTGATCCTAAGCGTTGGTGCTCTCCCACAATTCTGACTGATGCGCCTAAAGATGCATTAGTTACCTGTGAAGAAACCTTCGGTCCACTCGTTGCAATCGAAGCCTTTTCTTCAGAGGAAGAACTACTGGCCACTGTTAATGCCTCAGAATCTGGCCTTGGCGCATATCTGTTTACGAAAGATTTAGCTATTGCGCACCGAGTATCTGAAGCTTTGGAGTACGGAATGGTTGTTATCAACGGTGCATCTTTTGGATATGTCCAAACTCCATTCGGTGGCACTAAGGGTTCTGGAGATGGCCGCGAAGGCGGACAAGACGGACTCTTGGAGTATCAAGAGTTGCAATACATCAATATGAATTTCTAATTCCAAAACCTACTAACCGCTAAGTAAGGAGAAAGTAACGATGACTACGAACGCAGAGCTGCGTCCAGTACACACACTCATCGACCCTTCTTCCAGCGTCATTATCGGACCATCAGTTCGAAGTGCAGCAGTTGTTCGAAATATGTTGGCAAGCACAATTTCTGTTGTCGGAGTCCATCCCAGTAAAGATGATGTTCTTGGACTCAAGTGCCTGCCTTCAATCTCTGCTCTTGAAACAACTCCAGATTTAGCTGTTGTCATGGTTGGACATGGACGAGTTGAAGAAGCTGTTTATGAATTGATGGATCGTGGAACACGTGCCTTTTTCTTTCCTGGCTTAGGAAGTGAAGCAGGTGCTGATGGTCCTCTCATCGCTGCCCGAATTCGCGAACGTGCTGCCGCAAACGGTTCAATGATTATTGGCCAGAACTGCATGGGTATTGCTAAACCAGGTGGATCTCCATGGATTGGTTCTATCTCTGAGTCATTTGTTTCTGGACACGTTGGTATTTCTGCCCAATCCGGCTCAATTGCCGAAGCATTCACAACAATTGGACCACGCATAGGTTTTAGATTCATTGCTTCAACTGGTAGCGAACTCAACCGTGATGTTTCAGACTTCATGAGTTTCATGGCAGATGATGAAGAAACTAGAGCTGTTGGTATTTTCATTGAAACAATCCGCCGCCCTGAAGCATTTATTGCAGCGCTGGAAAAGTGTGCTGCTGCAGGCAAGCCCGTAGTTGCACTCAAGGTTGGTAAATCAGGAGTTGCAAAGAGAATTGCCCTGGCTCACACAGGAGCTGTAGTTGGCTCAAACCAGGCATTCTCAGCTACTTTAAAGCGCTTTAGCGCAATTGAAGTTGAAGACTTCCCTGAGATGGTGGAAACACTTGAAGTTCTTGGAAAAAAGCGTCGCCCTCGTGGTGTTCGAGTTGCTGCCGTTTCTGAATCTGGCGGCGAGTGTGGGTTGATGGCAGATCGCGCTGAAAAGAACGGCGTCTCCTTCGCACCACTTCCAGAAAAGACAGCGATTGCATTAAACAAAGAGTTTCCTAATTACCAGCATCCACAAAATCCACTAGATGCATGGGGTGTTGATACACCTGAGATTGTTTTTCCCCGATCTATGGAAATGCTGGCTGAATCAGGTGCCTATGACACTTTGATCGCACAAGTAGATATCTCACGCTTTCGTGGCGATGATGAATTAGTTTGGTGCAACATGGTTGTTGAATCACTTGGCAAGACAGCTGAAAAATACGATATTGCACCAGTCGTTGTTTCAGTCCACTCGGTAGATGCACCTCAATCAATTCTTGATATTTGTACACAGTATGACCTTCCCTTGCTTCGAGGCATTAACGCAGCGATGCAAGCTCTGGGTCATTCTGGACGTTGGAATAAGCCATCCTCGATTCACCAAGACTTTGGTACTCCTATTTCAATTTCAGACATGGTTACCCGCGATGGTGCCTTGCCAGAATATGAATCTGCAGAAATTCTAGAACGCTATGGTCTACCAATTGCATCTCGCAAACGTGTTACTTCGGCAGATCAAGCTGGCACCGTCGCCACCTCTTTAGGATTTCCAGTAGTGGTTAAAAGTGATGGCCCTGCCCACAAGAGCGCTGGTGGTGGTGTAATCCTCAATATCAACACAGCCGCAGATGCAATTGCAGCAGTTGAAAAACTAGGTGGTGTTGCATTTATCGCAGCGCAAATACCTAAGGGTGTTGAAGCACTTGTTGGAATGGTGCGAGATGAAGAGTTTGGTCCAATTTTGGCAGTTGGCTATGGTGGCGTAACCGTTGAATCGAATAAGCCAGTCACCATGCTGGGTCCAGTCGATTTAAAGACGGCGCAGCTAATGGTGAAGGAGGCTGGCCTAGAAGATCCTCACGGAGTCCTATCTGCCTCCCTTGTCACCCTTGGTCGTGTGGCTGCCGAGCACCCAGAGATAGTCGAAATAGATGTGAACCCAATGATTGTTTATGACAAAGCAACTATCGCAGTTGATGCCCTTGTGGTTATCAGTACAGAGAATGGAAAATAGATCATGAGCGTAATTACCGTAGAGCAGGTTGGCCCAACCCGTTGGATCACTCTTAATCGTCCCGATAAATTAAATGCAATCAACTACGAGATGGTGAACGCGCTGCGTGCCGAACTCAACAGCGCTGCCGTTGACGACAACACAAAGGTTCTCGTCTTAACTGCCAATGGTCGCGCATTTTCGAGCGGTTACGATCTCTCAGAGCTAGCCGAAGATGAAATTAGTGGCGCACTTCGTTGGCATGGAATTCTCGAAGATGATGTCTCGCTCACAATGCAACTGTGGTCTTTCCCAAAGCCAACTATTGCCGCAGTCCATGGCTGGGTTCTAGCCGGTGGATGTGAGTTAGCGATGGCGTGCGACATGATCATTGCAACTGACAAAGCAAAGTTTGGAGAGCCAGAGGTTAAGTACGGCTCTGGACCAGCAACTCTGCTTATGCCATTTATTATCGGTCAGAAGAAAACCAATGAACTACTTTTCACTGGTGACACAATCGATGCAGAAGAAGCGCTGCGAATCGGATTAATCAACAAAATAGTCCCTGAAGATCAGTTACATGATGAGGTCCGTGCATTAATCAAGAAGATTGCACCTACTCCCCTTTCTACATTGCGCCTCACCAAGATTGGCCTAATTCGTGCACAAGAGGCGATCGGTATTCGCCAAGCAATTAGCGCCAATATGGATATTTCAGCAATTCTTAACGGAAGTGATAGCGCTGAACAAAAAGAGTTCGATGACATTGTTCGCAAGGAAGGCCTCAAGCAAGCACTTGCTTGGCGCGATGCACGTTTCGAAGAAAGCCTAGGAGACAAGGGAAAAGGGAAATAATGAGCAAGCAAACTATCAAGGCGGCAATCACTCGTGGAAATTCACCAGTAGAGATTGCAGATGTTGAACTCGACGCTCCTAAGGCTGGTGAAATCCTGGTTCGCATTGCAGCAGCTGGAGTGTGTCACTCAGATGTGCACCTTGCCGATGGAAACCTAGGCACAACCCGTTGGCCAATCATTTTGGGTCACGAAGGTGCTGGAGTTGTCGAAGAGATTGGTGCAGGAGTTGTCAACGTAAAAGTTGGTGACCGCGTTGCATTCAACTTCGTTCCGCCTTGCCGCCAATGTAAAGAATGTATTGCTACACGCTTTAACCTCTGTGAAGTTGCAGGCGAGCATGCTTACACCGGCAACCTTCTAGATGGCACCTCTCGCCTTCATGAAAAGAATGGCACAGAGCTTCGTCACTTTAACTTTGTTTCTTGCTTTGCAGAAAAAGCGGTAGTTCCTGCCGGCTCTGCGGTGCCCGTGCAAGCAAATGTTCCACTATGGCAAGCAGCCCTTCTTGGTTGTGGCGTAATGACTGGAATTGGCGCAGTTCGTAATGCGGCTAAGGTTCAAATTGGTGAGACTGTTGCGGTAATTGGTTGCGGCGGCGTTGGTCTCCAAGTAGTTGCTGGAGCTCGCCTAGCAGGTGCCAGCAAGATCATTGCAGTAGATATGCAACCAGCAAATCTAGAGCGTGCTCGCAAGCATGGTGCGACACATGTTGTTGATGCCTCAAAGAAGAATGCAGTTGCAGATGTCATGGCAATTGTTCCTGGCGGAGTTGATCACGCATTTGAAGTAGTGGGACGACCAGAGACAATCCGAACCGCTTGGGATGTAATACGAGCTGGAGCCACTGCAATTGTCGTTGGCTTAGCACCACGTGGGGTTGAAGTATCAATTCCTGCAATTGAGTTCTTGTCTGAAAAGGGACTTAAGGGAAGTCTTTATGGTTCAGCAAATGTTCCAGTTGAGCTTCCACAGATCATTGCCATGGCAGGAGAAGGTCGCATCAATGTTGCAGATGTTGTTTCGCATGTGACTGATCTAGATGGCATCGAGGCTGCATTTGAGCGACTACGCAAAGGTGATGGCGCGCGCACATTAGTAATTCTTGATGCAGCAATTGCTGGTTCATTAGAGGGCATTACGAAGGCTTAAAAATGAAGAAAATTCGGGATTTCTTTAACCAAGGCGGGCTGGTGCTATTTGTGCTGGGCCGAATCCTTGCTGGAATCCCGATTGTAATTGCTCTTTCTGTATTGGTGTTTGTGGCAACGCAAGCCTTGCCAGGTGATGCTGCTGTTGCCTACCTGGCCAACACAGCAACGCCCGAGCGGCTTGCGTTGATTCGCCAAGAATTAAATCTCGATGATCCTATTTGGATTCAGTATCTGCAATGGGCAAGTGGCGCACTGCAGTTTGATTTTGGAACAACTTTAACTGGAGAAACTGAAGTCACAACGCTTCTTAAGGAGCGCATTCAAAACACGTTGATCTTGATGGCCTCTTCCGGAATAGTTGCTATTCCACTTTCTATTGCGATCGGCGTATACGCGGCAGTAAGAAGAGGAAAGCTCTTTGACAACCTAACTTCACTGGTGACCTTAATCCTTGCTGCGTTACCTGAGTTCGTTGTTGCAATCTTTGTGGTTTTCTTACTCGCAACAAATGTCTTCCAAATTTTCCCAGCAATCGCATTTGTTGATCCAGGCACATTAGCTTGGAGCAATCCGATGGCCTTAGTGCTGCCATCTTTGACTTTGGTTCTGGCAGTTACGCCATATGTTTCTCGAATCATGCGTGGTTCCATGATTGAAGTAATGGAGTCTGAGTACATTCAAATGGCTCGTCTGAAGGGATTGTCTGAACGGACAGTCATTATTCGTCATGCACTTCCTAATGCCATAGCACCAACAATCCAGGTAATAGCCTTGCAGTTAGCTTGGCTTGCCGGTGGTGTTGTGGTTGTTGAAGCAGTTTTTGCGTACCCAGGTATCGGTACCATCATGATTGATTCTGTAAAGGGTAGAGATCTTCCTATTGTGCAGGCCATTACCTTGATGATCGCTGCGCTATATGTGGTTCTAAATATCCTGGCAGATATTGGAACGATCCTTTCCACACCACGACTTCGTACCAAGTACGCCCGCAAGAACGACACCTCAGATGTCTTTGCGGCTATGGATGGTGATGAATAATGGCCAAGAAAATCAAGCCTAAATCGCAGATGAGAGTCCTACTCGGGCTCACCTTTAAACAACGCTATGCAAAAATCGGCGCCGTACTAGTTGGAATCATTATTGCCATTGCTGTGTTTGGGCCATTGTTTGCACCACATACTTTTGATGAATTTATCGATGCACCAAATGCAGGCCGCACAGATCAGCTCTTACTTGGCGCTGACTACTTGGGTCGCGATGTTTGGTCACGTTTCTTGTTCGGCGGACGAACAATTATTGGGCTTTCATTTGTTTCTACTGTTCTAGGTGTTGGCTTAGGCCTTTTCATTGGTCTATTTGCAGCCTCTGCCAAACCACGCACAGATAGTTTAATCATGCGCGGCAATGACATCCTGCTCGCATTTCCTCAAATTGTTTTCGTTCTCTTGGTTGTTTCAGGTTTTGGAACTAGCATCTTCTTAATCGCTGTGACTGTTGGATTTACCCATGCACCTCGAACTGCTCGAATTATTCGTGCCGCAGCAGCTGAAGTAATGGAGCGCGATTTCATCAAGGCAGCCATTGCAGTTGGTGAAAAGCGTAGAAGAATCATTATCAGCGAACTTCTACCTAACGTGACCTCCCCACTCTTAGTTGAATTTGGCTTGCGCATGACCTACTCAATCGGACTTGTTGCTGCTGTTTCATTCTTGGGACTTGGCTTGCAACCACCAGCGGCCGACTGGGGTTTGATGATTAATGAGAACCGCGGCTCAATGACTGTTCAGCCTTGGGCGGTATTAACTCCCATATTTGCAATCGCAATCTTTACTATCGGAATCAATTTCATTACCGATTCCTTTGCAAAGGTCGCTATCGGCATAGATCGCAAGGGCAAAGAATGAGCGTCGTCAAAGTACAGGGAGTGGATATCTCGATTACCCGCGGTGGAATCAAGATTGTCGAGAACATTTCCTTTGAAATCAAACCAGGAGAAATCCTTGGTCTAGTGGGTGAATCTGGTTCAGGTAAAACTACGGTTTCAATGTCATTACTTGGACATACTCGCAAAGGTGCTGTCATTGAATCTGGTTCAATCATCATCGATGGACATCAGATAGTTGGCGCTAGTGAGTCCGAATTACGCTCCCTTCGAGGCGGAACCATCGCCTATGTGCCACAAGATCCAGGCACCGCACTTAACCCGGGTTTACGTATCGCAAAGCAGATCTTGGAATCTCTTGAAAAGCACCTACCTGAGCAAGACCACGAAACACACATGGCACGTGTGCGTGAGATTCTCACAGAAGTTGCATTGCCATCTGATGAAGATTTCCTAAAGCGCTACCCACATCAATTATCAGGTGGTCAACAACAGCGCGTTGCAATTGCAATCGCATTTGCATGTCGTCCAAAGGTAATTGTCTGTGATGAACCAACAACGGGGCTTGATGTAACAACCCAGTCCCGAGTTCTCTCAACAATCCGTGAGCTCTGCCGCGAACATGGTGTTGCAGCACTCTATGTCTCTCATGACTTGGCTGTTGTTTCAGAGTTAGCTGACAAGGTTGCGGTGATGTATGCAGGCAAGATTGTTGAAAGCGGAAACCGTGATGAGATCTTCTTCCACTCAGCCCATCCATACACGCGTCGCTTGATCAGAGCTTTGCCTGATATTGGTGGGCGAAATCAGATTGTTGGTATTTCAGGGTACGCACCAATGCCATGGGAGCGACCAACGGGATGCGCCTTTGCACCGCGGTGTGAAGATGCACAACCTATTTGCTCTCAACAAACACCCGTATTTACTTCTCAATCCCCTACCCACTCATTAGCTTGTCATCGTCACAAGGATGCAACAGCGATCGTTCCGACCCCTCGTATTGATCGCGATTTTGTAACAAGCGGCGATGAACATTTCTTGCTTTCAATCAATAACTTAAATGGCTTCTATGGCTCCCGCCAGGTGCTATTTGATACAAATATCCATATTGAAGCTGGTGAATGTGTCGCACTTGTAGGTGAATCTGGATCAGGTAAAACTACTTTGTCTCGTTGCATCGGCGGATTACATGATGACTACGCGGGAGAAGTTAACTTCTTTGGCTCAACTTTGGGCAAGCATGCAATGTCTCGCGAGAAGGAAGAGCGTCGAGACATTCAATACATCTTCCAAAGCCCCTACGCCTCAATCAACCCACGTCGTCCAATCGGCTCGACAATTGCCCGTCAATTAGAGCTTTTCTATGGCCTTAAGGGTGATGAGGCACGAGATCGCATTAATGAACTATTAGATCTTGTCTCACTGCCTCACGCAATTGTTACCTCATTTCCAGATCAACTATCAGGTGGAGAGCGCCAACGTGTTGCAATCGCTCGAGCGTTAGCTGCAAAACCTAAGTTGATTGTGTGTGATGAAATTACTTCAGCGCTAGATGTTTCAGTTCAAGCTTCAGTAATTGAAACATTGAAACAACTTCAGGAAACAACCAAGGTTGGATTGCTCTTTGTAACCCACAACCTTGCCCTGACCCGCACAATCGCTGATCGTGTAGCAGTAATGCGCAAGGGAACCATTGTTGAATACGGCGGAATCGACTCTGTCTTTAACAATCCAAAAGCTGAGTACACCGGTCGCCTCTTAGCTCACACACCAAGTCTTAAGTAACCACTACAAAGGAGCCATACAATGAAAACCTTCTCTAACTTCATCAACGGTAAAAAGGTTCCCGCTATCAGTGGCAAGACTGTAGAGATTTTTAATCCTGCAACGGGCAAGGTGTATGCAACTGCTCCTGATTCCTCTGCCGCCGATGTTGAAGCTGCCATGAAGGCAGCAGCCGATGCGTTTCCTGCTTGGAGAGATTCCACGCCTTCCCAGCGCCAACGTGCACTGCTAAAAATTGCAGATGCCATGGAAGAGCGAATTGATGAGATTGTTGCAATTGAATGTGAAAACACAGGTAAGCCGCTTGCGATAACTCGCAGTGAGGAGCTTCCACCAACTATTGATCACATTAGATTCTTTGCTGGTGCTGCTAGAAATCTAGAAGGTAAATCAGCCGGTGAATACATGTCCGGCATGACTTCATTTATTCGCCGTGAACCAATCGGCGTATGCGCGCAGATCACGCCATGGAACTATCCGTTAATGATGGCGGTCTGGAAGTGGGCACCTGCTATAGCAGCTGGAAATACAGTGGTGTTAAAACCCAGCACGACTACTCCAGCTTCAACTGTATGGATGGCTGAATTAATGGCTGATTACTTGCCTGCAGGTGTCATGAATGTGGTTTGCGGTGATCGTCACGCAGGAAAAGCAATGATTGAGCACCCAACCCCACAGATGGTTTCTATAACTGGTTCTGTGCGCGCTGGTATGGAGGTTGCAGCATCTGCTGCAAAAGATGTGAAACGAGTGCATCTAGAACTTGGCGGAAAAGCTCCAGTTGTTGTATTCAATGATGCAGATCTTGAAAAGGCTGCTGAAGGAATCGCAATGGCAGGCTTGTTTAATGCTGGCCAGGATTGCACCGCTGGAACACGTGTCCTTGTCCAGGAGGGTGTTTATGACAAGTTCGTTGCTCTACTGGCCCATCAAGCTAAGAACGTAATTACGGTTGGCTCTCCTGAAGAGGATGTGTTTATGGGGCCATTAAACAGTGCGGCACATTTTGATCGCGTGAAAGAGATTGTTGATAGAACTCCTGCTCATGCAAAGATTCAAGCAGGCGGAACTCCTATTTCACGCCCTGGTTACTTCTTTGCACCAACTGTAATTTCTGACTTGCGCCAGGATGATGAATTAATCCAGGAAGAAGTCTTCGGGCCAGTTATTACCGTGCAGAAGTTCACTACTGAAGAGCAAGCACTACATATGGCAAATGATGTTCGCTTTGCTTTGTCAGCAAGTGTGTGGACAAAAGATCATGGCACTGCAATGCGTATGACAAAGGGCTTTGACTTCGGTGTGTGCTGGATTAATGCTCACATGCCATTTGTTGCTGAGATGCCTCATGGTGGTTTCAAGCATTCAGGGTATGGAAAAGATCTTTCAGGCTATGGCTTTGAGGATTACACACGCATTAAGCATGTTATGTCCAACATAAATATGTAGGAATTACGCCTTTGCCATTAAGTCCATGAACTCATTTACTGGAGTTGCTGCCAACTTGTCGTAATCAAGACATAGCTCAATGATCTTGCTCTGCTTGTCTTTGTCATAAATACGCGCCAAATTAACCTTGTATTTTTCAATAAGTAGCGGAATACCTTCAACGCGGCGACGTGCATGGCCGATTGGGTACTCAACGGCAACCTCGTCAAAGACCGTGCCATCATTGAATTCAACTGTTATTGCGTTGGCAATAGAGCGCTTTTCTGGGTTGTGATAATCGGCTGTGTAGTTGGTGTCTTCAACGCAGACAATCTTCTCGCGCAGCGCATCGATACGTGGATCTGATGCAATGTCATCTTCATAATCACGGGCGGTCAGGCGACCAAAGATAAAGGGAACTGCTGTCATGTATTGAATACAGTGATCGCGATCTGCCGGGTTATTGAGTGGTCCCTTTTTATCAATAATTCGAATACATGCCTCATGGGTGCGAATAGTAACCTTCTTGATGTCATCAGAAGTCTTACCTACTGCCTGCATCTGCTGGTAGATCGTCATTGCAGCTTCAACACCTGTTTGTGAGTGGAACTCTGCAGGGAAAGAAATCTTGAACAAGATGTTTTCCATTACATAGGTGCCGAATTCGCGCTGGAACTTAAATGGTTGTCCCTTGAATGAGACATCATAAAAACCCCAAGTTTTTGCGGTGAGTGCAGATGGATATCCCATTTCACCAGTCTGTGCAATCAAAGCAAGGCGCACAGCGCGAGATGTTGCATCCCCGGCTGCCCATGACTTACGTGAACCTGCATTTGGAAAGTGGCGATAGGTGCGAAGTGATTGACCATCAACCCAGGCAAGTGAAACAGCAGCCAAGACTTGATCGCGGGTTAGACCCATCATCTGTGAAACAACAGCA
>Ga0187844_10003335_pt1 | contig 10735 bp, 7 predicted proteins | sample SpaLakP09_SKY_50_FD_134517 | JGI IMG/M metagenome (GOLD analysis project Ga0187844, IMG submission 134517) | Oligotrophic lake water microbial communities from Sparkling Lake, Wisconsin, USA - SP09_SKY_50 | ecosystem: Environmental > Aquatic > Freshwater > Lake | place: USA: Sparkling Lake...
CACCTGCGCCTGGTGGCTGCGCGAGACCCTCAGCCTTGCGCCCGAGCGGATGTGCAGCTCGGCGTCGCCGCGTGGCAGGGCACTCAGGCCCTGCACGTGGGCCGGGTTGATGGCATGGCTGCGATGCACGCGCACAAAGCGGCCTTGCACGCTGGCGTGGGCCAGGAAATCCGCCAGGGTGCAGCGGTCCAGATGGCAGGCCGGCGGGGCGTGCAGCTCGATGTAGTTGTCGGCCGCGGCCACCCATTCGATCTCGGCCAGCGGCAGCTTGAAGAGGCCGCCTCCGCGCTGCGGCACCAGCCAATGGCCGGGCACCGGCTGGATCTGCTGCAAGGCACTGAGCCAGCCCTGACGCTGAACTTCAGCGGTTTTTGGCGCCAGCGCTTTGCGCCGCTGCTGCAGGCGCTGCACGCTCTCGGCCAGGCGTTCGGGCGTGAAGGGCTTGAGCAGATAGTCCACCGCATGCAAATCGAAGGCGCGCACGGCATGCTGGTCAAAAGCGGTGCAGAACACACAGAGTGTGTCCTCGGGCAAGGCCAAGGCCAGCTCCAGGCCGCTCTGCCCCGGCATCTGGATGTCCAGGAACAGGGCATCGGGACGATGGCTGTGCACCAGCTGCAGCGCCTGCTCGGCATCGCCAGCCTCCTCGGCCAGCAGGTCGATGCCGGGCTGGCTGCTCAGCAGGCGGCGCAGCTTGGCGCGGGCCGGCGGTTCGTCATCCACGATCAAGACGCGCAGCGGCGCCGCGTCCGGCCGCGGTTCTATCCCCTCGTTCATGCGCGCTGCTCCGGCAATTCGATCTCCAGCAAGCTGCCACCGGCGCCGTCGGCGCTGAGGCGCACCCGGGCCGCCTCGCCGTAAAGCACGCGCAGGCGCTCGCGGGTGTTGCTCAAGCCCACCGATCCCGGGCGTTCGCTGCGTTCCGGCGCGCGGCCGCTGTTGGCCACCTGCAGGCACAGCCGACCCTCCCGCAGTGCGGCGCTCACGCGCACCTGCACCGGCCCCGTGCTGTGCGCCACATCGTGGGTGATGGCGTTCTCCACCGGTGCGATCAAGAGCAAGCTGGGCAGGAGGCAGACGCTGGCGGCCTCGTCCACGTCCACCTGCACCTGCAGGCGTTCGCCGAAGCGGGCTTGCATGATGGCCAGATAGGGCCGCACCAGGGCCAGCTCGGCGGCCAGGGTGTGGTGGCTGCTTTCCTGCGCCGTCAGGGCCTGGCGCAACAAGGTGGCCAGATCGCAGACGATGCGGTCGGCGCGCGGCACATCCTCGTACATGACCGAGGAAATCAGGTTCAAGGTGTTGAACAGAAAGTGCGGCTGGATCTGCTCGGCCAGGCGGTTCAGGCGCGCCTCGGCCAGCTCGGTCTGCAGGCGCAGCAGGTCCTGCTCGCGCTGACGACTGGCTTCGTGCAGCTGCAGACCATGGCAGAGGCCGACGATGAAGCCATAGCTGACGAGGTCCTTGCCGGCCTCATAAAGCAAGATGTCCGCCGGGTGGCCGGGCTCATAACTCACCCCTGCGACGGCATAGACGGCAAAGCGCAGGCCGAACATGCCCGTCACATGCAGCAAGGTGTAGCCCAGCGCGCCGGCCAGATGCAGGCCCAGGCTCGGCAACCAGCCGTGCTGCCGCCGGCTGCGCGCGTGCAGGCGATAGATCAAGGGCGCCAGCACGGCGGTCAGCAGGGTGGAGCTGAGCTCCCAGAGAAAAGGCTCCCAGGGATGTTGGCCTCCGCCGGCCCGGTACTGCTGCAGCTCGGACATGCTGTGCAGCAGGCCCACGGCCAGCATCACCGCGGCAAAGCCCCAGCTGAAACGCTGCCGGGCTGCGGCCGAAGCGGCCATGAATGGGGGCGCTGACCTCATCGAGTTCTCCATGGCCGCACCTTACCGCAGCCGAAGCCAGCCCTTACCGCAGCGCGGGTCGGTTCACCCCAAGCCAGGCGCAAGTCACCCCAAATCGGCCGGTGCCGCCTCGCCCTGCACGCCCAGCACGCCCTCCCTCACCAGGGCTTCGATGGCCGCATCGGCATAGCCCAGCTCGCGCAGCAGCGCGCGGCTGTGCTGCCCCAGGCGCGGCGGGTCGCGGCGCAGGCCCAGGCGCTCGCCGTCCAGGCTCAGGGGCAGCAGGGGCACGCGGGTGGCGCGGCCGTCGGGCAGGGTCATGGGGGCCAGGCCACCGGTGGCCAGCAGATGCGGGTCGTCCATCAGCTGCTCGGGCCGGGTGATGGGAGCAAAGGGCAGGCCGGCGGCCTCGAACACGGCGGCGATCTCGGCGGCCGCGCGCGGCAACAGGCGGCGGCGCAGCTCAGGGATCAGCCACTCGCGCGCCAGCACGCGCAGATTGTTCGTCAGCAGGCGCTCATCCGCCTGCAGATCGCCAAAATCAAAAGCCTGGCAGAAGGTGGCCCATTGCGTGTCGCCGACCACGGCCAGAAAAATCTGTTCGCCACCGGCCACGGTGAAGACGTCGTAAATGCCCCAGGGCGAGATGCGCTCGGGCATGGGCGCCGCCGGCTTGCCGGTGACGGCGAACTGCATCATGTGTTGGGCGACCAGGAAGATGTTGTTCTCGAACAGGCTGGACTGCACCTGCTGGCCACGCCCGGTCTGGTGGCGCTGCTGCAAGGCGGCCAGGGCGCCGATGGCGCCGAACATGCCGCCCATGATGTCGTTGACGCTGCTGCCCGCGCGCAGCGGGTCGCCCGGGCGGCCTGTCATATAGGCCAGGCCGCCCATCATCTGCACCACCTCGTCGAGCGCCGTGCGGTGCTCGTAGGGCCCGGGCAGAAAGCCTTTGTGTGAGACGTAAATCAGGCGCTCATTCAGCCGGCTCAAGGCCTCATAGCCCAGGCCCAGACGCTCCATGGTGCCGCTCTTGAAGTTCTCGCTGAAGACATCGGCGCCGGCCACCAGCTTGAGCACGATCTCCAGCCCGCGCGGGTCCTTCACATCGAGGCTGAGGCTGAGCTTGTTGCGGTTGAACAGCGGATAGAAGCCGGCACCCGAGCCGAGCAGCTGGCGCGTGCTGTCGCCGGCCAGAGGCTCGACCTTGATCACCTCGGCCCCCAGGTCCGCCAGCACCATGCCGCAGGTCGGGCCCATGACCATGTGGGTGAACTCGATCACACGCAGGCCGGCCAGGGGAAGACCGGAGGTTTCAGGCCCCGAGGCCGCATTCTTCGTATGCATCATCATCGACATCACGATCGGCATGCCCAGCACTGCCGGCCATGCGGGAGAGACAAGAATGACGGCCATTGTCGCTGGCGCCCACCTGCGGTCGGCCGCAGCCCGCGGCCAGCCCACGGCCAGTCATCGGCCCCATTGGCCATTCATCGCCCCGTGACGCGCGAACCCGCGTGAACTTTCTAGCATGCGGCCCATCACTGACAGCACCGACCGCACCGACAGAGGGCCCATCACATGCATGCAAGCGCGCACACCATCTCAAGCGTCGACCCAAGCGCCAGCTTGAGTTCCAGCACCCTTCGCAGCCTCGAAGCTCAGCGCGACGAATTCAGCCGACGCCGCGGCCTGGCCATGCCCCTGGCGGGTACCCTGGCTTGGGCCCTGATCGGCCTGGTCGGCGCTTTAGGCACGCCGTTTCAGGCGGTGGTGACGCTCTACATCGCCACCGGCTCGATCTTCTATCTGGGCATGGGGCTGTCGCGCCTGACCGGCGAAAACTTCTTCGCCAAAGGCCGGCCCAAGAACGAGTTCGATCGCCTCTTCATGGCCGGCATGCTGATGAGCCTGCTGGTCTTCACCATCGCCCTGCCCTGGGCCTCACAGAATCACGAATCCCTGCCTTTGAGCTTCGGCGTGCTGGCCGGCCTGATGTGGCTGCCCTACAGCTGGATCATCCAGCACTGGATCGGCGCCTTCCACGCCATCGCCCGGGCCCTGCTCTGCGTGGGCGCCTGGTATGCCTTCCCGACTCAGCGCTTCGTGGCGATTCCGGCCGTGGTGGTGGCGGTCTACCTCATCACCATCGCCGTGCAGGAGCGGCGCTGGCGCGCCCTGCAGGCTCGCTGAACCTGAGCGGCGCCACGCAGGAATCCGGCGCCGCCCCTGTGCGAGACTGCCCACGGTCATGGTTGAAGTACCGCCCTCGCAGGGCGGCTTGAGGTGGTTCTATGAAGATTTGCATCGTCGGCGCGGGCGCCATCGGAGGTTGGTTCGCCGGCCATTTGGGGCAACATCTGGGTGCCGAGGTCGAACTCAGCGCCCTGGCCCGCGGTGCCACCCTGGCCGCCCTGCGTCAGCACGGTGGCCTGCGCATGGACCTGATCAGCGGCGAGCGCATCCAGGTGCCGCTGCGCGCCAGCGACAAGCCTGAAGACCTGGGCCAGCCCGACCTGATCGTGCTGGCCGTCAAAGGCCCGGCCCTGGCCAGCGTGGCGCCCGCGGTGAAAGCCCTGCTGGGCCCGCAGACGCGCGTGCTGGTGGCTATGAACGGCGTGCCCTGGTGGTTCTTCCAAGGTCTGCCCGGCGAGGCTGAGGGCTTGCGCCTGGAGTCGGTGGACCCCGGTGGTGTGGTGGCCGGCCTGATCCCGGCCGATCGCGTGATCGGCTGCGTGGTGCACGCGAGCTGCGCCACGCCCGAGCCCGGCCTGGTCAAGCATGTGATGGGCATGGGGCTCATCCTCGGTGACCCGGCCGGCGGCCAGCCGGCCCACATCAGCGAGTTGGCGGCGCTGCTGGGCCGCGCGGGCTTCAACGCCACGGTGTCCGAGCGCATCCAGCGCGACATCTGGTTCAAGCTCTGGGGCAATATGACCATGAACCCGATCTCGGCCCTGACCGGCGCCACCTGCGATCGCATCCTCGACGACGAGCTGGTGCGCGGCTTTGTGACGAATGTGATGTTGGAGGCCGCCGCCATCGGCGCGCGCATCGGCTGCGCCGTCGAGCAGACGCCCGAGCAGCGCCATGCCGTGACGCGCAAACTGGGCGCTTTCAAGACCTCGATGCTGCAGGATGTGGAAGCGGGCCGCCCGCTGGAGCTGGATGCGCTGGTCGGCGCCGTCAGCGAGATCGGCCGCCACCTGCAGCTGCCCACGCCCTTCACCGATGGCATGCTGGGCCTGACGCGCTTGATGGCGCAGACGCGCGGCCTGGTCTGAAGCAGGCCCGGCGGAGCCGGAATGAAAGGCTGCAGCCGGGCGGGCTGTCGCTTGCCCGGGTTTTGAACCGCAGAGCGCACGCGCACGACCCAGCAGTCAGTGATAACCCTCAAGTGATCCGGAAGCCGGGCCGATTCCTGAAGGCTGAATGCGCTTCAGGCATGGCCTTGGTCGGCCCGAAGCGCTCGAGTGTTCGCAGGGAGCGAGCAGAAGACGAACCCGAGTAGTACGCAGCCCCGGCTGCGAAGGAGACACCCCCCATGCTTGCTGTCGTGCAATCGATGCGCCTGAAAGCGCGCGTCCTGACGGGCTTTGCCCTGGTGATGAGCTTGTTGCTGGCCGGATCGGCGCTGGGCATCTGGCGCATCCAGCAGCTCAACGACCGGATCGACCGCCTGGTCAATGTCGACATGGAAGCCCTGGACCTGGCGCGCAGCTGGGCCGGGCTGACCGAATCGAACATCCAGCGCCGCATCATCACCATCTGGTCGGACGATGCGGACTTCGTCAAGGCCTTCACCGCCAAGTCCAAGGAAGTCAGCGCCCGGGTCGACAAGATCCAGGACGCTCTGGGCGACCTGCCAAAATCCGCGGAAAGCGAACGCATCAAGGCCCAGATCGACCAGGCCCGCAAACGCTACCAGGAGCTGCGCGACGACATCGGAAAGCAAAAAGCCGCCGGCACCGATGTGCGTGCCCGTGTGGTGGGTGAGCTGATCCCGGCGATGGAGGCCTATCTGGAGCCCATCCACGGCTATGCCGAGCAAAGCCGCAAGGAGCTGCAACAGGCCCGCGATGTGGCCGAGGACCAGGCGCGATCGGCCTTCCGGCTGATCACCGGCCTGCTGATCGGTGCGGCCGCCTGCGGCGTCTGGATCGCCCTGTCCATCACCCGCAGCATCACCGCGCCGCTGGACCAGGCGCGCGACATGGCCGCGCGCATCGCCGAGGGCGATCTGAGCCAGGCGGTGGTCGTGCAGGGCCGCGATGAGCTGGCCGAGCTGGCCGAATCGCTGGACCAGATGCGCGCCCAGCTGGGCGCCACGATCGCCGATGTGCGCCATGTGGCCGAGCAGGTGCAGATGGCCTCCAGCGAGATCGCCAGCGGCAATATGGACCTGTCCAACCGCACCGAGCAGGCCGCCAGCAGCCTGGAGCAAACGGGGGCGGCCATGATGCAGCTGCGCGAAGGCGTGCAGGCCAACGCCCAGGCCGCGCGCCAGGCCGACGAGCTGGCCAAATCGGCTGCGGCCGTGGCCGACCGCGGTGGTGCCATGGTGCAGCAGGTGGTGGACACCATGACCGACATCCAGCAGTCCTCGGCCCGCATTGCCGACATCACCAATGTCATCGACAGCATCGCCTTCCAGACCAACATCCTGGCCCTGAATGCGGCCGTGGAAGCGGCCCGTGCCGGCGAACAGGGGCGCGGCTTCGCCGTGGTGGCCAGCGAGGTGCGGGCCCTGGCCCAGCGCTGCGCGCAGGCGGCGCGTGAGATCAAGAGCCTGATCGGCGCCTCGGCCGAGAAGGTGGAGGCCGGTGGCAAGCTGGTCAGCGCCACCGGCGCCACCATTGCCGATGCGGTGCAGAGCGTGCAACGCGTGACCCACATCGTGGCCGAGATCTCCAGTGCCACCAGCGCCCAGGCCAGCACCCTGGGCGAGATCGGCCAGGCCGTCGGCCATCTGGATCAGATGACGCAGCAGAACGCGTCGCTGGTCGAAGAATCGGCGGCTGCTGCCGAGGGCCTGAAGCAACAAGCGCAGACCCTGGTGAGCCACATGGCCAAGTTCCGCCTCGCCGCAGCACGCCGAGGGGAATGAGGCCTATGGCGGCGGAAGACCGAGCATCGCCGCAAGCGCATGCGCGTGCGCGGCGATGCGGCGGGCTTCGTCGGCTGGGTCTGCGCACCCTGCTGGCCGCGCTGCTCACGGCGGCCGCGGGCCCTGCCGCCTGGGCTGCGGCCAAGTCGGGCGCCGCCACCTTCACCCTGCGCACCGCCGCCGAGCATGGCGGCGCGCCGAAGTGGCTGCAACATGGCCCGCACATGCACAGCGGTTTCTGCGCAGATGTGATCGCTGCTTTGAACCAGCGCGGCTCGGGCTTGAAGATCCAGCTGGTCGAGCAGGCCTTGCCGCAGAAGCGCCTGCTGCAACAGGTCAAGAGCGGCGAGCTGGACCTGCTGTGCGCGCTCACCCACACCGAGGAGCGCGACCAGGATTTCGTCTTCGTGCAGCCCGAGCTCTACAACATGCCCTATGTGCTGCTGGCGCGCGCCGACGACCCGGTCGAGGTGCGCAGCTGGGATGCGCTGCGGGCGCTCGGTGAGCAAGGCCTGGTGCTGCTCAACTACGACAGCTCTCGCCTGCCCCTGCTGCAGGCCAAGGGTGGCCTGCATCTGCATGCGCGCGGTCTGACGACCGAGGCCAATCTGCGCATGCTGCTGGCCGGGCGCGGGCGTTTTTTCTACTTTCCGCTCAGCAATGCCTGGTACGCGGTGCAACACATAGGCGTGCAGCATCAGGTCCGGGTGCTGCTGCCGGCGCTGCAAAGCGAGCCCTACCACCTGCTCGCCCGGCGCAATCTGCCCAAGCCCGCACTGGACCAGCTGAGCCAGGGCCTGCAGCAGCTGCGCCAGCAGGGCGAGCTGGCACGCCTGGCCATGAAGTGGTTCGGCGCCGACTTGCCGGCCGAGCTGCGTCAGGCCCTGCCTCAGCCCTGAGACAGGGCAGCGGCCCTCAACGCAGGGTCTTGAACACCGACACCGACTGCACCAGGCTTTGCGCCTGGCTGCGCAGGCTTTCGGCCGCGGCGGCGCTTCCTCAACCAGGGCGGCGTTCTGCTGGGTGGCCTGGTCCATCTGAGTGATGGCCTCGCCCACCTGCTGCACACCGCGGCTTTGCTCCGCACTGGCTTGCGCGATCTCGTGCACGATGGTGGTCACCTGCTGGATGGAGCTGACCACCTCTTGCATGGTCTGCCCGGCCCGGTCGACTTGGATGCCACCCGATTCGATCTGCTCGCCACTGGTGGTGATCAAGGACTTGATTTCCTTGGCCGCATTCGCCGAGCGCTGAGCGAGCGAGCGCACCTCGGCCGCCACCACCGCGAAGCCGCGCCCCTGCTCGCCGGCGCGGGCGGCTTCAACCGCCGCATTCAAGGCCAGGATGTTGGTTTGAAACGCGATGCCGTCGATCACGCCGGTGATGTCGGAGATGCGACGTGAGCTCTCGTTGATGCTACGCATCAGAGACACCACTTCGCCCACGGCCGAGCCGCCCTTCTCCGCCACCAGGCTGGCCTGGCGGGCCATCTGGTTGGCCTGACGCGCGTTCTCGGCGTTCTGATTCACCGTCGAGCCCAGCTGGTCCATCGACGCCGCCGTCTGCTGCAAGGCGCTGGCCTGCAGCTCGGTGCGGCCGGAGAGGTCGCTGTTGCCCATGGCGATCTCGGAGCTGGCGGTGGCCACGCCCTCGGAGCCTTCACGCACGGCATTGACGACCCGCGCCAGGCCTTGCTGCATCTGATCGAGGCTGGCCATCAGGCTGTGGCTGTCGCCGGCCCGCAGCGGGATGCTGCAGGTGAGATCGCCGTCCGCGATGGCCTGCAGATAGCGGGCCGCCACCTTGGGCTCGCCCCCCAGCTGTCCGAGGATGTTGCGCGTCAGCAGCAAGGCCAGGGCCACCGCAGCAACCAAGGCCAGAACCAGCACGCCCAGCACGACGCGACGGCTGGCCACATAGGTGTTCTCGGCATGCGCCGCGACCTCGGCACTGCTGGCGAAGGATTCTTCTGAAAGCTTGTCGATGGCCAGCAAGCTGTCATCAAACTCGGATTTGCCGGCGCCCTCGCTGATGTCCTTGGCATCTTCCAGCTTGCCCTGCTGGCCCAGGGCCACGACCTTGGCATGCACGGTCAGGTAGGCCTGCCAACGCTCGGTGAACTTGCGCCGCAGCTCGCTGGCCGGCTCTGGCGCCAGATGCTGGTCGTAGGCCTGCATCTGCTCCAGCACCGCCTGCTGCTGAGGCTTGATCTTGTCGAGGTACTCGGCCAGATAGCTGCTGTCGGGTGCAGTGCTGTACTTGATCTCGAACTCGCGAGCTTCCAGCATGGCGGCGCGCGCGCGGGCCAGATTGCCCACTGCCGGCAGCCACTGGCTTGCCAAGGACGCCGAAGCGCCGTTGACATCGGCCAGCGAACTCAAGGCCACCACACCCAGCACGCCCGAGAGCAAGCTGGCCAGCAAAAAGCCGAAGAGCAGCTTGGCGCGCGTGGCCATCCGGTCCAGGGCCTGATCCACATACAACATGGCTCGCATCACAGACTCCTGAAGTTACCGCGGCGACCTGCCGTCACTTTTTGAAACCGATGTAGGTCACGGCCACGACCTGACCCTTGGCATCCTTGATCGGGTTGTAGCAAGCGCTGAACGCGGTGCCGAGCACATCGACATCGCCACAATAGCCTTGGCCCTTGATCACCGCCTCGTAGGCCTTGGCACGGGCCAGATTGGTGCCCACACCGCGCTTGCCTTCGGGCGTCAGCACATTGGTCGAGATGCGGACGAACTCTTCACCGCTGCGCACAAAAATGGTGGCCGTGGCCCCGTGCTTTTTCTTGATCTCATCGACCACGTCGTAATTGCCATTCATGCGGCGCGGGCCGAAGAACAGCACAGGCAATTCCGCATCGCCCAGCTTGGCCGTGCCCTCGATGCGCGGGGCGCCGATGCCCGACAGACGGGTGTCCAACTCACCCAACACCTGTTTCGGGTCTGCGGCCTGAGCGGCGCTGGCCATCAAACACACACCCACTGCCAGACCGAAAGACTTGAGGGACATCATGAGTTACTCCAGTGATTGAATGATTCCGAGCGAGCAATGCGTTAAGCAACGACATTGATCTAAAGCAAGTGGAATCGATTTCAATCAGCCGGGCAAGCGCATAACTGTGCGCTATTGCACGCCTTTTCCTCGTGAACGAAAGTACAAGGCAGAGCAGGCTTTGCATCGGGGCACACAGCGCACACCCGCCTGCGGGCGCAGGTCAGCTCAATTCACCGGTTTGGAGCCGCCACAGCGCCGCGTACGCCCCGCCGCGCGCGAGCAGCTGCTCATGCGTGCCGCTTTCGACGATGCGGCCGCGCTCCAGCAGGTGGATGCAATGGGCCTGGCGCACGGTGGACAGGCGGTGGGCGATGACAAGCGTGGTCCGGCCCTGGCTGACCACGCTCAGCGAGCGCTGGATGGCGGCCTCGGTCTCGTTGTCCACAGCGCTGGTGGCTTCGTCCAGGATCAGCAGCGGCGGGTTCTTGAGGATGGCGCGGGCCAGGGCCAGGCGCTGGCGTTGGCCGCCGCTGAGCTTCTGGCCCCGCTCGCCGACACGGGTGGCAAAGCCCAGGGGCAGGCGGGCTATGAACTCCAGGCTTTCGGACAGGCGCGCGGCCTCATGGATCTGCGCGTCGCTGGCCTCGGCCATGCCGTAGGCGATGTTTTCGGCAATCGTGCCGTCGGTCAGGAAGCTGTCCTGCGCGACGTAGCCGATGCAGCGGCGCAGGTCCTGCAGGTTCAGCTCTGAAATCGGCCGGCCATCAAACAAGATGCG
>Ga0187844_10003336_pt1 | contig 10733 bp, 6 predicted proteins | sample SpaLakP09_SKY_50_FD_134517 | JGI IMG/M metagenome (GOLD analysis project Ga0187844, IMG submission 134517) | Oligotrophic lake water microbial communities from Sparkling Lake, Wisconsin, USA - SP09_SKY_50 | ecosystem: Environmental > Aquatic > Freshwater > Lake | place: USA: Sparkling Lake...
AGCGCCTTGTGCTGCTCGACGGCCTGGGCCTGAGCCGCGAAGGCCTGGGCTGGAGCCGGCTCTGCCGCCTCAACCTCAAGCTGACTCTGCCGGGCTGGCAGATCCCGGTGGCCTTCCGCGTGCCGCTGGAGGACGACGGCCCGGTCTGGGCCTTCTACCGCGACGGCGACCTGCACGCCCTCAAGGCCGCCCTGGGCCAGCAGCCGCCCTATGCCCACGCGGCCGAGCTGCAGGCGCATCTGGCCCAGCTGCTGGCGCGCAGCGAGGCGGGCCACCCGGAACATCTCGATTCCCTGCTGCCGCGCCTGCAGGCCGAGTGCGCCATGCCCCAGGCTTTCGAGCTGCTCAAGGCCGGCTGCACCCGCGCGCAGGACCGCTGGGAGCACCGAGTCGCCGAGCTCAACACCCTGGCCGGGCTGAACAGCGAGCTGGCCTTCCAGGGCTACCCCGACACCTTTGATGCCGCGCGCCGCCTGCAGCGCACGGTCACGCTCTACGTCGGCCCGCCCAACAGCGGCAAGACCTACGCCGCTTTCGAACGCCTGGCGCAAGCCCACGAGGGCGCCTACCTGGCGCCGCTGCGCCTGCTGGCCCTGGAAGGGCGCGACCGTCTGGTCGGCCGCGGCGTGCCCTGCTCGCTGCTGACCGGCGAGGAGAACGTGCCGGCCGATGGCGCCCGTGTGGTCTCCAGCACCATCGAGATGGTCAACACCAACAAGCCCATCGATGTGGCGGTGATCGACGAGGCGCAGATGCTCTTCGACCTCTACCGCGGCTGGGCCTGGACCCAGGCCATCGTCGCGGTGCCGGCCAATGAGGTGATCATCATCTGTTCCGCCTATGCCGTGCCGGCGATCGAGAGCCTGCTGGGCTTGTGCGGCGAGCGCTGCACGGTCCGGCATTTCGAGCGCAAGCAGGAGGTGCAGCTGCTGCCCGCCCCCGTGCCCATCGCCTCGCTGAAAAAAGGCGACGCCGTGGTGGCCTTCAGCCGCCGCGAGGTGCTGATGCTGCGCGACCAGATCGCCCAGGCCGGCCACCCGGTCTCGGTCATCTACGGCGCCCTGCCGCCCGAGGTGCGGCGGCGCGAGGCCGAGCGCTTTGCAAACGGCGCGGCCCACATCCTGGTCGCCACCGATGCCATCGGCATGGGCCTGAACCTGCCGATCCGGCGCGTGCTGTTCAGCACCATGAGCAAGTTCGACGGCCAGGGCGACCGCGCGCTGACCGTTTCCGAGGTGCACCAGATCGCCGGTCGAGCCGGCCGTTATGGCATGCATGATGAAGGCTTCTGCGGCGTGCTGCGCGAGGCCGAACCGCAGGCCGCCAAGGTGCTGAAGGAACTGCTGCCCAAGCAGCCACGGGCACCGCGCGATTTCAAGGCCGCGGTGGCGCCGAACTGGTGGCATGTCAACACCATTGCCAGCCGCCTGGGCCTGAAGCGCTTGCGCGAGGTGCTCAATGTCTTCATGGAACAGCTGCGCCTGGACGACGCCCACTTCGCCGTGGCCGAGCTGGAGCAGATGCTGGACCTGGCCGCCCAGCTCGACCAGGCCGCGGGCGGCCTGACGCTCAAGCAACGCTTCATCTACACGCAAGCACCAGTGGACAGCCGCACCGATGCCCAGGTGCAGGAGTACCTGGACTGGGCCCACCGCCACGCCCTCAACGGCAAGGCCGGTTCGCCCTGGTTCTTGCAAGACGTGGACGAACACAGCCGCCTCGACCACATGGAGCAGGCCTTGCGCAGCTGCACGCTCTGGCTCTGGCTGGACCTGCGCTTCCCCGGCGTCTACGGCCAGGTGGCCGAGGTGGTGGACCTGCGCAGCCGCTTGAACGACGGCATCGAACGCCACCTGAAGGGCAAGAAGCCGCTGTGGCAAACACGCGGACGGCGGCGCTGACGGGCTGAACGAAGGAAGGCGTAAGGCATCCCCGCTGGGGATCAGCAAGGCCGAGCATTCCGGTTGGATGTGTGCATGCAACTCGAAAGCTCCCGCCATGTCTGACACGGCTTTGACCCTGACCGACGCCGACCCGGCGCTGGCCTACAAGCTGGAATCCATCGCCATTGCCGGCGTAGCCGATCTGCAGATCCGCTCCCTGCTGGACCGCCAGCAGTTCAGCGATCCCCTCGGTGAGGCCGAGGCCCTGGGCATCTCTTCGGCCACCTGGCCCTTGTTCGGCCTGCTCTGGCCCTCGGGCCTGCGCCTGGCCGAGGCCATGGCCCTGCGCCCCCTGGTGGAGGGTGAGAGCATTCTGGAAATCGGCTGCGGCCTGGGCCTGGCCAGCCTGGTCAGCCACCGCCGCGGCGCCCTGGTCACGGCCAGCGATTGCCACCCCCTGGCCGGCCACTTCTTGATGGAAAACCTGCGGCTCAACGACCTGCCGCCGATGCGCTACTGCCACGGCGACTGGTCGGGCCAGAGCTGGGACGAGGAGCTCCTTGCCCTGGCCACCGCCGCGGCCAGCGCCAAGCGCCATCCGGCCGAAGCACGCCGCCATCGCCCGCGCGTCCAGGGCCGCTTCGACCTGATCATGGGCAGCGACATCCTCTACGAACGCGACGATGGCGGTGCGCTCTGTGGCTTCATCGAACGCCACGCTTTGCCGCATTGCGAGGTGCTGGTCGTGGACCCCAACCGCGGCAACCGCCCGGCCTTCAGCAAACGCATGGCCGGCCTGGGCTTCGAGCTGGATGACCGCCTGCTGCGCTCGGCGCCCGAGGCGGCCGAAAAGTACAGCGGCCACTTGCTGCGCTTCCAACGCTGAGCGCAACGATTCTCGGCGGCTAATATCGGCAGCCCATGGAGGAATGCCGTGTCCGAGGACTACAACGCCGAATCGGTGGCCTGCTTTGACAAGCATGCCCAGCGTTATGCCGAGAAATACTTCGAGCTGCGCGACTACGACCGCCACTACCAGGCCCTGGTCGATCGCCTGCCCGCCAATGCGCCGCGCCTGCTCGACCTGGCTTGCGGGCCCGGCAATGTGGCGGCGTTTGTGCGCCGCAGCCGGCCCGATGCCGACATCCTCTGCGTCGACCAGTCGGCCGCCATGCTGGCCACCGCGCGACAACGCCTGCCCGGCATCTCCACGCACCAGGCCGACTGCCGCGACCTGACGGCGCTGACACCTGGTTTTGACGCCCTGGCCTTCTGCTTCGGCCTGAGCTATTTCGACGACGGCGATGCGCGCCAAGTGCTGGCCGAGCTGGCCCGCCTGCTGCGCGCCGGTGGCCACCTGCTGCTCAGCACCATCACCGGAGACCCGGCCGACAGCGGCATGCAGCTGAGCAGCAGCGGCGACCGGGTGCATATGTTCTACCGCCAGCCGGAGAAGATTGCGGGCTGGCTCGGGGCGGCGGGCTTTGGCGATCTTGCACTCGAACGCTTGCCCAGCCCCGCCAACGCCTCGCAGGCGACGGTGGATGTGGTGATTCTGGCGCGGCGGATCGACAGCCCCTGAATCACCATGGATGGGCTCCCGGTTGTGCTGGTCTGTGCCCTTCCTGCCGTATTGGCGGCGTGGCTGCTGGCTCATCGGCGCGATTTCAGAGCGGCAAGCTCTTGCCTGCTGCTGGCTTTGAGTTTGCCTTTGCTTTGGACCTTGGCACATTGCCAGCTGGATGCCCGCTCTGAAGCTTGTGTTTGGAGCAAGGCCTATCTGCCGGCCTACCTGGGACTGGCCGCCGCTCTCCTCACGCCTCTGCTTTACCTGACATTTCATTTGCTTGGACTGCTCTGGCGGGCCTGGCACCAGAGACAAACAGGCCGCGTACAGTCGCCTGATTGACGACGCCCCGACCGGAGAGTGCTGATCCATGAGTGCTGACACCCACGCCCGCATCGCCCGCAGTTTCGAGGCCCAGGGCCTGATGCACACCCTCGGCGCTCGCCTGGCCTGGGTGGGCGAGGGCGAGGTGCACATCGCCATGCCCAATTCGCCCGCGGTCTCGCAGCAGCAGGGCTTTGTCCATGCCGGGGCCATTACCAGCATCGTCGACAGTGCCTGCGGCTACGCGGCGCTGAGCCTGGCGGCGCCGGGTTTCGAGGTGGTGTCGGCGGAATTCAAGATCAATCTGATGCGGCCGGCCATCGGCACGCATTTCCTGGCCGTGGGCAAGGTGCAGAACGCCGGCCGCCTGCTGACCGTGTGCAGCGGCGAGGTGCGGGCCTTTCTGAGCGAGGACGCCCGCGATTTCAAGGTCGTGGCCCTGATGCAAGCGACCATGGTGCTGGTGCAGCCACGCTGAAGCCCGGCCCCCAGGGCCGAACCCGGGGAAATCACAGGGCGCCGGGCGCTATGCGCTCACTACACTGCACTCGCCGCACGTCGGGCCGCGAGTTCAGCTGATCTGATGGGCTCATGGCCGGTCAGCCCTGGCGAACGGTTCCCTGTTCAGTGGTTTTGTGCGCAAAACGCCCAATTCCAGCATCGCCCCATCGGGCCTGTCGAATGCGCCTGTCGATTTGTTCTCGGTCTTGACCGCCTGATTGCTCACCACCCTTGAGCCTGCACTCAACTCGCCCTCTGTTGTGCCGATACCGCCGTCAATGAGCCGAGGATCCGTTTTCACGAGGGCTGAGTCACCCGCGTCCGCTGCGGCGCGGGCGCGCAGCTGCCTGCGGGCTCGCTCGCGCTGGCTGTGGGGCGTGGCAAGCCTGCTGGCCCTGGCAGCCTGCCAGCCGCAGGCTCCGGCTCAAGACGACAGCAGCCGCAGCGCGCCGGCCTCGGCCCGCCAGGCCAGCAGCATCGACCATGAACTGCAGGACCCGATCTGGGGCGAGCTCGAGCGTGTGGAACGCGAAGGGCGCAGCCACCCCGCGGCCAGCGAGCATGTGCTGCACGAGATGCAGCCGCGCACCGCGCCGGGCAGCCTGGCGCGCGTGCAGCTGCTGGCCTTGCGCGGCTATCTGAGCACCGAGATGCGCGATGCCGCGCTGACGGCCAGCATCATCAAGGACCTGGAAGAATGGCCCAACGAGGCACGCCGGCGCGCGGCCAATCTGGCCCTGCTGTATGTGCGCGCCCGCCAGCAGCGCTTCAACGATGGCCTGCGCCAGGCCGAGCGCACCCTGGCGCCGCTGGCCGGCTACACGGTGCAGGAAACCGGACCGCTGCTGCTGCTGCGCTGTCATGATTTCCTGGCCTATGTGCAGGGCGACACCGGCAATGTCGACGGCGCGATCGCCAACGCCACCGAGGCCCTCAAACTGGCCGATGCCGTGGGCAAGCCCTGGCGCCGGGCCCAGACCCTGAGCAATCTGGCCTTCATCTACCACCAGGCCCAGCAGCTGGACCAGGCCCGCCAGCACAGCGAAAAATCCCTGGCCGAGGCCAGCCTGGACCCGAGCCCAGCCCTGCTCTACGACGTGTACACCACGCGCGGCATCGTGCTGCAGACCCTGGGTCTGGTCGACGGCGCGCAGCAGGCCAAGCAGGCCGCGCTCGATGCCGCCCGCCAGGCGGGTTCGGACACCTTGACCGCCCTGGCCCTGGGCAATTTCGCCGATTTCCATCTCAACCAAGGCAGCTACACCCAGGCCTTGAAGTTCTCCGAAGAGGCCCTGTCCCTGGCCTTGGCGACCCAGCATGTCGACTACGAGCTGCTGTCACGCCACAACCGCGGCATTGCCAAGATCGGCCTGCGCCGCGTCGAGGAGGGCAAGCGCGAGGTGTTGGCCGCCCTGGCCCGCGACGAACAGCGCGGCGCCGACACCACCGTGGCCAATGCCTGGATGGAGCTGGGCATGCATCTGGAGCGGGCCGGCGACCTCAGCGCCGCCGCCGAAGCCTTTCACCAGCACCGCCGCAAGATCGACAAGGTGCTGCGCGACGAAACCCGCAAGACCCTGCTGGAAACCCAGGAGAGCTACGAAGACGAGCGGCGCGCCAAGGAGATCGAGCTGCTCAACCGCGACAACAGCCTCAAGACCGAGCAGCTGCGTGCCCGCGATCTGCAGCTGCGCCTGTGGGCAGCGCTGGGCGGCTGCATCGTGCTTTCGGCCGTGCTGCTGGGACTGGCCTACCAGCGCATCCGCAAGACCAACCGCGCCCTGGCCCACAGCAATGCCGCGCTCAAGATGGCCAGCGAGCGCGACCCCTTGACCGGCCTGGCCAACCGCCGCCATTTCCAGGCTGCCATCAAGCGCCTGGCCGACAAGGGCAAGCTCAGCGGCACGGTGTTCCTGATCGACATCGATCACTTCAAGCGCATCAACGACCAGCATGGCCATGCGGCCGGCGACACGGTGCTGGTCGAGATCGCCCGGCGCCTGCAGGCCACGCTGCGCGACGAAGACCTGGTGGTGCGCTGGGGCGGCGAAGAGTTTCTGATCCTCGTGAACACGCGCGAGGTCAGCTACGCCAGCACCCTGGCCCAGCGCCTGCTGGACCAGATCGCCACGCCGGCGGTGCGGCATGGCGCGCAACAGATCCCGGTTACGGCCTCGATCGGTTTCGCCAGCTTCCCTATTGCGCCGCTGGATGTGGCGGTCAACTGGGAGCGCGCCATCGACCTGGTGGACACGGTGATGTACCTGGCCAAGGCCCATGGCCGCAACAAGGCCTACGGCATCGAATCCATGCAAGCCAGCGACGAAGACGGACTGCAGGAACTGGCCAAGGGCATGGAAGCGGCCTGGCAATCGGGCCAGGTCCAGCTGCTGACTCTGAACGGCCCGGCCCGCTTCGAGGAGAGCCGGCTGTGAGGCACCAAGCCCCCCTCTCGCGCCATCGCAGCCACCGGCTGGCACTGCTGTTGAGCCTGGCTTTGCACCTGCTGCCGGCTCAGGCCCAAGGTCCGGCCGCGGCGCCATCTGCCAGCAGCCCCGCTCTGGCCGCCCAGCTCGACCAGCTGGTTCGGCGCGACGACGCGCAATCGGCCGTGGTGCTGCATACCTTGCAAACCCTGCGCCAGAACCTGAGCGACGAAGCCCTGGCCCACCCGGAATACCTGGCCTGGCTGGACATGGCCGAAGGCCAGATCCTGCTGGCCGATGGCGACCGCGCCGGTGCCCAGCGCATGGCCGACCGCCTGGCCGCACAGAACGGCCAACTGACACGCAGCCAGGTTTTGCGCGGCGAGATCGCCAGCCGTGACGGCCATCTGCAAGGCACGGCCGAGTGGGCCCGTCTGGCCCTGCAAACCCTGGAGCGCGACTGCCCGCGCCCGGATTTGAAAGCCGCCATCGAGCAGCTGCGCTGCGACTACCGCCTGGCCTGGTCGGCCCTGCGCCTGTTGACCCGCACCCAGATGGCCGAAGGCGCCAACTCGGCCGCCGAGGCCGGCCAGAAATTTGCCCTGGACCTGGCCCAAGCCGCCGGCGACAACCGCCGCAGCGCTTTCAGCATGGCCACGCTGGCCACGCTGTACCAGGATCAAAGCCAGACCGAGCTGAGCCGCCGCTGGATCACCCTGGCTCTGCAAACGGCCCAGGGTGACCCGCAAGCGCTGGGCCAGGTCAAGGCCAACGAGGCCATCCTGGCCGCGCGCGTGGGCGACCGCAAGGCGCAACGCCAGGCGCTCGATGAAGGCCTGGCCCTGGCGCATGAGGCGGGTTCACGCCGACTCAAGGCTCAGCTCTACGTCGGCCTGAACGATTACTACATGCAGATGGGCCAGCCTCTGCGTGCCCTGCAAGTGGCCCAGCCGGTGCTGGCCATGCTGGGGAGCCTGCCTGACGCCCAATTCGAGCGGGTCATCCGCAGCAATATGGCGGTGATCCGCATCCAGCTGCGCCAGTTTGAACTGGCCCGGCAAGAGCTCGCCCGGCTGCGCGAGCTGAACCAGGGCAACACCAATCTGGTCCAACTCTCGACCCAGCTGCGCGAGCAGGGCGAAGCCTGGGCCGCGGCCGGCCGGCCGCGCGAAGCCATCCTGGCCTATCACGAGGAGCGCAAGCTCAGCGCCCAACTCAATGCGCGCAACCGTGAATCGGCCTTGCAGCAACTCAAGATCAAGTACGACAGCGAACGCAAGCAGCGCGACCTGAACCTGCTGGTCAGCAAGCAGGCCCTGGTCGACCGCCAGCTCAGCAACCGCCAGCTGGCCAGCCAGGTGGGCTATGCGGTGGCGGCCTTGCTGGGCTTGTCACTGCTGCTAGGTGGGGTGATGGTGCGACGCATGCACCTGGCCAACCAGCGGCTCAAGGCCAACGAGCTGCTGCTGCGCGCGCAAAGCGAGCGCGACCCGCTGACCGACCTGGCCAACCGCCGCCATTTCCTGGCGGTGATGAACGAGCAATCGCGCCAGGATTTCCACGGTGCCCTGCTGATGGTGGACATCGACCACTTCAAGCATGTCAACGACCAGCATGGCCATGGCACCGGTGATGTGGTGATCTGCGAGGTGGCGCGGCGCCTGTCGCATGCCGTGCGGCAGGGCGATCTGGTGGTGCGCTGGGGCGGTGAAGAGTTCCTGGTTTTTGCCTCAGCCGTCTCAAGTGAACAGCTGGCTTCGCTCGCCGAGCGCATCCTGCACACGGTGGCTGACATGCCGGTGCACAGCGCCGACGGGCCTCTGCGCATCACCGTGTCCCTGGGTTTTGCCCATTTCCCACTACCGCCGGGCGAGTTGCCCCTGCACTGGGAGCAGGCCGTCAACTGGGCCGATATGGCGCTCTACACCGCCAAATCGCGCGGCCGCAACCGGGCCATGGGCATTGCTGCCGTGCGCGCGGCAGACCGCAACAGCCTGGAATCGATCGCTGCCGATTTCGAGGCCGCCTGCTCGAACGAACAGGTCAGCCTGCAGCAGATCCTCGGGCCGCGCGCGGCCTGAAGCGGCCCAGCGGCTGAGACAATCCGGCCGATGAACTCTGCCCCCGAGCCCTGGTTGGCCACGCTGCGCCGCCGTTTGCTGCAGCGCTCGCCCGGTGCCCTGCGCGCCGACGTGATGGCGGCCCTGGTGGTCAGCGTACTGCTGATTCCGCAAAGCCTGGCCTATGCCATGTTGGCCGGGCTGCCGCCGCAAATCGGGCTTTACGCCAGCCTGCTGCCCCTGCTGGCCTATGCCTTGTGGGGATCGAGCCCGGTGCTGGCGGTCGGCCCGGTGGCGGTGTTGGCCCTGATGATTGCCAAGGCCATGGGCACGCTACCGGCCGGCGTCAGCCCATCGGAAGGCGCCCTGGTGCTGGCGGCCGAGGTGGGCTTGATCCTGCTGCTGGCCGCGGCCCTGCGCCTGGATGCCCTGGCTTCCCTGTTGTCCGTGCCGGTGCTGCATGGCTTTGAAACCGGGGCCACGCTGACGATTGCGCTGAGCCAGTTGCCGGTCTTGCTGGGCAGCCCGGCGCAAGGTTTTGAGTTGCCCGGTTTATGGCACAGCGCCCAGGACAGCGACTTTGCCTGGCATGGTTTGACGGCCAGCTTCGGCCTGCTGGCCTGCGGCCTCTTGCTGGCCGGGCGGCGCTGGCTGCGGCCGGGGCTGGCGCGCTTGGCACCCATGGGCTTGCTGCTGCTGGCCATGGCTTTGGCGAGCGCGGGTGATGTGGTGTCGCGCGGCGTGGCCTTGGTGGGCACCTTGCCGCCCATGGACCTGCACACCAGCCTGCCGCGCCTGGAGGCCGAACTGTGGTGGAACCTGGCGCCCAGCGCCCTCTTGATTGCCTTGATCACCTACGTCTCCAGCCTGGTGGTGGCGGAATCGCTGGCGCGCCGGCGCGGCGAAAAAGTGCAGGCCGGCGCCGAACTGCGCGGTCTGGCGGCGGCCAATCTCTGCGCGGCCTTCAGCGGCGGCATGCCGGTGGCGGGCAGTTTTTCGCGCAGCGTTTTGCTGCATGAAGCCGGCAGCCGCAGCCGGCTCAGCGGCGTGTTTGTCGCCCTTTTCATGGGCCTGGCCATGGGCTTGCTGGCCGGGCCGCTGGCCTCGCTACCCAAATCGGTGCTGGCGGCGACCATTCTGGTGGCTGTGCTCTCTGGCCTGAAGTTCCAACCCTTTGTCGAGGCCTGGCGCTACGCCCGTGCCGAGGCGCTGCTGATGGCCGGCGTGGCTGCCATCGTGCTGTGCTGGAGTGTCAGCGCGGCCCTGGCCCTGGGCGTGCTGGCCTCCATCGCCCTGCTGCTGCAGCGCACGGCGCGACCCCATGTGGCCTTGATCGGCCGGGTGCCCGGCACCGAGCATTACCGCAATGTCGGCCGCCACGCGGTGCAATGCCAGCCCGGGGTGCTGGGCCTGCGCATCGATGAAAGCCTGCTCTTCACCAACGCCCGCAGCCTGACCGAGGTGGTGCAAGGTTTCTTGAACCAGGCCGAGCCGGGGGCTGAACCGATGCGCCGGGTGGTGCTGCTGATGTCGCCGGTCAACAGCATCGATTTCAGCGGCCTGGAGGCCTTGCGCGAGCTGCACAGCCACCTCAAACGCCAAGGCCTGCGCCTGGACTTGAGCGAAGTGAAGGGCCCGGTGCTGGACCGCCTGCGCGCTGCCAACTGGATGCAATGGTTCGAGGGCGAGGTGTTTCTCAGCCACCACCAGGGCATGGTCCAGGGTCAGCCGAGCCCTGTGGACAAGCTTGTGGATGAATCTTGAACAAGTGCAGGCTTGTCCACAGGCCGGCGCTTGCAGCCAAAGTTGTTATCTCCCGAGCTAAAAGTTCAAGGCCTGGCATCCACATGCTTTGGAAGCTGCCAAACACTTGTCAGGACTGAGAAAATTGCGCTTGTCCACAGCCAGGGTTCACCCTTACTACGACTACCATTCTTAAAGTTCTAAATCCTTATTGATATTGCAAGGCGAA
>Ga0187844_10003338_pt1 | contig 10732 bp, 6 predicted proteins | sample SpaLakP09_SKY_50_FD_134517 | JGI IMG/M metagenome (GOLD analysis project Ga0187844, IMG submission 134517) | Oligotrophic lake water microbial communities from Sparkling Lake, Wisconsin, USA - SP09_SKY_50 | ecosystem: Environmental > Aquatic > Freshwater > Lake | place: USA: Sparkling Lake...
CCGCTGAGCACGGCGGTTGGCGCGCTGGTGACGCAGCTCGCGACCCTGCGGCAGATGTCGCTGTCGGTCGCCGGACGCCTGCAGGCCGGGGCTTCGCTGGAGATCGAGGCGGCGGTGGTCAAGGACCTGGGCACGCGCTTCGAGCGCCTGCTGCCGGAACAGGCGCGCGTGATCGCGGCTGCGGCCGGCATCCCGCTGCACGAGGGCGAATTCGGTCGGCTGCTGGCCGAGGCCGTGCTGCGCGCGCCTTCGTCCACGTTGCGCGGCGGCACCAATGAAATCCTGCGCGGCGCCATTGCACGAGGACTGGGACTGAGATGAGCGAATCCACTGAATTGCTGCTGCACACCGCCAGCCGCATCTTCACCGACCTGAGCACGGTCGAGCAGGTCAACCGCCTGGAACAGGGTGAGTGGGCGCAGGCCCTGTGGGACGCGCTGGAGGAAAATGGCCTTGCCAGCGCGCCGTTGCCGATGGAGCGTGGCGGCAGCGAACTGGGTCTGGGCGACTGCGTGGCCCTGCTCAAGCTTGCGGGCTACCACGCCGCGCCGGTCCCGCTGGCCGAACACTGGCTCGCCGGTCTTGCGCTGGCCGACGCAGGACAGGCCCTGCCGCGTGCTGCGCTGACGATCGCGCCGCCCGATGGCGCGGGCGACTCCGCGACGGGCACGCGCCGGTGCGTGCCCTGGGGCCGCACCCTTGCGGTCGTCGCGCTCGGCGGTGTCGATGGCCAGCGACGCCTGAAGCTGTATCCGCGGGCTGTGATCGTGAAGGAAGGGGCCAATCTTGCGGGCGAAACGCGTGACGAGCTGAACCTGGCGCAATCCGCGTTCAGCCTCGAAGCGGCGTCGTCCATCGGCTGCATGGACTGGCTCGCGCTGGGCGCGCTGCTGCGCAGCGCGCAGATGGCCGGTGCCTTGCAGCGCTGCTTGGCGCTGGCGTCCGGCTATGCGCTGGAGCGCAAGCAGTTCGGCCGGCCGCTCGCCGCATTCCAGGCGATCCAGCAGGAGCTGGCCCTGCTGGCGGGAGAGGTGGCGGCGGTGGATGCGGCGGTGGATGCCGCGGCCGAGGCGGCGCAGAACCTTCACGGTGTGGCTGACGCCCTGTTCGACATCGCGGTGGCCAAGGCGCGCGCCAGCATGGCGGTGGAGTCCGCGACGCGGATTGCGCACCAGGTCCACGGCGCGATGGGCTTCACCTACGAACACCGCCTGCACCATTACACCAAGCGGCTCTGGAGTTGGCGCGACGACTTCGGCACCGAGGTGTACTGGAACACCTTGATCGGCCGCAAGGCGCTGGAGCTGGGGGGCGCGGGGCTGTGGCCTTTCATCACCCGGCTCGGCAGCACCGCTTCAGCCTGAGTCGCGTCCCGCGCCAGGCATCACCCCGGAGGACAACCATGATCCTGCACGACGAGAAAACCATCCGCGAATACACCGCTGCGGGCCACTGGGGCCAGCGCACGCTGATCGACACGCTGCGCGAGCAGGTCGCGGCCCATGGTGATCGGGTGGCGCTGTTCGATCCGGCGGACCGCATGGCGCTGGTCGGCACTGCGCCCCAGCAGAAGACCTGGGCGGAAGTGGGCGCGGCCGCGGAGGCCATTGCCACTCGCCTGCTGGAACTGGGGCTGAAGAAGGACGAGGTGGTCATCATCCACCTGCCCAACGTCTGGGAGCTGGTCGTGCTGTATTTCGGCGTAAGCATGGCCGGCGGCATTCCTTCGCCGCTGGCCATGCAGTGGCGCCAGCACGAGCTGGGTCATGTGGCCGAAACCACCGGCGCGCGGTTTTACATTGCGGCCGATCAGTTCAAGGGCGCGGAGTATCTGAGCCTGGTGGACAAGCTGCGTGCGGCTCATCGCATCGAGCATCGCATCGGTCTGGACGAAGTGACGCGCTGGGCCAGCGGCGCATCGAAACCCGCGCTGCTGTCACAGGTAACACTGGACGCAAACGATGTGTTCACCTTGTGCTGGACCTCGGGCACCGAGTCGCTGCCCAAGGGCACGCCGGTGACGCACAACAACTGGTTGTTCCAGTCCGGCCGCGTGCTCGGGCTGGTCGATGTGCGCGACGGCGATCGCATTCTCTGCGCCGCGCCCATCGTCAACATGACCGGGGTCGGCGCGATGATGCTGCCCTGGCTGTTCCGGGCCGGCAGCCTGATCCTGCATCACCCGCTGAACCTCGAACTCTTCGTCCGGCAACTGGAAACAGAGAACGTGCAGTTCTCCAGCCTGGTGCCGGCCATGCTCAACATGATCTGCAAGCTGCCGAACGTGGACCGGATCGACCTCAGCCACATCCGAACGCTCGCGGTCGGCTCGGCACCGCCGTCGGCGTTCGCCATCGAGGAATTCAAGCGCCGCTGGAACATCGAGATCATCAATCTCTGGGGCCAGAACGAGGGCACCGCCCTGGTCGCCGGTCCGCATGACGTGCCCGACCCGGCGCAGCGCGTGGATCACCTGCCGTGGTGGGGTCGCGAAGGCGTGCAGTGGGCCTCGGCGATTCCCGCCGTGCAGATCAGGATCGTCGGCGACGATGGCGTGCTCGTAACCGAGCCCGGCGGCGTGGGCGAGCTGGCCTACCGGGGGCCGAACGTCTTTCCCGGCTACTTCAAGCGGCCGGACGTGAACGCCAAGTCCTTCGACGCGGACGGCTTCTTCTACACCGGCGACACGTTCAAGATTCTGCAAGGCAACTTCGTCAGCTTCTTCGATCGCAAGAAGGACATCATCATCCGCGGCGGTTTCAACATCAGTGCCGCCGAGGTGGAAAACATGGCACTGGGGCATCCGGCCATTGCCGATTGCGCGGCCATCGCGGTGCCGGACGAGATCATGGGTGAGAAGGTCTGCCTGTGCGTGGTGGCGCGGGATCCGCAGTGTCCGCCTACGCTCGGCGAGCTCACGAACTGGATGCGCGAGCAGGGCTTCGGCAGCTACAAGCTGCCGGAATCGCTGCGCATGGTCGCGCTCATTCCGCGCAACCCCGTCGGCAAGATCCTGAAGCGCGAATTGCGCGAGGCCGTCGTGTCCTAGGGATCGCGGTTACTGCAAGGCACGCGGCGCCTGGGGCACCGGACGCCTGTTCGAATCGCCGATCTCCGTCTCTTCGGCACGTCCGTCGCCGACGCCGAATTCGATCAGTCGGCGATACAAGGTCGTGCGCGAAATGCCCAGGCGTTGCGCGGCACGTCCGCGGTTGCCGCGCTCGGCACTCAAAGCTTTGAGGATGGTCTGACGCTCGCCGTAACGCAGGGACTCCGGGTGCTCCGTCGGCTGCCGCTGCGCGGGATGCGACCGATCCAGCGGGATGCACAAGGCTTCCGGAAGGTCGGGCGTGTCCAGCTCCCGGCGGTCACTCATGACCGCCATCTGCTCGATGAGATTCTGCAGCTCGCGCAGATTGCCGGGAAACGAATAGCCCTTCAGCGCGGAGACGAGGCGCGGGCTCAGGGATCGATGCAGTCCGTGACGCTGCGCCAGCTCGTCGAGGCAGTGCGCGAAATAGCGATCCAGGTCTTCGATGCGTTCGCGCAGCGGCGGCAGGACGATGCTGACGTGAAAACGGTAGAACAGATCGTCGCGGAACTGGCCGCGTTCCATCTGCTGGCGCAGCGGGCGGTGGGTCGCGGCGATGACTCTCACGTCGATCTGCCGGCTGCTTGCACTGCCCAGGCGAACCAGCTCCTTGGACTCCAGTGCGCGCAGCAGGTAGGGCTGCAAGTCCAGCGGCATTTCGCCCAGTTCGTCCAGAAACAGGGTGCCGCCGTGGGCCTGCTCGAACTTGCCGGCGTAACCGCCGCGCCGCGCGCCGGTGAACGCGCCTTCCATGTGACCGAACAGTTCGCTCGCCAGCAGGTCGCGCGGAATGGCACCGCAGTTCACCGCCACGAAAGGCTGGCTGCGGCGGGCGCTGCGCTGATGGATGTCGCGGGCCAGCAGTTCCTTGCCGGTGCCGGTTTCGCCCTCGATCAGCAGGGGAATCTCGAGCGCCGCGATGCGCCCGGCCTGCTCGATCACCCGACGCATGCCGGGGCTGCGATGCCCGGCCAGACGCGGATCCTGGCCGCCCTGCGCGCCTTCGGTGTTGTTGCTCGGCGGCATCGGGCGCGCAGTCGCCTGAAGCGGAACGACAACGACGGAGCCCACGCGATCGCCGTCCATGAACAAGGGATGCACCCAGTCCGGCGCGATCCACGAGGGCAGCTCGGCGTCGCCACGCTCCTCGATCGGGCGGCTTGCCGCCAGCGACTCATCGAGCGCCGCACCGCGCTTCAGCGGCACCGTGATTCCCCGCCGGGCGAGGGCGCGCGCCGCGTCGCCGTTCCAGCGCAGCACCCGGCTGCGGCGGTCCAGCAGCAGCAGGCCATCATGCTGGCGATCCGTGAAACCATCGACATAACTTTCGAGCAGGAAGTGCTGCCGCTTCATTTCGCGGCCGTACAGGTTGGCCTCGATGCGCTTGGCAGCGGAGATGACCAGGGGCAGTGCATGCACGTCCAGCCGCGCTTCGTCGTAGGAGATGTCGAGCGCGCCGAGCAAGCGCGCGTCGAGCGGGTCCTTCACCAGGCTGGCGGCGCAGGTCCAGCGCTTGATGCCCTCGCAGAAATGCTCCGGTCCGTGAAGCTGGATCGGCCGGTCCGCCGTGATGGCGGTACCCACGGCATTGGTGCCGCAGATGTCTTCCTGCCAGATCCCGCCCGGCGTGATGTTGGCGTCGCGTCCGAGATCCAGGATCTTGCGCGAGCCGCGCGACTCCAGGATCAGCCCGCTCGGGCTGCACAGCAGGACGATCACGCCGGCCTCGCGCAACAGGTTCTCGGTTTCTCGAAGGATCGGGGCAGCCGATTCGATCAGCTCGCTGTGAGTACGGCGCGCGCGCAAGGCGTTCCGTGTCGAGCGGTGCCCGGCTCAACTTCGGGTCCACCCGATGCGATTGGCTCCGCTGCCAGGACGCGAGCACCAGATGACGCAGACCCTCGTCCGGCACCGGCTCGCCGCTGAGAAACGCCTCCCAGGCGCGCGTGATGTTGGTGGACTGAGCCCGGTCCATCAGAGGCGATGCGCTACGGTGGTTCATGGCCTGCTCCTGGGTTGATCCGATGTGTCGGACAAGCATCGCGCCGGTTGATCGCAACCGCCTTCGAGTCAGCGCACGAAGACTTTTCCTTCCGCAGCCTGCTTGAACTGCAAGCCATTGGAAGCCGAGAGTTCAGCGCCGATCCGGATCGTGTAGGTGCCCGGCTCGGCCTTGAGCGCGAGCATCTGCGGATTGGATTTCACCACCTGCCACTTGCCCTTGAGCGCCTTGCCGGCACGGTTCAGGACCTGCACGTGCGTGTCGGCGCTGGCGGGATCGGCGAACGGCGCATCGAACAGCAGCGCGATCGCCTGGCCAAACGCGGCTTCACCGGCGAAGCGCAGATTGAGACGGCCCGGCTCGGGCGCCGTCCACCAGACCTTCGAGGCTTCCCTGGGCGGCTGCTGGCGACGCGGTGCCTCAGGCTTGCGTTTGGCAGGAATGGAAACCGCCGCAGTGCTGACAATCGCCGTCGGCGCTTCGGAGGCCGGTTCTGCGGCCGAAGTCGTCAGCGTCTCCGACGCTGCCGCGTGCCGGTCCGGAGCCGAGCTCGGCGCACCCGCCGCCGCGCATTCGTTGGCTGATACGGAGTCACCGCCGGCCAGCGAAATGAAGCCATCGGCATCGGGGCCGCCGGGTGTCGGCGCACTCCTCGACTCGCCGTCCGCGGTCTGCGGTGCAATGTCGGCCTCCGGCGCGTCCGCGCTGGCCTGGGTGAGCGCAACAGTCGCCGTCGAGGACGCTCCGGACAAGGACAACTCACCCAGACCGGACTGCGCGGTGCAGGTGCCACCGGCAGCCTGTTCCGAGGACAGGTCTGCCGACTCATCCTGAGCCAGAACCAGGGATGCGGGCGCCAGCACGAGGACTGCGGCGAGGCAGGAGCGGCGGATATTGAGGCGGACGTTTGAGCGCATGTTTGAGGGGGTGGTTCGGGTCATCGTCGGGAATCCGTCTGGCTTGCTGAGGGTCGGGCTGCGACCAGGGTTACGTGAGCTGCTGCGGGCACGGCGTGAGGGGTGCGCAGGCCATCAAGCGATTGCGGAAGGACTTGCGCTTGCAGGTTTGCGCGGGCACTCTCGCGCTCCACAGACAGCGTCGATAGTCCCTCGCGCGGACATCCCGAACGACGCGGAATTCCGGGAGGAGAACATTGTCGATGTCCAGCGAGTCAGCGCAGAAGAACGTCAGGGATTCTATCAAGCGTTTGATAGAAACAGAAATACTGGGCCGCGTCGACGAGTGGTACGAGGGAACCGGTGCCGGCATTCCGGGACTGATGCGCAAGTTCGGCGAGGCGCGGCTGCTGGAGTTGCCGCCGAGCACGGCTCGCTCAGGACAGGACCCGGAGTGCGGCGGACAGTTGCTGCTCGCCGAAGAATTGGGTCGGGTCAAATGCGTCAGTCTGGTCGGTGCGTTGGCGGTACAGGCGCAGTTTGCGACCCGAGCGCTGGCGCGGCACGCGAGCGCGGACGTGCAAGGCGAGTTTCTGGCCCCGGCGGTCGCCGGACAGCGGATCGCCGGACGCCAGTGTTCGGCCGGCGGTGCGCGACCGCGAGCCGCCACTGGCCAGCTGCACGCGCGCCGCGACGGCGGCGACTATCTGCTGACGGGCAGCGGCTTGCGGGTAGCCAACGCCACCGCATCCGGCTGGATGTGTCTGGATTGCGAGGATCCCCATGCGGGGGGCGCGAGCACGCCGCTGCGGGTTTTGGTGCCCGGCGATCTTCCCGGCGTCAGCATCCTCGCTGCCGCCACCGACGGCGGACCGATTGCGGGCTACGTCTCGGAGGTGTCGCTCGAATCGGTGCGGGTTCCGCGGCGATTCCTGATCCGCGCGGAATCGCCGCAGGCGGATCGGGATCATCGCGATGAGGACCGACTGTTCGCGGCCACCCTGTACCTGAGCCGCATCGAGGAAATCATCGCCTTCACCGGCGACTCTCTCCGGTCGGGCAGGCGCTGCGGGAGGGCGACCGTCAGCGTGCAGCTCCTCGGTGCCAGTCTTGCCGAGATGCAGACCGAAGTGGCCAGCGCGCGTGCACTGATCGGGCAGGCCGTGCGCGAATGTCAGGCCGGATCGGGTGATCGCCTGTTGGTGCTCATGGCGCGTCACAAGGTCGCCCAGCTCGCCCGCACGGCGCCCAACATCTGCCTGAAGATCTGGGGCAAGTTCCGGCCTGGAGTCGACAACCTGATCTTCCGTATGCAGGAGGACATGTGCCGTCACGCGCTCGACGGATCGAGGCCCGAGATGCTGGTGCGCGAGATTGCCCGCCATCTTGGGTTCGGTGTGCCCGCGCGTGAGCGCGGGACACCCGCTTCAACTTCAATCTGCGGCGCTGCCACCCAGGGACGCGCCATTCATTAGCCGATACCCGTCTGCTTTTCTGCGCGCCGCCGAGCAGCGGCACGATCATTCCAGGAGTTCCGAATCCGATGGCCCTGTTGTCTTCCCGGGTGTCGTCCTCCAGCGAGGATTTCCGCCTCAATCACGAGGCATATCTCGCCCGCGTGGCCGACCTGCACCGGCGCCGCGCTGAAGCCAGCGCGGGTGGCCCGGAGCGGGCGCGCCTTCTGCACAAACAGCGCAAGCAACTGCTGCCACGCGAGCGCGTGGCGGCGCTGATCGATCCCGGTTCGCCTTTCCTCGAGTTCTCGCATCTGGCCGGCGAGGGTCTGTACGAGGGCGTGCCGCCGGGCGGCAGCATCATCACCGGCGTGGGCCTGATTTCCGGGCGGCCGTGCATGATCATTGCCAACGATGCAACCGTGAAAGGTGGCACCTACTACGGCATCACCTGCAAGAAGCATGTGCGCGCTCAGCGCTTTGCCTGGCAGCACCGGCTGCCCTGCATCACGCTCGTGCAATCCGGTGGCGCCAACCTGCCGGACCAGCCCAACGTGTTCCCGGACTGGGGTCAGTTCGGCACCATCTTCTGCAACCAGATCCGCATGTCCGGCGAGGGCATCGCGCAGATCGCGACGGTGCACGGCACCTCCACCGCCGGCGGCGCCTACATGCCGGCGCTGTGCGACCAGAACGTGATCGTGCGCAATCAGGGCCGCATGTTCCTGGGCGGGCCGCAACTGGTCTACGCGGCGACCAAGGATGTGGTGGACGAGGAGACGCTGGGCGGCGGCGAGATGCACTCGCGCGTCAGCGGCGTCACCGATTACCTGGCCGAGAGCGACGGTCATGCCATCGCCATCGTGCGCGACCTGGTGGCCAATCTCGGCACCCCGCCGACGCAGCGCTGGAAGGTGCTGCCGCCACGTCCGCCGGTGCACGACCCGAAGGACATCTACGGCATCGTCAGCCGCGACACCCGCGTGCCTACCGACAACCGTGAGATCGTCGCGCGACTCATGGACGGCAGCGAGTTCCGCGAATTCAAGGCGCTCTACGGCGAGACCCTGATCTGCGGCTGGGGCCGCATGATGGGCTTCGAGGTCGGCATCATCTGCAACAACGGCGTTCTGTTCGCCGAGTGCGCGATGAAGGCCACGCACTTCATCGACATCTGCTGCAAGCGCGACATCCCGCTGCTGTTCATGGCCGACGTCACCGGCTTCATGGTCGGGCGCGAAGCCGAGGAAGCCGGCATTGCCAAGCACGGCGCCAAGATGATCACGGCGATGGCCTGCGCCGAGGTGCCCAAGTACACCCTCATCATCGGCGCGTCCTACGGCGCCGGATACCTGGCCATGTGCGGCCGCGCGTTCAAGCCCAACGCCATGCTGATGTGGCCCAGCGGTCGCGCCGCGATCATGGGTCCGGACCAGGCCGCGACCACGCTGGCGATGGTCAAGGACGACATCCACAAGCGCGAGGGTACGAGCTGGACGAACGAGGAGCGCGAAGCCTACATGGCGCCGACGCGCAAGACCTTCGAGGAGTTCGCCAACGCCTACAACTTCGCCCGCTACACCTGGTGCGACATGGTGATCGACCCGCTGGAAACGCGCACCGTCATGGGTCTGCTGCTGGAACTCGCGGGACGCACGCCTGCCGTGCCGACCGAGTTCGGCGTGTTCCGCATGTGAGGACCAAGACACCATGAGCGTTCTGAATTCCCACGTACCCACTTCCAGTGACGAGTTCGCGCGCAACCGTGCGGCCTACCTCGCCCAGATCGCCGAGCTGAAGACGCGCCGCGCAGCCGCCAGCGTCGGCGGATCGGAAAAGGCCCGCGCGCTGCACAAGAGCCGTGGCCAGTTGCTGCCACGCGAGCGCATCAGCGCGCTGCTCGATCCTGGCTCGCCCTTCCTCGAATTCGGCCACATGGCCGGCGAGGGCCTGTACGAGGGCGTGCCGCCCGGTGCCACCGTCATCACCGGCGTCGGCATGGTGCAGGGCCGCGCCTGCATGCTCATCGTCAACGAGGCGACGGTGAAGGGCGGCACCATGTTCGGCATGACCACCAAGCGCCACACCCGGGCGCAGCAGTTTGCGTGGCAGCACCGTCTGCCCTGCATCACCATGGTCCAGTCCGGCGGTGGATTTCTGCCAGATCTCGCCAACATCTTTCCGGACGAGGGCCAGGCCGGCTCGATCATGTACAACCAGGTGCGCATGTCGGCCGAGGGCATCGCGCAGATCGCCATCGTCCACGGGCCGTCCACCGCGGGCGGTGCGTACATCCCGGCGCTGTGCGACGAGGTGGTCATCATCCGCAACCAGGGCGCGATGTTTCTCGGCAGCCCGCAGTTGGTCTACGCCGCAACCAAGGAAGTCAGCGACATCGAATCGCTCGGCGGCGCGCTGATGCACAGCACCATCAGCGGCGTGACCGATCACATGGCCGAGAACGACAGCCATGCGCTGGCCATCACCCGCGACATCATCGCCCGGCTGGAGCCGCGGCCGGCGCTGCGCTGGCCGCTGGCACCGCCCGAGCGGCCGCTGTACGACCCGGCCGAAATCTACGGCCTGTTCAGTGCCGACCGCCGCGTGCCCAACAACACACGCGAGATTCTTGCGCGCCTGCTCGATGGCAGCGTGCTGCAGGAATTCAAGCCATTGTTCGGCGAGACGCTGATCTGCGGCTTTGCCAACATCCACGGCTATCCCATCGGAATTCTCGCCAGCAACGGCGTGATGTTTCCGGAGAGTGCGGTCAAGGGCGCGCACTTCATGGAGATGTGCTGCAAGCGGGACATCCCGCTTCTGTTCCTGGTGGACACGCCGGGCTTCATGGTAGGCACTACCAGCGAGCGCGCAGGCATCGCCAAGCACGGTGCCAAGTTCATGACCGCGATGGCCTCGGCCAACGTGCCCAAGTACACGCTCATCACCGGCGCGTCGTATGCCGCGGCCTACATGGCGATGTGCGGCCGCGGCTTCAGCCCGCACTGCATGATGATGTGGCCGACCGCGCACGCCGGACTGATGGGTCCGGACCAGGCGGCGACCACACTCGCGATGGTGCGCGAAACCATCCACAAGCGCGAAGGCACCAGCTGGACCGCCGAGGAGCGTGGCGCCTACGAGGCACCGATCCGGCAGGAGTTCACGGATTTCGTGAGTCCCTACAACTACGCGCGCAACCTGTGGTGCGACATGGTCATCGAGCCCACCGAGACGCGCGAGGTGATGGCCCTGCTGCTGGACCTTGCCGGCCGAACCAAGGCCATTC
>Ga0187844_10003340_pt1 | contig 10731 bp, 11 predicted proteins | sample SpaLakP09_SKY_50_FD_134517 | JGI IMG/M metagenome (GOLD analysis project Ga0187844, IMG submission 134517) | Oligotrophic lake water microbial communities from Sparkling Lake, Wisconsin, USA - SP09_SKY_50 | ecosystem: Environmental > Aquatic > Freshwater > Lake | place: USA: Sparkling Lake...
CAGTTTCTTGCGCAGATCGCCCAGCATGAACTCGATCAAGCCCTCGGCCTGGTCGCGCTGGTGCTGGGCCTCGCGGCCCTCGTGCACCGCCACACCCAGGCCCAGGCCCAGGGCCAGCACGACGCAGAGGCTGGCGGACGCGCCCAGGCGGTGGCGACGCAGGAACATCGAGCTGCGGTACCAGGCGCTGTCGGGCCGGGCGCTGACAGGTTCATGGGCCAGCCAGCGCCGCAGGTCGGCGGCCAGCTGTTCGGCATTGGCATAGCGCTCGGCAGGTTTCTTTTTCAGTGCCTTCGCGACGATGGTGTCGAGATCGCCGCGCAGCTCCTTGGCCTGTTCGCCGCTCACCTGTTCTGACAGGCGCTTGGGTTCGTGCGCCACCACCGCCTGCATGCGCGCCAGGGCGGAGCCCTCGGTCACGGCGAGGGCGGTCGGGTGCTGGCCGCTGAGGATCAGGTAAAGCAGCACGCCCAGCGAGTAGACGTCGGTGGCGGTGGTCACGTCGCCGCCCTGCACCTGCTCGGGCGCGGCGTACTGTGGCGTGAAGGCACCACCGACCTGCTGGGTCAGCTCGGGGCTTTCGTCGATCAGCTTGGCGATGCCGAAGTCCAGCAGCTTCACCTCGCCGGCCGTGGTGACGAGGATGTTCGACGGCTTCAGGTCGCGGTGCAGGATCAGCCGGTTGTGCGCATGGGCCACCGCCGCCAGCACGGCCAGGAAGAGCTGCACCCGCTGGCGCACGCTCAAGGCCTGCTGCTCGCAAAAGCGGGTGATGGGCTGGCCGTCCACATACTCGAGCACCAGGTAGGGCGGGCCGCCGTCGGCCGCCACGCCGGCATCCAGCATGCGGGCGATATTGGGGTGGGCCAGCCGGGCCAGGATCTTGCCCTCGCGGGCAAAACGACCGCTGCCGCCGCCGGGGTGATGGAGCAGCCCCGGCTTGAGGAACTTGATCGCCACCTGGCCCTCGAAGCGCCCGTCCGTTCGTCGCGCCAACCAGACGCTGCCCATGCCGCCCTGGCCGATCTCGCGTTCCAGGGTGTAGGCGCCCAGCAGCTGGCCGGCGCTCAGCGCATCGGCGGCCACGACCGAGGCCGCGGCGGGCCGTGCCAAGAAGTCGGCCGCCTCGCGGGCCAGCAAGGCCTGCAGATCGTCGGCCAAGGTGGCGTCGGTGGCGTGCAGCGCGGCCAGGCGCAGTGCACGCGCTGCGGCGTCAAGGTCCAGCAGCTCGTCCAGCAGAGGGCTCAACTGGGCCCAGCGGGCAGGTGTCAGTGCGCTCATTGCATCGCCATCGACAGGAACAGCCGTGCCTTCTGCCAGTCGCGCTGGACGGTGCGCTCGGTGATGCCCAATGCCTCGGCGATCTCGGCCTCGAGCAGGCCACCGAAGTAGCGCATCTCCACCACCTGAGCCAGCCGCGGCTCGGCTGCGGCCAGGGCGTCCAGCGCCTCGTGCACGCGCAGGATCTCGTCGTCGTGCTGGGGTGCCAGCTCGGCGATGGCCGTGTTGAAGGTCACCTGCGCCAGATCGCCGCCGCGGGCCTTGGCCTGGCGCTCGCGCACCTGGTCGATCACCACCGTGTGCATCACTCTCGCCGCGTAGGCGAGGAAGTGGCGGCGGTCGGGGAAGTCGGCCCCCGCGCCATTCTGCAGGCGAAGCCAGGACTCGTGTACCAGGGCGGTGGCGTCCAAGGTCAGCTCTCCTGAGCGCCGCAGTCGCTGGCGGGCGAGCTTCTGCAGCTCGGCATAAAGCAGGGCGACGACCTGGTCGGACGCCTGGCGGTCACCATCGCGGGCGGCGTGCAGCAGCTGGGTGATGTCGGACATGCCGGGTGGGTGAGAAGGGCGGGTGAAAGGCGGGGAAGGGGGTTGGCACGCACTCTAGCCCAGCATCGTTACTTTTTTTCCTCGAATCGGCGGCTTTCTGCGCAGGCCATGTCGGGATTTTCCTGCGCTTTGCGTTTTACAGAGAGGAGGGCATGAATGCCGCGGATGACGGGGAGGCCCAAAAGGGCTGAAGCGACCTTTGTGTTCCTCCTCACCCATTGATCAGAGAAAACGAGGAGTTCCATGCACCACGACGCCTGCACCGCCGCCGCCAGCCCGGGGGCCACCAGCGCAGCACCGGCTCAGCCGCCGCGCCTGCTGCCGTCCGTGCCGGTGCTGGCCGATCATGCCGAGTTTGCGGCCCACATCGCCCGCCATTTGCCCGCCTGGCGGCGCAGCGCAACGCTGCCGGCTGTGCTGCTGGTCCAGATCGACCGGCCCGTGCTGCCGCCGCCACTTCTGCTGGAGGCGCTGGGAGCTCGCCTGCGTGGTCGCGTGCGCGGCGGTGACCTGGTGATGCGCCTGGGTGGCCACGGCTTCGGCGTGGTTCTGCTGGGCGCGGCACGCGTCCATGTGCCGGCGGTGCAGGCGCGCTTGCAGGCGTCGCTGAGCGGCACCTACGGCATCGACGAGCAGCGCCTGCAGGTGAGCCTGCGCATCGGCGCCGCGGCACACCCGGACGGGGCTGTCAGCGCCACCGAATTGGTGCTGGCCGCGAAGGAGATGCTGACAAGCTGAGCTCGTCTGCGATAGTCCGTCCCCATGTGGATCGGACTCTCTTTTGCCCTCGCCGCCGGCCTGATGTGGGGCCTCGTCTTTGTCGCCCCCTTGCTGCTGGCCGATTACCCGCCCGCCCTGCTGGTGGTGGGCCGATACCTGGCCTTTGGCCTGATAGCACTGCCGCTGGCGCTGATCGACCGCCGGCGCTTGCGCGAGCTGGCCCGCGCCGACTGGTGGGAGGCCTGCAAGCTGAGCGCTATCGGCAACTTCCTCTACTACCTTTGCCTGGCCGGCGCCATCCAGCGCGCCGGCGGGCCGCTGCCCACAGTCATCATCGGCACCCTACCTGTGGTGATCGCGATCTGCGCCAACTTGCGCGACCACCGGCGCGACGGCCGCCTGCCCTGGACTAAGCTGGCGCCCTCATTGCTGCTGATCGCAGCGGGCATCGCCTGCGTCAACCAGGTCGAGCTGCAGGCGCTGGCCGAGGTGGGGCCTGAGCAGCTGCGCCGCTATGCCGAGGGCGCCGCGCTAGCGGTGGCGGCGGTGGCCTGCTGGACCTGGTACCCGATCCACAATGCCGACTGGCTGCGCGCGCACGCCGACCGCAGCCCGCGGGTGTGGGCCACGGCGCAGGGGCTGGTCACGCTGCCGATGGCGCTGCTGGGCTTGGTGCTGATCGTGGTGCTGCAACGCTGGCTGCTGCCGGCCGGCTTCGAGCTGCCGCTGGGGCCGCAGCCGCTGGCTTTTGCGGGCCTCATGCTGGCCGTGGGCCTCTTCGCCTCCTGGCTGGGCACACTGTGCTGGAACGAGGCCAGCCAGCGCCTGCCGACCAGCCTGGTCGGCCAACTGATCGTGTTTGAGACGCTGGCGGCGCTGGCCTACGCGTTTGCCCTGGATGGGCGCGTGCCGCAGCCGCTGACCCTCTTGGGGGTGGCCCTGCTGGTGGCCGGCGTGCTGTCGGCTTTGCGCATCAAGCCGCAGAAAACAGCGCCCTGAAGGCCGTACATTCGTTTGCTTCAACGCGGCGACCAAGATCGCCCGAGATCAGGGAGCGAAATGAAAGTTCAGACATTGACCACGGCATTGCTGTGCCTGGGCCTGGCCGCTTGCGGCGGGGGGGGTGGTGGTGACAGCAGCGCACCCAACACCGGTACAGGAACAGGCACGGGCATCACGGAGACCCTGCTGCCCTCGGCCAGCCTGGCCCAGCAATGCGCGTCGACCAATCCGCATGCGGGCAGCGCCCAGAAGATCGGCAGCCTGAGCAGCGAAAAGCGCTGGCTGCGCTCCTACTTCGACGAGGCCTATCTGTGGCCCGAAGACGTGCCCAGCGTCAACGCCAACGCTGCCGAGTATTCGGGCAGCGATGTGGCCGTGGCGCTGGACCGTTACTTTGACGCACTGCGCTCGCCCAAGCTCACCGACAGCGGCGCGCGCCGCGACCAGTTCAGCTTCACCATGCCGACCCTGGAATGGACGCAGCTGGCCGATTCCGGCATCGAGGCCGGCTACGGGCTCGAATGGGTGATGGCCTCGCCCACGCCGCCGCGCGGCATCAAGGTCGCCTACGTGATCGCCGGTGGCGTGGCCGATCGCATGGGCGTGCGGCGCGGCGATTCACTTCTCAGCGCCGACGGCGCCGGGGTCGATGCGTCCGAGGTTGCCACCCTCAACGCGGCGATGTACCCGAGCGCCACGGGCCAGGCGCACAGCTTCAGCTTCAGGGCTACGGACGGAAGCCTCAAGACGCCAAGCTTGATCAGTGCAAGCACTGCGAAGCCGCCGGTGCTGCTGCGCCAGGTGCTGACCGCGCCCGACGGCGCGCGCATTGGCCACCTGGTCTTCAACGACCATGTGGCCACGGCCGAGGCGCCGCTGATCGAGGCCGTCAACCACTTCAAGACGCAGGGCATCAGCGACCTGGTGCTGGACCTGCGCTACAACGGCGGCGGCTATCTCTTCATCGCCAGCGAGCTGGCCTACATGATCGCCGGCCCCGCGCGCACCGGCGGCCACGTGTTCGAGCGACTCAGCTACAACAGCAAGCGCAGCTCGGAGGCGCGCGACACGCCGTTCTACGCCACCTCGTGCAATCTCGTCGCCAACCGCTGCAGCAACGAGCAGCCGCTGCCGACGCTGAACCTGGGCCGTGTCTACGTGCTCACGCAAAGCGGCACCTGCTCGGCCAGCGAGGCCATCATCAACGGCCTGCGCGGCGTCGATGTCGAGGTGATACAGCTCGGCAACGAGACCTGCGGCAAGCCCTATGGCTTCACGGCCAAGGACAACTGCGGCATCTCCTACTTCCCGATCGAGTTTGTCGGCGTCAACGCCAAGGGCTTCGCAGACTATTCCGATGGCTTCGTGCCCGCTGGTACGGGTGTGGGCGGCGGCCGCAAGCTGCCCGGCTGTCAGCTGGCCGACGACTTCGACCACGCGTTGAGCGACCCAGCCGAGCGCCTGCTGGCCGGCGCGATCAGCTACCGCACGAGCGGTCAGTGCCCGGTCAATACCGGCCTGTCTCGCCCTCAGGCAGCGGTGGGCGCGGAAGGCGGCGTGCCCATGGTCCTGCAGCGCGCCCCGGCCCGTGGCAACCGCATTGCCGGCGTGCGCTGAGGCGGTTTAAAGCTTAGGGATCCGGATGCGGCTGACCATCAGCGAGCCGGAGATCGCGAACAGTAGCACCAGTGGGTGCAGCCGGAAGCCGCCCAGCTCGATCACGCCGCCCCACAGCTGCTCGCCGATGGCGCCCTGCACGGCGGCCACGCCCAGCACGGCCACCAGCACCAGCGAGGTCGGGATCGGCGTGCCCTCGAAGTAGGCGACCTTGTCGCTGCCCTCGGACAGCTTCTCCGCCGTCACGTTGTAGCGCGCCAGCCGCGACACGCCGCAGGCGACGAAGAAGACCAGCACGATGCGGTCGTACAGGCCCTGCATGCCGCAGCCGTAGGCGATCGCCGCCGGCGCGACGCCGAAAGAGATGATGTCGGCCAGCGAATCCAGTTCCCGCCCCATGGCGGAGCTTTGCTGCCGCCAGCGCGCGACGCGGCCATCCAGTACGTCGAACACCAGCGCCACCGGGATCAGCGCGCAGGCGTAGTAAAGATGCAGCACCTCGGCGGTCTGCAGATAGGTCATCACCGAAAACAGCGCGCCCACGCCGGCAAAGGCATTGCCTAGCGTGAACCAGTCGGCGAGATGGAACTCACGGATCATCGAGAAGGGTTTGGGTCGGGTCATGTCTGCATCCTAAGCCGGCTCGGTCTTGTCGGTGCGCAGATGGTGCAGGGCCTTACGTCCGAGGTGGTAAGCCAGCAGGTGGGCAGGCATGCGCAACCAGTGCGAACGCACGTACAGGCCGGACAGTGCCAGGCCGCTGCCCGGCAGCGTGCAACTGGCGTGCTGAGGCCGCAGCCCGCGGGTGTAGGCAAAGTCCAGGGCCGCTTTCGCCAGACGGCCCGGTGCCACCGCCTGCAAGGCCAACAGCAGGGGTTCGGGCATGGGCGTGCCCAGCAGCACGCGGGTGTAGCGCAGCGCCAGGTAAAGGACCCGGGCGAGGCCTAGCGCCCGGGCACGATCCAGCAGGCGCTGCCAGTCCATCGCCGCGCCGCCCAGCCCTCGCAGCTGCGCATCCAAGTCGAATAGATCGCGCAGGCCGTGATCCATCTCGCCCTCGTGCAGCAGATGGGTGGCGCTGTGCAGCAGCATGGCCTCGGGGGACAGCACGTGGAGTGGCGCCAGGCCGGGCAAGGCCACCAGGTCCTCGAACAATGCGGCGGTATTGACCCGGGTCTTGGCCGTGGGCGGCAGTATGGTGTGGTGCACGTCCAGGGCGGTGCCGCGCCGGGTATGGTGCATTGGCGGCAACTCATGCATCCAGCGTCGGTAATAGCGCTGGTCGTAGTCATCCAGTTCGGCAAAGTCCCAGCCATGCACCATCAGGGCGGTTTCGACCTCGGCGATCCGTGGCCGCATCACCAGAATGTCAATGTCGGAGAACAGCCGACCCGCCGATGCCGCGTGTCCGCTGAGCAGATAGGCCGCACCTTTCAGCAGCACCACCGGCGTGGCCAACTCGGCCAGCGCCTTGCCGATCAGGCGCACCTCCGCCTGCACCGAGGCGGACTGGCGAGCGGCCAACAGCAGTGCCGACTCGAAATGCAGCCATACCCGCGCCGGTACGCTGACATTCAGACCCTGCGCGCGCAGGCGTCCGCCCAGCGCGGCCAGCAGGTTGGCCCGGCGCGCCTGGCGCACGAGCAGATCCCATTGCTGCAGACTCAGCCCGTTGCAATGCGCGGGGTCCAGCATGGCCCTGACGAGCAGGGGGCGGCCCTGTGCTGTGCTCATGCGCCGAGTCCGTCAAAAATCGCGGCTGCTTCGGCCAGGCTGCTGTACTCGAACCGGTAGGTGGCGCAGCGGTCGACCAGACGCCCCAGGGCCTGGAAGCCCAGGGCACCATGCACGTCGTAGTTGAACGATTGCTCGGCGATCGCCATGAAGGACTCAGCCTTCTCCATAGGCTGCAATTCGGCCGCTGCGCCGGCTCGGTAGCTGGGCAGCACGATCCAGGCGGGGGCTGCGGGCTCCCGCACCCGTCGCGCGGCATCTGCCGGCGCTTGCATCAGCGCCACCGTGCCCTTGTTGGTGTTGGGTACTGGAGCGGTCAGGATGGCCTCGGGGACGAAGTCCCGGATCGCCGCGATGCTGCCGTTCTTCAGGTTGACCGGGCGCGCCATGCCGTGGACCAGACCGCTGTCCATGTCCAGCAAAGCCAGTTCGTCCGACAGCAGCCGCCAGCCGCGATGCACCAGCCCCGCACAGAGTGTGCTCTTGCCCGAGCCTGGCGGCGCCGGCAGGATGACTGCCTGCCCTCCGCGTTCAATCACGGCTGCGTGAATCAGCAGGTACTGGTGCGCATGAGCGGCCACGCACCAGTTCAGCCCCCATTCCAGCATGGTGTAGCACTGCTGGGCCGGCAAGGGCACGAAGGAGCGCGCCCCGTCGGACGAGAACTCCGCCAGGGGCTTGAACCAGCGGCGCAGGCCACGGGCATGCATCACTTCAACATGGAAGTCGCAGAAATCGTCGGCCGCGTGGAGCGCAAACTCGCCATACATCAAGGCCAGATCGTCGGCCAGCGAGGCCACATCCGAGCGGATCCGCACGACAAAGGGCGGCATGGCCAGCGTCAGTCCGTCCAGACTCAGCCGATGGCGCAACTCTCCAGCGGACACCTCGCCAAGCTTCAAATGGGCACTTCCTGCAGCAGGCCGATGGTGGTCAAACGCGGCAGATGGGTGTCGAGCAAGGCCGGTAGGTCGACATCAGTTTCAAGCCCCTCGGTCAGATTCGCCACGATCTGCGCCCTGCTCAAGGCCTCTGGCGCGAGCATCTCCGTCAACAGCAGCGCAAAGGCGCTGACCAAGTGGGTATCGCCGCTATTGGGGTTGAAAAACACCACGTGCTGCTCGCCTTCCCAGGCCAGCAGCACGTCTTTGGTTTTATGGGCGCAGCGCCAAGCCACCATCACCGATCAGTAGGTGACGATGTAGTTTTCGTTGAGGTAGCGCTTGATTTCCGGCCAGGTCCAGGGACTGCCGGAAGAGTTGTTGGGCTTGAAAACGCCTGGACCTTCTTGCGCCATCTTCTGCATCATGTCGACGCCGCCGCCGATCATGCATTGGGCGACCCGATGACCGGCAAAGAGTGCATTGAGCCTGGCGACGATCATGTGGCCGACAAAGACATCCTTGTTGGCTATCAGCGTGTCCTTGACCTTGGCCGTGCCGGCCACGTTTTTCAGACCTGAAGGCAGTATCTGGGCAATCGTCAAATTGCTGCGCGCATAGGTCTCGGATTTACCCTGCCCAGGCCAAAATCCGTTGGCGACAAACGTCCAGGGTCTGCTGCTGGAAACTGCCCCGCGCACCGTGTTGTCACACCAATTGGCGACAGTCCAGCACTCGGTGTTCTGGATCTCGGCGTCCTGGGCACGAGCCTGGACGCTGGCACCACCGTTTTTAAGGATGGCCGATCCCCAAGCCGAAGTGGTGTTGCAATGCCAAGCCATGACGGGCTGGCTGGCCAGCGTCAGCGACACCGGCACGGCACCCGCGCCAAGCTTGATGAAGCGGCGGCGGCGCTGGATGGCTACGGCCTGAGCGTCTACAACGACGCCTGGCGTTGATGCCTGACTGGCATTCAACGGCCTATCGTGTGTGTTTGGGTCGCTCATGGAGTCTGCCTTCCTGGTCCGCCGTGCGCGAAATGCGCGCTAAGGCTCTGTTGCATATGCTAACGGACGCCCGACTGCTGGTTTGCGAAGTGTTCCACACAATGCCCCGGAGCGAAAGCTGCCCTGCCCCCCTGAACGCGGGTGGGTGAAGCTGGGACAATAATCATGCTGTCACGCCAAGATCTTAGGCGTTATTTGACAAAGGGGGGCAGCATGCCGGCGCGTAGAAGTCTGGTGCTGTCCGTGGCTGCAGTTGGTCTGTTGGCTTGTTCGGCGACTGGTCGGGCGGCTGGGGCTGACTCTGATGGCCTCATCGTCCTCCTTGAACCCGTCCCCCCCTTTTCCTATCAGGACGCCGACGGCCGGCCGGCCGGCTATGCGGTCGAGCTGATGCAGGAACTGCTGCGGCGCTGCCGGCTCAAATCGACGATCGAGTTCAACTCATGGACGCGCATCTACCAGCGTGCGCTGATCCAGCCGCGGGTGCTGGTGGTCAGCATGGCGCGGTTGGAGGAGCGGGAGGCGAGCTTTTTCTGGCTCGGCCCGACCGCGGCGCGGCGGGTCTATCTCTACCGGCTGAAGTCGCGCCCGGATGTGCGCGTGCCCACGCTGGAGGCAGCCAAGGCCTACAAGATCGCGGTCATCCGCGACGACGCGGCCGAACGTGACCTGCTGGCCCGCGGCTTCGAGCTCGACAACCATCTTGACCGCAGCCCCGACCACGCGGCGATGCTGCGCAAGCTGTACGCAGGGCGCAACGAACTGGCGGCACTGAACAGCACGGTGGCTGCGGCGTCTGTGGCGCAGTTCGGCTATGACTTCAACCTGATCGAGCCACTGGTCAAGCTGTCGGAAGCGCGCCTGTACATGGCGCTGAGCCGCAGCAGTGACGAGGCCTTGTATGACCGCCTGCAGCGGGCCTGGGAGGGCATGAAGCGGGACGGCACCGTGGCCGCCATCGCGGCTCGCCATCCCTACGTGAGCCTGCCTGATTGATGATGGCTTGATTACAGCGGCTCGTTGCCGAAGGTGTTGCAGCCTTTCAGCTCGCCACCGTCCAGGCCACGCTTGAACCAGCGCACGCGCTGCGCGCTGCTGCCGTGGGTGAAGCTCTCCGGCACCACCGTGCCCTGCGACTTGCGCTGCAAGGTGTCGTCGCCGATCTGCGCTGCCGCGTTCAGCGCCTCCTCGATGTCGCCCTGCTCCAGCCAGCCCTTGCTCTGCTGCGAGTGCTTGGCCCAGACGCCGGCGTAGCAGTCGGCCTGCAGCTCCAGACGCACGCTCAGGGCCTTGTACTCCCTCTCTGAGACGCGTTGGCGGGCGCTGTCCATCTTGGCCGTCATGCCCAGCAGGTTCTGCAGATGGTGGCCGACCTCGTGGGCGATCACATAGGCCTGGGCGAAGTCGCCCGGCGCGCCGAGGCGTTCGCGCAGGGTGTCGTAGAAGCTCAGGTCGATGTAGACCTTGCGGTCGGCCGGGCAGTAGAACGGCCCCATCGCCGCCTCGCCGGTGCCGCAGCCGGTCGGGTAGCTGCCGCGGAAGATCACCAGACGCGGTGGCTCGTAGCGCTGCTGCACCTTGGCGAAGTAGGCACCCCAGACGTCCTCGGTGTCGGCCAGCACGGTGGCGACGAAACGCCCGCCCGGATCCTGCGCTTTCGGGGCAGGCGCCTGCTGTTCCTGCGGCGCCGGTCCGCCACCACCGCCTTGAAGCAGGCCCAGCACCGTCATCGGGTTGATGCCGAAGGCCCAGGAGGCCAGCAGGGCGATCACGATGCCACCCAGCCCGATGCCGCGGCCACCGCCGATGCCGCCCAGCCGCCGGCCGCCACCCTCGCCGCGGCGGTCCTCAACGTTGTCGCTTTCGCGCTGTCCTTCCCATTTCATGGCGGCTTCCTCGCTGCTGTGTTGGCTCTCATCCTAAGCGGATGCCGCAGAATGAGGG
>Ga0187844_10003343_pt1 | contig 10727 bp, 10 predicted proteins | sample SpaLakP09_SKY_50_FD_134517 | JGI IMG/M metagenome (GOLD analysis project Ga0187844, IMG submission 134517) | Oligotrophic lake water microbial communities from Sparkling Lake, Wisconsin, USA - SP09_SKY_50 | ecosystem: Environmental > Aquatic > Freshwater > Lake | place: USA: Sparkling Lake...
CTGGTCTGCCGCATCTGGGCACGTGCCGGCTTCTACCAGGCCGGCGGGGCCTTCGGCTTTCGCGACCAGTTGCAGGACGCGATGGCGCTGGTGTCACGCATGCCGTCGCTGCTGGCCGAGCAGATCCTCAAATGCGCGGCGCGCCAGTTCCCCGAGGGCGATGTGCAGCACTGGTGGCACGAGCCCGGCGGCGCCGGCGTGCGCACGCATTTTTCCGACGACCGGCTGTGGCTACCCTATGCCGTGGCGCACTACCTGCAGCGCACCGGCGATGTGGCGCTGCTGGACCGGATGCTGCCCTTCCTGGTGGGCCAGGCGATTCCCGCAGGCGCCGAGGACATTTACGAAACGCCTGCCATCGGCAACGGCCCGGCCTCGCTGTACGAGCACGCGGCACGCGCGATCGACCGCAGTCTGGCCAGTGGCGCGCACGGCCTGCCGCTGTTCGGCAGCGGTGACTGGAACGATGGCATGAACCGCGTCGGCCACGAAGGCCGCGGCGAATCGGTCTGGCTCGCCTGGTTCCTGTGTCAGGTGATCGATGATTTCGCCCCGGTCGCCGCGGCGAGGCAGGACACGGCACGCGTGCAAGCCTGGACCGCCGCCCGCCAGGGCTGGGCCCGGGCGCTCGACACGCAGGCCTGGGACGGTCGCTGGTATGTGCGCGGCTTCTTTGACGACGGCACGCCGCTGGGCTCCGCGTCGCAGGAGGAATGCCGCATCGACCTGATCGCCCAGGCCTGGGCTGTGCTGAGCGGCGCGGGCGAGCCCGGGCGGGCGCGTGAAGCGATGGCCAGCGCCTGCAGCCGGCTGATCGACGGGCCCAACAACCTGGTGCGCCTGCTCGACCCGCCGCTGGCCCATGCGCGGCCCAGCGCCGGCTACATACAGGCCTACCCGCCCGGCGTGCGCGAAAACGGCGGCCAGTACAACCATGCCGGTGTCTGGGCGCTGATGGCCCTGGCGCAGCTGGGGCAGCGCGAGTCGATGTGGCAGGTTTTCCGCGCGCTCAGCCCGGCCCACCGCTGGCTGGACCGTCGCCGTGGCAGCACGTATGCGATCGAGCCCTATGTGATGGCCGGCGATGTCTACACCCAACCGCCCTACGTCGGGCGCGGCGGCTGGAGCTGGTACACCGGCTCGGCCGGCTGGCTGATGCGCGCGTCGGTGGAATCGATCTGCGGCGTGGTGCTGGCCGAGGGCCATGTCACCGTCAAGCCCTGCCTGCCGGCGCACTGGCCGGCAGCGGAAGTGGTGCTGCGCCACGAGGGCGCCTGGCATCGCTTCCTGGTCTGCACTGACGAGGCCACGGCTGACGAGGCCCAGGCCCTACAGCCGCAAGCCCTGCGGGCGCGCGTGGGCGAAAGCATCGACCTGGCCAAGTGGCCCGCGGGCAGCGTGCAGGTGCTGGTGGCCCCGTCACCGGCACTGCTGCTGGCGGGGGCGCCAGAGCCGATTCTGGATCAGAACAACGTGAAGCTGAGCCAGTAGCAGACGCCGGCCACGAAGGCAGAGGCGGGGATGGTGAAGATCCATGCCCAGACGATATTGCCGGCCACGCCCCAACGCACGGCGGACATGCGCTGCACCGAACCAACACCGACGATGGCGCCGGTGATGGTGTGGGTGGTCGACACCGGGATGCCCAAAGTGGTTGCCAGGAACAGGGTCAGAGCACCGCCGGTCTCCGCGCAAAAGCCACCTACAGGTTTGAGCTTGGTGATCTTCTGGCCCATGGTCTTGACGATGCGCCAGCCGCCGAACATGGTGCCGGCGCCGATGGCGAGGTAGCAGACCCAGACGACCCAGCTGGGTGGCGAGGTCGCCGTGGCTGAGAGATAGGTCGGGCCCGAGGCCACCAGCAGCATCCAGATCAGGCCGATGGTCTTTTGCGCGTCGTTGCCGCCGTGCCCGAGGCTGTAGAGCCCGGCGGACACCAGTTGCAGACGGCGGAACCATTTGTCCACCCGCAGCGGCGAAGAGCGCTTGAATAGATGAGCCACCACCACCATCATCAGCGAGCCCAGGATGAAACCCAGCAAGGGCGACACGAAGATGAAGAGCACGGTGCGGCCAACGCCGCCAGCAATCAGCGCGCCGGTGCCGGCCTTAGCGATCACCGCACCGACGATGCCGCCGATCAGTGCATGGGAGGAGCTCGACGGAATGCCGTAGTACCAGGTGACGACATTCCAGACGATGGCGCCGATCAGCGCGCCGAATACGACGTGGTGGTCCACGATGCCCGGCTCGACGATGCCCTTGCCGACCGTCTTGGCGACAGCGAAATGGAAGACGAAGATCGCGACGACATTGAAGAAGGCCGCGAACAAGACCGCATGCTGTGGCTTGAGCACGCCGGTGGAGACGACCGTGGCGATCGAATTGGCTGCATCATGAAAGCCATTCATGAAGTCGAAGATGACGGCCAGAATGACCAGCATGGCGACGACCCAAAAGGCTACCTGCATTGATTCCATGACAGGCTCGCGCGATCAGGAGTTCTCGAGGACGATGCCCTCGATCAGGTTGGCCACGTCCTCGCAGCGGTCGGAGATCGACTCCAGCTGTTCGTAGATCGCCTTCAGCTTGATCAGCTCGCGCACATCGGGCTGCTCGCGAAAGAGCTTGGACATCGCCGCGCGCATCACGCGGTCGGCATCGGACTCCAGCTTGTCGATCTCTTCGCAGGTCTTGATCGCGGCCTCGGCCGTCTTCGGCTCGCTCAGCTTGGGCAGAAGGGTCACGGCGTGCTGGACCCGCTCGCAGCACTTGGCCGACAGCTCGCCCAGGCGCAGCACTTCCTCGGGGATGGAGCGAACGTCGTACAGCGACAGGGTTTCGCTGCTGTCCTGCAGCAGGTCCAGGATGTCGTCCATCGCATTGATCAGGCCGTGTATCTGCTCGCGGTCGATCGGGGTGATGAAGGTGCGGTGCAGCAGGCGGTTGACCTCGGCCGTCACGCGGTCGGCGTGGTGCTCGGCGCGATTGACTTCCTCTGCGTATTTTTCGCGCAGGTCCAGGTCGTTGTAGTTCTGGATCATCAGCATGAAGGCGCGCGCGCCGACGACGATCTGCTCGCCGTGCTCATTGAACAGCTCGAAAAAATTGCCCTCGCGGGGCAGCAACTTGCCAAAAAACATGGGATCTCCTCGGACGCCACCACGGAACGCCAACGACGCCGCAAAAGCGACTTTTCACGAATTCGTCATCACCACGTCACACGCGGCAAGGGCGAGAGTGTAGTGGGGGCGCCGTGGCCGGGCGCTCAAGCCGAGCGGAAGATGAAGTAGACCGCGCCCATCAGGCACAGGCCGGCCCAGATGAAGTCGGTCTTGAAGGGCTGGCCCATATAGAACATCGAGAACGGCACGAACACCGCCAGGGTGATCACCTCCTGGGTGATCTTCAGCTGGGCCAGGCTGATGCCGGCGCCGTAGCCGATGCGGTTGGCCGGCACCTGCAGCAGATACTCGAACAGGGCGATGCCCCAGCTGATCAGCGCCGCGATCCACCAGGGTTTGGACGCCAGATCCTTCAGGTGCCCGTACCAAGCCACCGTCATGAACACATTGGAAAGCATGAGCAGACCCAGGGTCTGCCAGCCGGCGGTGCTGGTGAAGAGGTTCATGGCTGGGCTCGCAAAACGCCGTCAAGGCGAGTGATGGCTTGATCGGCCACCTGCGGCAGCCAGGCGGCCAGCAGGCCCAGGCCCGGAGCCTGCAGCGCGGGTGCCAGTTCCAGCAGAGGCAGCAGCACAAAGGCGCGCTGGTGCAAGCGCGGGTGCGGCACGCTCAGGCGCGCTGTCTGCAGCGGCAGCTCGGCATAGAGCAGCAGATCCAGGTCCAGCGTGCGTGGGGCATTGCGGTAGGGCCGTTCACGGCCATGGGCTCGCTCGATCGCCTGCAGCCCATCGAGGAGGGCCTCGGGGGCCAGCGTCGTGTCGAGCGCGGCGACGGCATTCAGGAAATCGGGGCCACCGGCCTCGACCGGCGCGCTGCGGTAGGCACCGGAGACCGCCGCCACCCGCGTGCCTGGCAAGGCGTCCAGCCCGTCCAGCGCCGCCAGCAGCGTGGCGCGCAGCTCACCGAGATTGGCACCCAGGCCGATGTAGGCCCGGGCCTGTGCTTCATGCGCCGGCATCGGCAGGCTTGGCGCCTGGTTTGCGGCGGCGGCGGCGCTTCTTGGCGGCGGGGGCCGCGTCGTCGTCGCCCGGCGTGGTTTCCGCGGCGTCCTCAGTCTTCACAGCGGCGGGCTTCTTGCGCGCCACCTGATGCACCTTGGGGCCTCGCGTCTTCTTGTCGGCCTCACGGGCCAGGTCCAGCAGCGCCGCGCGCTCGTCCTCGTTGCCAAGGGCGAAGTCTTCCCACCAGTCGGCCAGGGCGCTGTCGCTCTCGCCGGCGTCCGCCCGCAGGCGCAAAAAATCGAAACCGGCGCGGTAACGCGGCTGCTCCACCAGCGTATAGACGCCCGAGCCGCTGCGGCGCTCGAATCGCGGCTGCATCATCCAGATCTCGCGCATGTCGGTGGCCAGCTTGCCGCGGCCGGAGATGTCGCCGATGCGGGCGTCGAAGACCTCGTCGATGGCCATCGAGAGCGCCGGCACGGTCGGCTCGCCGCTGTCGCGGATGCGCGTCCAGCGCTCCAGCACTTCCTGCCACAGCATGCAGGCCAGCATGAAGCTGGGGCTGACGCCGCGACCTTCGTTGACGCGGCGGTCGGTGTCTTCAAAAGCCAGGCGCACGAAATCGCCTCGCACGCCTTCGGCCAGGGCACCCTGCTCGTCCAGCATCGCGTCGAGAATGGGGAACACCCCGCGCACCAGGCCCTGCTTGCGCAGCTGCTCCAGGCTGGCCAGCGAGTGACCGGTCTGCAGCAGCTTGATCATGTCGTCGAACAAGCGCGAGGCCGGCACATTGGCCAGTAAGCTGGCGCAGACCTTGATCGGCGCGCGGGTCTTGGGTTCGATCTCGAAGCCCAGCTTGGCGGCAAAGCGCACCGCCCGGATGATGCGCACCGGGTCTTCCCGATAGCGCGTGTCCGGGTCACCGATCATGCGCAGCACCTTCTTCTTCGCATCGGCCAGGCCGCCATGGTAGTCCACCACCAGTTGGCGTTGCGGGTCGTAATAGAGCGCGTTGACGGTGTAGTCGCGCCGCGCTGCGTCCTCGACCTGGGGGCCCCAGACGTTGTCGCGCAAGACCCGACCCTCGGCGTCGACGACATGCGACTTGCCGGCCAGCTCGGCCTTGGAAGTCTTCTCGTTGCCCGTGACCTGTTCGGCGCTGTCGTTCACCAGCAGCGCGCGGAAGGTCGAGACCTCGATCACCTCATGTTCACGACCCCGGCCATAGACCACGTGGACGATGCGGAAGCGCCGGCCGATGATGAAGGCGCGGCGGAACAGGCCCTTGACCTGCTCCGGCGTAGCATTGGTCGCCACGTCGAAGTCCTTGGGCCGCATGCCCAGCAGCAGGTCGCGCACCGCGCCGCCGACGATATAAGCCTCGAAGCCGGCATCGCTGAGCGTCTGCACCACCTTTACCGCGCGCTCGTCGAGCAGATCGGGGTTGATGCCGTGATCGGCCACCTGCACCTCGACGCGCTTGCCGAGCGGATTTGCTTTGGCAGCAGGCTTGCCCAGCAGCTTGTCTATGAATTTTTTGATCATGCGAACAATTCAAGAATGGGCCAGCCACGAGCGGACGCAATGTCAGCCAGGGCCGGCGAGGGATTCGTCGCCACCGGGTGGCTGACGATGTCCAAAAGTGGCAAATCGTTGACCGAGTCGCTGTAGAACGTGACGCACTCGAAGTCCGACCATTGTCGCCCCAAGCCAGCGAGCCAGTCATTCACCCGCGCGATCTTGCCGGCCTGGAAGGACGGAACGCCGCGCACGGCACCGGTGTAGAGCCCGGCCTCGTCGCGCTGCAACTGCACGGCGATCAGGTGATCGACACCAAATGCCACGGCGATTGGCGTGGTCACAAACTCATTGGTGGCGGTGACCATGGCGACCAGGTCGCCGGCCTTCTGATGGCGACGCACCAGCGCCCTCGCCTCCTCGCGCAGCAGCGGGTGCATCACCTGAGCCATGAAGCGATCGCGCGCGGCCAAGGCCTCTTCCAGCGGGCGCTGGCGCCAGACCGAGGTGGCGAACGCGATGTATTCGTCCAGGTCGAGGTGGCCGGCCTGGTAGTCGGCGAAGAACTTGTCATTGCTGGCGGCCCAGGCCGCGCCATCGGCCCAGCCGATTTCGACCATGAAGGCGCCAAAGGCGTGGTCGGAGTCACCGGGGATCAGAGTGCCGTCGAGGTCAAATAGCGTCAGGTTCATGGGGTGTCATCGGCCAACATCTGGCGCAGCAGGGGCACGGTGACCGCGCGCTTGGCGGCCAGGGCGAATTCATCCAGTCGGTCCAGCAAGGACATCAAATGCTTGAGGTCGCGGGCAAAGCGGGTCAGCAGGTAGTCGATCACCTCGTCGCCCAAGAGAATGCCGCGCCGGTCGGCCTCGCGGCGCAGCGCGGCGCGGGTCTCGGCTTCGGACAGGGGCTCCAGCCCGAAGGTCGGGCCCCAGCCCAGGCGGGTGCGCAAGTCCTCGCGCAGGTCCAGGTCGACCGGCGGCGCGCTGCCGCTGGCCACCACCGCCAGACCGTGGGTGGCTGCCTCGACGAAGAGCGCAAAGGCGGCATGCTGCTGGCCGGCATCGAAGCGCTCGCAGTCGTCCAGCAGCAAGAGGCTGGGCTGGCCTGGCAACTCCCAGGGCAGGCGGGTGTCGGCGTCATACCAGCCCACCTGAGCGCCCGCGGCCTGCCACTTCTCTGCCAGCGCGCGCAGCACATGAGTCTTGCCGCTGCCGGGCGGGCCCCAGATAAAAGCCGGTGGCGCGCCGCGCCCCATGGCCTGCAGATGGGCCAGCGCCGCCGCATTGGCGCCGGGCAAGAAGTTCTCGAAGGTGAAGACCGGCGCCGGGCCGATCGCAAGGGGAATCTGTTTCAAGACATTCAGCCCCGGTACAGCGGGCTCATCAAATAGGCGTCGCGCACATGCCGTACGGCGACCACGCCGACGGCACTGACCGGTAGGGCGATCAGAACGCCGACAAAACCAAACAAATGGCCGAAGGCCAACAGGGCAAAGATCACCGTCAGCGGGCTGAGACCGATGCGCTCGCCCACCAGGCGCGGCGTCAGCGCAAAGCTCTCCAGCACCTGGCCCAGGCCGAACACGATCGCCACCGCCAGCACGCCGTACCAGCTGGCGAACTGCAGCACGCCGGCCAGCAGGGCCAGCAGCAGCCCCAGACCAAAGCCCAGATATGGAATGAAGACCGCCAGGCCGGTGAACACGCCGATCGGCAGGGCCAGATCAAAGCCCGCCAGCGCCAGGCCGACGCTGTAGAACAGGGCCAGCAACAGCATCACCAGCACCTGGCCGCGCAGGTACTGACCCAGCATCTGATCGCATTCCTGCAAGAAGCGGCCCACGCCCGGCCGCACCCGCGGCGGCACCAGGGCCCAGCCGCGCTGCATCAACTGAGGCCAGTCGTGCAACAAATAGAACAGCACCACCGGCAGCAGCACCGCATTGCCGATGATGGCCAGCACGAAACTGCCGCCGATGCGGGCCGAGCTAAGCGCGGTGGCGAGCCACTCTTCCAGATTGGCGTCCAGGTACTTGAGCACAAAGGCCTTGATGCTGGCCTGGTCCAGCTTGAGCGTGATGCCGTGCTGGGCCAGCCAGGGCGACACATGGTCGTTCATGGCCTGGGCCAGCAGCGGGATCTGCTCGCGCAGTAGCGGCAGCTCTTTGCTCAGGATCGGGATCACCAGCAGCAGCAGGGCCAGCAGCAAGAGCCCCACCAGCACCTCCAGCAGCAGCACAGCCAGCACGCGCGGCACCCGCCGGCGTACCAGCCCCTGCACGGCTGGCGCCAATGCATAGGCCAACACGGCAGCGGCAATGAAGGGGGCCAGCACCGGCGCCAATACCCATAAAAGGGCGGCGGCCAGCACGGCCAAGACGGTCCAGGCCAGGGCGAGGCGTTGAGGGGAGCTGAGGTTCATAGCGGCGCGATTCTAGACATCAATGCAAAGGTGGCTGGCCGCGGCGCAGCAACTCGGCCAGGCGTTCGCGCACACCCGCACCGTCTTCGGCCTCGCCCTGCGCTTGCAGGTAGTGCGCCAGATCGGCTGCCGCAGCCGGCCAGTGGCCCAGCGCTTCGAACACGAGGCCGCGGTCGCGGCGCTCGGCGGCATCCTGCGGCAGCAGGAGCACCAGGCGCTGCTGAACGGCAAGCAGGCGCGGCCAATCCTTCGCGGCGCGGTGGATTTCCTTCAGATTGCGCAGCATGCGCGCTAGGATCTGCCGCGGCGAGGCGGCTTGCAGGAACAGCTCGATTGGCAGCTCGGCATCGTCCGGCAGGCCGCCACTGTGGCGGTAGGTCTGCAGGAACTCATCCAGGCGCTCTCGCGACAGCGAGCTGCCGGTGAACGGGTCCAGCACCACCTCGCCCGCCCCCACGCGCAGCTTGACCAGGAAGTGTCCGGGGAAGGACACGCCCTGCGCACGCAGGCCCAGTTGCGCGGCGAGTTCCAGAAAAATCACCGCCAGGCTGATCGGAATGCCGCGCCGGGTAGCGAGCACGTGGTGGACAAAGCTGTTGCCGCATTCGTAGTAGTTGTTGACGTTGCCGGCGAAACCAAGCTCGTCATGGAAATAGCGGGTCAGCGCGCGCAGCTTGTGGGCGGCTGAGGCATCGGCCGGCAGGCGCTGCTGCAGCCGGCGGGCCAGGCCGTCAACCTCTGCGAGCACCGCCTGCACGTCCATGTCAGGAAACTCGTCCTGCGCGATCGAGGCTGCGGCCTCAAGCAGGTTCAGTCCAGCGTCGTCGGCCACCAGCGAACCGAAGTACTCCAGTGGCGTGGGCGCATGCAGGCGCAAGGTCGAAGTCATGCGCCGAGTTTAGGCGCGGCGCATCAGTTGCTTCAGCTTCAGCCCGCTGGCCAGCAGCACGGCGAAATACAGCAGCGCCGAGCCGGCCAGGCTGCCGGCCATCGCCAGCGCTCGCAGGCCCTCGGTCTCGCCCAGCGCAATCCAGTCCAGGCGAGTGGCCAGCGCGTACTGCAAACCGCCCATCGCCGCGCTGGCCAGCATCACGCGCAGGACAAAGAGCAGCCAGCCCGGCAGCGGCTGGTAGCTACCCAGGCGACGCAGGCCCCAGAGCAGCCAACCAGCATTGATCAAGGCGCCCACGCCGATAGACAGCGCCAGCCCGGCCACGCCCAGCAGCGGCACGAAGACCAGGTTGAGCAGTTGTGTCAGCACCAGCACCGAGACGGCAATGCGCACCGGCGTGCGGGTGTCCTGGCGGGCGTAGAAACCCGGCGCCAGCACCTTGATCGCCACCAGGCCGATCACACCGACGCCGTAGCCCATCACCGCGCTGGTGGTCTGCAGCACATCATTCGCCTGGAAGGCACCACGGTGGTAAAGCACGGCCACCATCGGCTGCGCAAACACCAGCAGTGCCACCGCACAGGGCAGGCCCAGCAGCACGACCAAGCGCAGGCCCCAGTCCAGCAGGGCTGAGTAGCCGGCCGTCTCGCTGCGCGCCTGGGCGGCAGACAGCTGCGGCGTCAGCACCGCGCCCAGGGCCACGCCCAGCAGCGCGATCGGGAACTCCATCAGGCGGTCGGCGTAGGTCAACCAAGACGCCGCTCCCGCACCGACCAGCAGGGCCACCTGGGTGTTGATCAGTAGCGACAACTGCGCCACGCCAACGCCCAGCAGCGCCGGGGCCATCTGGCCCAGCACCCGCTGCACGCCGTCATGGCGCCAGGATTTGCGCAGGCCGCGCGGCGTCAAGCTCAGGCGCGGCAGCACGCCGATGCGCAGCAGCGCCGGGATCTGCACCAGCAGTTGCAGGATGCCGCCGATCATCACGCCGATGGCCAGGCCGTAGATCGGGCGCCATCCCCAGGCCTCCAGCCGCGGCACCAGCAGCCAGGCCGCGGCAATCACCGACAAATTCAGCAGCACCGGCGTGGCTGCCGGCACCATGAAGCGCCTCCAGGTGTTGAGAATTCCAGCCGACAAGGCCACCAGGGACATGCAACCGATGTAGGGGAACATCCAGCGCGTCATCACAATGGCGGCCTCGCGCCCATCCTCGGGCAGCCCGGCGCCGAGAAGCCAGACCAGCAGCGGCGCGCCGATCACGCCCAGCACGCAGGTCACCAGCAAGGCCCACAGCAGCACGGTGGCCACGGCGTTGATCAGGGCGTGGGTGGATTCGTCCCCGTCCTTGGCACGGGTGCCGGCCAGCACCGGCACGAAGGCCTGCGAAAAAGCGCCTTCCGCGAACAGGCGGCGCAGCAGGTTCGGGATGCGAAAGGCGACCTGGAAGGCGTCGGTCAGGCTGCTGGCGCCGAACAGCGCGGCAACGATCTGTTCCCGGATCAAGCCGGTGATGCGCGAGGCCAGGGTCAGCACGGAGATCAGGGAGGCGGCGCGCAGCAGATTCATGAATGTGTGAGGCAGTTTCGGCCGACGGGGCGCCGCATTATCATCGCTGGCTCCACCCGCCCTGTGCTTGCCGCATCGGCTTCGTTGTTTTCCCTTGATTTAAGTGCTACACTCGCTGTCTTTGCACCAACTGGGTAGATTTACAGCATGGCAACAAGCTCCAAAGCCAAGAAAAAGACCGTCCGTTCGGCATCGGGC